>TARA_R110002003_G_scaffold1035_9_pt1 | contig 12543 bp, 12 predicted proteins | sample TARA_R110002003 | Tara Oceans TARA_R110002003 (sample SAMEA4396441) | marine metagenome | biome: Westerlies Biome; feature: [SRF] surface water layer (ENVO:00010504); material: water (ENVO:00002006), including particulate matter (ENVO:01000060) such as... | depth 5 m | reverse complement strand
CCCGCCCTTATCAGGATCATCCACCTGTATGGGCGCGTCACCGATCTCATAAACAGGATCAGAGACGTCAGCGACATTTCTGAGGACTTGCAGAAGCAGCTGGGTTCCCTGGAAGACCGTCTCACCTTGATTTACCAGAATCTATCACCCCGGCTACACTTCAATGCAGTCAACTTCCAGCAGTACGTCAAGTTCAACCAGGGGACAAACTTCCTACTGCTGCACTGCTGGTTCCATGTATTGATCGTCCTCTTGCACCAACCGACACTCCTCAAGCCATTCGAAGGATCGCCACAGTCGCTTTCGACCAACAGCAGGGAACTATCCATGTCCTCAGCTAAAACAGTCGCCGACATCTTGGCTTTTACAGAGCTCATTGACGCCAAAACGGGTATGGGGAATCCCTTCACTAGGTGAGTTACTCTTTTTTCGAGGGAGCCCTCGGACTTTCAGGCCTCCTTCATATCTGAGGCCGTTTCTTTCATTCGTTTTATGAATCGCGTAGTCGATACCGCCTAAGAAGACTATGATGCCGATTTCTTCCTAGCCCTAAAAGCATTATCTGGAGTGAAACTAACACCCCACCAGTCAACCAATATACATAGCCGCGTGTGCATTCTTGAACGAGACTGCAATACACTCCGCGTCGTCACGACCACAATCGCGCCCCTCGAGCCCGGCCCTGCGTGACGAGGGCCAGCCAAAGGAGCCGCCGACCCCGTCGCTGGCCCCTACGAATGGTCGTACCACAGACCGGGAGCAGAATCAAGCTGCCAAGCACACATTGCTGGCTTCCGCGGCCAACCAGAACTACCAGCGTTGCTACCGAGCTTTGAAATCACTGGAGACATACTGGGCTGGAGTCAAGTATATCATGACCGTGCTTGACCAGAAGTCGAAAGGCGTGGCGGAGCCACTGCTTTACACTAGGGAAGAGATGGAGAGTGCTCTAGAAGCACCGAGGCCAGAGCCGTCGTTCACTAGTCCAGGCTGGCGAAGGAAGCTCAGCTGGGGTACGTACCTGACCGCCCAAAGTCCTGGTGATGAGGTTGTCAAAATATTCAAAAAGGGCGCACGAACGCCTACAATACCTGGGTCCCCTATGGTCCACCCTAGTCAAGGTCAGTGCCACAGTCGAAATATGTGTTGCGCTTCCGCTGACAAAGTACGCAGCCATCGGGTGGTCACTCACCGGCACTATGAACTCTCCATCGACCAACGTTGCAGTCATGTACAGCTCAGATAACAACAACGCTCGCGACGCGATAACCACGGTTTCGAGACCGCCACCAGCGAGTTCCCAGCCCTCGATTGCGTCTCTGATATCGAACGCTTCCGTCAAGTTTGAGACCGCGCAACCGCTCGCTTCGCCTTCTTTGGCACAATTCAATCCCGTCTCCATGCCCCCACCTCCTAATCAGAGCTTCAACGCGGTTCCCACCCCTGATCCGGTTCTCGTGTCCGACGCTGATCTCCTTTTGAATCTGCATTCGCCCTTCTCCGCAGGTTCACCCGCAATAGGACGTACGTCTTTGCAGAACCCGACATCCTTTGCCCGCTCAACATCTATTCCGCACAATCCACACGCGCAAAATGACTTTTCTCCGACCTATGGCACCTACCCTACGCCATCGGACAATACCTTTGGCGATATGGTCATCGATACCCAAGATATAGATATGTCGTTGCTTGGAGCAGACATGATGCCGTGGGATCTTGAATATCTTCCGCATGATATGCTGTATTTTGGCGATGCTAGCTTTGGCAACATGGGCGACACTGGGGGTTCCGGTGCGCAGGAGTAATGCAATGGTGATCCACGACGGCCAAGCGTTAGGCTATGCAAAAAGACCGAGTCTGTTGGAAAGGCGTATGCGGATTGTACATAGGTCGTTCATGATACCACATTGTCGTTACGTCTCTGCACAATTCATCAATCACTCAGCTCCCGGCATGCTCAGACTTGTGTTTCGTGCTTCACGTCACTTGAGCACGTCGAAGACAATGCAAATCGTAGTGGTAGGGGGGTATCATTTCATCTCGTCACTCTCGACAACCATTAACCGCCTGCTTTGTGCTCATCCGTAACAGAACAGCGCACGCCTGTAACTTCTAGGCCATAATGCCTGCTCAACTGCGCCGTCTCCTCCTCACATCGGCGACCGAGTCGAAGGCGCTAGTTGGAGTACTTGGCATTGACCTTCTTGCCGGTCAATTTCTCATAGACTTTGCGCAGACCGTCGGTCTGTATCGCGTCGTTAGCACCACGTTCCCAAAAGACGACGAGAGAAACAAGCGGTTGCCTCTAGCGGTAGGACGTACAATCTTCTCGCTCTTGGCGCGATCGCCCGCGATTTTCTGGCCCTGCGCACCGCCAAACTTCTTCGCGCCGGCGGAAAACGCCTTGTCAACGTAGTCTTGCTGGCCACCGGCTTGGTTCGGGTTGTTGTTCATGGTTGCGGAGGTTGCGGTCGTGTGTTGATTTGGTATGAGGTTTGTGTAGAGTGGATAGGTAGGATCGAGGTGTGCGGGATTATGGAGGCGGATAGCGCTCACTCTTTATCAAGTCGGTGAGAGCTGGAGTCATCACGCCACGCTAGCCCCATCGCGGGCGGAATGTGGCTGATCGCTTCGCCTAGATCGACCGGGGGCGCAGGAGTGCACATTGGGCTAGTTGTGCTTGGCTGGAGTATTGGGCTGCTGCGGGAAATGAATGCGATGCCAGCTGAAGCTGACGCGGGTGTGTGAGGCGCAGCAGATTGTGACTTTGTGCATTGTGTATGTATTTGCAAGGAACGCGAGCGCAAGGTGAGATATGAGGAGTGAAGTTTGGTTTCAAACGGAAGGTCTAACCGGCACGAGACCCACAGCTGGGGTGGTCGATGAGATTGGCTTGCTGTACAAAGTTTAACAAAACTTCACTAAGCGCGCATAAGGATATGCAGCAACTGCTTCGTATCCTTAGGTATCCATATTGTGCCCTTCTCTCAGTCAGCTCTTTCGAGGACCAAGGCTCTTCCACCCTCCGAACTGCAAAACTGTGTACCAAAGTCCATAGTTTTAATTTTGCATAGGCGGCGCCTATAGTAATGACATCGCACAAGTTCTGACTCTGACGCCCGCAGCTTCGGTGCTGTGGTAACGACAGAGACTGCCGCATTCTATCAGGACCCTGCTAAATCGACCTGCACGGCCCGTATAACATGAGCTCCACTTTGAAAGGTTGTTCGAGAAAGGCTGGCCGTTCCGTGACTTCGTCTCGCTACCCTCATGATGGTATCATTCTAAACCTCCATTCTAAAATCATTACTAAGTAAATTCTAATTTGCTTACTTGACACATTTCAAGAGACTCTCAAACTTGAGTGGCTTGTTTCTCAAGACGAAACCTCGTTGCTGAGCACCGCTTCCTACGTGTATCGTTCTCTACACGGGACCTTGCGGCCGTGGCTGGCACCGGCTGTTCTATATGTGCCAGCCTATACCCAGGTCGTCCGGGTAATTCGTTCCCATACCGTTATTATCGCTAATACCTGGCAAAGGTTCGAGGAAGGTCCACGGAGATGGATCGGGATCCAGACTTATGTTCAAATGCAAGGGCAAAGTCGGAGCAGGAGTAGAGGCCGATGCATCTCCAGTAACAGCATTATGATTGTGCTCAGAGTGGGCACCCCAGTCAAGATACTCGTCGCGACCGAAACTTGTTGCTACTGGCCAGGTCGGGTCTCCTACGCCGATATCAAAGACGTTTGTCTGTCCCACAGGCCAGGTCGAGTCGTAACCAGAATCCGAAGAATTCGAGGACGCTGGCAGTTTCGGCATGGTGCTCGGCATCTGGAAGTCCGATAGTGCATTCGCTGGCGAAGGGACTGTCGCGCGTGGGGGTACCGAATCGAATCCATCGAACATGTCTATTGCTTTGTAGCCAACAGCATGTGTTGAAGGCTGAGTGATAGCTGCCGAGACTTGAGATGTAGTTGTTAGGATCGCAGCGGGTAGATTATCTGAGCTACGTGCCACAATGCTTGGGCCATCAATCGTCTGGAACATCGCAACGAGCTGAGTCTGACATTCTCTGACGATATCGACGAGGCGCTCTTTCAGTTTTTCTTCCAGCGGCTGAGCCTCTTGCTCAACGACAGCTTCCAAATTTCGTCGGACCAGGCGTGGCAGCTCTAGTCGGGAGAATTGCTGGAAGCGCATGACATGGGAGGACTCCACGAGGTGACCTATACAAGGCTGATAATCGATATAGGGCGTCGGTATGTCCGCTTCTGCGTCGTCTGGAAATAAAATACGATACACACTCTTCCATTTTTCGTCTTCTGTCTGGTAGATTTGGCTTTTCTTTTTGCTTTTGAGTCGGCGTTCTTGATCTTTATCGAAGCCTTCAGGTGCTACTTGCTCGTGCACTTCGCAGCCAGTAGGGTCGCGCTGATGCTCTCGTAAGGCAATGTCGGTGGGGAAGATGGTACAGCAGCGATGGCATTGTGGAGGGAGAAGATGACGGCGATATAGGTGCTCCCTTGAATCAACGTCAGCATATCCACAAACATTCCCAGATCATATGAGGTCTGCGCAGTACTCACTTCAGCCTGGCAACCGTAACGAAGCCTGGATCCCGACATGATGTGTATGTTTGGTGCCTGCCCGGATTGCGCTTATAGTATGGACAGGCATATCTGAGCTCTGTCTCGGGCTTCTTGCCATTGATCTTGCCGTCAGGTCTTCTGCGCTTATTTGTGTCGTCTTCTTCGTCGTCTGGTGGCGTGGACCCACCGCCACTGAGACTCCGCTTGCGCGAGACGAATGAAGAGGTCGAGTAGATTGATGCATTGCTGGACCAACCAATGGTTGCGCTAGAGGATGAGCCAGAGGCCGTTCCGCCAGTGGTATGACTCCGCAAAACCTGATTGGAAAGAAACTGGAACTCTTTCATAACGGCATCGACAATGTTGCGCTTAGCGGGCGATAACCTTCTTGGCACTTGTGACTCCCCTGGCGAGCTTTCCCTAGACGTTTGCTCGTCTGTCCAATCTGTCTCTTCTCCAGATGAGGTCACGGCATGGGATGAGGTGAGCGATAGACACCTCGAAAACTCCGTGATAGGAGTCGTTTCCTCGCATTCCTCCACAGAATGGACGCCAGAGATTCGTGGCGATGATGGGTCAATAGGGGCCAGTGCTTCGGTCACGTGCTTCTGCGAATTTGAGACGTTCACTTCTGGACAACCGCCCGAATCTTTGATGAGGTCGTCATGACTTGGCAGGTTGCTGTCAAGATCAACATGCGGACCTTCGTTTCGGGTGACTTCACGGAGAATACATCCGGGAAGGTGCGCGTAGAAGCCTTGGGCGTTGAAGGGTTCAGTGCATACGGAGCAAGATGCGATTGGCTCTTCGAGGCTAGGAATCTGTGCGGGCCTCTCCCTCCTGCCTTTTCCGAACCTGGCGCTGTTGGCGCCGTGTATTTGGATGAGGTGAGACATGAAAAGGTCGACACGATGAGGTGTGTTGGAGAAAGACACCGTCTCTTCTTTGCAGAACCCGCAATGAAGCATTCCGCTGAAATGCTTGAAGATGTGTTGAGCCCGCTCCGCTGCATTTTCGAGGCTCCACCAGTGGTGATCACAAGTCTTCACCGGACACTGCAGCAGAGACATATTGATGGACAACGTCGTTGGATGACGAGCACTGGCATCCTGAGAACAGTGACACTCTACGACAGTGCACATATCTTTGTCGAGGGCGCTAGGATCGTCAAGGGGTGCCCAGACGGAGGATCTCGTAGACCTAGTTGACGAGTTGCGACTGGTCAACGTGCCCCCGCTCACGAGCGAAGGGCATCTGCTGAGGGAGGACGACTGGTCCACTTGCACCTCAGGGACAGTTCTGAGAAAAGACCAATACTCTTCAACGCGCTTATCCTTGTAGATGGGCGTCGGCCTGGGCTTGAGCGCTGACCCAGTGGAGACGGATCTTTTGCTCGATTGTCTCATTTCTGACATAGATTCGTAGAGCCCAAATTCACCATCTTCGGTGCCGTGCATGGCTATGTCACTTTCCGCCAGTGCAAAAGGATTGCCTGTCCAACGCGGGACACCTTGGTATCTTGTCAGTGATCTGCAACTGCTATGGTGGCAACACTGACTGTCATGTCCATCGTCGTGCACTATTAGGTGTCGACCGAGCTTGTCATTTGTAGCATCGCTCCTCTCATGGCGACTTGAGCAATCTCCTGACTTTCTCCTTGGCGTGGTAGCATGCGTTGCCCGCATGGTGACCATGAGGAGCACAGGTCGACAGATGATATGGGAGGAACGGCGCAGGAATGTTGGTCCTTTCGTTCATGTGAAGACGTGTCGCAGTGAATTGCTGAATACCGCTACTTGTAGATGTCAGTAATACCACGGCCTCGAGGCCATCTGCAAGCATATTAAGCATAGGACAATGCGCAGGACGCAGCTGGATCGCAGTTGCGCACAGCAATGTGATTGGTGCCCGTCTTGCCAGTCAGACGGGGCGTTGGACTGGGCTAGTAAGCTCCGCCTCAGCCATGCACATCACTGATGCCTGGAGTGGTGCCTCGTCCTCGTGCTCAAGGCTGGGTCAGAAAGGCGGCCACAAAGCGAGCTTCATCTGGAGTCATGACGAACAACCCATCCGAAAACAGCGACGCGAAGATGTTGACGATGGAGGACCGAAAGCGTAGAAAGCATTCACAGCATAATGTCCCCAGGCCGTGCAAGAACACGAGGTGGGGCAGCGATTGGTGTCCTAATTCGAGCTCCTAGGTGTGCAGCACGTCGTATCAGGCCAATATTTGCTACTTGGCGATCTTGGACTACTCGAGTCGAACTTGCAGAATATGTGGAGGGTATTTAAAGACTTGGTTTCGTGCAAAAAGTCGTGTACCGGTATGGGACACGAACTGGTGCCGGACCTGGTGATGATCCGTGTCCGATGACCCTCTCACACCTACCCGTATTGTCTCATTTATAAGACCCAAGCAGGGGTGTCTTTGCCGAGCCCCCGCCCCAATGAGGTGAGTGATTGGCGAAAGAGACTGCTTATGTCATCCTTAAGCGAGCTCTACTGTAGCTCAGTCTACTGTTGGCTAACGTCGCACCCCGGCCTGGGTCTTGTAAATGGGACAATACGGGTATCTGTCGTGCACCCACTCACGTGCCACTCTGCACCGCTAACACCATATCTTAGAAGCGCGTGGTGTGGACATCCGCTCATTACTCTTACTCCCGCACATAGTCATCCCAGTGGAAGCAGCGTTGCGTTGCTGCATTGTTGCTCCACGTTCTGTGCTTGGGCGACTGGGGCGTGTGTTATCACGGCGCGAAGCCCGCAGGAGCCGGTTGTCAACACCATGCCTCCACCACGCCCTATCGGCACCACGCATGACGTGCAGCGCGTCTGTTGATAACAGCTGCCTCGCCATTGATCCTCGGACTGACCTTCACACTCACCCACAGCTAGTCTTCGCCGCTCGCGCCGCCACTCCATACCATGGCGCCCTCAGCCATCGCCGTCGACGCGATGCCAACCCCGCAGTCGAAGCAGATGATGCCGCGATCGAAGGATGACAAGCAGGAGCTGACGCCGCTCCAGGCCATCTCCCAAGGTGTTTGTCTCCCCGGCGTCCCGCTCTTTTCGTCCTACGACAAGCACCGCGCATGGATCCTGTCGCACATGGCCGGCGCCTTCCGAGTGTTCGCGCGCCACGGGCTCACCGAGGGGATGAGCGGGCACATCTCCGTTCGCGATCCCGAGTTCCCGCACCAGTTTTGGACCAATCCGCTTGGACGGCACTTTGCGTTGCTCAAGCCATCCGATATGGTCCTGGTCGACTACGACGGCAACGTGGTTGGTGGAAACAAATCGCGGCCGGCCAACGCGGCTGGCTTCCTCATCCACTCGGCCATCCACAAGGCGCGTCCCGACGTCGCGGCGGCGTGCCATTGCCACGGCAGGGCAGGAAAGGCGTGGAGTGCCTTTGGGCGCAAGCTGGACATGATCAACCAGGACGTGACGTACTTCTATGGCGATGCGCAGGCTGTCTACAACGAGTTTGGAGGCATCGTCTTCAGCGAAGAAGAGGGCGCCCGACTTGCTGCCGCGTTGGGACCGAAAGGCAAAGGCCTGATTCTGCGGAACCACGGCCTGCTGGTAAGTGCACGCTTACAATGTTCAGTGGCAGTTGAGACTGACATGCCACAGACGGTTGGAAGCACTGTCGACGAGGCCGCCTATCTCTACACCCTCATGGAGCGATCCTGCGAGATACAGCTGATGGTCGAGGCCGCAGCTGCCAATGGGATCCCCAAGATCCACGTCGACGACGAAGCAGCGGCATATACTTTCAAGATGTCGAGCGATCCGGAGAGTCTGTACTGGGAGTTCCAGCCTGATCTCGAGTACGAACATGAGCTGAGCAATGGCGCCTTTGAAATGTAGGCCCGCAGTATCCATCGATGGGCATGACCATTGCGCTTTTCTCCTTAGTTGTGCGACTATTCGCTCTTTACTGCTACCGAACCTCTTCTCAGCCACCTCAACAACATCACCTCGTCTTGCATATACTTAACGCACGCTATATCATTCCCTTGAGCATTCTAGCCTTGCCAATGACCGACAGGCCCAACCAACCAGCGCAGCACGCCCGCCCGCCGCACGGCGAATCACACTCCTTGCAGAACACGAACTACGCCAGCGGTCCCGCGCAACGACAGAGCAGTCATCGTGTAAGACTTTGGGATCACCTGGCTGTGAAGTGCTCTTTGGGAGCTAGATGGGCGACATACGGACAGAACGCTAGTGACACACCATTACTGGCCCTTGCGAAGACATCAAGTCGCAGATTGTCGATCATTCTCTCTTGGCTGAGTCCGTCGTAGTATTCCAGACTTGTCCTATGCATGTCCTTACTTCTCTCGGACATTTTCCACTAGTGCTACAAGTTGGACGTCATCAGCAATTCTCGCTGCTTGCAGCGGGGAGGCAATTGCCATTGCATGGAGCAAACGTGTAGCCAAGGGCGGGGCAAGACTGCAAGTTCCCCAAAACGCTGTACAGTAGGTTAACACAACCCGTTCTCCTAGACTCGTTCAAGGCCTGATCGCCTGGGACGCCAAGAGGCGGCTCTGTATCCTTCCATGCGAAATGCTCAAGGCCCCAAGACGTGTTTCTGCTAACTACATCATCAAACATGTGCCATCGGTCCATCTTGTTTCAACGCTGGCCGTTCCCACCACCGTCCCCACGGTCATCCTGGCCGCCACGAACCTAGCCTCGCTGGGCAAACAACTAGTCCACCGTGGTTTCCCCATGCACGTGCTTGACTATCCTACTACGTTACGCCTCTCGTTCATCTTTTAGTGAGCCTGTTGTGTTGTTTTCATCAGCGTGGGCAGACTAGCTTCAATGCTTCCCCTTTGTGACGGAGGTCCAGAAATGAACTTCTGGTAGGATGCCAGCAGAACATCACATGAACTCTGCAAGGCTTCGCAAATGCAAGTCATCGCAGATGCCGTAGCTTTGCGAGAACGAGAGAGGAGCGAGTGCAGCGAACCTGAAGCCAAGGGCCGCGCTTCTGAGCCGCGCGGAACAAACCTCGGCGGCTGTGCCCAAGTAGGTCCGACTACGGCACCATCTTGACTTCGCAATCAACGGCCGCGGGCACAGAACATTTGCAGAGCATGGCAAGGCCTAGCTTGACCCTCGAGTTTCCCGCTGCTTTCTCATTGCCAAGATCCGTTTCGGTGAAACACATCAAGCCAATCAGCCACCCACGCCGATCGACGCCTCGAATAGGAGTTGCGCGCTGATGATCCCGCTCCTTTTTGAAGCCCCTTGGCAGCGCACCTTTTTTGCCCAGCATAAATCAATTGCATCCGTCTCATTCCCGTTCTTGCTCCACCCAAGTACCATCGCTGAGCTCAAGGGCGTCTGCTGCGGCCTACCAAGCAGCTAGGCTACGCGTACAAAGAGGCTGCGTGATGCTGTCAAGAGTGGCAAGGTCCTTGGCGGCGGTGCCCCTACTTCACGAAAAAGAAGGTGCGCATTCAATGTGTGCTTGGCGGCTCGTGCATGATGGATCGCTTCCAAGAGGTTACCGTGTGAAGGCACATACCGATTGTGTAAAGGCGGAGGTCATTTCGCCAATTCCATAAAGCCTTCGTCGCCCTTCGACTCCATGAAGCCCACATCAACAATCCTGCCTTGATCCAAGTGGACGATCCTCACGATGCTCTTCAACTCGCTCTTCGTTGTCGCCGCTCTGGCGCCTTCAATCTTCGCATGCCCTCAGCATCAAAACGCAAAACGCTCCAAGCTCAGAGGTCGTCAAACAAGCCCTACAGAACCCGGAGCGAACAGCACGCAAAACGACTGGGCCTATGAAGCATCGTTTAATTGGGGCCGAGTCAATCCAGAATATCGGTAAGTTTCGATGCAGAAGTTGAGTTTGAGACATGCACTAATTTTGTATGTCGCGTTTCTGTACAGATTGTGCCAAACTGGAACCCAACAGTCGCCCATCGCCTTATCGCTCGGCAATGGCCTAGCACTTAATCACGTACCAAAGTTCAACTACAACGGCTCCATCGCCGGCAACTTTTACAATTGGGGCTACGGCCCAGCCTTCACGGTTGCACATGATGGTGACTGGACTGCACATCCGAGTTTTACCTACGACAACGTGACCGTGTATCTGAAAGGCTGGCATATTCACGCACCTGCCGATCATTCGGTTGGAGGAGATCGTAGCAAGGCTGAGATGCATTTGGTTCACGTCGATGCCGAAGGCCACGAAGCTGCCGTCATGGCCATCCGTCTCGACCCTGGCAACTTTGACAGCCCTTTCTTTTCTCAGCTCCCTGAGATGATCGGATTCAACAACATGGATGTCTTCGAGCCCACTACAATTGACTTCACCTCGGCGCTACAGTCAGTGCAGTACTTCAATGAGTTCTGGACGTATCAGGGAAGTCTGACTAGCCCACCCTGCCATGAGGGTATCAGATGGTTCGTCGCCAGACAGATTCTGTTTACGGGCGTCGAGCAGATGCAGAACGTTCTTGGTGCATGCACTTACTCTGCAAGAGCTGAGCAGGAGGTTTGGCAGCATCGTATCAACGAATAGTTGCCAGTTGGCGTTGCATGCTCGGCAATTGTACTATGCTTCTTGTAACTATACATTTTTTCCCTCAGAATGATAGACTATGCAGCTAGATTCATTTCGATGACACCTCTGATACGCTTCGCCTACGATGCACAAGCTTGCATGTCTCCTCGAGCGAAGTGGTTCGAGCCACTAGTTGTGATGGTTCATGCTGATGAAGGTAGAAAAACTGGTCGACGGAAATTGGTGCTGTTCGTAGACCATATTGAAGTGACATGAGTGGTCATTGGCCGTTCTAATAGCTACGTCATCGTGCTCCCTGGTCTTAAAGTGGCACGCCGCTTCATGTCAAACAGCACCAGCTCACTCGTTTCTTGGTATGGCCATCAGCTAGTCTGGATGAAAGCAACTGATCACACCAGAGCCTGCGCACGTCGTGATCATGACGGCTCCAAATCATCTTGCAACCAAAAGTCTTTTTAGACTAGATGGTCGCACAGTTATAAGTATGGCTCAGGCGTCTCTAGATGCCGTGTGATTAACTGTAAAGCTAGTTTCGGGGGGTGCAGGTGCGGTAGGGACTTGCGTTGGTGGAGCGATCCTAGAGAGCGGATGCGATGTCGCTTTTGTTGATATTGCAAGCGCGCCAGCTCCGGATAGCTGGGGTTCACGACTCTCATCCCGTTTATCTATCTGCCAATGCTAACACCTTTTCGAAGATCAACTACTCGAGATTGCACAGGCAAATGGCAGCAGAGCCACGTACGAGCCGCTCGACGTCCAAGATGAAACCAGTGTCGATTCCGCTATGGAGAAAATCCGGTCCAACCTTCGATACCCAATTCGGGGCCTTGTTACTTGTGCGGCTATATCTGGTGAAAGCGATGCTTGCGAATATCCTGTTGAAATCTTCCGAAGAATATTAGATGTCAACATCGCCGGTACGTTTCTGATAGCGCGTGCTGTCGCAAACGAGATGCACCGCGAGAATGTCACAGGGAGCGTCGTTCTCATCGCGAGCATGAGCGGTCATGTCAGCAACAAGGGCATCAACACCTCAGCGTACAACGCTTCGAAAGCTGCAGTCCATCAGCTTGCTCGGTCGCTCGCAGCTGAGTGGGGACACCCGCAGAACACTTTCTCGGGAAGCACGGCAACGGAGACGAACCCGAATCCATCAAATGAGCCTCGCAAGATATATCCTTCAATCAGAGTGAACACACTTAGTCCTGGACACATTGACACCCCGCTTAGTGAGGCGGCCAGGGCACGAGGCTTGACTATGCAGTGGGCGAAACAAAACATGCTGGGAAGGATCAGTCAACCAGAGGAGTACAGGGGGCCAGTTCTCTTTCTTCTCGCAGATGCATCGAGCTATATGACGGGTGCCGTAAGTTTAAATTCCACTTGG
>TARA_R110002003_G_scaffold3_12_pt1 | contig 12545 bp, 14 predicted proteins | sample TARA_R110002003 | Tara Oceans TARA_R110002003 (sample SAMEA4396441) | marine metagenome | biome: Westerlies Biome; feature: [SRF] surface water layer (ENVO:00010504); material: water (ENVO:00002006), including particulate matter (ENVO:01000060) such as... | depth 5 m | reverse complement strand
ACTGCATGCAGTATCCACCATACTTACCGTGACGTGCGAAAGGTCTATCGTAGGAAGGTCTTGTAAGATCTTCGCAGTATGGTGCATTCGTGAAACTCTACATTTAATTAGCCAGATGCGTTATAATCGATATGTTCACGGGATCGCACATTCTGAATTGCGCCTCCTATACATGGAAACATAGAAGCCAACCGTTCGGTGCACAATTCACATCTCCATGACCTGCCTTATAGGGCAACAGGTACTGAAACTTGACTCATACTGAACTTCTCTTAGCACATGAAATTATGCCAGGTCCAGATCCAGGAGCCAAGAAGCACACGTAGTGTTTTCAACAGTTGTGACAAACATACCCCAAACATGATACATGCACGTTCTCCGTACTTTCAGAGCAGTTTTACGATTTACTGTCCTCAGCCCGTTATCGCGTTGGTTCGAATATATACAATATTTTTTTGCAGTGTTGTGTTCACATAATGCTTGCGGATATTGTGTTCTGCGTTCCCTTTGACAATCCTATGTATCTTCACTATGGCCATCATATAGTAATAGCATTTCAGAGCACTGACACTGTATAAGCATAGAACCGGCAACACGCCCGCTATATGAGTCTTGACTTGATACTTCCTGGATATTCATCAAACACAACAACAGATCCTTTCCTCTCACAACTCAGATACGATCACTCAGTTCACCTTGAAAACTCAAAGATCAAGCGTAACTACACCAACACAGATTCAGTAAGTCTCAATGCCTTCCTGGTTCGACTTTTCATCTGCAGGTCGCTCATCGCGTCACCAAGAGCCCTCAGGTTCACGTGGCTATAGTTCGCGGGACTATGGCTCTTCTCGCCATACGGGCTATGGCTCTTCTCGCCATGCGGGCTATGACTCTTCTCGCCATGCGGGCTATGAATCGGCTCGCGGCAGCTCCTCCTATGGTTCAGGTAGTTATGGAGGTGGTGAATCCTTGCGTCGCGCCGTGTCCACTCGAGAAGGCTACCGTCATCGCGACATCTCGCCGCCTCGCTCACAACGTGAGCAGCCGCGCCACCGGGCCGATGGTCGGTTTGACTTTCCTGATCATCGAAGCGTGAGCCCTCTGGGCACATCACGCTTCGAGCGACCCTACCAATCTTCACGTCGCGGGGACGGTTACAGCTCCTTGGGCCGTTCAGCAACTGTCCGGGAGGTCTGTGAGGTGCCACGCATGGGCTACGACGGCTACTACGGTAATTCAGACACCACTACTGGTCGCTCATATGACACAGGTAGTAGTCTGTCACGTAGCAATGCCGTTCGTGGGCGTACAAACGATCGTGGGTTTGGTGTCACTGGCTATGCCGGTGGCACTTCAGATGCCCGCTACGAAGAGTCCCGGCAACAACAACAACGTTATGGTTCAAACTTCAGCGGCGGTGGCTTTTCCAGCTGGGAACGTTACTAAGCTGCCACCTTCAAGTCATATAGTATTGATAATGACTTTTGCATTGCATTGCGTTGGCATCAAATGCAGCGGGACGTAGCTCCTGTTATATGGTTGTCTCGAATGCTCTGCTTGAAATGTTAGTCTCGCCGAAAACTCTAAATGAATTATTAACCCTTAAACTGTGCAAATAACTTCGTCTTTAAATTGTGACAAAGCTGCTGTACCATTACTGACAATTCAACTATAATTAAGGAGGCTCAATAAAACTATTATTCTGAGAGCTAGAAACATGTGGGTCAGCCTAATGAATTGTTCACATTAGTGTACTTCCCCTCAAGTATTTTATGGCAGCATGGTACAGCTACACTTTACTATTCATGGTGGCATGAACGTACACTAATGCATCGACCTCGGATTGCGTCGCTCTATTTCGCCAGCGACATTGTGATTATGGAAAACTACTACGTTGATGGCGTACAATGTGGCAAGTCACTAGAACACATGGTTGCACAACTATCCAACTACGAGGTATCTGGTCAACGAGACAATCCAAGGTAGAGCAGCTCAATTAACACTCTGCACTTTTACTTCTCCATTTATAGGTCAACTGAAGATCACCAATACATCTACTGTCTTGCACTAGGGAGTATATTGGACATGCAACCATGCTAAGCCTCAGTTAACTCTCTCTCAGCACAGTTCTAGGTACCAGCAAAGTCAATCCTTAAGGCCGCACCGGCTGAATAAACAGTCTAGCCGAGCAATCTGTCGATGCGTATCTCGAGGACACCAACGACCTGTCTGGTTGCTGGCCACTTCGGGGGTAATAACCAAGATATACTCTCTGAAACACAGTACGACTTTTGAGTCGAAGACAACTAGGCGATCCTTCACTCAGATCTTGAAACCCTCAACTTGTGGTTGAAGATGACGGTGGACATGATTTCAATGAAGCCTCATTCATTTTGCACTTTTACCACACACAAACTTCCATCCTCTTGTCGAAGCTGCCCTTCACTGCTTTAGAAAATTCCAGCACTCGCGGCTCCGCGTAGTCTTGGACCGATCTCAAATCGGGTTTGATGCTGCGAGCTACACACTTATGAGCCACGTCTTGCCGTAGATAGATGGGACGTGTCTGGTCTTATCTGTGTGCCATGATTGCTGAGATCCCTTCTGATTTCCGTAAATGTGATGTGCGCATGCCATCATCAGCCTGGACAGCCGCGGTGTCATCATTGCCGAAAGGAAAAGTTCGATGACTCGGACGATCTCGAGTTGACACTGCTGGTGTGCCAGAGAGTTAGGTAACCATGACAGACTTAAAACGAGAACGTTGCGTATGGGGCGAGGTCATGGCAGCCCTGCCATGGAGCAACGAGCGAGCATCGCACAAGGTGCGATTGCGATCTGTTCTGTGCTCACCAGGAAGTACTAAGATCACTTTTGGTCGTCTCTTTCAATCCATTAGCCATGGTGCAATGGCGGGATATGTCCTCCTCTGACATGTTTAGAGTGAATAGTAGTAATGCCGTAGACTGTTATGCTAAGCCATAACGCTTGTGCATGTAGCGGCAGATTTAGCCCTTTGAGCCCCCACTGCCATCGAACCCTCTGTCTAGCTTCTTAAGTGCCTCCTCAGTCTCTCCTGCTCGCTCGTCCCCTGCTCTCAAGCCGTGTCGCGGCAAGTCCCGCATGACTTGTTGCACTAGGTCCTCCAAGGCCTTAGGATCTTTCACACCGATGTCGATCTTGTTTTTACCTTTGCCGACATCACGCGACGATAACGACTGCTGCTGTGGTTGACGCTTTCTTAGCATCACCTGGCCCTTGCCATCCATGTATGTCTCGTAGCCTTGTTGATCGAGCACTTCATCCGGAACCCGGACGTTGACTGGCGCTTGTTCAGGGTTAGCAGCAGCAATTGCCTCGGTAGATGCGGCACCCTTCGATTTCTCTTGTGTGTAACGCTCTAGCGCGCGAATTCGTTCCTGGTTCTCCTTGTTGTTTTCCATGAGGAAGCGGAGACACATGATAGCGTGCTCGCGTATATGGGTTGTGTTCGTCGTAAGAACAGCAGTTGAGCACTGCCTCAATGCCACCCAGTGGCCGAATTTGGTCTTGAACATGCTTGTTCTTCCATACCAGTGAGCTCAAAACTAACACAGCCAGTTTCTTGAGGTTACGCCATTCAAAGTCTGAAGGTTCATCTGCTGCTTCATCCATGTAGGGCCTTGGCGATGGCGAGGCTGGCGGAGGTATATATGGCTCTGCCGCAGGAGCTGTGGTATCGTATGGTCGTTCAACAGCAACAGGTTGTGGTTGCTGAGGCTGTTGATCATTTGAGGATGGATTCGCAGTGTCGACGGGTGTCTGCTGTACAGGTGGTGGCTGAGCAGGATTGACGTTTCTCAGAGGCGGCACCGATAGATTTCCTTTAGGTATGGCAGCATCCAACTCTTTCAGTAGTGTGACCAACTCAGTAGCAATCTCCCAATTGCTCAGCATCCTCTTCCAGGTTTCATGCTCGGTCAGAATAGCGAAGAATTCCAGGTACTGGTACACGCCCTCATACATGCGTTCCATGTCCCAGAGATTGAGGGGAAAATCCTCAGCGTGCGCATGACCAGCACGAATTTGGCCTTGCAGAAATATCAGAGCACACGTTTGTGGTATTATGTGGCGCCGAAACTCTGTCAGCAGGAAATTTACCATGTGTACATCGCCTTGGTCGACTTGTGGGTAATGCGCCTTATGCAAGCCTTTTGTAGGTTGTGCGCGTGCTTGTCGGGCGCGGAAAATATTAGTCAAAAGTTTCATGATTACAGCTTGCGCCGGGGAGATGATGTCTTTGGACCTGCTGGTTTGTTAGCCACGATCACCAAGGTACATAGAAGAGATGCTTACTCCGATTCTCTGAACGCGTGATAGGCGAAGGGCAACAGCTGATTCGCTAGTATGGCCTCCATAATCTTCACCATGAACTTAAAGTATAGCTCTTCCTCTCTCAAGTCCCAGGCTGCGACAAAAATCAAAAGCTCGCGGAGTAGGTTTCGGCCATTGTCTTGCGCCAAAAGCAGATGACAGCGAACGCCATGCATACTCCTTACACTGCTAAACACGGTAGGGTCAGTGTGGTAGCCTGGCTGCCCTTCTTGCGGCTCTACAATGCCGGCCATAATGATCATGGGCAGAACCTCAATCTCAGTGGGTCCAAGGATGAGGGGTACGTCGGTGAGTAAGCCCCGTCCCTCATCTCCCGGAATGTCATCGTAGTCGTCATCATTGTCATCGTCGTCCTCTGGCGGAGGCGAGGTGGGAGAGGCTACATCACTGATTAGCCCTGACGGACGGTCTGGGTCTGGCTCCAGACGCTTCAAGAGATCCTCTTTGCCATTCTGCAGAATTTCGGCGCCGAAGGATGGCGGATAGGTGACACGGAAATCGATCTCACCTGCCGGGGAAGACTGCTTGATGCTGGGATCCAGTAATGAGTCATCTGTCGCTGGTCTTGTGGACTGCTTCGCTTCCAGAACTGGGGAGGCCTCTTCGTCAAGGGATGTTCCATCCGGATGCACCGCAATTGACGAGCGCATCCGGTCCACCTCGACTTGCAGCTGATTTATGCTCTTTGCAAGCGCCTGAACACTCTCCTCGTTCTTCGCGTGTTGATCGACCACTTTCTTGTAGGTGCTGGACTGAGTGATTTGGTCGCGGTATCTTGCGACGACATCGGCGTAGAGCATATTCCATTTCTAGGCAGATCAGCAAAGCACACCGGGTTCTGTGACTGCCACTCACATTCTTCTCCTCTTCGCTCATCGTCTGCCATCTCCGTCTGCACTCGGCAGCAATCTCGTTGGCTCCAGCTTTCACGCCATGCTGTTGCAGCGCTTTCTTGACGTCATTGCCTGTCTCGCCAATGTAAAGAAGAAAGGGGGAAGACGCAGGTTGCTGGGGAATCTTGAAAGTGTCGAGACCTCGCGATGGACGTCCCTCTGGCGGCGGGGCGTCTCCCGGCTGCCACGATTGTTCTTGTTGATTGAATTCGTCTAGCTTGTACTTCATGTCGGCAAAGTTGGGTAGCTCGTTGTCGAGGTGGCTGTCAAACAGCTCGATCCACAGCATGAGCTTCCTCTGCTCATTGCGCGCAATGAGGTTGTTGAGGAACTGGAGACAGGTGATGAGCAGCTTCTTGTAGGCGTTGATGACAGCCTGCCATTTGTCCTCGTCTTGGGTGCCAGCTTCGCCGTCGTAGCCTCGGGCGGTGACGCGCACGCACACGTTGACGAGGGCGAATATGTCCTTGTCGAACAGCCTCTCTGCGCTCAGGTTCTGCACCCTCTCGCCGTGGACCAGCACGTTGCGCGCGATACACACAAGCTGGTTCAGTCTCTCCAGGTCGCGGAGCAGACTCGGCGAGTAGCTCGCAATGAGCGGCCCCGACAAGCCCTCGTACTCGGGCGCAGCGGGGTCGGGCGCAGCAAAGCAGCGGCGCTCCAGCGAGGGGATAGCGACCTTGAGGACCTCGGCCAGCGAGTCCCAGAACTCCCACGAGAGGCCCAGCTCTTCGCGCAGCTCCAGGCTCTTGCGCGACTCTTCGAGCGTCGTCTTGACCACGTCCCTCTCCAGCATGCGCAGCGTGTCGTCGCGGATGTAGCCGGGATTGTTGAAGTGCACACAGTACGGCGCGAGGGCGAGGCGCAGGCGCGTGAGGTACGGCTTTGCCTGCGAGCCGCCGGCGCTCTCGGCGCCCTCGGTGCGCGCCTCTCTGCGCTCCTCTGTGCGCTCCCTATCCATGGCTGCAAGCAGAGCAGGGCGGTCCCATTCGTGCCACAGTCGGTTCTCGGCGAGCAGCGCGCGGTACACCCACACGCGGATGGGCGCAGGCGAGCGGAGAATGCGGTAGACGTTGTTCGCGGCCAGCTTTTCGTTGATCGCGTAGTACTGCGCGAGCGCGACGTTGGCAAAGGCCAGCTTCTGTGACGTGTCCAGGAGGGACGACTGGGCGTGGCGTGAACGGCGCGAGAGCGACTGAGGTGAGGTGGTGCTCTTGTCGTGTCGACGGAGGTAAAATTATCAAAATCCGCCTTGGACATGACGCAGCCCCGGCCCCCACTACCGACTCCCTCCGCCCTCACGGCGCGCAAGAGCATGGTCGTCGTTGCATTGTCACAACAAGGGAACAGCACACAGAGGCAGCTGGCACTGTGCAGGAGAAAGTCTTATGATATTCATCGTCTTGTACAGAGCGTAAACAATCGAAAGTCGGGCATGTCTTGCCAAAGAGCCCGTCTCGTCAGAGTGCCCCACTAGAGTCTGATCTTGGAACTGCTATAAATTGACGCTTCATACATGGAGTAGTATGGGTCAGGGCATGAGTTCCGCTTCCTACCACATCACGCATGTTGGTCGCGACCAAGAAACGAGGGTAGCTGTCCGTCTTCTGCAATACGACCTGGAGTCTTACATACCGTTGGCTTTCAACCGCGCCGACATAAACCGACTTACTTTTTTAGTCTTCCCGTCCTTCTCCTCCACTATCGGACTCTCCACGTCTTCTTCGGTCAGCTTGAAGCCATCTTGCTGCTGGATGAACCGGTTTCGTGCTTTATTGTACTCGGTTTGAATTTCACGATTCAACACAATGGGATCGAATTCGTCCGGCGCGTCGGACTCGCTTCGTTGCGGGCTGTGCTCAATGATTGTACTAGCCAGTGTGCGCCCTGTTGGGCCCGTCGGTACAGAAGGCGGTTCTGGCATAGGAGGGTTTGGCAGAATGCGCGGTTGCGCATTCCGGACAGCCAGATCGCGCATGAACTTGGAGGCCCGCGCGGGCTTCTTTTGTACTTCTGGCGCACCCGTATCTGGCGTCGAACGCTCTACAATGGTCTCAGCTATGGTTGGCGCAACCTTGTCCGGTGCTCGAGAACTGGCTGTGGGTGCATGACTGGGGCGTGGGGCTTCAGAGACATCAAGGTCGTCAGCGAAGCGGACCGCCCTCTTCGACTTTGGTTTCGGAACAGAGCTCTGTTTCTCTGCTGCTATTGTCTCCCGCGATTGATCGAACTGCTCGTCTTCATGGACCCGCAGCGTGCGTATATCGCTGGCGTGCTCCGCAAGCGACCCCGCGCCGTCTTGAGGCCCAACGTTCTCCATCATGCGGGCATTGAGCTTCTTCTCCAACTCCAGCATTTGCTCTCGGTAGTCATCCGTTATGGCGGGCTTAAGGCTGCGGCCATATTCGTCTTCGACTTCGTCATCTGATTCGTCGCTATACTCGGAGTCGCCGTGATCATCCGAGTACTCCGCAAGAGGATGGTCGAGGTCGAGCTCGGCAACAATAGACCCCACCTCGGAGAGTCCATATTGCAGCATCTGTCGCCGCAGCTCGGCATCTTCTTGAGACTCCCCTTGCGGAATGATGGGATACGTAGCAAGTTCGTTGTCGTCCTGATCAAGCTCGATGACCTTTGTTCCGCTCGTGAAGTTCATGTATTCTACATCATCGTTGTATCCATTCTCGAACGACGGTAGCCTGGACTCTTCAAACTTGCTCTCATCAGCGACGGACTTTTCTGGAGTCGACAGCGCGATGACGCTCGTGTCTGCCTCGGGCGGCGTTGGTCCTGGCTGGTTCGGTGCGGTCGTACCAACGCTCGTTGCCGAAGCGCCAGGCGCTGCCACTGCTTGGTCACCGTTTGGGATGTTGCGCTGCTCCTGCAACGCATTCTGCTGCTTCTCCAGATCAGCCTTCTGCAGGCCGGCCTTGCGCAGGATCTCAACGATCTCGGCTGCGGCCTTGCCTGTTTGGTTGACCGAGCTGGCCACCTCGTTGCCTGCTTCGTCCAGCTCTTCCTCGATGTCCATCATCGGAAGCCCCTCCTCGTTCTCCATGCCAGGTTCCAGCAACATGTAGACACCCGCAAGTTGCTTCTCCGCGGCATCTAGCTGCTTCTCAATGGTGGCGCTGTTCTGCCGGACATAGTCAATGCGTCTAGAGATCATGTCAACGACTTGGTTAGCTGTGCGTTTGGTCTGCAGATGTTTTCCAAGCAACTCTTCGACCTCGTCCGCGTCGAGTAATCTGCTGTCAAGGCTCTGTGCAATCTCACGCAGCTGTGCAGCAGAGGGATCGTCGCCATTCTCGATCTCCTCTTTGAGCGTCTCGTACTCGGCTTCCCACGTTGTCCAGTGTGAGAGGGCTTTGCGCAGCGTCTCGACGCTCTCTTGCAGCTGCGCGCGGCGGTGCTCGATGCTCTCCAGCGCGCTGTGCGTTGACGCGGCCATGTTGGAGAGACGGAGTGACGGTGGAAGCGGCGAGCGCAGAATCTGGTGCAAAAGGCCCCAGTGACGAGGCTTGGCGCGCACGCTAGACTACCATGGTACCGCCAGGAGGACAAGGGAGCCATGTCCATCAGTTTTCTGGGACGAGAGCTCAGCAGCGCGCTCCGGGAGCTCGCTTTGAGCAACCTCACCAGCACCACCCAATATGTTCCCGCTGCTGCCTGCACCTTGATTGCAGTCGTCCAGCACACTTGGCCCGGGCTCGCCACAGCCACGGCATTCTGCTTAGTCACCGACTGCTACAACTTGACCTTCGCCTGCACCTGCAGCTCCCTGCTCACCTCGGCACCACCTCCGCCATGTCGAAGCAGCCAAACCGCGCGAATGGCGCTTCCACGAAGCGTCTGGCGGAAGACGGCGGTGCGTCTCCTCTCTCCAACTCTCTCCACAAGTTGTCTTTGCAGCATGCCTCTGGTCCCGACCCGCCCGCTGACTCTTCGGCAGACATCTGCCCGGTCTGCAAGTCGTCGCGCTACCTCAACCCCAACATGAAGTTCAAGGTCAACCCCGAATGCTACCACAAAATGTGCGAGTCGTGCGTGGACCGCATATTCAGCCACGGGCCGGCGCCGTGCCCGATTGCAGGCTGCGCGCGCACGCTGCGGAAGGCCAAGTTCAGGACCCAGACATTTGAGGATCTCAAGGTGGAGCGAGAGGTGGACATACGCAGACGAGTAGCGCGCGCGCAAGTTTCATCCCATGTGGTGTCGCTTGCTCCCCGGCTAACAGGGTCCTAGCATGAACAAGAACGAGGACGACTTCGAGACACTCAAGGACTACAACGACTACCTCGAACAAGTCGAAGAGATAACCTGGAATCTGATCCTCAAGGTCGACGTGGAGGCGACAGAGAGCCGCTTACGGCGGTGGGAGGAGCATCAAAAGGCGGATCTTCCCAACGCCACACGCCGCGAGTTTGAGCCATCCGTCCCCACCGATCACGTTGTCCTCAAAAAGGGCGCCACGCAACGCAAGACGGCTTCTTCGGCGAACACACCGCAGACGGCGGCCAACGACACGGCCGAAGACACAGGCTTCCGTTTTCATGGGCTCAAGAAGCGCGTTGCGCCGCCGCCAGAAGTCGACTTCGACTCATTTGGTGGCTGGAGTATAGCACCACAGTATTACGTTCTGCAGGATGACTATGGCGTCGACTGGCTCACCAAACAAAAGCACGATGTTGGACACGGAGCAGGAGGGTACGACATGCGCGACTTTTACAACCGAGCGTTGCGCGATGCATTTGGTGGCTTTGGTGTATTCGTTGAAGATGAGATGATTGCAAGACATGCGCCTTCACTGGATGCCAGTGACGGCGCTAGACAGGCTGTGGCCGTGGCCTCAGGCGGCAAAGATGTAGCCATGGACGACGTTTTCTGACTTTCCAATTCTCAAGATACCCGGCACAAAAGCCATCATAGGGCGGCGAATATTGGCGTCTTCAACAAGTATTCCCAGGAGGGCGTATCACAGAGCAGGCTGAAGCCAGACAAATCAAAGTAATCGTTAGGATCACGTTGCGCCGCCAGAATTTATTCCTGCCCGTGTATGCTACATTCTGTCCTCCATGCTCCTCCGCTCGACCTGCCCCGCAGCGCCATGGTAAGTCGTGTCTTCACCATAAGCGAATTGCTCTTCGGGCAATGCATAGCCATCCCCGCTCCGCTTCTGGTTTTTGTTCTTGCCCATGGCTGTCGGGTTGGGATTGGCCTCGTCCCCACCAGGGTGATCCAGACATCCATGTCCGACTGCTGCACTATTCTTCGTATCGCTCGCGACCATGCCTAGCTGTTGGAAGCGGCCACGTCTAGTCGCCTGCCGTTGGACGTGAACATCCAATATCACCGCCACTAAAGTACTGACGAGTCCCAGCAGACTGAAGCTGAAAAGGGCTTTGTATAGTCTGCAGACCGACATGCCCATGTCGTTATCCCAGTTGTCCTTGCTGCAGACGTGTGAAAGCGTCCCCGAAGACCACCAGCTAAGCAAGCTGAACGACACTGCCCAGAGCAGCGCCAGAGCGGAGTTGAGAATGGTGTTCAGGACGGGATTGAGGCCGTAGAAGCAGTGGAGGACGATGGTCGCTGAGAGCGACAGCATCGTAAATACCGAAACGGTCATAAGCTATCGCGACGTTAGCAAGCTGGGGAGCCAAAGTCTGAGAGCTGTTGGGGCCGTTACCAGTATGAACGTCCACGGCAGTCTAAAGTTGTCACGGGCCAGTTCCCGGAGGAAGTAGAACATGATGGATGATACAATGATCGACGAGAGCAATTGCACAGAGCGAGTCGCGTGGAATGGGACTCTAGGATAGTGCGTGGGCTTCACGCGGTCCCTACGAAATGCCATCATGTGAGACTTCAGAAGAGCTCGGTAACCCTTTAATGTCAACGCGTGTGCAGGCGTCAGGAGAACTCAACCTCGAAGGTTGGGGGCTTTGCTTCGGAACAGGTGTGGGTGCGGAGGTGGAAGGGATGGCAAGATGGCGGAGCAAGGGCCGGATTCAGCTGGGCACCGTTGATTCAGCCTTCAGCCCCGTTGTCCCCGTTGGTCAGGTATTCGCTGCATGGGCGTCTCTACGCTGCACAGAGACAATACGAACAATGCGACAGGCAAAATGCAGCTGTGCCTAGGTTTGCTTCGGACATGTAGGAGCAACCTGTAGGTACAACGACTAAATGATGACCCCCACCCGCGCTAGGTAAGCAGTGACACTACAATGCATAGAGAAAGTATTTAAGATTATGCAGGGTTCTACAATGGGACGCAGTACCAACGTAAAGCCACTGAAAGTTCTCTGTCCAGAATGCGCACGAGATCTTGCAGCACCTGGTGGTGAGCACGACACGATGAGTAATCGATGCCGACAAAATCTGGCCGAAGCGGACGGTGCTCTGTAACGGCGTTACAGAGTCGTCTGACAAGCTACTTGCATGGTTCCCCGCGGCCGAGAGACGATGCCGCGCCGATTAGCATCGCTCTGTCAGCATCGCAGTGCAAGCCATCGAGCTGGCAGCGGGTTGCTTCATTTGGATCACACTGTACAACCCTGCCTTGGGCCTTGAACGGTAGCTCAGGCGCACAAGATTGTTAAGCATTCAAACCGGAACTACATTGCGGCAGCTGGCAGCTGGTCCATAAGTAGAGAGCAAAAGGCGAGCCTGCTCAGGCGTTGAGCACCCACCGCACCATGGCGTTTTCGATGGCAATGCCCTGGAATGAGGGTGAAACGCGAATGCACAATCTGCTGGAGCTTCCACCTCAGGATAATCCGACATCAACCATGCTCACGCCTCAGGCAGCATTTATGCTACAAAAAGGCTCTCTGCTTGCTCTTGGAGCCCTCGACTCCCAAGGCCGTCCCTGGACTACACTATGGGGAGGCTCTCCGGGCTTCTCGGAGCCCCTTGGCGGCGGATTCGTTGGGACGCGCACACTTGTGGATGGCGAAAATGATCCTGTAGTACAGGCCCTTGTTGGCGACGCTGAGGATGGCGAAATGCTGCAGCCAGAAGGTGGAGGCAAAGTGATTGCCGGCCTGGCTAGGTAATAAGGCCCCGGTGCAAAGTGTTCGTCGGCTGTCTAAGAAAGATGATTTAAGGCCTTTGGGTAATACTCTGGGTCTTGAATCTTTACTTTCAAGCTGAAGACCCGTGCCTAATTCTTCTCAAAGATCGTTCACTAACTTTTCGTAGTACGTATATCTACACTCTTTACTCTTCGCACTGTGCTATAATTAGGAAGCTCTACAAAGGTCTATTAGACTAAGT
>TARA_R110002003_G_scaffold39_4_pt1 | contig 12559 bp, 16 predicted proteins | sample TARA_R110002003 | Tara Oceans TARA_R110002003 (sample SAMEA4396441) | marine metagenome | biome: Westerlies Biome; feature: [SRF] surface water layer (ENVO:00010504); material: water (ENVO:00002006), including particulate matter (ENVO:01000060) such as... | depth 5 m | reverse complement strand
CAGCTATCAGGGCTGTCGCCTGCGCCTCTTCGAGTATTGCAAGCCTCGTTCGCCTTGCTATTCCACTGCCTCCGACGCCCATTCGGCGCTGATCTTCCCTGTTGTCTCCGTCCGTTGTCTCGTTCATTGTTGCACTGGTAGAGTCGACGGTTGGGCTGGGCGGTTGCGCCAATACATGAACCCCAACTAGCAGCCCAGTCCACTTTCATCCGTGTGTATCAGCGAATACTACACCCATTCTTGTCACGTTTCTGTATTCCCACATCATATCTCCTGCCTGCCATGGTGGAAGTACCTCCAGGTTTCCGAATGGCTGTCACCGGGCATGGTCTCGATCCGCGCGTGGTGGTTGCGGAGGAGCATGACAATCAGCTTGACCGTCCTCAGCGACTCACACCAGTTCGTCTCAACCTCCTGAGCAATTGTCGGCTATCGACCATTGCTGTATGACCACACCTGATGGCCACAATCAGCTTTGCCCTCGAAGTGTCTGCCAGGGAAAGCCGCACAGTCTGCCAGTGCTCGACGTCACGCCCGCTTTCACTGCCAAGGTTTAGCTCGCAAACGGTCGGCAGCACGCAATTGGCTGTCAGGTGGGTCGCCATATCCGTTTGTAGTTATGCGCGGCATGGCCCGAGCAAGCACCCGTGTAGTATATCTACTGCTGGTGGACTGCCTTGTAGAGACTCTCTACGCAAAGCAGAACCTCAACTCAACTCGACTTGCAAATTGATTACGACGAGTACTTGACTAAAGACTCTCAACTCCTCTCATTCCGGTATATACTTGTTACTTGTTCACACTTTTGATATACGACTCCTTACTATACCTAGACCCTCTTCACCACTTACCACGCGAAAATGTCGTCACCCCCCATTCGCCCTACGACCTTCTCAACTATGAGCCCCTCACAGCCTGGATCTTCCTTCCAGAACCCCCTCGTCTCGGCTGGCGTCCGCGCCCATCCGAATGAGGAACAGTTCTACGTGCTGGACCGTGCTCAGGGCGTCCTGCAGGTCATTGGTCGTGAGGCACAGGACTACCGCGAGATTGGATATCCTGTATTCGACAGCTACGGCAACCGAGTCACACAGTTCGATGGCGCTCATCGAGCTGCTGTCGCTCGCCATGCCGAGGCGGACCAGGCAGACTCCTTTTACCACCAGTACGACCACATCTGGGAGATCATCGAGATGCGCCAGGCAATGGCTGAGGCTGCTGCCGACGAATCGATCCATTACAGTATGTTTTCTTATCTGCTTTTCATCACCTCATATACTAAGAACACTCGCAGACTTCGAGACTGGCCGCTGGTACAAGTTGAAGAAGTCAATGGGAACTCCGAAGGGCACACCGAAAAAGAACAGTATGTTTTCTTCATATTCTTCATTCTGACACTTACTTACTTGTGCGTAGACAAGGGCGGCCCTCCAGGCCCTGGCAGCCCTGGCGCCGCCGCCGGTGCTGCTTCTGGCACCACCGTTGTCGCTTCTTAGGGACCTCTTTGACGTCGTCTCAAGGCCTCCCTGCTTCGGACCTTGAGATGGCTTCAAGTTCGACTGATTGTCCTGGGATCTTTGGCGTTTGATTCACTGACTTCTGCCTAGCGTTTTCGGGCTTGGGACTGGAATACGCTGGAGCTGGACGTGGACTCAGAAGACTGGAGCACTTCGCTAGCCTAGGTTTTCTGGCCTTTGAGAAAAGTCAGGATAGTCATCACAAATTCAAAATGGACGAAGCAGGAGCATTCCCAAGACAAGGATCAGAAATCCACACCAGCTGAAGACATTGACGACGCCGCTAACTCAATGTCGACCAGCAGCATGACTGAGCGAAGCACTCACTGGTTGCCGTACTCTATTCGTTGATCACGAAATTTATTCTGGACCTTGATGAAAATAATTTTGCTCGCACCGCATCAAACCCTCCTCCACCGGTTTTTGGCTCCGCAATCATGCCCTGACGCTCGAATATGAATCCTACAATACCATTTTGTGTTCGCTGGACAAACGACTCTTCGGCTCAAAATAAAGTGAGAGTCGCAAGCCCTTGGTCACCCCTGCGATTACGCTATCGCTCACTGTCGGGGAGTGTCTCTCACTCAAGACAAACAGATTCCGACCCAAAATGACAAACGAAAGTCAGGGTGAACGCTGGAGTGAATGCTGATGGAAACGTCTTCTCAGGATATAAAGTTCTTGTCCGCCGCCCCTTTGTATACTCTAATTGACAACGACAACGGACTTGGTGCTCAACTTCCAAGCAGTTCAACCCAGCTCTTTGATAGGAACACAACAGCTGGTATATACAACATGCATTCGTACTCTCAGACCTGCCGCTCATGTCACCTAGTATACACAACCTTATCTACTCTCTGTCGACATGGCTACTACTGCGAGCGGCTCTGGTGGTCATCCACCACCAACTGGAGGCCAAGATCCCAAGAAGGGCTTTGGTCATCAGGTGTCCAACTCTTTGATCCCTCCCTCGGGTGACGGCAAGACTCCGAAGAACGCCGCCTGGTCGTCCACCTTGCGCACCACTTCGCAGACCACAAAGACTTACGTCGTGGACGGCCTCGGTCTCGTCCCGCGCTATCGCAGGACAATCCTCGAGGAGGCGCGTTCCTTTGCTCAAATCTACACCATCTTGGACGGCGACACCTACCAAGTTGTGGCCCAGCTTCCTCCAGGTCCGATGGCCAACCCATCGATGCCAACGGCCACTGGTATCGATCAGCAGAACGTGAACACTGCTGCGCATGAGAACGTCATTGCTACCAGCGGTGGCGCGGCTGCTGAGCAGTACAACGCTGCCCAGGTTCATCGTAAGTGATCAGTATGTCTATATGTCTATCAGTGCTGACAGCCTTCAGATGGTGATGCCTTCAACGACAGCGGTGCCGAGAACGCGAACAACTCTTCAGACGAGCATCATGCTGGTAAGTTATGTCGCCTCTCCTAGCATCAGCCACTAACAGAACCGCAGAGAGCTCGGCTTCATCCGGCATGGGTAGCTCTGGAGCTGCTTCGTCGAACTAACACGATATCTCTTGGCTCTGCCCTCGCCTCCTGATTTCACATCTTGTGAAATCCTGGAGCGCGTTCCGTCCTCCAGATCTCCGAACTTCTAGCTAGTCACTAGCACCTTCGGACTATTGGAGGACGACTCTCTGCTTTTCGGCTTCTAGCCTCTCATGGGATCATTGCTCGGCGTTCGGCGAACTAAGATACCCATTGCAGCTTCATAAAGAGAACTTCATTAAAACTTACACTTGTCCTGTTCCTGCATTTGTGATTGAGTGCACTAGCGTGTGAGACTACAGATGAAAATGCGGCAGTGTTCAGATGCTGATATTGGTGCACGAAGGATTCGAGAGCCTTTTGACATCTCTAAGGTGTCTAAGTCTGGTGTACACCATCGTCACGATGATACGAGGGTGCTTTGAAGAAAGTAGTTGGCTTTGCGCATCATGTCAGCTCTTGCACTCACGACATACCCTTCCTACTGCCTAACATGTATCGATGAAGTCTCGAGTACCTCTACGCCACAGCGACAGCTACGTAGTACTGTTCGGCTGAACATTTCAATCATGATGGCGACTATGTATGTGTGCACATAACCTGTCCGATCGAAGTGGGCGGCTAATTGCTTTTCGAGAGATTGACTTAATCATTTCCCACTTGTTTCCACCAGCTCTTTTCGTTAGACCTTATCTACTGCTACCACTAGTGCATTATACTTGCAAGCTCAATACGCGCTGTTCGCAGCTGAGAATGCTTGACTTCTTCCGCAACTGTACTTACTCCTGCCATGTCACGTAGATCTACAGGGCAAAATATGGGGGCATATGCAGATATGCCAGGTAGGAAATTACGACAACTAGTCTGAGTTCGGGCCTAGACTATACACCCTCGCTCGCAAAAAGCAGAGCAGGAGATCTACTCTACGTGGGTATCGGATATCGCCATTGAGAACAATAATATACGCGATGCTACTCTGGATATCAAATGACTCCCGTTCCATTCTTCGTCTAGTCTTCCCTTCACTCTTCTCCTTCTGTACACAGAATCGCTCGCCTATCATGCGCTTCGCAATCTCTTTATCGCCTGCAGCACCACATCAACGCTCTCCAGTCCCATACATCAACCCTATCTCCCTCCCCACCTCGTCGCTTTAGAAGAACACCCCGTCTGCGCGACTCTCGAAGCCGAACTCCTCTACTCTTCCATCGCAACTAACATGTCCGAAGTAATCCCACTCCTCCAGGACTGCCGGAACATTTTCCCGCTTCCCCAGCCTCAAGATCATCATCGGGCACAACGGTGAGGGGTTGGCGCAGTTCATTGACCGCGTGGATAGTACAGGTCTGGGCGCCGATAAGGCCTGCGAGAGGTTTGAGGGTGTGTGGAGGACGAACATGCGGACGATTACGAGTGCTTTTTCTTCGGTTAGGCAGTTTGAAATGCTGGGGTTAGTGATGCCGCTCGCGAGGATTGTGTTTTCGGTGGATTGGCCGGGTTTGAAAATTGAGACGTGGTGGGCTTTTGAGTGGGCGTTTGAGTGGGAGTTGGGGGAGGGAGATGGATGGGTTTGCTTCTGGGAATGCGAGGACGTTGTTGTGGTTGGGCTTGTGAAGTGGAATGAGGGTAAGACAAAGAGCCAGGGTAGTGTGAGGCTAGTTGCGATCCTTCGGTGACTGGTGGGCGGATAGAAGGATGTGTGTCTACCCCGGATTGTGTGGTGACTTGAACGGCTGAAAAGCACAGCCGTCCATGATATTGCTGTATAACTGGCTATGATTCATTGATATCTTCGGTGTCAGATAGTCGCCATGTCTGACTTGCCATGATGGGGAGAGTTGCGCGTCGAATCGAGCCCACGTGCATCATTCGGCTGAGAGATTTGACTTATTCGCCACGTTGTACCCCTCGGCCTCGTTTTGGCCCTCTTTTGCCAACCTCCACCTCGATAGGGCTCCGCAAGGCGAAAAAAACAGGACGAAGTCACGTCGAAAGTGACGCTGCCATCTGCACCCATAGTTCTGAGCGCGATGCCTTCGTCAAGCCTCGTGATAGTACCTCTGACTAACCAGAAAATGTGCCAGGAATTCTGGTCACCAGTATGGTGTTTTCGGACTAGGAGGATGTGACCATAGGAGATGTCTGCCGAATGACTACATGCAAGGCAATAAAAGCATGCGTTGTCTAGACAGTAGTCTTCTCTGAGCGATTCTGCGTCTACTACGGCTGAGCAGCGATCACAGGACCCCGACTCCATCCTGGGCGGGTACATGGAGAGTTCCATCAGCAGCCCCATGTCATAACGATTGACACCAAGCACCGAAAAGATCCAATCAAAGTGTCTTTCTATGCATAGGCATATGCTCAAATCGGAACAAATTGTCGATCAAGCTGCTAGAGACGATCCGTTCTTCCGCATCGAACGTCTTTTTGTATTGTAATCGGAGGATATTGTCGTCCAGAGAAGGATCAAAGCGTGTTAGGTAGCTTTGGATACTTGCGTTGAAAGTATCGCGATGAATCGCTTCAGACTTCGCCAGATAGAATAACTGTTTGGCAAGAATTGTTTCCTGAGTGATCCATGCTCTTCGCCAATAGACATGCCGGCAGAATTCGCGCCCAACACGAGCAACTGTATCTGGCGTCGACTGGCTTCCTGGCAATGCTTCTCTTGCTCTGCGAAACTGCTCACTGAGCCTAAGGTCCTTGCCAAACCACGCGATAACTTGCTGCGCACCGGAGTATATCATACCCATGTGCTGCACCTGGTGGTTTCTTTCTGATATCGTTTCCTGGTCAATGCATAAAGCATCAATCCATAGTGATCGAGTCGCTGCCGCAAATTCAAGGTTCGGTTGACAACTGCCGTTGATTCCGACGTTGTGCTCCCGGGCCTCATTGCTACTTGCAACTTCAAGGAAGTCCCACAAATTACGTCGCACAGCAAAAGATTCCCCATTTAATTCGATGAAGCCCGATTCGCTTGGGCGTTCAGGGCCCCATACATAGGACAAACATGTGTAGGAAGATGTTGTCGTAGCATGTCTAATCGTGCATCGTAATGTATCGTTGGGACTGTTCGTATCGCGGGGCAGAACCTCTACCAAGCGTATAGAATTACTTGTGAGGTCAATCGGTGTATGTTTAAAATTAATTCGAGGAGCAGATTCGGTGGGAAGTTTAACGCGCGGGCGTCCCTCAGCCTCCTCGTCCGTGGGCAACGCAAGAGCCATCGAATGCGACTGGAGTCATTCTACACGATGTCAACAAGTGGATGGTAGACAGACATGGTTGAGGAACTTGTTTGCTGATATCTAAAACGTAGAATGCGGGGACACAGCGACCTTGTGGATTTCATCGCAGGCTTGTTGGTGGCGGGGTGCACGCATTGGCTCAGCCTTCGCCTGTTGCCTGGCTCGGTGACCTATCACCAACATTGGACGATGATCGCAGACGAGTCTGCAACCATAAGATATGGACAGCAGTTGACGTGATGCCGAGTGCGTTCAGTGTACACACTATGGCGATCGAAGGATTGAATTTGCGGACGAAACATGTAAGATGAAAGGACTCAGGGAGCAGCTGTCGACCGTGAGCCACAACACCCACGATGCCCATCCGCCTTGACGATCCGAACGTTGCAGAAAGCTATGTCCGCCAAGGTCGAATCGGCATCAAGAAATGGATTGCAGCAACAGGAGATCTTGCCGATAGCAATCGATCTAGAAGCAATGAAGGAATACGGTCGGCACCGAGCGCATGAATCGCTCAAAACGCGTGTCAATGTGGCAATCCCAATGCGAATAAGTAAGGTGCGGCCCAGGTCGGTTCTGCGAAGACTTAATTCGCAGTTATTGTTCCTGAGGCATGGCTCTGGATTTGGGAAGCGGCTCCCCACGCGTGTCTCAACCACACTCGATCGGCAGCAAACTTATCAGACCTTTCAAGTCTCTACCCCCAGAAGCCCAATTCCACTCTTCAGACGCACAAGATCGGATCAATTCCTCCTAAGCAGAATTTTCGTGGCGTCCGCGCGACTCCAAACACGTCTCTGACACCGAAATCGCTAGTAGAGTACGTTATCTTTAGCTCTAGTAGAAACATATAGTACGAATCTCTATACTCTCTCGCATCGGCGCATCAGGCTTGCTCGTAGGATCCTCAAAGGCGGTGTGACCCACAAAGCGCGCGCGACCATCAGTTGCACTATCAAACGTTTTCAGGAGAATAGCGTGGTCTGGCATCATGCGAGGAAAATACCACCACTTGTGCCTGGGAGAGTAGCTCATGACATAGTTCTCGCCGACGCGGTCACGGTAGTGCAGAAACAGTTTGAAGAAGTCGTCGTCGTGGCACGTCTGCGCGTCACACATGGCTAGTGGGCGCTCTTCGACCACGTTGAGCGGCTTCCACACGTTGATGAATGCGACGCGACGCGAGAGAAGATCTTCGGCTTCGGTTCCCAGCAGCTGTGTGACGCGCAGAGGGCCCGATTCGTTGGTGTAGTCACAGTGTACAAGCATGACTGGTGTGCGTTGCGAGGTATTTTTTTCGTCTGTGAGCTTCTTCTGGGCGTTTCTCTCGCTGCGTATTGTGTGGTCAAAAACAAGAACTCGCTTTGCGCCCGTGGTTGCTTTCAAGAACTCCACGACCTCTGGGTAAAAGGCAGACCGGACGGCTTCGTCGTCCACCCAGTTGTCGTGCCTCGACTTGAAATCATGTACCGAGAAGCCATTCTTGTCAATCGTGAAGTCCTTAGCCTTTGACCAGCCATCGGATACGGTGATTTCTACTGGGGCGTCCCCTGGAGCATGTATGTCTTTAGCCTCGGCATTTTCGTAGAAGTAGACCTCGGTAGCCCGATCAACGGCTTTGGTGTAGTTGACCATGGTTTGAACCGAGGCTGGGGTACGTACACCGCTTGGCAAAGCCTTGTCTACAGCACCTTGCGTCTTCTTGCAGCCATCCAATTGCTCGACTCCTTCAGTAAACCAACGCTTCACGTTCGGATACTGATGCAGCGGGATCTTTTGAGCGCGGTAGAGGTGCCTGCAGATGTTAATACACGTTCCGAGCTCAGTGATCTGGGTTCGTTAACTCACATGGGCGCCGCTACGGCTATGTCTGCAATGGTAACATGATCGCCTGTAAGCCACTTGTTGTTGGTAAGACGGGCTTCGAGGATACTCAATCCTCTATGACATTTTGCTGACTCTGCTTCAATGGCTTTCTCGTCGGGTGTGCCTTTCATGAGTGGCTTCACAACGTTTTCAACCAAGTAGACGTAGCAGGTAGGGAACCACGACGCAGCCTCCCAGAGCAACCAACGGTTGATGTCAGCACGCTTCTTGATGTCTTTGGGATACATCGCGTCGTTCTCGGCCTTGTCGGCGGCATACATGAGAATGGCATTCTTGATTCAGATCAGCATATGGTCGCAAGATGGCACCATTGAACAAGTACATACTGATTCCGTTAGGGTCAGATCGCCATCGGTTGCAGCTGGTACTGTAGCATGCGGATTGATCTTTCTAAAGCTTTCGCTTTTGTGCTCTCCAGTGAAGTAGTTGATGTAATTCTGGTTATAGTCTGCCTTCATTTCCTCCAGGCCAGCCAGCACCTTGCGTGAATTGACCGTGCATGGGTCACAGAAGACCTGAATTGTCATATTTGATGAGTTCTCTTGTGGAGACTCTGAGGAAATCAATCGGAAAGCTGTCGTTTGGATGTGTGAGAATGGGGTGCGTCCTGTCAGACTACTTAAATGCAAGGTGTTCCTGCTTTAAGCTTTAGTCGCCTACACCACTACCCCGCATCCTTGCTGTTCTGGTTACAGCTGCAGGCTGCGGGCGGGGTGCACAAAGCCGTCACGCTCGCTACTTCGTCCAATTGTCTCGCGAAGGGCCAGCCGCCGGAATGACAGTTTGTCGTGAAATCGCGCGTGCGGAGACGTCTCAGCCCTCTCCACATCGACTCTGTTTCCCTTTCGTCCGATTTAACAGCGAAAAGCACAGTAACGTGGCGATGCTAGACTTTCTTTTGGTCAAGTCTGAACGTCGGATATTTCCACTGTACGTCGATCATCCGATGAGGACAATAGTGCAGTATTGAAGGTCATGCCTGTGATTATAGATACTCTAGGTTAGCATGTGCACTGGTCAGACACTTTTGTTCTTGAGATTCGCCCTGGGAGCGTATAACCTCAGGATGAAGTGAACTCCACATCGACGCTATTCTTGCTGTCAAACCCACCTCGGGCAGCTTAGCTTGAAGTTGTGCCAACAGAGACTGTCAAATTCGAAGATCGCGAGTAATTCAATTATCCTGCTTGAATAGACCTTGGTATCAAACTTCGCAAGTTATCCCAGACGCCGCTCAATGCTGATCTCATCCACATGTGCCCGAATGAGTGAAGCGCCGCTATGCAATGCCGAAAGGAGCCCAAAACGCCTAGTCGTTGATCGTACAGCACGTGAATCCTATCCTCTCAGAAACCGAATGGACATGCTAGGTCGGCCTGGCAGTCTCACTGGCCCGTGCGTTGGGCGTAGGCGAAGATGCTAGTTGCGACTGTGACTGAGCGGTGGTCCGACTGCTTTCGCCCTGCTGCGTCGGACTCCGCTCTCTTCTCGCTCGGCCACTAAAGACACCACTCAATCTGACGCTCATCCTCTTGCTTCTGCGCCTATCCGTCAGATCTTCGTTGCTTGCGCCGGCATCTACGCCGTTTTCCAGCACCTCGCCATTAAGGTTGCTCCGTTGCTCCCTAAGCCGTCGAAGGTAATAGATGCGTTCTTGCGGGGTGGCATTAGGGCGATATCGCAGCGAGAGGATGTCACGGAATGCATTTCGATGGCGTTCAGGCTCTGGATTCAGCGGCGAAACAAGCCCATCGGGGTCGTGCGACGCTGAGGAGTCATGAGAAGTGACGGGACGAAGGTCAACGCGGCTGTGCAACATCAGTAACTAGATTGACAGTGGAAATATTTGATACTGCTCACCATAGGGGACAAGTGCCTGAGACATTCAGCAGCCATGGATCCACACATTCGGGGTGGAACTTATGGTCGCATGGTAGCACGCGGAGATCCTGGCCCTTCTCAAAGTCCTCAGTGCAGATGGAGCAACCTAAGTGGTCATCGGTAGCTGAATTGGCGTCACCGGCCGCGGCAGCAATGGCTGGCTGCGCAGGTGCGATTCCTTCTTGATGCTCAGCATGCGGGGCCACGGTCGACTCGCGCGGCGTGACTGCGGTGTCGTTGGCCGAGTCGTTGGTAGCGTCTGTCGCGCCTTGGTTCGGCCGTTGCTCAGTGGCTCCGTTCGCTTCGCTTGCTGCAGCGTTCGAGGCCATCTCAACGTCAGCGGGCTTGGGGGGTTCTTTCTCGCCGAACTTCACAATGGGGATGGTGTCCAATATGGCTCTCCCCAGACCCCTCGCTCTGCTCTGTCGTGGTCTGCCCAGCACGTCTCGCGGGCCGTACCGCTCGGGGTGGCGATGCGCTCTGATGGCGCCCGTGATGATAATGACCAGGAACAGTGCGGTGATGATGCCCGTGATGCTGTACAAAATGATCATAGCCACAGCCGTCGATGGCGACGGGCCCAGCGGGTTCTGCTGCGCCACGCCTGCATTGTTATTGTTGCCGTTCCCGCGCCCTTGCACTCTGACAAAGTACTTCAGATGGGCGGGCAGATCGTCGACCTCGCCCAGCAGCGATGCAGAAGCCTGCTTGTTCGTCATGGACAGCACAGGGAAGTCCTGCAGCATCTCCTGGCCGCTGCTCTGCTCGTAGTTGCAATAGTCAGTGGCAGTGCTGTACAGGATGACGCCCGAGATGTTCGCACTGCGGTAGGCATCCTCGAAGACGCGCTGGGGGTCAGCGTAGCCGGGGTAGTCGCTCGGGTTGCAGCTGATGAAGGCAATCTCGCTATCGGATATGTTGGCGACGTTGGAGAAGTTTGTGTTGAAGAGGTTGCCCTCGACCTGTCGCGTGCATTAGCCAGAGTGACATGGCATGACATCAGCAGTGTGACCGACTGTTCGCTGCGCCGCCTCCCGCGTCAATGGGACCAACTCTGCAATCTGCGCCTGGTCGGCATCCGCACGCCTCAGCGGAAGCGTGCCCTGGAAGCGTGCACCGGCGGTCGAGCTGTTGGACGGTGAAATGGACGCCGTGGCGACTGTCGCAAGCAGCAGACATGTCAACGGCCAGGGCAGGCGCTGCACGTGCGACAGCATCGTCGCCGTCGTCGTCGAGGTCCAGGGCGCACAGAGAGCGTGCGCGTTGCTCTTATCGATGACGGAGATACACGAACCCGACCTATCTCCCCATGGGCTCGAGGCAAGGCGGGGTGGGCTTCAGCTGTTCCGTGTCCAAGATGTCCAAGCAACGCGGAGAACAGATGGCGGGATGGAGCGCCGTCTACAGCGCAAACTTGTCGTCGCCCTCAACAACGTGATGGGACGGCCGGTGCAAGACGAGATGACAGCTGTAGCGGACGTTGCGGACCACGGATGAGCATTATCGAGCCATGGCCCGCGCCGGCGATCCTCGACCCTCGACACCCACCCGCGCGACGCCGGCGATCCACTCTTACGTCGCTTCTCCCCAGTCCGAAGCACGTCGGCCTGCATGCATGCAAGGATCGTACCAAGTGGCACACCTCGACCAGGTTTCCGATGGCCATTTTCCCTTCCGAAACCCTGCCTTCAGATTGAATACTCGTTTGGGCGCCTGCACAGCCTCGATCAGGCGCTAGCACCTCAGACATGTCAAATCATTGCCGCCGATACGTCGTCCGAAGCCCTCCGCAACCATATCGCTGCACCCCACTACCCACTAGACTATGCTCGCGTGTGGTAATCTCCTACGGCTGTAGCTAGAAATACGCACATGGCTTCTGACTACGCACCCTTACCTCAGCTTGTCTCAGACGTCCAACTTTGCAGCTACGAATCTGAAAGGTGGACCTTCTCGGCAACACAACGTCCCGGCGGCGTAAGGACGTCCATCTGCAGACACAACATGAGATTAATCAGATTCGTCAGCGGCTGCGATCATGGAGACGGACAAGATTGCAGGATCCGATATTTGGAGCGGTAATCGCCGCTAGTAGACATTGTATTCAGTCATGATACTCAAACACTTCAAGAACAAACGCCTGCGCTATAGGTCGCGAAATGCAAACCGCTCAAACGCCGTATGTGATGCAATACTCAATCGATACCAGCCATCATTTTCTTGGCCGAGCAACCTTCACCATGCCGTCTTAGAAGGCCAAGCCACTCCGTCCCCGACCCGAGGTTCGAAAGTTCATCGACTGCGCCTCGACCAAGCCACCCAGCGCCAGTGTGTCTTGCGGATTGACGCCCTTGCGTTCAAAGTCGTCGAAGCCAGAGAGGTAGAAGCCAGCAATAACAACGAGGTACGAAAGAATGAGAATCGACCCCTTGAAGTAGTTGCTCTTGCCTTCACCGTACATGTACGATAGGAGGAAGACACACAGAATTACCGTGACCATGTCCCACTGAGGGA
>TARA_R110002003_G_scaffold198_20_pt1 | contig 12573 bp, 13 predicted proteins | sample TARA_R110002003 | Tara Oceans TARA_R110002003 (sample SAMEA4396441) | marine metagenome | biome: Westerlies Biome; feature: [SRF] surface water layer (ENVO:00010504); material: water (ENVO:00002006), including particulate matter (ENVO:01000060) such as... | depth 5 m | reverse complement strand
GCTGCACGATGCTTGCAACAGAGAAATCACATGACATGACACTTGTACTTACATCGACGTCCCCAGTGGTGCTCTCACGTCGTTGGGGATTACCCCCTCCAGTTGTTGGTGTTGCAAGCGCGTCTACGTACTCGCACAATTTGTTGTTGATGTCACAGCTCTTGCAGATGGAGCCAACGCCCTGATTGTCGCACTTGGTCTTGCTCCGACGACATCTCGCACAAGCAATCTGGGCACGCATTCTCCCTTCAGGCCGTCTTGGTGTCGCCTGTGCAGAACCATGGGCAGCAGATGGCCCCGGGGTCTGCAGCGGAGACGCGTCCACCGTGGACGGCGAACGCTGGGTCAGAGGCGTTGGCTGCTGTAATTGGGGAGATGGCTGTCGTTGTGGCAGTGGATATGCGCGGACAGGCGCTGCAGGCCGCGGTGCCTCCCCGGCGGTGGGACCAGGGACCGGCGCCCCAGCACCGAATTCTGAGGAGGCCTGAATTTTGGCGACGTGCTCAAGTGGACCTGTGGCGCTTCCAGAGGGGTGGCCCAGAATGCGTTCAGCGTTCAGCGCGTCGTCCGGGACAATCAGTTCTTCGGCGTGCTGGTAAAATGCGGCCCGGGACTGTCGCTGGCGGGTGGCTCGAGCCGAAACGGTGTCGGGCGCTCCTCCAAGGCTGCCGACGATCCACAGAACACAGAAGGGTGCGCGCTTCGTCGCACTCGTCCTATCAAAGGGCCTGCAGTCTGCCGGTGTCAGTTATGTGTGATCTCACAGACGTTTTGGCTTCGAGGTTCTGCGGGCACACGGCTATTAACCTTAGTCGTCCCTCCCGAACGGCCCATAAAACTTGGCGCTAACGGCGAGCCCTTGCAGCATCATCCATATAAGCGACCCATCGTCGAGCCTGGCACGACGGGCAACTCTCTCGCACAGAAACTACAAGTCGCCGCGACCTGTCCCGCCGCGACACGCGCCCTGCTCTGATTACTGACTCCTGCTCCCCTTCGCCAAGCCGTCTGCCTTGCTGACTGGTCGGCTCTCCACACGCTGTCCACCGCTGTGCCTTTAGTGTGGAGGAGCTCAGGCAGCGCTTCGGACCGATCGAACAGCGCGTCTTCCCTGCCGTGCGAAAACATGTTCTGCTCAATCGCGGCCAGCGTCTCCAGGCTCCTCACGACCCTTGACTGTTACTTGTCGCACTCGATCAGCCGTGCTGACACGTGGGCTGGAATACCTGCAGCGACAGGGTATCGCAAGCCATGCGGTGCACGTCCTGATCTCTCCAGCAATCCGCTTCCCCACGACAACTTCCATCTCAACCTAGGTCGAGTGCGGAAACCCGCCATAAGTTTTGGATTGCGTATATTGCCCCTGAACCACAATGAATTATTGCAGTACCGTCTTCGTTGCGATGAAAGGCGTCTCCATCAACTGAGGCTGGGAGGACATTTTGGCGAGATCATGCATCTGCCCTTTACTCGATCCGGCGGCTTGTGCAGATTGGCTACGCCCCGCACACAGCATAGGCCTGGGGGCATCGCGACCTCGAAACGCAACTTGTCTTGGATCGGAGCATTTCCAACATGCACGCGAGATCGCGGCGAGTTTCCTCGTCTGTCAACCGCAACTCAGTGGACTGCACGACATGACTCACAGGAATTCAGTAAGTTAATTGACAGAGCACGGTTGCCTATCGGCTAGGACGTCCATGCATGCAGGGCACAAAGTTGCGATCGCCCCAAGCGAGCGTCGTAGTCGCGGCATATCCGAGCCTCTTTTAGTCGCTGTGCTGATCCGCGTACATGATAACAGTGTGTTTGCCGATGGCGTGAAGGGCGTTTCGCTGCATTGTTGTTTCACACATGGAGTACAGGAGGTCTGAATGACGGCCAGCGGGAGCTTCGAGTTGTATCCGCAGATCTCAGTACGACTGGTGGAACTATCGCCCAGCCAGACGACGAATAGCATGGCGATAGGCATGAGGCTCTCACGTCAGAGGGCAGCTCGGTGCAGCTTATGTTATCGTGATCGGTGAGCACTCGATGGCGAGTCCGTCCCTAGTCGCAGCTATACTACCGATCACCTAATCGAGTGACATGCGACGCTGTCGCGACGCAGCATTGTGATCAGCCAGGTCGTACTGTATTCCAGTAGTGACGAAGATGGACCTGATAGCGGAAAAAGCAGGGAAGCCATCGTGAGGCTCAGAAGAAGCGTGTTGTTCGCCAAGGCTGAACTATCAAGTTGGTAAGGTGCCACTATCCGTCCTTTGAGACGACTTCACACGCAGTACGACTCGAGCACACAGTCTTTCTGCCGCTTGTCGTTGACTTGGTGCCATTTCACAAGGTGCCCCTTTATCGTCGAGCATATTGTAGAAAGTCCGTCGACTTGGCCGTGGTCCCAGGCTGCTTATCTGTGTCGTCTGTTCCTCTAGTTGCTCGAATTGCCGTAGATTCAGCAAAGACTACATCAAAGAGAGCTATAAGTCCTATTGTATCGAAAATACCGGCGGAGGTAATGTAGTGATCCGTCGGTTCCCCAGATTTATTACATCCAGCCCGCGGGATGGTATGAGCTGCTGAGGCTATACCTCCGCAGTCTTTACGCGCGTTATCGGCACTCAACTATTCCCAACCCTCTCGCGATACCTCGCTTTTCACTGGAATAACACGAGAAGTTCCCGCCATATCGACACGCCCTGCAACTAAGTGACAAACGAGTGCGGCACTTCCGCGTGAATCTAGAGAGCCTACAAGCAGGCAAGCGGAGAATTCCCGCCATCAAGTGCGAACTCTAGACCGGTGGGTGACATCACCAAACAGAGCCTCCAAAATTCCGCATCACGATGATTACAAAAGCCCCCTATCTCAAGCAATTGGGCAACCCCCCTCCACTGAATACTCATCACTTCAACCACTAGCTGCGAGTTCTCCATCTATAAACTTGAAAGTTCAACCTCCCAGCTCAAGGCACATTTTCTGCCGCCACCATGGCGCCGATCAACCCCTCCGCACCCTCGACCTCGTCAACGGTGTTGTCTGCTAATTTCCTCGAGTGCCTGCCTACCGAGCTTCGACAGGCGGTGTATGCCCTCCTTGGCTATCCAGTCGGTACCCATATCTGGGTCGACTGTCCAGGCCCGCCACATTGCACCCGCAAAGCACACGATATCTTCCACGACGAAGCGAAGTGGCCAAACACATGGCACGCATTCCCCGGCGGCTTCGAAGTCCGAGAGAAGATCGAGAAGCTCATTTTCTGTCGAGGCCGGGGGCGTGGCTCGTTCGCGAATTTGCGTGTGGTTTACAAGCTTGGAGACGAGGAGGTGAGTCGCACATCTTGCAACAATTGGGACTGGAGAATATGCTGACGTCGTGCAGATTGATGAGAAAATGATGGCTGTTGGACTCGGCTTACTCGGCGTCAATAAGACTATCCGCAACGAGCTTCTGCATATGCTCTTCGGCAATGTTGCCGTCGAGTTCGAGTATCCGCTTTGCTACGACGCGGGTTATCCCCCAAACTTCAAACAGTAGGCTTGCGGCATTGCTCCGTGTCACAATGCTAGAAAGACTCACACGCATCGCAGATCTACTAGACCGTTTACGCTCCAACCACCAACTTTGTCATACATCACACACCTGACAGTCATCGGCGCATCGAATGACTGTGACCTCGCAGCAAGGACACCAATTCAGCACGACACGACATCCCTCTCGTTCATCGCGGCTCATTGCACAAACCTCCAGAAGCTCACTTATGTAGTGGCCGAGGATATTTGCGCAGAGAAGCACCTGTCCAAGGACTCGAAGTGGCACACTGACATGGACGACATGGCGCAGGCTTTTCTCGCCGTTGCGGTGTCTTGCACTGAGTTGAAGGACCTGCGGATCAAATGGTGCAATGATATTGACGATGGGAGCAATCCAATGTTGGTCAAGGATGTTTCGTGGGAAGGCGAGCAGGGAGACGTTGTGCAGTGGGTTCGGGGCGTCATGGTTGAAGCGCTGAGAACGATGAGCGATGGGGCTCAAGGGTCCTGAGAGCAGACCCAAATTGGTTATTTGAAGCTGTTCGGATGCACGAGACGGGCATTTGAGCTCGGTACAGCAGACTCTCAACCTGTACTTGCTCAATAGCACAGTAAGGCTTCAGGATCACATAGCTGAGTTATAAACTCTACGCAACACGATTCGTAACCTCGACAAACTTTTCCCACTGCCTATACGCTTCTCCACTCTGAACAGCCCACTTTGCTCTCCTTACCCCTTCTTTCCAGCGCCCGCCTCCGGGCCCAACTTCCTTGATCACATTTCCGTCATCGCCATGGCCCATGTCGCTCGTGTCTGCGTCGCAAATGCCACTGACAACGAACAGCGCCGCAGTATTGAGGTACACGAAATGCAGAATCGGGTCATCGATTGGCACCTTGCCTTGCAAGATATCCATCAGAATCTCAGCATTGCGTTCTGGCGACTGGCCCGGCGACACTTCTGACAACGGATGTGCTGGCAAGCCAAAGTCCTCGGGAGTAATGGTGAAGTAATTGATATCGACCTTGCCAGTCGACTCGTTCTCGACCAAGCGCCAGCAATGCGTTGGACCTGCGCATGACAGTTCATCGAGTTCCTCGTCGCCGCAAATGACCATGCCTTTTCGACATCCCGATTGGCGTAGTGACTCGGCAAAATCGGGGCCGATTTCTTTTCTCGCGACACCGAGCACCCGCGCCTCGATCAGGTCGTGCAGCGGGTTCGCGAGTGGACCGAGCAGGTTGAAGATGGTGCGCCAGCCGAGCTGTCTTCGGATGCTGGCGGCGTGACGCGCGCCAGGATGGAAAATTGGCGCGAAAAGAAAGGCGTAGTTGGTGTTGCGGTAGATTTCCAGGATTGTGGATGGTGCGATGGCGGTGATGACGGGTGGTTTGGGAGGTGCACACGACAATAGGTCTGCTGAGCCTGAGCGCGATGTTGAGGCTTTGTTGCCGTGCTTTGCCATCATGAGGAGAGATGAAGCCAGGATTGATGAGGTGGTGCTGATGTTGAACGTGTTGTGGGAGTCGCCGCCTGTCCCGACGATGTCACACTGTACATTGGTGAGTATCTGGTAGGAAGATTGGTGGATGCAAGTTGGGTGTAGCTAAGAATTGATAATACACCGTGGACAGAACTTACAAGTCCTCCGTGATAAGCTCCCTCTTTTCTTCCTCGCTCTTTCAGTAGCTGCTTCAGCCCCTTCACATCAATGCCAGTCGAAAAGTCTCGCATCGCTGCCGAGCATTTTGCGAGAATGTCGGCTTGCCTGTCTCGGTCCGTAAAGTGCAAACATGTCAACAGAGCTCCCGTCTGAACTTCCGACAGACTATTGGTGAATATCAACGAAAGAGCTGCGGCGATCTCGTCGGCGTCCGGCTTCGTTGCAGGCGACTCATGCCAGAGGCGTTTCAACAACGGAGTGATTGATGTCTTTGCAGCATCTCCGTCGCTGGGAGCTGCGGCCATTATGGTTTACTCTCGGATGCTCCCCTTGCTTTACCTAATGTCATGCATAGGCGGGGTAGTAGGATTTGGGTTTGCTGTGGCTGACAGATGCAGATTGGCTTTCCAGGGTCCGAAACGGATCAAGAAAGATGGTTGTTCTTCATGGAAAGGTAGACAACACGTTGACTCACTATACGGTACCTCGGAAGTCCGACAATGGGGTCCGCATTCGATGCAGAATGAAGGGCGGCTAGCCGAGGCGGGCTAGCTCCACGCGCGCACGGTGAATCGTTTCGCCGTGCGCTGGGATTTCTCAATTTCGATGATTCGACGCACCTCCCTCGAACCAAGGTCATGACGGGTCAGAGTTTCTCCTCTGACGGACCTTGCAGCCACACTCGCCGCGACACCGACGACATCAAATGGGGAAGAAGCGGACCCATGCCGAGACAAAGGATGGCCTTGCGAAGCCGTCGCCGGACACGAACCGGACGAGCGTAAGGAGCGATAAGAAGGACAAGCGCAAGAACGGCGAGCACAAGGCGCGCTCTACACTGGTGAGTGCTCCAGTCAGGTGATGCGCATGTATAACGATGCTGACGCGCCCAAAGCTGTTCAAGCCGCAGCCCGAATGGCACACGGTCGAGCTCCCCAAGCTCCCCACCATCGACAAGCCCACGATACCCGCCCGCTATGTGCTCGACGCACTGCACGAATATGCCGACCAGCTTCTGGAAGCCGAGGCGACCGAGTATGCGGCGTCGCACATGTCCAAGGACGCGTCGCATAGGTTCATGTCGTCCATCATGAGCGCCGGTACCATGGAGGACAAGGTGTCAGCGCTGACCTTGCTGGTGCAAGAGTCGCCGCTGCACACCATGAAGGCCTTTGACCAGCTGCTCGGGTTGTCAAGGAAGAAGAGCAGGAGCGCGGCGATGATGGCGTTGGCTGCGCTGAAGGATCTGCTGGGACAGGGCGTTCTGCTCCCTCCCGACCGAAAGTTGAAGGCTTTTGCGCGACAGCCGGCTCTCCTCTCTGCGGTGCAGGGCAAGAGTGCGCATTGGAAGGCGGGCGAGAAGCTGCCGGGCGAGCTTCAGAAGATACACTTGGTTGCGTGGGCATACGAGGATTGGCTGAAGAAGCAGTATTTTGAGATGCTGAAGATCCTCGAGACCTGGTCCAACGACGAGGTCGAGTACTCGCGCAACCGAGCTGTGACTTTTGTCTGGGAGCTGTTGAAAGAGAAGCCAGAGCAAGAAGAGAATTTGCTACGACTGCTCATCAACAAGCTGGGAGACAAGGAGAAGAAGGTCGCATCGCGGGCATCGTACTTGCTGCTTCAACTGCAGATAACGCACCCTCTCATGAAGAGTGTCATCATCAGCTCCATCGAGTCAGATCTTATCTTCCGTCCCAACCAAAGCGGGACCGCGAAGTACTACGCCGCAATCACGCTCAACCAGACCGTGCTCAGTGTCAAGGAGACAGAGGTCGCGAACAAGCTCCTGGACATATATTTCACTCTCTTCTTGGGTCTGTTGAAGAAGCAGAAGGAGCACGAAAAGGAGGAAAAGCGACTCAACAAGCACGGCCACATCCAAGGTGGTGGTGGCCAGCCAGGCAAAATGGCGAAGCAGAAGGCGGAAAAGGCTGCCACGCGCGCCTTCATGGTCGAGGACGAGTCGAGAGAGAAGCTGATCTCCGCCATCCTGACCGGCGTTAACCGCGCTTTCCCATTCGCGAAGACGGACGATGCGAAGTTCGAAGAGAAGCTCAACACTCTCTACGAAGTCACGCATTCGTCCAACTTCAACACCAGCATCCAAGCTATGACGCTCATTCAGCAAATCTCTGCCGCGAAACACTATTCGGCCGACCGCTTCTACCGGACCCTCTACGAATCTCTTCTGGATCCACGACTTATTTCGACTTCTAAACACATCATGTTCCTGAATCTCCTTTACCGCGCACTCAAAGCCGACGTCAGCATCAAGCGCGTCAAGGCCTTTGTGAAGCGCCTGCTTCAGATTATCCATCTACACGAACCTCCCTTTATTTGCGGCGTCCTCTATCTGATCAACGAATTAATCACTACGTTCCCGACCGTTAAGTCGATGTTGTCCACTCCAGAGGACAACGCCGACGATAGTGGAGAGGAGCATTATGATGATGTCGTCGAGGATGCCGAGGATGCTCAGCCCAAGACGAAGGGAGAGAAGTCGGGGAAGCACCCGAGCTACGATGCACGGAAACGCGACCCAGAGCACGCTCAGGCGGATCTCTCGTGCTTGTGGGAGCTGCTACCTCTTCAAGCACACTACCATCCCTCAGTCCACGTCCTAGCCTCCAAGATTGTCAACCAGGAGCTCATCAAGGAGAAGCCCGACCCTACCATCTACACCCTCATGAATTTCCTCGACAAGTTCTCCTTCCGCAATGCCAAGACCAAATCACAGGCTGTCCATGGCTCGTCCATCATGCAGCCCATGTCTGGCACCTCCAAGGCCGCCGACTACCTCATCACGGCGCGCGACGGTGACCGCACGCACGATCCGCTCAATTCAGAGCTGTTCTGGCGTAAGAAGGTCGACGACGTACGCGTCGATGAAGTCTTCTTCCACACCTACTTTGAAAAGGCCGGTAAGGCGAAGCAGGCGGACAAGAAGGCGAAGAAGAACAAGAAGGTGGACAGTGAGGACGAGAGCGGTGAGGACGAGATCTGGCAAGCGCTCGTCAAGAGTCGTCCGGATGTCGAGGGCGACGGCGGAGACGATGAAGGCTTTTCCGACATTGACATGGAAGACATGATGAGCGACGACGAGGATGGTGGAGTCGGCTTGGGTGAGGGCGTAGAGCTCAACCTCGGCAGTGACGATGAAGACGTTGGTGCTGCTGGCCAAGGCGACGATGACGACGAAGACGACTTCGAGAATTTCGATCTCGATGACGAAGACGGCTTCATGGACGACGAGGACGAGGTCCCTGTTGACATCGACATGAATGACGACAGCGACGTCGACGATGACAAGAAGGGAGACAAGAAGAAGAGCAAGAAGAGGAAGCTCAAGCACCTGCCGACGTTTGCCTCTGTCGAGGACTACGCGAAGCTCATTGGCGATGATTCCGATGAGTGATTGTGTCTCGCCTCAGGGGCAGCTAGGCAGAAGCCAGTAAAACTTCCATTGTAGATATCCCACCCTTTTAATTACAGGTCCAGGAGCATGGCGATGCTTTGACGAATGAAGTATGCTATGTGATGACATTTCAGAGACGCATTCCAGCACGGTAAGCGAACAGGCCGAGTAGTACGCACACAAGCATCGCAATGTGACAAGATGCTGCACGCCCAGGACACGGTCTCTCGTGCCAGTTGAGGGTTTCAGAGTGTGGTGCAGGCGCAAAACGTGAGCCCACCGTGGGTGGCAGTAGGATTAAGCCTTGGGCACTCGCGTCGTGTTGCACATGCCTAAGCAGCGTGCCCAATCAGTCGACGCGGCCAGAGATCAGGTGCGGTCAACAGAGATAACAAATTTATGCCATGCGGCAGACGAACACGTCCAGCGCGCTGATTCATGCTTCCCTTGCCCAAAACATGGCATGCGTATGCGTATGCGCGACAGTGCTTTGAGGAGGTTGTGTTTTGGTAGTCGATGCCACCCCGCCTGATTCACCCCACTAGATTCCAGCGAGACAAGGGCTTGCGCTCCGTCATAACCTCGTCCTCCTTCACACCTCCCGCCCAGGAGCCTCCACGACGCACTCCGCACTCGCACACGGCGGCGATCTAGCCACAATTGCGTGGCGCCTCTGCACCAACGAGGAGACTGTGGGGCGGCCACTCAGCCACGCTCGCGTTGGGCTAACTCGCAGGTCATCCACTAGGTTTTGAAGCCGTCACACACGCACCCACTCTCCGCCAGCTGCCGTCATTGCTACCACCTAAACACCCAGCACCCGAGTATTCTTCCGCGCGTGCACCAGAAGAGCACCCGCACGCGACCGCACGTCCAGCCTGCCTGCGTGGGCGCCAACGACCCTCCTGCGCAGCCTCCCACCGCCAGACACACCATCACCGCCCGCTGCTGTCGGCGGAGAACAGCGTCCACGCCTTCTTCGCCGAGCTCCCTCGCCCGCCGTCGCCATGTCGAGCGTCGACGAGACGGTGGCCAATGTGCAGCGCAAGATTGACAGGGAAAGGGCCCTGATCAACGCCGCGAATGCCATGCGCCAGTCGACCAACAACCCTGCCGTCCTCTCGCGCATCGACGGCCAGATCAAGGATGGCCGCCGCAACATCGACTACTTCGAGTCGAAGCTACGAGACCTGGAAATGCAACGGACGACCTCAGGCATGGACCACATGAGTCTGCAGCCAGGTGGGTCAGGCTCGCGGAAGGCGAATAACCCACTGACTCCTCCCCCCAAAGATGGCTGGAACGGATATGTGCAAGACCAGGGCGGCTATGGGTCGAACCAGAGCCGCAATCTCAGCGGGGGTGACGGCCTGATGCCCCCCCGCGCACCATATGCCCCCTCCGCGCCTGGTGCGCCTAACAAGCGTCCCAACTACAGCAAGCTGGGTATGTGCGAAAACGAAAGCGAGACGTGGACCACAGCTGATATCTGGCAGACCTCATCAAGTATGACACGCCGCATCTGGGGCCCCGCATCCAGCTCATGCTGTCCCAGCTCGAATTCAAGCTCAGCGTCGAGAAGCAGTACAAGGATGGCATCGAGAAGATGGTCCGTCTGTATCAGATGGAAGGTGATCGCAAGAGCAAGCAGGATGCCGAGGCCAAGCGCATCGAGAGCAACCAGAAGATCCAGCTGCTCAAGCACTCGCTGAAGCGATACGAGGACCTGCATGTAGATATCGAGGGCGACGGCGGCGATGGTAAGCCCCCCTTACATGTGTGAATTGCGGGCATGCTAATTGTACTCAGACGACAGTCTCAATGTTCCCAGCCAAAGAAAGCCGTTAAGCGGTCACCTCTCTTTGCGCATCCGAGAAGTCGCCGACGTCGACCACGCAGCCACTGGTCGCTTCAGTCGCGGTCCCGAAACCTTTGTTAATATCAAGGTGGAAGACACGATCAAGGGACGCACGAAACCGACGAGGAACGACAAGTGGACAGACGAAGTACATGACTTCAACATCGACAAGGCAAACGAAATTGAAATCACCGTTTACGATAAGACGGGCGACCACTTGCTTCCCATTGGCATGCTTTGGGTTCGGATTTCTGACATTGCGGAGGAGATGCGCCGTAAAAAGATTGAATCTGAACTTCAAAACTCGGGCTGGGTCTCAGCCGACATGATGGGAGGCAATGCGGGTGGAATCCAGCCGGATCTGCAATTCCAGCCACCTCCGGGGTCAAGCAATTTTGGGCCAGGAGGTCCCCCACCAGGAGCAATGAGACCTTCTCAGGGCGCCCCGCAGCCACAGACAGGGCCGGTGGTGATCGACGACTGGTTTTCACTGGAGCCCGTTGGGCGTATTCACCTTACCATGTCCTTCGGTAAGCATGCAATCATATTTGGGAAAGCGACGCTCTAACAACGTAACAGCCAAACACACGGGCAACAAACAACCATTCGATGTTGGTCTGGGCCGAAAAGGTGCCGTTCGTCAGCGCAAAGAAGAAGTGGTTGAACAGTACGGCCACAAGTTCGTGCAACAGCAGTTCTACAACGTCATGCGGTGCGCTCTTTGCGGTGAATTCCTCAAGTATGCTGCTGGCATGCAGTGCTCAGACTGCAACTACACTTGCCACAAGAAGTGTTATCCCAAGGTGGTTACCAAATGCATTACTCAATCGAACGCCGAAACCGATCCAGACGAAGCCAAGCTCAACCATCGCATTCCCCATCGATTCGAGAATTTCTCAAACATGGGCGCAAACTGGTGCTGCCATTGTGGTTACATTCTTCCACTTGGTCGAAAGCAGACCAAGAAGTGCACAGGTACGCAAGCTATCAATATTTGGATGTGTTCTGTACTAACAGTAGCTCAGAATGCAGCCTCACGTGCCACGCGCATTGTGTGCATTTTGTACCCGACTTCTGCGGTATGTCAATGGAAGTAGCTAATCAGATCTTGATGGAGATCAAGCGGACAAGACGAGGCCAATCGGCATCCGGCTCGACCAGCGTAGGTATGACTGACCGAACATTACGGAAACCTCAGCAGGCGAAACCTCTGCCGCCGACTCAGCAACAATACCCACTTCCACCAGGTCAAGACGATCCGAACAGGTACTCGTACGGGAAAGACCAGCCCACATCACCACCGCCTGGCCCACCTCGACAGCCTTCGTACAATACTGTGTCAGTCGACGCAGCTCGTAAGTCAGTCGGAACCTCAAGCTCCACGCCCACACCGACTTCTCCGACTTCACATCAGCGGCCTCAGCCAGATCGTTCACAGTCATCTGTGGCTGCTGCCAATGCCGCAAAGGCCGCAATGGACAAAGCTTCTGCCCCTGCTCCCACATATGGAAGGACACAATCAGACAATTACATTCCGACAGCTGGGCGAGGGTCGGGAGGATATCCGCAGGATCAACGTGTTCCGCAACAACCGCTGCCGCCACAGCATGCGCCTTATGATCCTGCCGCCTTCGCAAACATTCCAGGCCAACCAGGACCCCAGCAACCGCAGCCAATGTCACCATATATGCAACCAAAGACCTCTTTTCCACACCCGATACCACCACAACAAGCTCAACCACAACCACAACCTCTGCAACCACAAGTCCAACCACAGCAACCGCCACAACAACCACCGGCGAAACAAGTCATCCCAGCCAAAGCGCCGGCAAATAAAGAAACTCCGCCAGCAAACTGGCAAGGGACCGGGCGACGAATCGGACTCGACCACTTCAACTTCCTCGCTGTTCTTGGAAAGGGTAACTTCGGAAAGGTCATGCTGGCTGAGACCAAGAGCACAAAGCAGCTGTACGCGATCAAGGTGCTAAAGAAGGAGTTCATCATCGAGAATGATGAAGTGGAAAGTACGCGCTCGGAGAAGAGAGTCTTCTTGATAGCAAACAAGGAGAGGCATCCCTTCCTGCTCAGCCTACACGCTTGTTTCCA
>TARA_R110002003_G_scaffold42_7_pt1 | contig 12574 bp, 11 predicted proteins | sample TARA_R110002003 | Tara Oceans TARA_R110002003 (sample SAMEA4396441) | marine metagenome | biome: Westerlies Biome; feature: [SRF] surface water layer (ENVO:00010504); material: water (ENVO:00002006), including particulate matter (ENVO:01000060) such as... | depth 5 m | reverse complement strand
AAAAAAAGCGCCCTTCGGAACCTTTGCTGATGAACACAGTCTCTTCGATTTGACGGTCGGATGTCGAGAACTATGAATGACACAAAGCAAACCAAAACTTACCAAGGTCATGTCAAAGGGTTTTAAGAGAACGTGATGATGTTCATCTGTGATTGCGGATTGAACAGTCACGCCCGCCTTCACGTTCTTTACGCTACTTGTGTAGCCTGTTATAAGAGCCCCATCATTGCAGCACTCTTGTTTCTAATCTCCATCGTAATTTATTAACCTATAATCTATTTCGAAACGACCCACTGTACTCGCCTGGTGCGATCAATTCTACAGCATAACGGAAGTGCGTACACACCTAGCAATACAATAACAACATTCAGTCGGCCAGTTTCCGAGCCGCTCAAAAGTTCGATTCAGACTACAAGTCTTGAACACCGTCGATATCATCTGAAACAAGCATGTGCGACAAGCTCAGGATTAGGTGCCACAAGAGGACGTGTCGAAAGATTATCAGGTTGAACTTTTGGCGCTGCGACGACCATGAAAACTGCCAGACCAATATTCTCGCCGACGTTCTGGAGGGACTATGTGGTGAATGTCAGGCCGCGGAGGACGAGAAGATGAAGAAGAAGGAAGACAAGGAGGAAAAGCAGGGGTCGAAGAAGCAGCCGCAACTCAAAAGGGAGCCGAAGAAGAGTTCTCCGCCTGGTTTCATGATGGCGCTGGCTAAAGGGATGAAGAACAGTCGGGATAGGGCACGAAATAAACAGAAATGAAGGGCTGCGACGTGGTGCGCTGGTCTATTGTCTATTTTTGGAGGTATATGAGGCGGCATCCTTGGAAGAATGTCTGGAATTTCAAGCTTATGTGCATCGAGAGACACGGAGAGGAAGTGACACGTGATACGATCAAGATGTTTACACATGTCTGCATGCATTGCTAACATCACCGAGCCGCATGCGTAGAAACTCATTACGTCTTAGAAACATGACATTGATTACTCTCACCCATGCATCTACCCAGAGTGCCTACCCCGTGCTCAATCAACCATATATCACACACAACGCTCATTCATTGCTTCTGATCGGTCAAACGTTTAGGGCAAAATGCACAGCGTCCTGGCTCTGACTGGTATCACTGGAAGCTCCTAGGTGACTGTGAGAATTGACGGCCACATATTATTACATGGGGTAGGTTTTTATTTCGACGAAACAAAAGCTTATCGTTAGAAAACGGTGCAAAAGGAACACCAAAATCCTCGTACAGAAAAGTCTCGTACCCCCGACCAACACTCGCTTACACAGAGACGGTTGCTTTATTACGTAAGACACCACCAAAGAGGTCTATAATGCAGTCGAGGTCCATATTTGTAGCTGCTCCGCCCTGCGACGTAGTTTGATCAGATGATTTCCATCCATCAGCGATTGGACGCCCTTGAGCTCCACGCTCCTCATTTGTAGCCACAGTGCTTCTAGTAAGACATGCAGGATCCATTCGCGGAATAACCAATCTACTTCGCGTTGATTGCGTCGAGGGAATATATGTCTCTTTGAAGCGTGGTTGTTCAGGCCCTGATCGAAGTAGAAGCGCTGTAAAGTACTTCTTGTCGAGGCTAGCATCCGCGCCCACGAAGAGTACAATTGGTGGTATCTTGGATCTGTATCTTGATTTCTAACTTTCTATCCAGTCTTGCCAATGCGCAATGTTGTCAGGAAACATCGGCCTATGAGCGGGTCAAGTGCTCCTAGCGTAAGACGAAATGGTATTTCAACATCGTCCCAAGCCTCGTTCCCACACAGGTGCTTTCCCAGCGCTTTAATATGACGGCCATGTGGAAGTTCTGGCTGACCGTCTCACCACTGAATATTACTGAGTTCGAGGTGCTCAAGATACTGAGACGATGCTCCCAGTATACACGCGACAAAAGCCCGCGTCATACAGCCACTCAATCGATGGACGTTGCGGTACTGAAAAGCGATGGCGCAGGAGTGACTTCGCGCCATGGTCTGATGCTGTTAGGGGAGTCTTGTCAAACTGATCGTATCATACCTGATTCAGCATAAATGGACATGTCTAATGTTGATAACGCTTTTAGTGTCATCCATAGTGTCTCTGTATGTACGCATTTATTAACATATTCGGGCCAGAATGGGCTAAACTCACCATCCTCTGGCTCGTACAGATCACCATGAGCACTTTCGTCCCATACATCATCTTCCATTGCATACCATTTCCGTATACGGCTGTTGACGTCTAGTATTGTTCACTGTAGCCAAAATACCTACTTGCCATATGTTACATTCTCTGTGATCGTTCTAATAATCTGTTGTTGGCGCTATAATACCTTAAACTCGAGAGGTACCCATTCTCTCTTAAGAAAGTCTGAAGGTATTTGATGATCCGTAGGGTATATGACTCGTCGAACTTCGTGAGGTCTACATGAGATAGCACCGTTGTGGGAGTTGAGATTGACGGAGTGGTAGCTCTGGGGTCTACAGTGTGTCAGTAGAAGGGCCGAGACGCATTACTTTGTCCAATGGCAACTTCTTGCAAGTATCGTCATGTCTCGTATAATTCCTTCACTTCGGACGTGCTACAGAAGATCATAATGTGGACAAGATCTGGTTAGGAAGATTTAATGAAGGCAAAAGACTTGTGAAACCGGGTACGCACAACGCAATACTGGAGCCACCGTCACCGAAGTAACGTCCAATGGTCGACGGAATACAAGCCCATAGGCCAGGAAGTGAGGTTCTCGCAAAGCTCATAATTTAATGCCTTAAAGTAGCGATCGCAAAAGATTCGCACGTAGTTACGGTGCCGTGTAGGAGCAATTTACAGTATGTCAAATTCCAGAAGTCAATGAGCGAGTGGTTGGCGACGCCTCAGGGCTAGGTTAACAGGTTAACTTGGAACGACTCGCCTCGGACTGTCCGGGGCTTGCAGCGCCACCTCCTTCCTACATAGGTAGCCGCCGCCAAGCTTGAACAAACAAAACGGTTTACCGTACCCTGCCGCTCCAATGCAAGCAAGCACATCCTCGACCCTCTTATTAACAACAACATCAAGATTCCCCGCTCATACGGCACCGTGAAGTAATATGCCCAACGCTAAAGTAAAGCATAGTACGACATCTCCAAGATAAACTCCCCGCCTCTTGCGGAATGTCTTTATCATTGCCAATGTGCACCATCAAGACAGCCACATGACAGGTCAGGTTGTATGCAGTGTTTCATCGACCTCACGAGGTCTCAGAGGCTTCGAGCTGTCCGATTCCAGAGTCTTGAAGACTTCCCAGAACCCACAACAGTAGTAGAACGTCCCACCGTGTTTCCATATCCTGTCTTGCGAGTAACTTACCTTCTGCCCATACTTCCTCCACATTGTCGCTTTCTATTGGTTGTCAGCGCACTACATGCGCATATATGCTGACCTGGAGTCAAACTCGGATGAATCTATAGTGCCTCCGAGCACACGTGCGCGGATCACCTCGGCCGCCACAATGATGAAGATGGGCTGATTAACTCGACCAATGGCATTGCGATCTTTCTTGCCATAGGGAGTGAGATGCTATCACCAATATCGTCTGTTGTACGGATCGAGATTTTCTCACTCTTTGCGGTGCTCTGGTTTCCACGGTACATCTACTTCGAGTCCTTAAGTCAGCACCGGCCTTGTCGACCGTAATTTGACGAGTCGATCAGATACTGAGGCCATCTGTGCCAAGCACCGATCTGTTTGCCCTACCATCCAAGGTGGTGGAACGGAGCATAGTTACATTTGCTTACTGCACTTGCAAGATCGTACTAAGCTATATAGCATTGAAGCGCGCGTGCAGAGTTTAGGTTCCACCTCAGTCCGCCGCGAAGGAGCGCGGAAATGAGCTCAGCATTTTCAGGATGTTTGAAAATAGCCGAGCATCCCTCAGGTCGCTTTGACCATGCCGCAATTTCGAGCGAGTGGGCTGCGACTTCTGGTACTACTGCTGCTGCCTCAGGTTTTGGTAGCACGCAGCAAAAGAGCACTCCTCATGCGAAAAGTGAGGTTAGTATTCGCCCTGGGATTCGCAAGAATTGTCCTGGGAAATATTCATGTGCTTTGTCGTACTTAGTTAGCTGCATGCGCACTCATTTCGCCTCGGATGGTGTTGGATGCCTTACACCGAATCGAGTCGAGTATTTGTGTTGCTGTAAGGGTGCGGCGCAGCCTTGCTGTTGAATGATGATCCCGTGAAAGAGCATAAACTATCGGATGCCTGTCGCAGGCTATTGATTCTCATCTTTCTCAAACAGCAGTTTGCCTCCAAATCTCTGGTGCAGCACGAATTTGACATTCTTCATGGTGCAGGAACACCTACCAAAACATAATACATTATTTCAAAGTCGCAGCCCGATATTGGACCGTTAACATGTTCGCATGGAAAGTTCAAGGTGCTATCACCTTTGCTCTGGGATGGTTAGCATGCAGCGTCGCTGCGCAGTCGTCATCTGTCTCATTCATCTATCCACCGAAACCGACCCCAACAACATCAAGACTCATTGTCGACGTCGTTGACACCATCGACGTGCAATGGACATCGAACTTCAAAGACGCAGCGCTATGGGTTTACTGCGACGAGAGCACCCCTGGCAAAGTTGCATGGAAGAAATGTAAATTAAGGACCCCGTCATGCGCAAGACTTGTTCATTAACATCTCATCAGGGTACAGTCTAGTAGTCACGCCAACTGGGAACACTACATATTCGCCATCTCGAGACAGTGACATGAACAAAAGCTGGGATAAACCATACAATTGCCACATCGATCTCAACTGGGAAGATGCGGCGGGACAAGGTATCAATGGACCGGGCATCAACATTACATCCGCGGCAGGCAAGGTCGCAACAACTTACTCCTTACAATCGACCGCGTCCAGCCTTTCACCAAGCAGTGCACCCACACCTACCGCCTCATTTAATGTTTCACCGAATGCCACCCCGAACGCATCACAGGTCGCATCAGCAGCATCACCAACATCACCATCAACAACCCCATCGACGGCCGCCTATAATGCAAACAACGGAAACGCCCCGAACACGCAATCCCAAAGCAGCAGTGGTCTATCCACTGGCGCAAAAACAGGCATAGCAATTGGCGCAATCGCCGGCGCCCTAGCAATCCTAGGTCTCGCCTTCCTGGTCTGGCGCAGAAGTCGCAACACAGACAAGGACCAAGAGGGAAGCTTCGGTGCCGATGGCTACGCGAAGCCGCAAGGCGTGGCAGTCATGGCTTCTGACTCCACGCTTAACACGCATCATGATCAAGGTCATGTACCACCGTATCAGCATGCTGATGCCATGCGTCATGAAGCCCCGGAGAAGATGACGTATGCGATGGAGCTAGCATCGCCTATGGAGACGCATGAATTGCCTGGCTCGACGACTGGGCCCGTTGAGAACAAGCCTGTTGAAAAGCAGTAGATCGGACGGAGAAGAAGTAAGGAAAGAAGTACGTTTGAAAAAGGCTTCCCTGGCATGTATATTGGTTCAGTTTGTACGCTCGTTCGCGGTTCCTTTTCATATTCTTCACCTATGGGACTACGGGAGTAGGAAAATATCTCATTCGAGTAGTACCTGTTTATTCGTCCGTCAGTCTGGCGACGTCCCCGCATCAAGTTCATCGCAACAATACGCACCCTGTACGCTTGTACTCTAGGTAGACATACCTCATATACCGACCTATCTCGGAGGTGGAGGCTGTCCATTCGGCACCAAGCCATCACAAGGTGCATCAAGTCTGCTCTCTGAGATAGGTTGCACAACTTGATCTTCATACCCGAACAATACCCCCTCACCCACGCCTCCTTTATAAGCGTTCCATCCGAACCTGGGCAATCCATGCACTGGATCCTCAGCAAAAGCAACCCAGCAATCCTGCATCATTTCGCTGACTTGCTTCTGGAAGACCGTACCGTTGCCTCTCGCGAGTCCATACGTCCCGAAGATCATCGGAAGATCGGAAGAGTGATATGCACCCTCCCACCACTGCGGAGACACGTTGCTAAAGTTTCCGCCGTACAGGTATCGGAAAGTTGTCGTGTTTGCTGCGTAGCGATCGTGCGATGTTTGGATGGTCGGACACATGAACAGGCCAACGGTGGTGGCGTCTGCTGTCGCTCTGTCCGGCCCGAATGTTTGGTTGTATGGGAGAACGAAGGAAGTTCCTTCGTCTGCTGTATTGCCGATAATGGCAGGTAAGCGTGAGAAATTGCCGGCCAGCGCGCGTGCTGTGTAGTTCTCGAACAAAGTGCGTTCGTCCACAATTGGGACAAAGGCCACACCTGGTGCGGTTGTATTCTCGGCGTAGTGTTTGAGGAAGAGTGTTATGTTTGCTGCATCGACTTCACGGAAGCAGTCCAGGCGCGCCGAGGGCTCTGATTCCATGCACCCGAAGTGCTGAGCAACGAAGGTGAAGTTGGTTTGCTCCACATCTGGCCACAGAAAATTGAGTGTTGCTGTGCCAGAATTCATGATGAGTCCGGAAACAATTGGATCATTGGGATATGCGAAATTGTAGTAGTCAACAGACATTGCTCCTGCTGATTGACCCCAGATTGTGATGCGGTTAGGGTCACCACCGAAACTTGCAATATTGTCGTGCGTCCACTCAACGGCCAGGCGTTGGTCGAGCAGGCCAAGATTCTGTTGGTCGAGCTCCAAGCCAGCGGCATTGGGAAATCCAAGTAGACCTATGCGATAGCTGCTGGGGGTCAACGCATTGCTTTTGTAACATTATGTCTATACTTACTTAACGCTAACCACAATATGCTTGCCACTCCTCTCAATCCAGGTCGCTGGATTCTGGTAAGGCACGTTTGTCCCACCTGCTCCGAAACCACCTCCGAAAAACCAGACGATGACTGGGAGGCTCTTCTTCGCGTCCTTCAACTTATTCTTCCTATCCCATGGCGTCCAGATACTGAGAGATAAACAGTCTTCAGATTGGTAGTCTAATGGAGTGGGCGTGAAGTTCGTTGCATCGACCGTATAGACATTTGGTGCTACATTGACATCCGTCTCGTACTGAGGACACGAAGGTCCGAAGCGCGTCGCATTGATTTGCCTTTGTGCGATGGTGATCGGCAGCGCTGGCAGCCAGCGTCGTTTTCCCGTTGGTGGCTGCGCATAGGGAATGCCGAGGAATTGTGCAACATTCGGAGTCGTCTCATTGATGAAGCCTGTCACATCGCCGGATGTAGTTTTCGCATCTAAGCGGTCTATAGCATATCCTATCTGTAACAACGAAGCGCCCAACAGGGTGGTCAAGAAGACTGCCATAACCAAAGTGAGGAATAAAGTTGAAGGGATCTCATGCTTATCGCAACCTGCTGCTTTTGAAATGCGGGTATACATGACATTGCCGTCAGTCATTCTTTGCAGTACCATGATAACTTGCTCATAAGAGCGCAGTATGCCTTGTGACTAATGGCGTGCATCGCGTAGAGGAGGGTAACCCCCTTGTCTCGCTAAAGTTGCCAATCATATCAGCCTCTCAGATTTGAGCATATATTATACCCGACCGTTTCTCATGACATCCACTACTCCTAGATGGAGTCGGACGAATCTTTGAGGCCGACATGAGGTGCTGCCATGGACGGACTGACGAATAGTTGCCTGCTCCGAACTCCGAAAAGATGGGCGCATGCCACACGAGGCTGTATATTGAGGAACGGCGACTAAGGCATGTCAGGCAGCGTCGAGGAGGGGGAACGCCTTGGCAACTAAGATCAATGCTCTACACAGAATATCACGTGTCTTGCGAGAGGAGTTCAGCGAATGGTCGATGTTTTACGAGATGAATTGCAGGGCTGGAGCATGCCTTTTCAACCGCCTCGTGACGAGGAAACCACTCCCCAGTTCGGCCCGTGCGCCGTCCCCACACTTCCGCCCCCAACCTCGGCAGTCTTGCCGACCAGTAAACCGCGACTCTTGCGGCTCTTAACGGTTTCCCAACGTCCTTCCTGCGACCCTAACCATCGGATTTACACCGAAAAACACACTATCATCAATCAGAATGAAAGTTCTCATCACCGGAGCCGGTGGCTTCGTCGGCCAGATCCTCGCCAAGAAGCTCATCGAGACCTCAACCGCGACATCACTCATCCTCGCCGACGTCCGGGAACCACCGAATCCAACATCATCGAAAGACGTCCAATGCATTGCCGCAGACCTCACAGACCCCAAAGCCGCCGAGGATTTAATCTCGCAAGGCCCTGATGCCGTGTACATTCTCCACGGCATCATGTCGAGCGGCGCCGAAGCCAACCTCGAACTCGGCCTGAAAGTAAACTTCGACTCAGTCCGACAACTGCTCGACATCATCCGCGTGAAGCAGCCCGGAATCAAAGTCGTGTTCACATCATCCTGTGCCGTGTTTGGGCGAAAAGCAGTTGAGAACACGGCTACGGAGACGGACGTCGTGCCGATGCCCGAATCCAGCTACGGCACGCAGAAACTCATGATTGAATTCCTTGTCAACGATTACTCGCGCCGCGGTCTGATTGACGGACGAATCGTACGCCTGCCAACCGTGTTTGTCAGAGCAGGCGCCCCAACAGCCGCCGCATCGTCGTTCGTGTCTGGCATTGTTCGGGAACCCGTCAACGGCAAGGAAAGCGAACTTCCCGTCGATCCCAGCCTCGGGATTTGGTTGACCAGTCCGCGTGCACTAGCTACCAATTTGGTCCATGCGATTAAAGCGCCGGCGGAGAAGTTTGGGCACTTTAGACAGGTGCTGTTGCCGGGGTATACGGCGACGAGTGGGGAGATTTTAGACGCGCTGGAAAAGGTTGCGGGGAAAGAGACGAGGGCGCTGGTAAAGGAGAAGAGAGATGAGACGATTCAGCGGATTGTGTTGAGTTGGCCGGCTGGGTATGATACGACTAGGGCGAAGGAGTTGGGGTTTTCAGAGGATGTGGGACTGGAGCAGACGATTCGGGATTTTATCGAGGGGGAGAAACAAGCGTCGTAGATGCAGGAGGTCGAAGTAACGATTGACAAAAGCGCTGCTAGTGGGCTCATGACATGGAGACAATTGCTAGTACAATCATGCCTAATTGAAGTATGTACAGCTGAATCCTCCGTAACATCCTCGCCTTTTTGCCTTGATTCTCCTTACCCAGTTGACCAAAAGGCTTATCCACAGGTCCCGTAACCTGGCTGGCATCCCCAGCTCGGTCTGCAATAGTCGTCACTATTCCCGCACCAGCCATACTCCGAGCAGCATCGCCCAAACGTAGAGCCTTGGCAGGTCGTTCCGCTCTGATCAGCGCCACACCGCCCATTCCTGCTCACATTGCTAGGCACTGTGGGAGAAGGCGAAGGACTTGGCGTCGGAGTGGGCGTAGGAGTTGGTGTAGGAGTAGGGGTCGGCGTCGGTATGGGTGTGGTAGAAGATGAAGTGCGGATTGACGACGAGCTTGGAATTGGTGCACGGCTTGAGGAAGACACGGGAGGAGAACCGCCATCGCAAGTTCCGAAAGCTGATCGACAGCTGGTGCCGCAATATTGAGGTCCCGAGCCACAAAAGTACCATTCGGAGCAACAGCTTCCAAATCCTGATCCGCTGCAGGTAGTCACGTTTCCGCACTGGCCGTTGGGGGAAACAATCAAAGTCCCGGATGGAAGTGGTGGTAACACTGAAGAGCTTGAAGGAATCACCACCGAGCTGGATGATGTTGGAGGCGAAGGCGTAGGAGTTGGGCTCGGTGTTGGTGTTGGAGTAGGCGTAGGTTCAGGTACCGCATCTCCGCATCTTCCAAACTCAGGTTGACATCCAACAATTATACCGCAATGTCTGAAGAGGTCAGCAAGTGCAGCGGCAGGGCATCGATAGGAATTTCATACTCTGGATCTGTTCCACAATAATTATAGGACGAGCAGCACTGGTTTCCAGGACATCTGGTGTTACCAAAATCCGCTCCACATCGACCGACCGTCTGACGAGCGTCGAAGTGGTGCAGAAGTCGAGAGAAGAGATTCGGTGTTGTTGCGTTCCGAATCTCGAATGGATGGCGCGCCGCATCTCGCAACAACAAACCTGTCGATGGATTCGAGTTATACTTGACTTCCAACACAGAATCGAGCGACGCCGAAGCTCCCAAGAAGCTCAAGGCTCCTGCCAGACCGAAGAGCGTCCACTTCATTCTGGCTCGAATTGACGGAAGATTGTGTGACGAACGAAGCCCAAACCTGGTGGATGCGCGTGAGCTATAAATCGAGAAACGCCCATGGTTAATCGGGGAATCACTCAAAGCCACGCGGGCGTGCAGATGCGGCTTGCGAAGAACAATCTCGAAGATAACTAGCCGAGTTCATGGCCAAGCACGATGTGGGTGACGCAAGGCACATGTGAGCTTGGGAACGGAGACATTGGCCAATAGGATTAGTACTTTCGAGCCAGTATAGTAGACGGAAGCTGCAATTTTGATGGTTGTACAAAGCCGTAACGCGAGCCCAGGTTATTGCTAATATGGAGTCGACAGAATCAGTAATGTTGTGGGGCTTGCCGTGAGCGATTCGGATGTGGAGGTGCCACACAACGGCCAGCATAACAGAAGTTTTCGACGAGATCCACAGTCCGTCTGGTATGATAATTTATCAGCCAGCAATAGGCGCGTTGACGAACAGATCTTGCCCCGTCCTCTTGTACCCAAACCTGGTTTTGAGTGGCGCGGTGCACTCAAGCCGCATGCACAGGACTAGGTGGGGCCCTTTCCCTAACTTTCGGCACTATTCGAAACAACATCGCACGATATATAGACATCGTATCCTGCGGAAAGGATGCCTCAGATGCCTAAAGTCGATAGCCGGTATACCGAATGAGTGTACCCCAGGTCTTGCTAACATGGCTCATGTAGGATGTCCGGAAACCACAACCTGCACGGCACCCAGAAAGCCATCGCGCGACCGGGTAAACAGGTTCTAGAATAGGAAAGTCCAGTTTTCGAGGCTTTACCAAAGGTGCTCAATTCAGTCCACGTGTGTATGCGCAAGGTCAGTGTTGTCGTTCGATTTTGTGAGAAACTTCGACAAGGCTAGTTTCGAACAAGCTCCGACATGTGTCGTAATGCCATCCGAATCCACGCGACTTTTGCGCTACGCCCTCAAACCTTCCATAAGCGCACCCTCCTCTCTCTTCCCAACAGCCTTGAACATAGACCCGTCGCCACCAACATCAAGACCCTTCTCCGCCCTCTCATACGCCTCGTCGCTCCTGTCCAGCAGGATCTCGAGTTCTTCATCCCCGAGCAACTTCCCCGCCTCGTTGCCCTCTATGTCAAACCGCTCGCCATCGCTCCGTCTAAGTAGTTTCTGTAACTCCTCGACTTCCTGCTCCTTCTCACTACCACGCGTCTTGCCCCGATCATTGCGTACGCCGCCTTTGCGAATGACCAGCTTTTCGAGGCGACGCTTGGCCTCTGCTGATTCAAGCAGCTTCTGCTCGACGGTATTTCGGGTTGCGAAGCGGTAGACGATGACGTTGCGTGTTTGGCCGATACGATGAGCGCGGTCCATGGCTTGTAGATCTTGTTGTGGGTTCCAGTCGCTATCGAACAGAATGACTGTGTCAGCAGCGGCTAGATTGATACCTTGACCGCCTGCTCTAGTCGATAGTATGAAGATGTCTTTAGCGTCTTTAGACTTCGTCTTGTTGAAGGCGAGAATTTGGTCTTGTCGATCGGTTTGTGCGACCGAGCCATCGATGCGTGCGTATGGCCACGATCGTAGATCCAGATAGTGACCAAGCAAGTCTAAGGTAGTGGTGAATTGGGAGAATATGAGAACCTTATGACCGCGCCGTATCAATTCGGGTAGAAGTGAGTCTAGCAGTAGCATCTTCCCAGACGTTGACACAAGCGTCTCGTCGGGCGCTGTCTCAGAAGCAAACGTTTCCGTGCCGTCGGTGTCTGCCTTGAGGAATGGATTGAAGAAGTTGTATGGCGAATTGCAACACAAACGGAGCTGCATGATCGGATTGCCTAGCTTTTTCTGCATGAGTTGACGCTTGGCGATCTCAAAAGTGGCTGCGCGTATTTTCTCCTCCTCAGCTTCGGAATCCAACTCTTCTTCCGGCTCCTCCGATGGGCTTTCTTGCTTGTCGAGGCTAGCAAAGTACTCTGTATCGCTCACTTCTTCATAGTTCCGCTGCGCTCGGCCACGGCTTCGATTTGAAACAACAGAAGCGGGTGTGCCTGCACGCGATGTCTTCGCGCTCTTGTTGGGTGTACTGACGCCACTCAATGCTTTGCGCTTGCGGCTGCCATTGTTGCTACGAATGCTCAGAGGGGTTCCTGCTCCACTGTTCAGTGCAACGCTTAAGCGTTCCACGGCCTTCTCTTCCAAGTAAGACCTGCTCGTGCCATCGAGAATAGCTTGGTAAAGCTCGCGTTGCATTGCTGTCAGCGGAGCATAGAGTACATATTCGCGTTTCTTGGGCATCAGGCTTTCTACGTCAGTCTTGACACGCCGTAATAGGAACGGTTTCAGGACCGCATGCAGCGACTTGACAAGGTACTGCTGCCTCTCCTCAGACAGCAGCTGCT
>TARA_R110002003_G_scaffold28_29_pt1 | contig 12575 bp, 13 predicted proteins | sample TARA_R110002003 | Tara Oceans TARA_R110002003 (sample SAMEA4396441) | marine metagenome | biome: Westerlies Biome; feature: [SRF] surface water layer (ENVO:00010504); material: water (ENVO:00002006), including particulate matter (ENVO:01000060) such as... | depth 5 m | reverse complement strand
GAAGGAAGGAAGAGTTGGGCGGCGGGAAGTTATTCATGATGTGACTTCGGAATTTTTTATGTTGGGATGCGGAACTGGAAGCAAAGATACCTTGATTAGCGCGGCGTTTTGAAAACCTATGACTTTTATTCTCATGGTGGAATTTGCTACGAGTGAACACTGTCTGCGATTCGTGATGCCTATCGCGCAAACTTTCGAACTGCCTACGATCTAAGAATAGATTGATAAGATTTGGGCGGATTGGCAGATAAGTACGGAGGCCGATTAGCCCAGTTCGGGCCAAAATTATTTTGACTTTGAAAACACTTTAGAGACACTACTAAAGCACCACAACGACAAGGAGATTCAAGTGCATAGGCTTAGTACTAAGTAATTTAGGTGCAGCAATCATTTTAAGAAGAAGAAAATTTTAATAGAGGTGTTGTAACGTGGGCGTAGAGGGGGTAGGAAAAATCTTGAACTTTGGCAGGTGGTTTTCGCGCAGGTCCCTCTTCCTCTCCCCCCCCTAACACCACTAAAGCACTACAACGACAAGGAGTTTCAAGTGCGCATGCTTAGTACTAAGTAATTTAGGTACAGCAATCATCGTATAAGGAAAAGATTCTTAAAAAATATGTTAGAGAGAGAGTAGCAGAGAGAGGTCTACGGGTAGTAGTAGGCCGGGGGGTTAAAGATACCTTGGCGCATCGGAGGTTCGAACAAAATCTGCCGATGATCAAAGTTGTAAATTACTAATTTCCTACCCCCTCTACAGCCCCTAACAACATATAAACTTAAGATGTCTTCTATGCAAAATGACCGCTGTACCTAAATTACTTAGTAGCGAGTATGCGCACTTGAATCTCCTTGTTGTTGTGGTGCTTTGGTAGTGTCTCTAAAGTGTTTTCAAAGTTAAAATAATTTTGGCCCGAACTACACTAATCGGCCTCCGTAGATAAGGGATCTGCCAGAACGTTTGACTGAGAAGAGCGGGAATAACGTCCAGGGTACGGCGTTTCTCCCGCCGTTTCTTCCACGCTTACCGGCGAGCATACGGTAAGACCATGGTTTCTTTCGTGAGATGGCAGCCTGGATTGATACATGACGTAGAAAGCCAACAGGTGCAGACGGCGATCCGGGCAACGAACCAACACTAAACCATGTGCTGAACATGTACGGTAACGAATCAAATCGAACGTTTGGTGAAGTGATGGATATGTGGGATGGGGTGTTGTGCTACGAGTTTGTTGAACCTAGACAGAAAGGATACTGAACTACCTTGTATACAGATCAACATCTAAATATGTGCTCCTCGCACAAAAAGTGGTACATTAGTGCGTTCTAACACATACACCCAATTGCAGATCTTGGGTGTGTGAGTAATAGTCTTGCCAACAGTACTGTTTGGTACCTTTTGTTTCTTACTCTCTACTGCGCGCTTGTCGAGCAGCTTCCATAGTGTACCAGTATCCGGAAATCCAGCTATATGAGGACGCGATGAATACAGGCCGTCGACAAAAGGGAATCGATCCTCGGAATACGAAAGTGAGATCCAGCGCGCTCCAGGCTTTGTGATGAGTGCGAGATGTACTGCTAGGATGTGCAAAGTGTACATTGGGTCCGGGGATTGCTTTAGATTTAGGTTGATTGGGTCGCCCGTGGGCACATCGATGGGATATGGAAGGGGGATGTTGATATCGTCTATGCAGGCAATGCAGTCTGATGTTGACTTATCGACAACTACGGAGTACTCGCCCGGCTTGCATGCGCGTAGGAGCGAGGTGTGGTCGAGGAGGTCGACAGCGTCCCAACGCATGTAATTTGCAGATGCACAGCCATCCTGTTCCCGGTCGTGGGTGTTGCACACTCGCTTCTCTCGCTCTCTTCCGAGATTGATTGCAACTTCGGAATAGTCAAGATTGTGTATCTGACTTGGATCCGGGACAGTAGTCCGAAGATGGTAGGAAAGCATAGAGGTCCCGCATCCAATGTGTAGAAGCTTCGGACGAGGCTCGTTAAATTTGTTCAAGGCTTCAACAAGGAAGGGATCGAGAGATTCCGGTGCTTCCAGCCATTCGAATGGTTCCGACTCGTTTTGGAAACGCGAATTCCAGTATTCTTGCGAGCCATAAGAAGGAGGCATATCGTCCTGTAATCCAGAGTCAGAGCTACTGGGGTGATTAGTGGTCGTCATTTCTCACTACCAGTGTGGAGCGTGTAATTTAATCCTTTGTCCCTACTCTAAGCGCACGCCACGTATTGGACCTCGCCAGATTCCAAAGAGGTGTGCGTGGAAGGTGCAGGAAGCACGCGGCGAAGCTTCCAACCCACATGCCGGCCCGATCTTTCTCCGACCAACTTGAAGATCTTCGTCTTTCCATCCATCGGACTCCCGCATCTGCGCCGCACCACCAGCGTCAGTTCTTACCACAATGTCGTCCCTCCATGCCCTTCAATCGATTCCGCGCTTTCTCCTACCCCGCGGACCAGTACTCCTCCGACCGCAAAGACGCCTTCTGCTCCCATCCCACTCAAGCATCCGCCATGCCTCAACGCCCGCCAAAGGTCTTCCAGCAGACCTGGTACGGCGGAAGGCAGCACAGCAGCAAAAGGCGACACCCGTAATACCACAGCCAGACAAGTATCGACCGCCATCTCACAGCGCACGGAAGCCGAATCGAAACCTCGAAAACAAAATTTACGGCCCGCCAATTTCAGAGGAAGACAAAAAGCGCATGGCCACCAAAAAGTACCCAAACATGATGAGTCCCGAAGGCACATTCTCGCACTGGTTCCTCAACAATCGCGTCATACACCTCTGGATCACAATGGCACGTCCCATCCCCATCCTTTCCAACCTCACCTCACATCCCACTAACATCCTCCTAGGGCATCCTTTTCTCCCTCGCGATAGCAGCATGGTACATGGACTTTCTCTCGCGCACGATCTACACCGAGTTGCTGCCCACACGCAAAGACTTTCTGCACCACCCGTACGAATCCTCGAAGCGCTTCATCGAGGTGTATAAAATGCACATGGAGCACACGTCGCAGCAGTACACACAGCAACGGCTCAAGAAAGCTGAGGACATCGAGAAGCGGAAACAGTATCGATTGGAAAGGCAAAGGGAGGCGGAAGAGCGCGGCGAGGAGTACGTCGAGGATCCGAGATATTATGTTGGCGAGGACGGCGTCAGGCGACGGAGAGTCAAGAGGTGGCTTGGGATCTGGGAGTAGACGGGGCGGATGCACGGGTGTGGAGGAACTGGGTTGACGTATACGATATCATGTCTGAGGGCCGTTGGGAGGATGTGTAAGATACAGCTCTCTTGATGCATGTCCGCTCTGAAAAGCAACGGATTGATCTAGCCAGCATCTCCACGTCGACCTATACCAGCACTTGTACATAACAAGCCATACTGTAAAAATATCTACACATGTACATTGATCGTATCCCTGCCCCGACTACTCAAATAGGTAGAAAAGGCGCAAGTGTGGATTGTAGTGCGTAGATTGCGTGCTCGTGTTCGAGTCAAATCGTCCCTCAAAGCGATGAGAACGAGAGTCAGTGAATTGTGGATCAAGGACACCAGTGGCGAAGCATTGGCACATTGGCGAGGGATAGGAAAGATGCCGAGAAAGTGCGGATGGTAGCAGTGAAGTAGCGTTACTGTGGGGAAGGATGGATGCGCTATGGACTGCTGGTGAAGTGGCACAGTGGATAGCTATTGCACGTATCTGGACTGTGGTAGTGGGTTCACAGCGCTCTCGCTTGCGCACACCCGTCGTTTGGAGTCATTGTAGGTGCCAGTCAACTTTAGTGTATAAAGTATTGTGTATATCCTCAGGCCGTTTTTTATGTTTTTTTTCAAAATTGTTTGAGGCTATATCGAGACTACTTATCGTGTTGTTGCTCGGACTTGCGTACTTAATTCCCATCGCTTTCCTCCACCGCAACCTGTGGCTTCGGCGCTGTTGGTGCAAACGCGCTCTTCTCCCTGATTTTGGCGCCCTTGAGGTAGAACCACACCGGCACTGGGACTAGCAATGCGGCGATGATGCCAAGGAGTGTCGATGCCCATTCGATGCCCATGCCTTCGAACATTTGGCGGGCGAAGAGCGGGAATGCGGCGCCGCAGAGAGAGCGGAGGAAGGTGTTTGCTGCGATTGCGGAGGCGGCGAACTGATGTTTGTGTTAGTGTTTGTGTTCATATTTGGTAGAGGAGAAAAGGAGGGGGGAACATACCATGAGATATGCGTCAACGAGGTAGTTCAAAGCTTGCAAGAAAATGCTGAGCAAGCCGAATCCAATCAGGATGCCAGATAGTGTTGGGACAATCCAGTGAATGTCCTGTTTATAGCCCGTCCATCCGAACCAAAAAATGCCGACAGAAAAACAGATTCCGCCGACAATGACCTCAGGAAGGCGCCATTCTGGAATAGGCATATTGTTATTCGCGGCGAGCTTCTTCTGGTAGCCTGGTTGGCGAATGAAAATGGCAACACCAGCGAGGAGCTGGCCTGTGATCATGCCGAAGAAAGGCAGACCGCCTACACCCAAGTTCATGCCGTGGACGCCCTGGAAGACGAGTGGGTATGCTGTAAGAAAAAGGTATAAGAGGCCGTAGATGAATGCCATGTAGACACTCAGCAGCAGTACGATGCGCTCGGTAAGTAGCATCCTGATGGGCCTGCTAAAGTTCTTCTCGAGCAGTTCACGAAAATCGACTTCGATTTCTTCTTGCTTGGCATGAATGCCCCAGTTCTTCGTTCGACGGCGGAGTTCAGAAGCTTTGCTGACTAGGATTTCCGGTGGGTAACTCTCGGTCAGGAAGAGCAGATTGAGCGTGAAGCTAACGAAGCCCATAATTGCTACAATAAATTCGGTCCAGCGCCAGCCGAGGTGCGACATTACGATGAAGCCGCCAATGAACGGAGCAAGCAGTGGGCCGGTAAATACTGTCATACTGAAGATCGTGATGGCCATGCCTCGCGTGCGGTTATCGAACATGTCGGAGAACACAGCGGCGACACACTGAAGTTTGTTAGTACCGGAAACCACCTGATAGTTGTAGCCTGGATAAACTCACAGTAAGTGGACAGGCACCAAAGAAGCCAGAAAAGAAACGACAAATCAACACAGTTTGGAGGTCTTTGCCAGTCGCAACAGCCAGATTGAAGATGCTGAACCCGAACGATGCAATGACCAATGGCAGCCGTCTGCCCTTCAGTTCAGAGAGAGGCGCCCACAGGATGGGTCCTGTCGCGAAACCCAAAACGTACAAACTGGTTCCTAGAGTCGCGACAACCGAGCCGACACCAAAGTGTTGTTGTATAGCCCCTGTCGCCGCCGAGAAAATGGAACTTCCGAATGCGGCGGTCAGTGTAGTGAAACCGAGCATGGCTGCCGTCGCAAGCTTCTTCCGTATCGGCCAGTTCATCGCGTGAAGCGGATCATCTGGCCCATCGAATTCCACTACATATTCTTCTCTCTCGGGCAGTGGCGGTGGGAACGGCTTCCCTGCGCCAAACGCCGGCAGCGGTCTCTTGCTGTCTCTTGTCCTACTCCTGAGTCCTCCACCAACGGTTGTGCTGTGTTGGCTTCGCTGTGTGTATATCCGACTCAATGCCGTAGGATGGCGTTCCGCAAGTTCGCCTTCAGTATCGCGCTGCGTCGCTACGCGGGACATGTGACCGGCGATCCGTTCAGCGTCGGAGGCGTCGGAGGATGTGGTGGAGGATGAGCCGCTGGACGATACGGTCGCAATGGGTGCAAGCTGCTCATGGTGTTCTTCGACTTCTTTCTCTGGATGGGAGGATGGGAAGCGCGAGGGGCTGGCATCGCGTTCGTTCTTCTCGATGTAGCGGTCTTCGGCGTTCATGGCGGGAAACTCGTGTCGCTATGCGACAATGCTGTGTTGACCGGAGAGTATGTGGGATATTCGAGTACACAGACCGTGGACCAGGCGCGCAGTATATACTCTGCGTCAGTGGCCGACCCTCCGCTTAACTCCAGTGGCACCGTGAGAACAAGTGCTGCCGTCTCGGTCGGGCCAGTCTAAGTTTATGTCCGGAATATCGGGCAAAACAACGTCGCGAGGCAAATGTCAACTCTCAAACTAGCGAAGCAATTGGAGTGATTGTATGATGCACCTGAAGGTATTAAATAAGAATAGCGACCTCGTGTATGCTGAAAAAAAAATGGTGATGTCTTTCTCAGCGGCGCACATTCCAGAAGCTTTCCGCCCTAGTGACGTCGTAGGAGCGTTAAGGTTTGCAGCTAAGCTCTCTGAAGCCTCGGTAGCCGGCACGCGGACCTCGCCGCAAGGAGACGGACGATTTCGTTGGCAGGGTGGGTCGGACTCAAGTCAAGCTTTGTAAACACCTCGTACGAAGGTGAGTAGAAATTTGAACTGGGAGAATGGCGAAGTAGAGCCGATGGTCTGAACTCGAATCAAGCACCTAGCGCTTTCCAGACGTCGCATAAGAGATGAGACCCCCCCACCACCATGCTTTATACACTTAGAATGGCGGGTACTACACTTGTCGTGCAATATACACTGCATCGTTTTACTGTTTACATCTAGCCTCTTTGGTAGGGAAGACTGTTCCGAGTGGCTATAGCTCCTCCATTGGAAGGCTGATTCAGCAGCAAGCTGCTGACTGTTGAACTCCTTTACCCATGGTTAGCACTTCCGTCCATTGTTATAGGTCGGACATGCGGATAGTGCATGTTGGTTTTAAGCCTTCACGGGCCCTTAGTCTAGACGACTTTGGGTCCAAGCAAACCGCCTTGTAAGGATTTCATAACTGGCGCAATGTGTTATAATAATCATGGTCACAAGTACATAGGAAAAGTTGAAGAAGATGATGGGTGGTGTCCCACAACGGGGAATGGTATGTCTACCATGTTGTTACTTTTCGTCTAGCAACCTCTCGTAAGGACGTAAATCCGTAACCCAACCCAGTCATTCGTCATTCATCGTGAGGTGCGTCGCCTAGTGAATCAAGGTGTCCGCAAAGGTGGTCAAGGTACTGAAAATCTCTACAACTTCTGCATGGCGACGACATCGGTGGACTGGACATGGTCCTCGTCCTCCTCAATCTTGGCTTGCAAGTCGTCCAGTGAAACCTTGTCGTCCTCGATGACTATGTTCAACTGGAGCTTCTTGATACCGAATCCGACAGCAACCAGCTTGTGGCCACCCCAGACGAGACCGTCCTGCTCAATGGCCAAGACGTTGGCAGTGAGCTTCTCCATATCTGTCTCGTCATCTGTCATACATGTTAGCATGACTTCTCCATGTGCTAAGCGTCAAGAACTTACCCCATGGCTTGACGTCGAGTGTGACAATCGACTTGGCAGCAGGCTTGACCTTGCCGGCCTTCTTCTTGTTGTATTCGGCCAGACGCTCGGCCTTCAGCTTCTCAGCCTCTGCGTCGTCCTCCTCCTCATCGCTGCCGAACAGGTCGACCTCATCGTCGTCCTCCTCAGCGGCCTTCTCGGGCGCCTTCGCGGGGTTGACAGTGAGCTCTGAGGACTCAGGACCGTATGCAGTGAAGTCCTTGGTTGGGTCGCCAGGAAGAGTGTCGAACTCACCCTCAAAGGTGAGGAGGTGGTTGTACCAGCGCCATGCGTACGGGTACTTTTCTGGTGCGGGGATCTGCTTAATCTGCTGGAAGACCTTGACGTCGGCCTGCGACGGGGAGTAGCTGTAGACTTGTTAACTATGACTCCTCCAAGGCGTCCTGGGAAGAGAGTAAAAGCTAGGGACAGATCAGAGGTGCGACAAGCGCTTGGGTTTGTATTCAGATAGCGGGGTCTTAAGCCGCCTCATTAACACGGACCAAATGTTCTCATCATGAAATCGAATGTGTGTGGTGCTGGAAGAAAACACGCGAAAGGGGAAGGTTTGGTGGGGTAGCAACTTACCCAACAACGTAGCTGCGAGTCTTGACCCAGTTGTTGAGAAGGGTGAGACCCGCGTCAGAGATCAGATCGGTGAAGCCCATATTTACGACTGTGTGGATGTCGTGTATGGAGATTGGGCAAATGTGGTTGTGGTGTGGAGGATTGATGACTGGGAGGAGTTTTCGAGGCAGCAAATTGCGCTTCTTGGGAGTTTTTAACGCTAGTGGCGCGTCTGTGCCTGCCGTGCCAAGAGTTTTCTCATGCACCTTCACTTCCACAATGGCCGTCCGTGCACTGCTCCCACTACGTTTACTCCGAGCGTGAATCGCGAGCTCGCCTGCTCGTGCTTTTATTGAATTGACCGCGCGACACTATTGTGTTCAAATCTAGGTAGTATTTGGCGAGTTTTGACCGTCTTGTAGACTTGAAGCGTGGTGGAATGACCTGGAAAAGTCTCGGACCTTCGACAGTGCCTGTGCCCGCACGCCATCCGACTCGAATATATTCATGCCTTCTACATCTCTTCTCCTTCGATATTCACGTGCACACACATCTCAACATCATCATGCTGACCAGTAGAACACGACTCGTCGCTCGGCGCATCATTCCTTCAGCACCACGTTCGCTTCCCGTACGCAACTCGCCGCTATGTTTCCGAACCTCAATTCCAACGAATCAATCTCAACTCATAACACGGCCGCTCGCTGCCGTCCGAGGCTATGCGAGTGGACGACCACATCCGCCTGGTGGCACGCACCGTATGGACATGGGTGGTGGTGAAGAGAAGCCGGCGCTGGAGCAATATGGTGTGGACCTTACACAGCGGGCTCGAGATGGCAAGCTCGACCCCGTCATCGGACGAGATAGCGAGGTGCAGCGGACCATCCAGATCTTGTCTAGACGCACCAAGAACAACCCAGTCCTCATAGGGAATGCTGGAACAGGAAAGACGGCAATCCTCGAGGGACTCGCACAGCGCATAGTAAGAGGCGAGGTACCAGAGTCCATCAAGGACAAGCGCGTCATAAGCTTGGATCTTGGGTCTCTTATCGCAGGTGCAAAGTTCCGCGGCGACTTTGAAGAGCGACTGAAGAAGGTCTTGAAAGAAGTTGAGGAAGCCAAGAAGGGCGTAATACTGTTCGTCGATGAGCTACATACTCTACTAGGCTTGGGCAAAGCGGAAGGAAGCATTGATGCGAGTAACTTGCTCAAGCCGGCCTTGAGTCGTGGCGAGTTACAGCTCTGCGGAGCGACGACGCTGAACGAGTATCGACAGATCGAAAAGGATGCGGCGCTTGCTAGACGCTTCCAGGCCATCGTTGTCGGCGAACCAACAGTCCAGGACACCATCTCTATCCTACGTGGCATCAAAGAGCGATACGAGGTGCACCATGGAGTTCGTATTACCGACAACGCCCTTGTGGCCGCTGCATCGTACAGCAACCGATACATCACCGACCGCTTCCTTCCGGATAAGGCAATCGATCTGGTAGACGAGGCTGCTAGTGCGCTGCGACTTCAGCAAGAGAGCAAACCAGATGCGATTCAGGAACTAGACCGACAGATTATGACCATTCAGATCGAACTCGAATCTCTTCGCAAAGAGACCGATGTAGCCAGCAAGGAGCGGCGCGAGCGCCTGGAGCAGACTCTGAAGAAGAAGCAAGACGAGGTCAAAGTGTTGAGTGAGAAGTGGGAACAGGAGCGTTCCGAGCTCGAGGAAATCAAGAACGCCCAGGAGAACCTGGAGAAGGCCAAGCTGGAGCTTGAGATAGCGCGCCGAGAGGGCAACTTTGCGAAAGCTGGCGAGCTCCAGTACAGCAGGATACCCGAGCTGGAGCAAAAGTTACCTAAGGAAGGGGAGGCTGCAGCTGGTGGCAATCGTCCAGACTCCTTGCTCCACGACTCGGTCACAGCCGACGACATTGCCTCCGTGGTCTCACGAACCACTGGCATCCCGCTATCCAAGCTCAACAGTGGCGAAGCTGAGAAGTTGATTCACATGGAAGATTCATTGCGCCAGTTTGTGAAAGGACAAGATGAGGCGCTCACAGCGGTCGCGAATGCCATTCGTCTGCAACGCGCTGGTTTGTCTGGAGAAAATAGGCCCATCGCATCTTTCATGATGCTTGGTCCTACTGGCGTCGGAAAGACGGAAGTCTGCAAGAGATTGGCAGAGTACCTCTTCAGCACGCCACAAGCTGTCATTCGATTCGACATGAGCGAGTTCAGCGAGAAGCACACAGTCTCGCGGCTCATCGGCTCACCAGCGGGATATGTTGGCTACGAAGACGCTGGCCAGCTCACCGAGGCGGTGCGACGGAAGCCATACGCAGTTCTCCTCTTCGATGAATGGGAGAAGGCCCACAAGGATATCTCGACGCTTCTCCTCCAGGTTCTCGATGAGGGCTTTCTCACGGACGCGCAGGGCCACAAGGTCGATTTTCGAAACACCATCATCGTCATGACTTCGAATCTTGGTGCCAACATTATAGTTGGTGACGATGCACTCGATTCCGCCGGTAAAGAATCCAGCGAGATCTCGCCCGGTGTGCGCAACGCCGTCATGGACGTCGTGGCAGCAACATATCCCCCCGAGTTTCTCAACCGACTCGACGAGTTCATCATCTTCCGCCGCCTGTCGCGCGAGGCGCTCAGAGAGATTGTAGATATCAGGCTCAAAGAGCTCCAGCAGCGGCTCGACGATCGTCGCATTGTCCTAGAATGTCCCGATGATGCAAAGCAATGGCTCTGCGATCGAGGATATGACCCGAAGTTTGGAGCGCGACCATTAAACCGACTCATTGCTAGGGAGATTGGCAATAGCCTAGCAGACAAACTCATTCGTAGCGAAATCCGAAGCGGAGATACGGCCAAGGTCGTGATCAAACCCGACCAGTCTGGCTTGGACGTCGGCGTAGCACATTGATGGATGTATGAGTACAAAACGACTAATGACGGAATGACTGTATATAGAAACCTGCTGTACTCTTACTGTACTACTATCGTTGTCTGGCTTTGTAAGTTAGCTCCTCTCTGAGATACCACGGTAATGTCTACACTTACTCATCGTTCTGCGGCTTCCTGTACCCTGCATCTAAGCGATTCTCCTGGATGATGACTTGAATTGCTCAGATCCCTTGTCGGGTATATTCTTCGTGGTCGTTGTTCAACTACGTTCACCAACTGGGGAAGGCACGCGTCCCACGCGCGTGCAGCTGCTCTTTCCTCAAGGACCATCGCCTTTCTCAAGCCAACCACCTCATCCCTCACCATTCGCAATATCAAACCTAACATGGCGCGCAATTCTCCCTTCAAAGTACCCTTCCGCCACAAGAGCAGCTCTCGTAGTAACGTTTCATCTCGCAGCGTCGCGTCATCTCGCAGCAACGCATCCGCCCATGGCAGCAAGACTCGCCGCGCATCTGGCACCACCAAGTCATCTCGCTCGGCATCCACGGCTATACCTGGACCTTTGCGCCCTGGTGCGCAGCAGTCACGACGTGACCCATCTGTCAACGACGGCATGTCGACGAACGAGCGGTCTGAACTCGAGGCCAACGATGATACGCTAAACGAGATCATCATGGCGGTTGATCTAACGCCAAAGGGAACGGTAGGGTGTTGCTATTATATTGCGAGGGATGAGAAGATGTTCTTTATGGAGGACATCGTTATGGGAGATGCTGATGTTGTCGACACGCTGAGGACGTTCATCGATCCGACAGTCATCCTGGTCTCAACGAAGATCGACGATACAGTCATCGATCGTTTCGACCCTGAAGCGAATAGCAGTGACTCGATGAGTGGCGACAATGACCAATTTCGTCTGCCGTTCCTTTTAGAAGTAAGACCACCGAGCGAGTTCTATTACGACACAGCAAGGAGTAAGCTCGTGAGCCTGCACCTAGGTGCAGAGCATGGCACACGGGTGAACTTCAACATACCCGGCGAACTCGGTGCAATGGACCACCTGGACGATGACGACAATGCCGCTAGCCAACAGGGTCAACTTCTTCGCCTTGGCGGATGGATTGACGTTGAGAGTCGCGTTACAGTCAGTCTTTAAGATTAGTGTGTGCTCTACGTGCCTGACTTGTTCCTAGGTTGGTTGTGCCGGAGCTGTCATTTCTTACCTACAGCGACGACGTGCCGCTACGTACCTTCCCGGGGATCAAAATGCGCATCTGATGTTTCGCGTTTCGATATTGGAGATGTTCAGCCTCCGCGAAACTATGTTTGTTAATGCCGATACTCTTCACTCGCTGCAGATTCTGGGCGCAGAATCCCACCCACACTCCCACAATCGTGGGCCTACCAAGTCTAACTCTGGAGCGAAGGAAGGCCTTTCCGTGTACGGTCTGTTCCATCACCTAGCTCGAACCCCGCAGGGACGCTTCCTCCTCCGCCAGCACTTCCTTCGACCAAGCTTAAACATCGACCTGATCAATGAGCGTCTAGATACGGTCGGCATCTTTATAAGGCCAGAGAACGATTCGCCTTGTGAAGCACTTGTGAGCATCTTGAAGAATGTTGGCAATATGCGCGTCATGATCATCAGCCTCAGGAAAGGCACCAGCGGCTCAACCAAGGGCGGTTACTCGCGGAGTGTATGGTCGACTTTACGAGGAGTCAGTATACGGGAACCCCCTGCAAGGATGCTTCATGCTAATCAGTTCGTCAA
>TARA_R110002003_G_scaffold131_1_pt1 | contig 12578 bp, 12 predicted proteins | sample TARA_R110002003 | Tara Oceans TARA_R110002003 (sample SAMEA4396441) | marine metagenome | biome: Westerlies Biome; feature: [SRF] surface water layer (ENVO:00010504); material: water (ENVO:00002006), including particulate matter (ENVO:01000060) such as... | depth 5 m | reverse complement strand
CTCGATCGAGAATATATTGCTGTCCAAAGGATTGAGTCCTCCCTCGTAACGATTCAGGCTTACTTTGCCGACCGATACTGGTCCTTGGTTCACGTGACGCCCTCTTTTCAGCATGCCGTAAAGTAGACCACACCATGCGCAATTATCGTTAGCTGACGCCAGGAGTTCCTCCCTGGTGCGCTGGGTGATCATTTATGTCAGTGAGTGGTTAATCAGTAAAGTGTATCGGCAAGAAGAAATGACAGCATCATGCAAGGAATGACATGTCTTTGGCAGCAGATGAGACACAATGTCATCCGTAAACCTTAGCGCATCCACACTCACATCATACGTTAAACTCATAATCTCGCGACGTCCCAATCTTTCAAATCCCTCTGTATCGAAACATTTCGTCCAGCATCGTGCGCATACCAATGCCTTCGCACGATTGATTGGCGCTGACACGCGCTCCATTGTTGTCTCGACTAATTCCATGCGGTGATGGAGTGTCGTGGCGATGACAAGGCTGAGGTTGCTGCCTTGCCAGCTGCGAATCGGAAGCGACGCCTCACACGTGACATTTCCGATCAACGCATGCATGCGGGGCTCTGCAGTCTTCGGAACACGATAAAAGAGACAAAGGGACTTGCAATTGGACAACACGATTATTGAACGAAGAGCTATCAGACTTTCATGGGAGTGAAATAGTACAAGTATTACGTTGCAGTCCTATCCAGTCTTAACGCCAACCCCAAACGCCACGCTCTGCTAAAACAACCACCCAACCAAAACATCGCATCGAAACGTCCAATCTAGAGACAACTTAAAGAAACAGGCTATCCGCCTTCACATTCAAGAAAGAGTACCCTGCCTATTCCTCTCCGCCCCCGCCGGCGCCGAGCCAACCAACTTAACAGCCTCCTCCTCCTCCGCCCTAGTCTTCAACTCGCCCTCCAAGCCCGCCGTCCTCGTGCGCAGCGGACTCGTCGCATCGGCAGCGCTATCATCGACGTCGAGTTCCTTCTGCTTGCGGCGCACCGTCGAGATACTAGCCACGCTTGCGTCGTCGCCTTCGTGCTTCTTGCGCTCGCCCTCGCCGTTGACGACCTCGATGGTCACGTCGGTGTTGTCTTTGCTGAAGACACGGAGGCCGACGACGGCGACGGCGTTCCACGGGTCGCGTTCGAATTCGTCTTCGTCCTCGACGTATGGGTAGCGTGCACCGTTGTACCACACGTAGCGAGTATGATGGCGGTCGGACAGCAGCTTGTTGTCATCATCGTCGGACGACATGCCGGAGTCGAGCGAGCACGGGCCGTCGATGTCAGAGTCCCAGGACGAGTCATCTGAGTAGGGGTCGGGTGAGTACACTCCGTGGTGAGCACGGTTGGAGCTGATGCTGGTGTTGCGACCACGAGTGACATGAATGCCGGGTCGCAGACCGGGGATAGGTGTCAAGGTAGCTTTGCGCGACGGCGCTGGAGACTTGCGATCCGGGCGTGGGCTGTAGGGGCGTTGCGAAGGTGTGCCAGGGCGGAACTCGTCGGTCATTGGGGTGGGGATGGGCGAATCGGTGGTTGCACCCTCGTTGTAGCCATCCCGACCATTGTAGCCATCTCTTCCGTTGTACCCATCGCGGCCATTGTAGCCATCACGACCTTGAAAGGCGCCGGGCAATTCAGCATTATAGCCGCCTCGTCCATGGAGCTCACCAGGCATGTTCTGATTGTAGCCACCCCTACCGTGCAGCTCTCCAGGCATGTTCTGGTTGTATCCACCACGGCCCTGGAAGCCATGTGACGTAGCAGCTGGAGTGCTCTGGGCGCTAGGATTGGACCCGCCTCGGCTTTGCAGTGCTTCACCCATGGCCGAGCTCTGCATGTCGCGGTTATAACCACCGCGACCTTGCAATACTCCCGGCAAAGCCGCGTTGTAGCCATCACGGCCTCGATTGTATCCTCCGCGGCCTTGGAACCCTCCCCCTGGGCTAGAGGAGCGCTCCCTGATCGCACCAGTGCTTGAGGCGCGGTTATGTCTTGACACTAATGGATGTTGTGGCTTCTGCTCCTCATCGCTAGTTTGTTGCGGAGTTTCGTCCACATTGATGCCAAGACCGGACAGGTCTTGAAGCTTTTCCTCGACTGCTTGCATGTCGCCGCTAGTCCGGTTCATGCGACGCGTCTCTTTTGCAGCTTTCTTCTGCTCGCGAAGCTTGGCCTTCCGCCGCAACTTCTTGCGTTGTTCATGAGAATTCTTCATTTCAGCCTTCTTGCGCTCGAGCTTGTGCTCCTTGCGACGTTGAGCTTTCTCCATCTCCTGCTCCCTGAACTGGCCCTTGGCATGCGCGAGATCATAAGACAAACCGGTGGCCAAGAGCTTCTCCCTTCGCTTGGTGCATGTTGCTCGAATGACTTCATCTGGTGTGGGATTTGGCACTCTGGTTGCCTTTATCTTCAGCAAGACAGTATAATTGCCGGCCTCGAGGTCGAGCTCGGTGGAGACGGAACGCTTCATATAGTAGGTCCCGTTGCTCCGCACAATATACTCTTCCTCGTCATCTTTGTGAAGCCTGAATTGTAAATTGAACTCATACTGCCCTTCCAATCCTTGGTAATACCGGTCGTCGAGCTGGCTGAGGACAATGACCACAGGACTGGCCTTAACCAACGTGATCTTGAACTTGGTGTCAAGATAGTCTACGCTCCAAGGAACATTGACGCTTGTCCATTGTTGTGACACAGTCCACTCCGGGCCGAATAACCTGGTGCGGTCAAAGTGTTGGTAATGGCGAAGCAGATCCTTGTAGGAGATCCAAAAGACGCCGTCGTCACCAAATTTGTGATTAAGCTTCTGCATCCACTCAGGCGTCCACTCTTCCGATCCATCGCTCCAGCGGCCAGTCCATTCGGTCCGGCCCCAAGGATTGCGCAGTTTCAAGAGACGCTGGCCGTCGATTTCGCGGGCCTCCATGATAGAGTAGGCATGTTTCTCTTGAATGCCCCGGCGCTCGCCATAGATACCGCCCATCTGGCCGCATCCGAAAAGGAACGTCTTGTTGACGTTCATAAGCTCTTCACGCCAGAACTTGTCCTTGTCGAGGATGTCAGTGGCGAAAACTTCCGATGTAACACCACCGGTAAGATCTTCGATACCTTCCCCAACAAAGCCTCCGTCGATGGCGGAGTAATCACCGTGGGCCTTTGCAAATGCCTTCTCTAGCAGCGGCAACCACGTCTCGTTGGGATCGCTGCACTGCGCAAAGTACAATGCTCTTGAGCCCGTCTGCATGACTGTGCGGTATTCCTCCTCTGGTGTCTTGCGGTTTTGTAACTCTAGCCAATGATAGCGCTCGATTTTGGCCTCGTCAAAGTCTTCCTTGATAAGGTATAGCTTGTCGTCGATGACCTCGGAGATCCACTCGCCGTCTGTGCAACATAAGCGCGTGTCCAATGTGATACAAGCTCGGATGGCTACCTCTGTGAAACACGAAGCCGTACACGCCGACTTGCTCATCCCGAGCGACGCACACCCTTTGTATCAGTTCCTCCTTGTTGCTAATCGTGGCGAGAGCTGCCATAAACCAGCAGTCTCCATCGTTGCCCTGTCGCACGTCATTCGCGGTTGCGCCTCCGATGTAGAATTGTGGGTTGTCGAAGATGTCCTGATGTCATTGTCAGCTTTGCGCATTGCGTGAGGGGACATGTCCTACCTCTACCCGCTTGACCGACATGGGCTGGAAGTCGGCACGCTCCTTGTCCAACCCAGTCAAGCAGTCGGCTGGTGTGTCTGGCAGAGCCTGTGATCGCTTGAAGTCGGCTTCAATGTCGAAATGAGGGTCGCGATACTTCTGGTTCAATCGCCGGCATTCTTTGACAATCTTGGCGACTTTATTCCTGCACGATGCAACAGCCTGATCGTATGATGCTAGGGCATTGACTCCAGGTATCGAGCCTTTAGGCGCATGTGCAGCTGCGCGCTTTGCATAAAGGTTGTCCGGCAGGATCGTGAAGATCTTGCCAGGATGCTTTGTTGTGAACTTGTCCCAGAATTGATCAATGCTTCGTTGGGGCGCGTGTTTTCGCGAAGGTGGCCTTGGTTGTGCCATGGCTGTAATGTGAGCTGTTGCGTGTTGATCCTGTATCATGCTCGGTGCTCTTGAGAGTGGTCTCGAATGAGGCTTGGTGATGTTGATGAAGTCGTGGGTACTATGAGAGTCCATCGTCATGCCTGTGCCGGAAAGCTCAAGGGCTTGTGCGATTGAGAGCGTATGGCGTCCATTGGGGGCTCAGCGGTGGATTATAAGGAGCCGTGAAGGGCGAGGGTACTTTTTCAGCCCCATCCGAAGCTTGTCGAGCTCATGGTAGTGGTGTGGTATGTTTAGAGCAGTGAGAAAAAGAGTGGGGCGGTCAGACCCGAGGGCTTCGCTCGGCGCAGCCGCTGGACCCCCGCTCTGTGGCCACCACGAATCAGCAACCCGCGGGCGTCCCGCACATCCTTGAGGGGACTGTTCGCCGGACTGGCAAAAGGCGGGCTCACGGCTGCATTGGCCTGCACGTCGAGCTGCGGACTCACGCCGCGGACGAATGATAAGGTTGTGACAGACGGTAGTGTTGCGAGACGGGCTCATCGTTGGTCGTGAACCGAAAGAAAACCCATGCACCTGGCTGAATTCGCTTGGGGGCGGAAGGCTAAGCCGGAAGAAGACGACTACTGGTGCCAGCCTGACCGCTGGCGACGTCCCTCTATGCTACAACCTGCAGACTTATTCTGCAGTCAATGTGGAGGTGAGTTGGTCTGCTCGCCGACATATGTAGGTGCATACGGTCAGTGGCCTGCCACGGATGTACCGTAAGGTCACATTTCAGCCTTGCATCCACTTGTGGGCAATAAAGTTGCTGGTTCGATGTAAAGTGTCGCTATGCGGTACCGCCAAATTGATCGCGGTGTTGCTTGAGGCGAAACTGTTATGCAATTCATGGTGACGGCCCCAGAGTGCCCAGAATCTGGAGCGCGAGACCATGCGGATGGGAGCGAGAATAGCCGACCCGTCCTCATCCAAATCATCGCAAATGCTTCGATTGCAGTAGCGATAACGATGCAGACCTCCGTAAGCGGTTTTTCCAAGCGAGGCAGTGTTGAATGCAGTAGGGGCTAGAATCACTCCAACCAGCGGCCATCGATAAACCACATTGACATGTGAAGCCCGTGACCATCGCTTCTAAGCGTCAGCAAGGCGAATGCCGGACGGAGCGTGAACGTGTCTCATGCGTCCCATGTCCTTGGGACCGCTTTCGTTCCGACGAGTAGGCTACGGCTGTGCCTAGATAGTAGGTGACCGTGTTGAGGGTAACGAGGTACACCCACTATCAGCCTCGCGGGGTAAAGTAGCGGTAACCACCAAACCATTCTCTCCATGTCAACGCCGCAAAAGCGCAGCGATGCTTCCAACCACCAACGTCATTGGCGATCGCCGGACTGTTACCGAGTCATCGTTAGTACTCAGCCCTATAGAACGGTACTGCACCCTTGCTGCATGCACAATCCTACAGCCAAAATCTCACCGTTCTTCTGCACTGCGTGGCCAATGGCGTCCAAGACGTGCGCACAGTTCGAGAACGTTGATAGAAGCCTTTGATGCATGGATCACGATTGGAGATGGCGCAGATTAAGACAAGGTGCTCAGGTTGGATCCGCACCGCACATTTGTTTCCTCGAGAGACGGCATTGGCTGCATGCAATGCTCAACAGGCAACAGCAGGCAAAGGGCGAAGAAGACACCGCGTCGAGGAGTAACGGTGTCACGTCCGTCATTTGCGCTGCGAGATGGAAGGGTGAGATGCGTGCCCCGTTCAACGTATGGTAGCATCGCCAGCACGTTGGTGTTGCAATGTGTGCGACAAAAAGGGAGAGAGCCCTGTCAAAGTTGCCTCGCTTTCATCGTAGTAATATAGAGATGGATGCGGAGTTCGCGAGGCTGGCTGCGCAAGGCTGCAGTTGTAGGAATTAAAGTGGATGAGCGGTGAGCTGTGTTAGCTCCGAATCTGGCTGTTACGTCATCACCGTTCCTATGGACACCAGGTGCGGCAACAATTCGTGTCCCTTCTCGAGCTAGTTGCTGCCACTTAATTCGTCTACAAGTATATAAGGTATATTAGAGCCTAACAGTATTTAGTATTATTTTAGTTATTATTTGTAGACTATAATATTGCTAAAGCTAGACAGACTCTATAATAGCGACAAAGCGGCAGGTGCTGGCTGCGAGTGGGACACGGATTATTGCCGGACCTGGTGTGGAAGCTGCGGCTTCGCGGTCAGCAAACTTCATTCACGTTGTCCTTCACGTGCACTTCATCGGCCATGTATTCCCACAACTTCGGTCATTGCTCAATCTGGGCTTATGCGAACTCTTCAATGAGAATAGCTCCTATGAGCCGCAATATATCCTTATACGCCTGGCCTACAGCAACCGCAGAGTTCACCCCCAGATTTTCATGATGGTGCACATTGAGTACACTAGCCTTACTCTTCCCATTGTTCTACACCTCCATCACCTTCTGTCTTCTTTCCCCATGGCGCTAGTCTGGTGCATATTGAATGCAGCAAATGGACACAACGGTACATCTTCCGTGCCCGCGCAAAAAGCTAGCGCGAGCGATATCCCCTTCTTCAATCCAGGCTTCAACTGCTGCCCTTCGCATCACTTGTCATGATCAACAAATTTTCGACGCATCAGAAGAGTTTTCATCACCGTCACCCGGGAGCTGCATTTTGGACTTTAATATAGGGATTGACATATACTTGCTCTCCCCCGCTCGTTGCCACCCGTGGTCCAATGCTGACCAAAAGAGTACACGCTGTGTCAGTCTACGAGGGCAGTTGCTGCAAAACCCATCCTCGAATATGTCAGCCTGTCTGACTATGCATCATGATTAATGCTTCGGCAGCCGCCTTGAGACTTCTGTAAACCTTCAGCCCCAACCTAGCCATGTCTCGGTCGCTTGGCGTCTGGTAAAGAACCGGATAAGCGTTTGCGCTTCTTGTGGGTGCTCATCTTCGTGGAGACAAACTTCTTGCATCTAGATTCGAAGTCCGACCAATCATCGCCTGAGACACTGCCGTCCGACTGTTCATTCAGAGACTGCTCGCGTGGTGAAGAAAGCTGCACCTCATCTATGTCCTCGCTAGAAGGGCTCGATGGCTTCGATGGCGTGGTAGTTGAAGGTAGGGATCTTTGGTCATGACTGTCAAGGGACGGTACTGCAGTTGGAAGAACGTGCAGGGTAGGTGAGCTGCGAGATGTGGCGCCAGTCGAAGGCTGCACTTTGTATGTAGGTTGTCGTTCGGGGAGACTATTCTGCTTTCGCGAATATCCCGACTGCAGCGAAAGTTCGGATCCCGGCTTGATAGACCTCTTTCGCACCACGTCTTCAGGCCGACTGACATAAGCACTTGCCTTCAAAGCCTTCTTATTCTTGCCACTACCTCTACCCCCGCGCTTTGTGCCTTGGTCTGTGATGTTATCAGCAGCGGCTATGTCATAATAGCCTCGGGAGCTGCACTCACACTGTTGCTCGGAATACATATGGCGCTTCTCACGCGCTTCGCCGAATGGGCCCTGCTTGCGCGCTGCACACGTCAGTTCGATGCGTCTGGGCTCATCGTGAAGGCCATGCTCATATCGGACTTACTCATGGCGTTGGCGATACGTTATGACAGCAGGAAGGACCTACGGCTGTTCGCAGTTTGCTCTACTTGGGCGAAATCCTCGGTCGTGTCTCAAATCGCATCGAGTAGATGTAGGAGCGTGTTGGGTACAGTATTGAAAAGGAAGAGAGGGTCCACGACGCGTCTTATATCTGCTTGCGGCTCTGAGCGGAACTCTCATTCACCTTCACGCTCGCGCTCGAGGACGGTGCCTGTGCTCTGACTCCACAATCTTCCCGCAACTACGCGCTGTTAATTGGACACAATAGAGTCACATGTTGGATATACTGCTCCTAACGAGCCAGTGCGCAAGGCTAACGGCGTTTGCAGGTCCACTGTCATTCACTCTCTATGCCGCAAAATGCCGCAAACAGCCACTAGTCTACAGGCCTAGAAACAACCATTCTAGCTCACTCGCATCTTAATTTTATTATCTATAAGACCTACCCAGACACTCAGGGCCACTTGAACAGCTCAACCGCGCACACTATACACACCCATTGGAAGTACTCACGACCTCAAGCGTATACCCAAATGGCCAGCCCTACAAGCAAACTGATTCACGCCGCATCTTCCACCAACAGAGCAGTGACCAAAGCATGGTCGAAACGATTGCGAGACGACAGTGATGAAGAACACTCGACCTGCGACTCGGCAGCAAATGTACCGACTACTCCTTCACCCCAACACTCCTCGACGAGGCAGTTGCCGTCCCCAGAGTCGTTGCAAGGCACATCACCGCCATGTGGTGCGAAGATAGGAAGCACGTATGCCTCGAAGCGTCCTAAGCTCTGCGCACCGACCGAAGACGAGTCACGGTATAGGGAACACCACGAGCTGTTCGGCGACGTGTGCGGAAACGTCACAATGCAGGAAATTGACTGGAATCAAGCTCTGAGGCCTAGCATGAAGTCCCAAGCATTCGTTCCTGCATCGAGAATCAGAATCTCGTCATCAGGCCTCGGGAGAACCCCAGACGAGTCCGCCTCGTGGGTCCGAGATGCGACCACCAGCAGTATCGAAAGGGACGGGAGGTGCGATGCTCAAGCTTCCCCCTCGATCAAAGACGAACCTATACCAAATGATGACGGCGATAGTGTGCAGGCTCCTCATGCTATGATAGAAGCTGTTCAGTCTAGTGTGTCCACCTCGGATGACATTACAACCATGCTCGAAGAAAGCGAACATCAGCCTCGCGAAGACTTGAATGACGTTCCTGAGACATCTCGGCAGCAAGACCAGGCGACCGACTCTTTGCCTGAGCCTGGTGGAGGGGACATGGACCAAGCGAGGTCTGACCACGATGACCATGACGACGACAATGATTCCATCGGCTCGGATGGCTCGACAGACACCGAAGACGTACACAACATCCACTGCGGTTCATCCGATTGCGAGGAATGCGCCGTGCGCGGTCCTGGCATTCACCCCTGGAAGGTAGATCAAGTCGGAGTGGATGATCTACACTATACGCCAGGTGTTACGGGCTTTGCTCGCACTTACGATGGGCGCAACAATGTACTTGCGATGGTCATCTCGCGGAACTTCATGGAGCGAATTCGATACTCGGTTGAGGAAGCTCGCAACTATCGCACAGTAAAGACGGAGATTGAAGCTAGGGCCTGTGAGTTACAGCACAACAATCAATCGACACTAGAGGCATACCGTCATGCCAAGCAAGCGTGGACGACGGCCAAGCGCGATCTTGTACTTCAGCGACACAAACCAAGCCAGCACCAAAAAGAGCTGGTTCAGACACTACGGAACGAGTACGACGACGCTTCCCATGCATATCACACATTCATCAACGACCGCCGGAGGTTACAACAGCAGGCTGTTGAGCTGGATCGAGGATGGCTGGAGATAATGCGCGAGGTAAGCTATGAGCACGAAGCCCTATTAGTAGAATCCGGTGTCATACCCATGTCCTCTACCATGCTTTGGACCGACCAAGAGTACTCTTGGAGCAACATCCTCAACCCGAAGGAGGATCATACTGGGGACGACAATGGCAGTGACGCTAGCGCTGCATTCACGGACGACAATCAACTACCGCAGAGTTCAGATAGCGACTCACGCGATGAACCGAACCGCAACAACGACGATTTACAGACCCCACTTGAGCGTTGTCAGAAGCGCGTCCAAGAATGCAAGGTGGACTTTCGCTGTGCTTATGAAAAGCACGAATTCATGCGGTATGAATACGATTATCGCTTCAACAACTATGTGGCTGAGCACCCCGGGCACTCGCAAGACAGTCTCGCCCAGCGATTCGGTCCAGAGTACTTCGCACAATGGAAGCAAGGTATTCAAGATTTCCAGGCCGCTGATGATGCTCTTGTGAAGGTAAAAGAAGAGCGTGAGGTGCTAAGGGCAACCTGCCCAGCCGAGCAGGAAAAGAAGGCTGAGAAGGTCATGCTGGAGGAGGATATCATCGCTGCCGAGTGTGGGCGGGCCATTGAAGAGGTCAATCGCGATAGGATCTTCACCTGGATGAAGAGCTTCCCGGAAGAAATGGATTCTGCGACATTGTCCAAGGAAGAGACCGCGAAGCTTTGGAAGAAGCCACTATACCGCTTGGTCGCACAGCCGACTGAGGATGAGGAGGCGCAAGACGGTGTCAACCACATCGAAGCCGATGAGGATGACGAGGCGAAAGACGGTGTCAGCGACGTCGAGGCCGTTGAAGTGCCTGAGGTCGTAGCAGATTCTGCCAAAGATACCAATCTATTCAAAATCGACGCAGTCGCGATCTCAGACGTGCGAGATCCGCCACATCGCTCCCGTGGGCATTTTGCTACCACAAACATTGCGAACATCGAGTCGCCCAACACAACTAAGATCGACCAGCGCTCAAGTCACGGGAATGCAGGTGGCGCCGACCACACTACATCCGAAGACCACATGCCCAAGCTCCGCACTAGGATCCGCAAAGAGACGAACGACAGCCCGATGTTCGGTTGGCATGATATGTCAGACATGCCGAACGTTGGCGCGACCTCCGCGGATGCAGTCAGCACTTACGAAGACTATCAGCCGGCTCGACGCGACATTGACAAGTGGGCGAGAAAGGTCCGCGGTGGTTACTATTGAAGCTTGCGCAAGTGTTACGAAACGCGAGGTACGCTGGTCATATCTACCCTACTGGTCGTTCGCTAACGCTCCTAGATTTATGACATGGAAAACATAAGCGCGCATTCATTGCTGCATGACGCCAACACCAGGAAGAGTGGGGAAGAGTGGGGCGAAGTGCATATGAAGGTACAAAAAGACTTGTCTGCATCAATTGCAGAAAGCTCACAGGAGAAGAAGGACGAGTTGAAGTCGGGCCCATGGTCTTGATTTTCCCGCAATGTGTTTATATTTGGTACTCGATTGTTTTGTAATGTTGGGTTTGTGTTCAGACGCTGCGCATCGGAGGAGAGGAAGAAGTTAGATGGTGGTACTGATCATCACGCTATGCACGGTTAGATGGGAAGGGGAGTTGCGGGGTAATGGATGAAGAGGATAGGTCGTGTGGTTTCCAAAAGTCGTCTATCACGAAACGTTTTTCGGTCTCTGAGATGCTTAACTAATGACAAATGACATATTCAATGTTGATATCACCTCGAAGCTGAGAGTCTAACCAAGATAAGGTGATGTTATCCGATGGTATGACAAGTAGAATCAGTGAACGTGGCCCATGTATCAACAGCATATTCTAGATAGATAATCATCATGAACAGCTTTGTCTTAGGTTCAAGTCCTGAAGTTAGCTATTAATTATTTGTCGTAGCAAAGAGGGCAGCATGTCGATGTTCGACAGCAATAAATGTCACATTGACAAAGATTTTTCTTCGCGCGCAAAAATAGTGTTCAAAATTTCCTATGATATATCCCCTTGTGCCTTCCAGGTTACTCAGTCCTAGGCACCAGGCGTCGATTCCAGGTCGCTCATCAGCCTTGTTCTCTTTCCAAGCAAGAGCACTACAACCTTGATACTCTAGGTTAAACCGCAAAGCTTAATAGTACCCTCCTCAACGGCTTTCCAGGAATCTGACTTGCTCAGAAAGTCCTCCGCCTTGGGTGCCATCAAGAGATATTCTGCCAGGTTGAAAAGCCAGCTGTTGAGTGTGCATAGCATCCGCGGACTCTCGCGCAGCCACACAAGGATGCAAGAAGCGACAAATGTGGCGACTTGTGGTACTAGTGGTGCGGTGACTCGTTTGGCGTATTGGATGGCCGAGATGAGGAGACCATGCAGGCTGAGCCAGGCGGCGGATACCCAGGTAGCGATGGTCGGGAAGTATGTCCTGACCGTGTGTTGTGTAAGGTCAGAACCCATGCGCGCGAAGATGTGCAGATTGACAAGAATGCTGAGAGTCGCCCGGAAGGCAGGTTCATGCAGCAAGATGGCGAGGATGAAGGCAATGAACAGCAACTTCCGAAGGGTGTGGCGCAGGGTGGCGACCAACATCATGTTGTTCATTGTGTTGGGATTCTCGAAGGCGGTGTACAGTTAACAGTGTTTAGGGTTGCACCGGCAGGGGAATTTATTTAATATCACAGAGCGAGTATCGCAAGGTATAGTAATCGATAGTTGGATCGTTTGACGAGTGCATAACCTGTAGTCGCACTTGCAGTCGCTATTATTGAAGTAACAAGTTGATTGTAGAAGTAATCGGCCGAGGGGCCGGTCAGGATAACTATATAGAACTACGCTAAGCCTAATTAGGCAATAAATAAAGAAGCCTCTACGCAGAAGTCTCTATAGGTTAGCGTAGTAGGAGCTAAGAATAATTCTTCTAATAGTCTCCTAAATCTATAATTCTAAGTTCTATTAAGCTATACGCAGGTTTCTCTATTATTAGCGTAATTTACTAAGTAGACTATAAGTTAGCTAAAGAAAGATTAGA
>TARA_R110002003_G_scaffold94_2_pt1 | contig 12605 bp, 9 predicted proteins | sample TARA_R110002003 | Tara Oceans TARA_R110002003 (sample SAMEA4396441) | marine metagenome | biome: Westerlies Biome; feature: [SRF] surface water layer (ENVO:00010504); material: water (ENVO:00002006), including particulate matter (ENVO:01000060) such as... | depth 5 m | reverse complement strand
TTTTTGCAGTGCAGACGTACCCAGTAGAGGTTGCTTGCACTCGAAGTATTTCTTTTTATCGCATTTAGTGCAAGAGAGGAAACTCCTACGACATGCATTCAAGCACGAACGCTATAAGCTTCACTGCCGCACAGGAACAGAATGTTATCGGTCCATGGATATATTAAACATCATGCGCAGCAAGTGCACTGTGAAAGAGGATTATCAAGTCTATTGCAGGGTGGGTGCCGTTGTTACACTTCGTGAAGACTTAAAGACCTATTCGATACCTCCTGGAGCACCGTGTCCTGACTGAAACTGCATCATGATGCCAACAGTACACATCAAGCAGACAATAACATAATAACATCATGACTACGGGAGTACGGAGTACCTACACCTACCATACAACGACACTAAGCCGTGCTCGTGCGTCACAAGGCCAAGGTGACGCGGAGAGCCGCATGCTCAACCCCGGCACCGGCTCTGTGTTCCCGCTGGGCGATGCGACGTGTGCCCAGCTTAGCCCTGCATCTCGGGGAAGATGCATCCCCGCCACGCGCCGCTTGGTGTCAGATCCACACCTTCACAGCTCCACGCCATCGTCGCATCGATTGGAGGTTGCGAGCATTGGACCGTCGCATTAGACTTTGCTCCCGATTGATAGCGGCCTTGAAGGGTCAACGAGTAAGTGAGAATCCGCTTCTGCCCGGTTTGTCCACCCAGATTATGGAAACCTCATGTCATCATCAGTCTCTCCGGGCCTTCCGCGCTTCCCACACTTCCTGCACACCCCAAGCTTCTCATTCGCTTGTTTTTCACTCTATCTGAAGATTCTCTGTTGGCCATGACAGCAGTCATCCGCGCACTTCCTGAGGCTGCGGACTGGCACGCACGATGGCACTTCGGACTTTGGGGCGATGCTGTCTTGCCCTAGCTTTTGTCAGCTTCGGCAGCGTCGGCTTCGACTCTCTTGCCGGCATGCCACTGGCTGTTCATGTTGCCTTTTCGAGTAATTGACCATATGCTAACTGACCAGTGCCTATCGTTCCCTACTTCCAGAATGGCGGCGGGCAGGTCCCGCTCCGGGAGCTCCTGCCGTCATCGGTTTCGTCAGGCTCTACATCGCCGGTCAACATTCCCAAGTACCCTTCGATAGCGGTATACACCTCCCAGACCCCCACCGAGACACGAGGTGTTGCGCCGGCCGCCCCAAACAGTCGCATCGTACCTACTATCGATATCACCGTAGACCATTCCTCGCATGACCATTCAGCCGGGCAAGCTCCCACGTCCATCGCTGGTGCCGGTGAGCCGTCGAACGTCGAAGATACACAAATGAGGGGCAGGAAACCCGCAATTGCCGCAGCGGGTACATTCTTCAGCCTCTTCTCGTTCTCTCAAATATACCAGAACGTCCTGTTCGAACGCATAACGCCGTGGTCGGAACGCTTAGAAGAGGCGTCCTGGGTTGCGTCATCACAGTCTTGGATAGATCGGAAGACGTGCAGCTGGTTTGGCTTCTGCGGGCTGAGCCATTTGGACAAATCGCGATGGACCAGCAGCTTCAAGAAGCAGGTCCACAGCGACAAAGTGAACCTTACCGAGTTCTGGCACGACGCACGGGCACCTCCCGACGACTACCGAGCGCAAGAGCGTGAAGTACCACAATATGTCCTAGACTATGCACCACTCATTCATCTCTATTCGGGGGAGCAATTCTGGCCAGGCGACATAGCCGAACACTTGATCCACACTACGCCGCATCTAAACTATACACCCCTTCAGGCGGCCGATGACCATCCGACACTTTCAAACCTGGGTGAGCTTAATAAGTGGGGCAGATTTGTGTATCTGCAAAGCGACGACAATGTCGAGGATCGTCCCGAGTGGCTTGGTGGAGAGACGAACATCCCAATCATACCAGGTGACGGCAACGATGGCGAAGAGCGGGAGGAACCGAAGCATGGCAAAGGTCACTATGAAGAAGACAAGACTGGCGAAAAGTCTGAGTGGTTTCATGTTGGCGTGGGCGACACTGAGGATCGAGGTGGGATTCGAACAGTGTCCACGTCTCCCGGCCTGCCCATCCCTACAAGGACACCCGAGGGCGACGAACTGGTCAATAAACCTGAGATTTGGCAACCTGAGCTTCGAAATCGACCTCGCCAACTGCTGGGGAAGAAGATTGTCGGTGGTAGAAGCGATGCGCCTGCTGTGCTTGTCGTTGTGCCGAAGGACGACGGTGTTGTTGATGCGTTCTGGTTTTTCTTCTACTCGTACAACCTGGGCAACACAGTCTTCAACGTAAGATTCGGCAATCATGTTGGCGACTGGGAACATACTGTTGTCCGTTTCCACAAGGGCGAGCCAAAAGCGGTGTTCTTTAGTGAGCACGCGTTTGGTGAGGCATATACCTATGATGCCGTTGAGAAAGTGGGCAAGAGGGTGAGTCCTTCCTTCGTGCTATGCGACAAGTTCTAACATGGACAGCCCGTTGGGTACTCTGCCACTGGAACTCATGCCATGTACGCCACAGCCGGTGTCCATCCTTATGTCCTTCCAGGTGGCATTTTGCACGATGTCACCGACCGCGGTCCACTGTGGGACCCTGTGATGAATTTGTATTCGTTCACATACAACTACAAGAACGATGAACTGCTTACCTCGAACCTTACGCCTACTGCCCCCACAAGCTGGTTCTACTTTGCAGGTCATTGGGGCGATAAGTTCTACCCGCTGAACGACCCGCGACAGTATCGCTTCTTAGGCCAATACCACTATGTCAATGGCCCGCTTGGCCCACGCTTCAAAAACCTCGGCCGTCAGGAGATTTGCCAGGGCAACAACGAGTGTGTTTTGAAGAAGTGGGTCGGCGACAAGCGTGCGCCCCTGGCGAAGAGATTCCCTGATCTCGGCGAGGGCGAGGAGATGAGTGAAGAGGACGCGCAACGCGTATTCGGCGCGGATTATGACTCTGCATCGTGACACTGCGGAGCCGCAACGACACGAGAAAGATGCGGGAGCACGAGAACACGCTTTGCACATTCTGATTGATGTCAACTTTGGCATGGAGTCTTGGGCTTGGATCACGGCAACATTTCGCACGGCGTTCGTTCGGGATTGAGGCTGAGAATGATACCTATCTGTTTGAGCGACGCGTATACTGTTGTACCAACACAGCGACGTATCCGTTAGAGATACCTCATAGTACATTGACACATTTCTACTGACTTTCGCGAAACACTCGCTTCCGAATCTGTGCCTGCTCGGACTCCGAGCGGAACCCGCCATGACTCTGTCGTCAGGTCTTGAAGATTAACAAGTGTAGAGATCCAGGGTCGTGGTGTTGCGGCAAGTTTGCCGGCCGAATGCTGGCCGCTGGTGGTAATAGTGCAGTAATCTTCGTACTAAGATTGACGTCAACCCACCACGATCGCCTGAACCATAGCACCGAAGCCGAACGACGCGCGAAGTGAAGAGAACTGAGAATCCCAAGACAGTGTTGCAAGAACGGCCGAAAGGGACGAATAGTGATCTTCCGGCTTGGTGAGGCTCGAGAACACGATGAGAAAATAGTAATGCTGCGAGGAAGCACATTGTGATTGGACCGTGTTACGGCTGCCAGCCGCAAGGCGTGATGCATGACTGTATCTTGGTGCGACTTACGACACTGCCCGACAGTCGATGGCTTGGAGTGTAGAGTTCCGATCGAATTCGATGACTGTTTGCTCACGAGAATTGAACGGGGCAGATCAGGGAGAAGGTCCTTTATCGGTGCAAAGAAGCGCAATCTCGTCGAAGGGATCTCTGGATGTGGTAATAGTGGCCTCATTGTTCATCATCACAGAATCACATCACGTCGGCGCGAGACAGCAGGGCCGTGGTGCAATTGCCTAGCCTGCCCGCACCGCGGGGGTGTCGTTGACAAAGCTCCCTAACCCTATCTTATCATGTCAGGAAGTCGCGCCCCAGCGCATCCTCAACCAGCTGTACCACTCTCCTACACGGGCGCAAGTCCTCAACACGTCTCACGCTTCTCACGCACCGCACCTCGTCTCTCCTCCTGGGTCGCTTCCCGCTGCGCGTCACTGAACTCATTAATAGATTACTCCGCCTTTGTTTTCCCGGGACTTGCGCCTGATCATCCGCCAGCTTGAAACGGGTAGCTGAATCCGTTTTAGCGCGTCTTTGGAGGTCGTGACATCGTTGGTTGTCCCCGCCCACCTATTACACCGCTCGAGCACCACCAAGTGTCGCGACGGGCCCAGAGGCCTGTAGACGATAACACCTGCGCTGTCCTCGCTGCAGCGTCTGGCGAACACCTCCCACCCCCGTGAACATCGCAGCCTCGACCGCATACAACATCCCGTGTCCCTTCACTAGAGGCCCCGTGCCCTGCTTCTTGGACGACCTGTCTCCGTGATCGCAGCGCCACCACACGTTGACACGCCCCTTAGACACACCTCACAATGGCCTTCAGACAGCAGCATAGGCCCCAGAGTTCGCGACAGATATCGTACCATGCATCAGAGCCCGCTGCCGAGGTCGCGACTACCTCGCAGCACCTCAAGCGACCGCTGGAGGAGTCGGAGGAGTGGATCCTCTTCTCCCCGACTGCGCCCTCCACCACCGCCCAAACACACACTACCTCGACCGAACGAACTCCACGGACAGCTGGCCTGTCACGGTTCAGTGAGTTCGGCTCGCTCGACACAGCAGCTCAGTCAGACCAAGATGAGGATGCTGGCACATTTCTAGGCACCGAAGAGGAGCTGGACAGCTTAGACGATGGTCTGCACGCGTTCCATGAGCCCTCTGAATATGGCGCCCCCGCAAGCAGATTGCTGCAAAGCGGCGAGACAGTGCTACCGACCCATGACGGGCTGGGTGAGTTCCAGCCCGATGCAACCATGCAAGAGCACATGTGGCAGTTTGAGCGGCCACGACGACGCGCTGCACGACGGAGGTCCAGCGTCCAGAGGCATTTTACTGTCCTTGACGATGCCGACGAGGCCAACCAAGAGCAGGAACGCCGACAACGCATTGAGAGGTGGCGGCTGGAGCAAAGCAAAGCGCTCCTGGAAGAGATAGAGAAAGAGACTCGACGAAGACGGCGCATGAGCATGGCTAGTGCTGCGCGAGTACGAGTAGACAGCACACAGCTAGAGGCGACTGCAGTGTCCAAGCCTGCACCATCAGTCACGGACGCACGTAGCGAGTCATCCGATGAAGGCTCGGAGAATCTCTCCTTCTGGCAGCGGATAACAAGGAGAGTGATCCGCGATCTAATCGGACTGGACGAGGACACTCTGTCCGTCATCTTCGGCGAAGCGCTTCCGGAAGTGGCGGGCACGCCCAAAGCAGCTTCTCCAATCGAGCTTAATGCGGACAAGGCTCTGCGAGATGCAGGTATTGATCCGACTACCTTTGCTGAGGATGGCTGGCAAACACGATTACTCGAGCGAGTAGCACAAGAGCTTGGGATACTCGTGCATCAGCTCTCGGAACACCCAGGCGCCTTCTCGACATATCAACACGTGCAATCAACTCCCGAGTACGCAGGGTTGACGTCGCTACGATCGAATCCGACTGTCGCAACTGATCTAGCTTCCTCCCGCCCAACCCCAACCACAGACTCTCCAGCCTCGGCTCACTTCGCGCCTACCTTCCCCACCCAACAAACATCACATGCTTACAGCGAGGCATCGTTATGGGGCATCGAAGAAGAGCCTGCCGAGGCCGACCCATTAGACGCTTTTCGAGCACCTCCCGTCACTACCGCCAACATCGCCGAAGACCTCGTACGGGAACGCGAATACTGGGAACGTGAGCTTGATGTTAAGATGATCTTCAACTTTCTTGTCAAGCGCTTCACGTCTCGCCGGTCAAGCATCTCATCACAACCTCGAAGACCGTCTAGTGCTCCCTCGGTAGGCACAGAGGATGGTGTGAGCTCTGCTCGTCGTGCTGCTATCATCCGGCAACATCACCCTTTGGTAAATAGGACGACGGACAGAGGACTCCCGACGTCGTCCTCATCCCAGCCCAGGGAGATCAAACGCAAAGACAACACCTATCGCACATACTTCAACCCCCAAGCTTCATTGCGGCATGCAAAGCTAAGAAGCAACTCGAGCTGTGCGAGCCAAAGCACGAAGAAGAGCAAGCGAAGCAACAATTCTACACGTAATTATTGGGATCTTGGTGGATCCGTCGGGAGCGGCAGTGTACTTGCTGGAGAGGTGTAGACGAAGTAGTATTGTGCTGGTGTCGTGTTGTAAAGATAGTAGACGATGTGAATGACAAGAGGCGGAACGATTTTCACGATTTGGCTTAGAACGACATTGCATACGACGGGAGGTTGCATGAGCATGCGCAGGTTCTCACAGGCGATTTTCATGACTCTCGTTAAGCGGCATTTTGGCATTATACCTAGGCACTCTGCATGGACTTGAGGGGTTTTGTGTATAGTAGTTTCTCTCTTCTCATATCTCAGAAATCGAATTTTGATAATGGCTCAGCCGGCGGGCGCATCCACACCGTGACCAGACGGAGGCACCGCGGCCTCGTACTAGCCTTGCCCGCGCGCCTTGGAAGTCACCGTGCCAGGTTTGCGGAGCGAAGATGCAAGTCAGAGCCAACCAGGTGGCGTGCAGCTTCCGGCAGGCATGCACGGTGACATGGACCTCAGCCTGGTGAGGGCCAAGGCCCAAAACACAAAAGCGCGGGGCGTCGCTTTGCCTTCGGCTACCTTTCTTCCTCTCGCGCCTTTCTCCGCCCTACCTATTCCTGCTGTACATCGTCATGGCGACACCCCAACCTTCTGGCGTATGCGTTCCTCCACAGAACACCGATAGCGGGCTTTCCAGTCGCTGCTGATCTTCTTTCGATACTTACGATACCATATGTGGTTGTATTCGGGCCAGTGTATGCCCGCCCTTTGGAGCACCCAAGGCGACACTTCTGGAGATGTGTCCTGCGCCACGGGACCCACAAGGAGGAAGTGCGTCCTCCTTGTGGGTCAGCGCCACAGGGACAGCGCCACGGGACCCACAACGAGGAAGTGCTTCCTCCTTGTGGGTCCCGTGTCGCTCTGCCTCTTATCTCAGCTCAGACGAAGATTGGGTGCAGATGGTAGATATCTCGCAGCTTCCCTCTCTCGCTCGCGAGTTGTTTCGACTTCGTTAAAGCACTGCAGCATGGCATCAACGTTCGACAAGTAGGTCGTCGATGTCGCGGTATGAACTGAATGGTTGATGGGTGCGCTGAGAGTGCTAATGTTCTCTTCTCATCAGACGCGATAATGTGTTGCTCTGCCCGCCGCTCGTGAAGTGCTTGTATTTACCTTCTCGGTACGCTTGGGTAGTCTGATCGGTTCAACTTAGATGCTTCGAAGGGTGCGCTTATGAAGCGCTTGTATTTACCTTCTCGGTACGCTTGTGGATTCTGATCTGTTCACCTTAGATGCTTCGAAGGGTGCGCTCGTGAAGGGTTTGTATCTAAGTCTGATGCTTCTCTACGCACGCTCGTAGAGTCTTTGTATGCCACTTTGATGCTTCTGTGCCTACGCTCGTGAACTCCTCGCATCTAGCTCTGACGCGTCTCCATTTACGCTCTTGAATTCAATGGAATTAACTCTGATCCTCTTCTACTACGCCTGTGAGGTCCTTGTGTTCAGCTCTAATACCTCTCTGCGCATACTTGTAAACCTAGATTCTCTCTTGAACCAACTTGTGAACGCCGTGCTACTGGCAGCGTCACTTAACTCTAAAGGAGAAGAGAGAACATAGAGGTCATTCCCGAGTTAGTGAGGGTTAGCGTAGAAGCTGTCGTCTGGACACCAGATTTACAGATCCTAGGTCTGTCCCAGCTAACTATTGACACGTTGCACACATGAAGCTTAGATATATGATTAGGGTAGAAAGAGAATACGTTGTTGCTCCAGGACCGTTGAATCTTTGTCATGGTCGCAAATCCTGTCTACCTGTGAATGTCAAGTAGGCGCTCATACACCTGTGCTATCTCTGCGTCTTCGTTCACTACTATCTCATGACACGATCACGCGACAACAACAAGATAAGGAAACCTTTGCCACATAATGTCTTTGTGGGGTTTAAGAAGACGATATTGACGAGCTACATATATGTGACCACTGTCCGAAGTGAAAATCGTGAGAGCTGAGGAAAACGTCCACACTATCTAAAACGTTGCTTTATATGTATCTCAATTTGTGGCTTGAAGGGGCAGTATAAGAGCGGATAGTGACGGCTCCGGGCTGCGACACTGCCTTGTTAGTTGTACCCTTGCCTGCATGCTCGGCTAGATGTTCCAACTTCCTTATCCAGACTATGTCTTCAACTCATCCGACTCCTTTCTAGTGGAGGATAACACAGTAACTTCCGTTTTCTTGGTTATAGCACCAATATCTCCCAAGATGAACTCTTCGCTTCCCGTCTCGGAAGGACCACCAATGTGCGTTGTTTGATGCGTGCCGCTTCCGAGTGGAAACGAGGCCTGCCTTGTGCTACGTCGTGACTTCAAGGCGTATAGTGATCGCGATTGATTCGCTGAGTTGCTGAGGAGCTCTTTTGCGGCTTTTCGGCATAGTACTTGAAGAGCGGTGCCAGCGTCGGTATATGATACCCAGGTTGTTCTCAACGGTGGACCACATTACGAGGCGCGCTGAGTCGAGGTAGTTGGAAAGGCTCTTAACTGTTTGGATCCGTATGACTTGTATTATCGTGATGAAGGTACCGAGGGCGAGAAGGCCGAGTAGAGCAAACTTCTTCCGCTTCTGAATGTGACTTCGGACTAAGACGGGGAACGGTAGAATCATGCTATTGAGATCTAGTCGCCGTTGTTTGACAGTGAGAAGCTATCCATTACACTGCTAAGTCAAAGCATATAATGAGTGACGCCATACTGGTGTGAAGGGAACAGCGGGTAGGCACTTGCCCCAAGTGACTGCAGGGTCCCATTGCTTCGCGGCCTGTTGCTTTCAGCCCAAAGGATCATAACGTCAACATGTAACTTACCGGTGGGCACAGATTGATCTGAACGAGGAGGAAGGAAAGTTGAAACGCTATGCATGCGATCATAACCCCAATCGTAGCATTACGCGCAGCGCCCTTGGCCCTGAAGCGGAGATAGGTCAAGAGCAGACTGAGCTTGAAGCCCAGTATACTCGTTATATAGCTGTGACTTTGTCAGACGACTCATCCGAGCGTGGCCAACATCTCAGCTTATTACAATGGTGCTCCCATATATTGCATCTAAGATGGTCAGCGAAGTCCTAAGGAACGCATACTGGAAGACTTTTACCAGCCCAAAATTATAGATAGTCTCCAATGGCATATCATCCAGGTGCTTCAGTCCGAGCCCCATTTGGTTTCTCACGCCATCGTTTAGCTACACATACACATCAGATATGGTTTACTTACGAACGATTGTCACAGCAGCAAAGCCACACGATGCGATCTACCGCAACTGTAAGTCGCAAGCTCGTCACAGTGATCCACGCAGCGACTCACCCAGGTTATTATCAAATTCCAGTCATCCAGTGGTGGCAAACGACGCATCAGCCATGCACGAAAAGCCTTCAATGCGACCTGGTACATACCGGATCCAACCGCTTTGATCATCCAGCCACGGACATACAATCGGAGTAACAAAACGCAGAGCGATGCTGAAGTCAACGCGATGGCCACAGCAGTTATTTGCGGACCGTCATTGGCAACATTCTCAGGTGTGTGATATGTCCAGCCCATAGCGCTGTAGTTTAAGTACAGTTGAATTCGTACCCGGCATTCGAATCGGTGGGATCACTACAATGCTCATTGAGGAAGCATTACCACTATAAGGCCTGCCGGACAGAATTGAATCTGCCGGACTCAATCCCAGCAGGCTGGGTCAGAACGTGCAGATGTGCCTCTTTTGGAACACCCTGTCAAGACACTAAGTGCCTCACCCCTCCTTAACCAAAGGAGAGACATCCTTGAGTTCCGACGATGAGCCACAATAGCTGGCGGAGAGCTGTGTCTGAAGTCTATCTCCGCGGCTAACGTTCATATTTTGGCTTGATTACGTTCGCCCCAGGCTATCCCTCTTTGCTCGGTATATCAGCCAAAGAAAGCGAGAGCAACTTTAGGAAAAAGAAATAGAGAGCAACATCAAGAAAAGCAGGGTTTTCGCCGTTTGCCAATCTTGTCGCCCTTCAGAGACGGCACATAGATAGGTATCGATGGTATGCCGGCATTTGATCCTATGTTAGGAATGTCCTTCTGAAAAGTTATTTCCGTGTATTCAGCAGCCTTGAGACAAACCAAAAGAGAGAGGAAGCACGTGTGATTGATCCGGACCATTGCTTTGGTACTCGGTTCCGTTCTGCGCTCAAGTAACTGACCCCGACTGCAAGGATGTGGCACAGTTCCCGAGGCTCCGTCAATCTTGCGCCAATTAGAAGAACTACCTGCCCTATCGGTGCTCGAGATATTCTGCTTGATCGCGGCACGGATCACTGTAAAATGTGATGAGTACACTGCCAGAACTCAGCAGGCGATAGGCAGGTACATATCCCACTGGGTCACGACTGAAAGAGGCGGCAAAAGCCACCAGTGAGAACTTCGTATGCAATCGGACAGCAAGATTACCCATCGCTCAGTAAAATGGAGCAAAGCTCTGTATGCGTATAGGCCTTTTGCGGTTGTAGATATTTTGTGGCGGAGGTGTGGAAGTTGCGGCAAGGGGTCAGAAAGTACGAGCGTTCTTAGCGCCACTTCCAGCACACAACGGACATACCACATTCAAACTAGGCACTTCTTCCCCCAGGTCCAACGCCTGCAGGGTACACGGGTTTCATTTATAATGCGTTGGATTTCTTGCAGATGACCTATCGTGGCACGGCAACGTTTTCCTTGGTGAGAGCCTGACGATGCATTTCACCCTTGTCGCCATCACGCTCTTGGACGCCGTATTTGCCAATGGCCAGTCTTCAAGTCGATGCAAAACTTTTCCAAGAGACAAGGCATGGCCTACAAAGGGAGAATGGGATGCTTTCAATCGAACGGTAGGCGGACGTCTCGTGGCGACCGTGCCACTGGGCGCGCCATGTCACGGTCCAGCATTCGACAACGCTACTTGCAAGAATCTGAAGAGCCAATGGCAGTATGAGAAGATATAGTACGTATTCTTAGTCGGTGCTCGAGTGATGCTTACATTGTGCTAGCTATGAGCCTTCCTCCTCGGTCATGGCACCGTTTTTTTGCCAATCAGAGCTGTGACCCCTTTCAGCCTCGAGAACGCTCGTGTGAATTGGGCAACTACGTGAGGTATGCCGTTGATGCCTCGGGTCCTGTGAATATCCAACGAACCATTGCGTTCGCTGCCTCGAAAAATACTCGTCTTGTCATACGAAATACTGGTCATGACTATTTAGGTCGATCCACTGGCGCAGGCTCCCTGGCCGTATGGACCCATCATCTGAAGGACATCACCCATATCCCAGCATACAAAGGCTCAGGCTATACTGGCTCGGCCTTTAAACTTGGTGCCGGTGTCAAAGGCTTCGAGATCATGGCGGCTACGCGAGACAAAGGTCTGGTTGTCGTCGGAGGCGAGTGTCCTACAATCGGTATTGCGGGTGGTTACACCCAAGGCGGCGGGCACTCTGCGATAAGTACCAGCTTCAGTCTCGCTGCTGACAACGTACTCAACTGGGAGGTCGTTACAGCCAACGGGAAACTCGTCAATGCAATCAGCAAGGAGAACTCAGACCTGTACTGGGCTCTAAACGGTGGCGGGGGCAGCACATATGGCGTTGTGGTCTCAATGACCGTGAAGGCCCACAAGGAGACTGTCTTTGGTGGGGCCTCTTTGTCATTTTTCACTACGAACAACGTACAGGATATCTTCTACGACGGTATTCAAGCGTTCCATGAAGAATTGCCTGCAATGGTCGATGCGGGAACCATGGTGGTTCACTATTTCACCACTTCATTCTTCATGATCTCGCCGCTCAGTGCATACAACAAGACGGCAAACGAGGTCAAGAACATACTCGCGCCCTTCATCGCCAAACTGGATGCCAAAGGCGTGAGCTACACCGCGACCTACAGCGAGTTCGACACGTACTACGAGCATTTCGAGAAGTACTTCGGCCCGTTACCTCTTGGTAATATACAGGTGGGAATCGCACAATACGGCACTCGTCTGATCCCGCGTACCGTCGTGAAGAACATCTTGAGTACCTGGAGAGCTGTAGTGGAGAAGGGAGTGACATGGATCGGCGTGGGAACAAACGTGAAGGCCTTTGGGTCGCAGCAGACAACCTCGGTGCACCCAGCCTGGCGAGATGCCATAGTCCACGCAACTTTGACGCTTCCGTGGAGCTTTACTGCCCCATGGTCAGATGCATTCGCAACACAGGGGGAGATGACGAACGAAATCATTCCTCTGGTCGAGGCTGCGACTCCCGGTAGTGGCTCGTATGTGAACGAGGCTGACTGGCGTCAACCAAATTTCCAATCTACCTTTTGGGGTTCAAATTACAACAAGCTGCTGGGTATCAAGAGGAAATGGGACCCGTCCGGTCTATTCTATGCCACAGTAGGCGTTGGTAGCGAAGC
>TARA_R110002003_G_scaffold126_7_pt1 | contig 12606 bp, 13 predicted proteins | sample TARA_R110002003 | Tara Oceans TARA_R110002003 (sample SAMEA4396441) | marine metagenome | biome: Westerlies Biome; feature: [SRF] surface water layer (ENVO:00010504); material: water (ENVO:00002006), including particulate matter (ENVO:01000060) such as... | depth 5 m | reverse complement strand
GCTGGTCTGGGCATGGCAAAAGTCGCAGTTGGCTTGGTCGAAGACATATTATCCATGCTGCCACGAGAGAAGAGCCGCTTGTAGTTCCGTATGAAATTGAGAGCCGCGTAGAGATGAGGGATGTTTCGCTTCCTTGGTGGCGATCCAATGGCGTCGTGCTGGCGCGCTTGATAAGACATGTGATGCCGATAGCAGCTTCCCCACAGGAGACGCTAGGGATAACAGAGGGAGCTCAACCGGAGGCGTCGCCTAGGCTAGCTTCAAGTGCTTGCTGCACATGTGGTTGCAAATGCAACACTTTATCCACACCTTTCCAGAAAATGGCGTCGATCCTCAACAGGCCTAGGCGTAGGACAGGCAACATGTTTGATTTGAGACGCATCTCCCTGCGTGCAGCGTATAGATCCTTGAACCATGACACTGCTTCTTCGGTATCCGAAGAGGATGTTGCCATCAGTAAATCGAGGAAGCAAATGCAGGAGAATGCCACCTGACTCCACTGAGGCCAGAACATGGGAAAGTGTTCCTGCTGCAGACTGTTGACAAAAGTGGTAGCTCCGGCAGTAGCAGATCGTACGCCTTTCCTTGCAAACCGCTCAACATCGTCGAGGTTTTCTAGCAGTGCATTCGCAGTCTCTACCGACGAGGCGTTGGCACCGAGTATGGGTCGTATTATGGCTCGAAAGATCATCATTTGCACGTAATGATAACCCAGTGTAGAGACTGTAAGAAGAGATTTGACTGCTGTGGTGTGATTGTCGGAATGTGCTGGAAGTGCGTTGTGCCATTTTGAAAGACGGTCCAATAGTCCCTTTGAGATGTCCAAACTGGTCGGAAGGTCGGAACTCAGTTCGTTGACGGCACGTAGTGAACTAGGAGGCTGTCAGTACTGGCTTAAAACCCACGAAAGAGATGCCTCACAAGAGTTTCATAATGACATCTCCAAGCAGCCTGCCCAGTGCAGCATAATGGATATGTGCGAGCCAGACGTGTGAGCTCAGAGAGGATGTGTGACTGTCTGCGTTGGCAGGTGTAGTTACAAGCCAATCGTCCTGCGTTATCAACGGTGGCCTCCCAAGACTACAGGCTAACCATTTATCCACCGCGAAGATGGTAAATGACAGCCGACGGCGCAAGGCTCTCTGCCATGAGGCGATGGCCCACGACGTCGGATCGTGATGGAGCCCTAAAGTATGCGCTGTGGCCACAAGTGTGCCATGAAGAGACCATTTCAGGGATGATTCGAGGATGAGAGGATTGGTGGAAGGTCGGACGACAAGCAAAAGAAGCGTCTGTACCAATGCCAGACTCGGATTATGTGCCTCGTACTGCAGCGCTTCCGCAATCAGCTTGAAGAGTGTTTCACTGTTCAATCTTTCATATGCGAGCTCGACTGACAGCACATCGTCAAACTTCGCAAAAGGCTGCGCTATCATATAGATAGCAGCAAGTAGAGAAGGTGAGCTAGTCTGCGGATCAGGGAACAGTTCGTCCGAGAAGATGGGATAGTGAGGTAGAATGAATTTGCGGCACAAACTTATTAGTCGCTGGCCGGTGTCGACTGGCACTACACTCTCGAGCTCTCTTCTTGAAACGTCCGACGATGTCTGGTGAAGAGCCATCTCGTGCCTTGACTGGGAGAACAGCCCCGGCTGAGAGAGCAGAAATTGAATGGGAGTGCTACCTTGACGAACGGATCGGATGCTCAATTGCTTGAATTTGAAAGTATCGGAAGTATTGTACTGATAGCTCTGTAGCAGGTAGGGATCCATATCGCCACTGTATCCTAGAATTTGTGGGTTCAGACCGTTGTTCGTGTCTAAATGTGCTTCCGTCGAGTTGCAATCCGGTGATGTTGGTACGACTGTCCCACCTTCTCGGATCTCAGGGCTCGGTCCATCCTCCATTGGTGTCCAGCCAGACTGAAAGTTGCCCGACTGGAAATCAATTACTGCATCCTCGAAGCGACCAAAAAATTGCTCAGTCAGATCTTCCAACATGAGATCTTGGTTCGAGGCATCGTGCAGTAAGGTCGCCTGGCGAGGGCTAGCACGAGTAGCCAGAAAGTCCGTGTCATTGTTACCAGGTGATGCAGTTGCGGCCATAGCGACATGCTCCCCAAAAGAGGCAAGGATGACATGCCCAGCATCATTGAGATGAGATGCTTCTGGGCGTGATGTAGCCTCTTCGTTGCTCGCTGGAGGAGTGGGTCGCTTCCTCGGCTGAGCAGCTTCGAGGAACGTGCACTGTCGGCCATGCAGTGAACACAAGCGGCAGGGCAGTTGGCCTTCAATTCGACACGCCGTCTTGCGGGATCGGCAGAAGTCGCATGGTCTTTGTCGTTTGCTCATGTACTTCCGTGATGTTGCTGACATCGAGGAAGGCAAGGTGGGTTCAACAGGAAGTCATCATGGCCAAAGGGTGGCCGCCAAAGGGGTCGGCAGAACCTCGGCACGCCAACGAGCCTCCTTCCCCCCAACACCAGAACAGAATTGGTTGGCAAAGATGCATCCAAGATACAACGAAAAGTAGCAGGTTGCGCAACACATGAGACAGACAATTCACCGTTGTGGCATCCGCACATGTCACGAGGCTAGTGTGCTCGCTATAGAAAAGGACTGGAAATCAAGGATCGACGATATCGAGAACGGCCATATATATCAAAATGTTTCAGATTAGCTACTCATGCTCCCCCAGCTAAAGTCGATCTAAAGAGGTAATCTTAGGGTTGAATGGAGTCGTAGCCACAACCCCCACTGCATGCAGCAATCCCACAACGCCGATACCGCGGCCCAAAGACTCCACTGAGTGTAAATAATGAACGCTACGCTACTGAAGAACGCCACGAAGAAAGCCCCGAAGAAAGTAAAGTATGCCTAGCTGATCCCTTCCCGCGTGTGCTTGCTCCCAACCATGCTAAATGATGTGCTATGCCAAGTTGTGTTCGTTACTCGTGATCAAAACGCGGCTCAGGCACGAATGCCTGCGCCTCCCGTCCATCGAAGTTTGCGAAGACCCAAGCCTGTGCCTCTGACGCCTGTTGCGGCTTCTCGTGCACAGCTGCTAGCTTCTGCGCCAGCGGCGCCGAGTTGACCCATGGCTTCCGCGTGTCCAGCTTCTTTGCCGACAACGTAGCCGGCAGAGAAGCTAAGTGCGCTTACTAGGACCACGACGCCCGCACTGACGACCCAGGTGAGCAGCGTTGGGCTGATCTCCTCGATGATGGGGCCTGATCGACGCGCCTTCTTGATGCCGCGACGCTCCTTGCTACTGCTCCGCACATCTTTCCTCTTGGATCTGTCAGAGGGGTTGCTACTTGTCGTGCAAGGGGACGATGGGGCCACCGAGGACTCTTCTGGCACATCACCAAGAGCTACAGATTCTGGCACCAAGCGTAATGTTGTTGGGTCAACCCGAGCAGATGAAGGTTGCTGTGCGCGTGGTTGGCCCGGTTTCGGGAGACCTCGCACCGCGGCAGCAGCTGTGAGGAGTGTAGACAGGCTGGCGCGGAGTGCTTCGTCATGATCAGGTTGGTAGCTCGGGGTAACGGCGCTGTACGGAGTATGCTGTGGGTACGAGTGCTGTCGTGTAGATGCCGATGGCCGCGACAAATTCCGGCGAGGCGGTTGAACAGTACCAGACTGTGACCGTATCGGCTGTTGGCTGCTCGGGTGCGAGAATGCATTCGGCCGCGGCTCGAATTGCCGTCGTGATCTAGGATAGTTCACCGCTGTGGCATTTTCGTCGTCCTCGTCGTCCTCTTCCCGTTCCGACATCGTCTCCGAAGACGCCACAGACTGCGGACTTCTAGAGGAGCGGTTAACTTCGTGCCTCAGGGGCGATGGTCCAAGGCCTTCGGTCGAGGATGTCATGACCCGGTCTGACTCGCTCTCGCTCTCTTCGTATTCTTCTTGGCTGCTATTCCCTCCCGCGTTTGTGACCCTGTGTCCAGTGCCGACCGAGAATTGCCCGCCACCCCGTGCGCGCCTGGGCCGTCGGTGGAAGTTCGAGTCGTGCTGCACTGTGAGGCCGGTTGTAATGATGTCGTCGGCGGCAGAGGAGAGGGACGCCGATGATGGACCAGAGGCGATCTCCACCCATGATTCTGTTGGCGAAGGGTCATGTCAGCTGGGGTACATGCGACCGTTGTTCGAGGGAAGGTAGGTGCTGGCTTTGCGCGCAGACTACCAAGCAGGGCATGGAATGTGAAGACGTACCTTCTGAGTGCTGCCTCGAAGGCGACGGGAAACTCTGTGAAGGACCCGTAGTATGGTTACTCTGGTGCGACTCCTCGGCTCCTCCTGCGTGCCTTGGTCCTCGCGGTGGGCGATGATCGTGCATGATGGCAACGGTACGTGGGTGCACCAGTCTTACTCAAACAAGCTCTTGCGATATTTCGAGGCCTTCTCCTGACACTCTGCCCAATATCCAGACAAGTGATGCAGCGGTATGCGCTCCAGTGGAACTCACAAGGCTCCTTCCGATCTCGGTTCTTTGTCCACGTTGCGACGTCTAGGCGTAGGAACCTTAAACAAGGAACCAGCTCTGAAGTACTGAAGGGATGTGAGATCTATTGAGAGACACCGTGAGACCTGACGTCCTTCACCGCAGTCGACCGCGGCGGCAAGGCAGGGTGGAGATAAGATCAAGACCGCGTCGCGCTCGCTGACGCTCTACAAGAGGCCGGCTAGAAACTCCGACGCACGGTTGCAGCAGCTGGTGATGACGTCGGGGCGAGCGGTCTTGAATGGTGGGGTGGACACGTCGACGTACACTTCACGCAAACAACAAGCGTGCAGCAGAGAATACAACAAAAGAGGTGGCAGAGAAGTACAGAATATCAAGGTCAAGGCGGAGGATAATGGACGTCCGTTCCTGGCCCCGTGTGCTGGCGTATGCAGCAGGCCTGGGCCTGGGTCACGCAGATGAGATGGCGGTGGGTGTATGCTCATGGACGAATCACATTGCGCAAACGCGCCTCCTGCAACGAGGCTTAGTCCGTGTGGTGTGCTCACCTGCCGGCTTGCAAGACATGTACTTCTGGCGCTTTGGGATCGTCTGCAGGCTTGACAATTCCCATACAATCATGGTGGAAACATATTACATTCATACGGAGTCGCAACATGCTCTAATGCTCTCAACCACCATGTACCAGATTACGACAAACGCCCCTACCATGCAAAGTGAATGCAACTTTCCGCTGCTCCGAGAAAAGGATCAAATATAATACAACGCAAAGAACCACGCCATCCTCGATTGATGTGTGAAATCGTGTCTACGCAGTTTGGGTATTGTTGCAAAATCATGAGCGTGATCGACAGCCCAAAAGAGAGGCACAACTTGCAGGAAATCGTATCGCGGTACTCATGCTGATCATTCGTGTCCACTCATTTGGATGCTCAGTCTTTCTTTTCCTCCTTCTTTTTACTCTTGAAAAAGTCGCTGATTCCGTCCTTGAACTTCTCCCACGGGTTGCGGTTTAGGCGGTTGCTCAGTTGACGATAGTTGTACATCTCTGCCCAACAGTCGCGACCCCACTCGCAGCCTGCCATGTTGACCAGGAAGTCTCGGTCTTTCTCCTGGTAATGAATGTTCGGGTCATCGCCCTTTTCGCCACACGCGCCCGGAGGAAAGCTCATGATCTGCCGTTGTTGGATGAAGGCGACATGTGGTCGTATCCAGGGCTGGTTCTGGTACAAGTACTCGAATGCATCCTGCTCTTTGTGCTCCCATTCCATGTGTTTCTGCTCATAGCCGACGGGGTCCCACCAGATATCAAGCAGCCGATCCATCCACACGCTTCTCCGTACCATGAATGAGCCCAGGTTGAAGCCACCACAGTCCTGGGGTATGATCATGTTGATGGACTCGACTTTGCCGTCACCGACTGCTGAGCGCGTCTCGGGATCGAGGTACTCGTCCATCAAGGGATGTGTGATGTTCAGCGGGTTGTATCTGTTGATGTCGCGGTACGTGATCTTGTCGAGGCGCTTGAAGATGTGGTTTTGGAGGGATAGGGAGGGCTCCATGATGAAGGTGTTTGTGTCCAGCCACCAGAACCTGCGAGATATTAGCCGCGCACTGTGAAACTGCTGCAGTACATACCACTCAGCATGCGGGTATTTGCGCATGGCATTTCGGATGGTATCGACCTTCTCCCAGCTCTCCCTCCACTCGTGTGCATAGCGCTTCTTGGTGCTCATGTCCACAATTTCCAGATCGTAACCCCAGTTCTTGGTGTACTTTTTCTTGTTCTTCACACTATCTCTTTCGATGGCCCACTCTCGTGGCCCTTTCCATTCCATCACGCCTCCCCCTTGGTTGGCGGCGAGTATGACGACGTATTTGCTGCCGCCGCCGAACATGCTCGAGCGTCTGTACATGCGGTGGAGTGCTGCCCTGTTAGTAGGGGAAGTGGGCGGAGGAAACCAACTTACGTGTCACGTAGAAAATGATGATGGTGAAAGCAATAAAGAGCACCACACCCACTGATCTCCGCAGGCGCCACAAGTGCCATCCAATGCGTTGGAGCAATTGCACGACCTTGTTGTTCTGGTACCGTCCGCGGCCCAGCTTCTCTTTGTCGCCATAGCTCAAGGGCAGGCTCGTGGATATCCGCCGAAAGTGCTTGCTGAAGAAGCCCTGGCCCCTGGGATTGAAGCCATTGTGCCCCTTCACCTCCGCACTCCGCGCCTGCGCCGATGCCCACGTTACGTTGTGTGAAGAGGAGCCGTTCGCGAACGGGCTGGTGCGCCCGCCGGTGTCGTAGGGCGTGTTCAGGCCCGGACTCGACCAGCCGCCAGGCCGAGGCGAGGGTGATCTCGACATTTCGAGCCCTGGGGTGCCGGGGATGGTGGGGAGGGCGTCGCCCGACAAGCGGCCTGCGCTGCCACTGGCGGTGCCGAGTCTGCTTCGCGACTCGGCGATGTCGGGGAGGTTGAGGTTGGGCAGGTGCTTTGCGGCCGAGGAGCGCCGGCGTCGTTGGCCAGCGGAAGCCTGGAAGGAGGATTGGGAAGCCAGCGTGACTTATCAGCGGTCCGAGAGGCTGCGCGGAATGTACGAACGCCGCTGCGCGTGGCTTACACGTCAAGTCCGCAGGGCTGGGATTGGAGCCGATATAGAGGCCGCAGCGCAATTCAATCTCAAAGGCGTGGCACTGCAGCAGCAAGGCGCGTACCAAGCAATGAGGACAGCTGGCGGAGAAATTCAATCTCAACGGCAATGCGCGAGGTTGCACCTGAGGCGGAAGGGAGCTCGACGGGCTGCCGTGGAACGTCGAGAGCTGCTGTCCTCACTGGGTGGCTGTCGGATGGGCGACGAAAGGGCAATTCCTGCTGCAGCATGCAAGAACTGAATCTGGATGCGGACGCCGGCAGAAAAGGAGCTGGTGTCGATAAGTAAAATTGCCGTATCGAGTTCGTCGCCTTGGCGTCTCTAATCATTAGGAAGAATCTGAAAGGAGTAGCATCTTGTCCCTGACTAGCAGTCCACCGTGATGATCCCCCCGCGCATGGCACCTCATTCTGCAGCCGTCACTGGCGACATCTGGCCGGACATAGGATGACGGTCGATTAGGAGCAGCAAAAGCTAACTACAGGCTGGTCTAATCAAAGGCACCAGTAGATCGCGTCCAGATAGCTGCATCGACGTGGTAGCTTCCTTGGCGTTGGCACAAAAGGTCACGAGATCTGGAGCAACACGTCTTACATCAACGAGCGCGTGCCTGTGATTATTTTAACCTATTTGGGATGAATGTACTCTGCACGTCAAGCGCCGTCCACGGATTGTACTACTCTGGCGGGAGTCACTAACTCGGGTGTTCAAGCTCCCTTCTCAAAGATTGCCGGACTGGCTGCATGTCATCCAAACACTGCCCTACACAGCAATTCTACTTATACAGCACCTCTGCATGTGTGCATGTCGATATCCTTCACGGGTGGCTCCACATCACCCACCCTGCGCGTAAGTCGAGAGAAACACGACCAAGTCACGATCGCCTGAGCACGAACATCGAACCTCATGTGGGAGTACATCGAGTTTTCAAGAACCTACTTTCACGCCAGCATGCTCTGACCAACAAGGCTGGAGGTCGGCGCTTGAAGACCCGGCCCAACGTGGCAAAGCCCGTCTCTCGCCAAGCGAACCCTGCCCAACCGTTGGGGCTCTGCGGAATGACTGGCGCTTACAGCTGCGCGACTCCTTCACCTTACTGGCTCGCGCCGTCACTTGGCCTGCCACGACCTCCAGCTCCGCCTCTGGAGCGTCTCAGATCTCGCATCGTGTTGTACAATTCCAGCCCAGCGAATCCTGGGCGGTTATGGAGCCCTAGACCTAGAAAATGGCGCCCACTACGCAGCAGATCTCCCCTCGGTCTCCAATCACCTTCATTTGCTGCGCAGAGTCAAGTCTTGCTGGACCAACAGTCCTACACTCGAGACAACGTGACCGGCGCTTCTGACAAATGACACAGCAGTACGGTGCAACAGTAAATGAAGCTATTCAACAAGCGGTATGGCAGGTAGGCGGCAAGGCCACAGGAGCGGTGCTGCAAATACCTGGGGTCGCGTGTCCATGCCGAGAGCCTCACATCTCGTTGTTCCTGTCTCTCCTTCACTTCTTCCTGTCGCTTTCACTTTGGTCGTCGCTTGTCAGTTATTATTGGCGTTCCTATTGTCCTGCATGCGCGTTAGTCGTTTCGAGCCCCTACAATAGTACAAAGCAGCATCACAAACAGACATTGTTTCAGTTTCGAGTACGCCATCGAGGACAAAGCATTGTTCTAAATGCTGCCTTGACCAGCATCACGAATTCCCTACTGTCTTTTCAGCCACCAGAACTCTATCGACGGAAGTAGCAATCTCAAAGAAAGCTACCATGGACACCACATGGTCCGGCCGTGCCGGCCAACTGCCAACAGCGAGCTCGCTACGGACGACGACGAACACTACAAACGATTATGGTCATCAAGGCCATCGGGACGAGGACATCCTAGTGCACTTCAATGAGGATTTCGGTGGGTCGCGGCTTGACCAAGAGAGCCGACGATGGGATGGTGACACCCAAAGCGCCGTTCGGCGGGCGATGTCGAGACGCAGCTCAAAGTCATATTCGGCGCGCATGTCTCGTCAAAAGAGTCGGAAGCGGGACATATTTGGGCGACAATCCAAGCCAGGCATTACTGTCGATACCAGTTTCACGAGGCATAAGGGAAGCGAACCGCACCAAGTCTATTCACAAGATGAGTTGAGAAGTGGCAGTTCAATCAGGAAACAGAACTGGTTCGGCGTGGGCAGGTCATCAACCAGATACAAGGGACTCGGAATCACGAAGGGAACTCCTCCAGAGAGAAGCCATCGAGCCAACCCTAGCGTAGACCAGAACGACCTCCTAACAGCAATCTCCCTAACACCGGGCGATAAATCATGGCAAGATATCTCGCCATGGGATCGGCGCATTCCGATTGGCATCCAGGTACCAACCGACAGTGTCTCCGACTTCAGTTCCTTTAATGGGGCGCGCCTACGTTCAGGAAGCGATGCTACCCTGGTGACCCCGAATATTGTTGTCACTCCAGCAGAAGCCATGAAGTCGGTATGGTCGCCCGACACACCTTACACTGAGTCCGACTACACCACGAGCATATACTCACGCCACGGCTTTAATCCAGAATCCGGGGGCGCTTCTGTACCACCTGTTCCCGCTCTCCCTGCTGGTGTCATGGACTCGTCTGGCATTCAAACAGCTTTGAACACCACCGTCAACGCTGCCAATGCGTCCCGGCACACCAGACACGACACACTCGATTCAAACGGCACGGCTTTCGAAGAAGACGAGGATCTCAAGCGGAGTCATCGGATCATGTCGACCGGAACCGTCTTTGAGGAGGACGAGACTCCGTTGCGGGAAAGGACTGTCGAAGCGCCTTTCGCCATAGATACGTCCTTGGTTCCTACTCCGCGACGCTCACAGGGATGGTGGAATGTCATCACCACTCCATTTGTAATGACGCCGAACACCGCGGTATTTCCGCCGAACGGCCGCAAAGAGGAGCCAACGCCAGCGGTACCAACCGTACCTGCCAGTTACGGTGTCGGCCAAGAAGTGCCCTCAACCTCAACTACCAGTTCATCCGCCGCGGACGTTGCGATGCAAATTACGGCTCAAGAAGGCGTGCAAACAGCATTGCCAACGCAATCACATGCTATCGGTACAACCACAGCGATACAAGGCCAGACATCGGACCTTCATCGAGGAATTACATCGCCTCAGTCAGCTATGTCGATGTCACCGGTGGTTAACACTGCAGCTATTGGAACAGTTCTCATGCCGCGTCAAGTAGAGGAGCAACCTCGGACGATCAACATCAATATTGAGCTTCAAGATCGGCGACCAAACGTTGTTGGTGCGCGAACGAACAACGCCAACACCACACCCTCCGTACACCAACAACCCACTTACAGCGCAGCGCCTCGGTCGACAGGTGCAGCATCGGCCACATCAAGGACCAACAGTCCCGCACAAAGTCTTCCCGTCTTTGCGCCCCCGCCGTCCCACGCCGTAAAGGCCTCCCACTTCAGCTATGACCACTGCAGCCGATCGAGTTCACCAGCATTCACACCCGACCTCAAAGGACAAAAGCAGAAGAAGCACCGGAAGGTTTTTGATATGAAGAGCTGTCTTTCATTCGGCCGCCGGAAGCCTCAGCATAACCAAGACGGAAAGAAGAAAAAGAAGAAAAGAGGCTGGTGCTTTTGGGGCTGCTGTTGCTGTCTGATTTTCCTGGTTATACTTGCGATCATCATTCCACTGACCGTCGTACTTACCAAGAAGCGGAACGAGACGCCTTCCAGTACACCAGGAAACCAGCCAGATTCAGAGGGCAACTCCGGATGGTTAAACTTACCGAACTATCCTCCGATACCCACCGGCGTATCGACCATCTCTCAGCCCGAGGCGGTCGAGGAAGAGAGCGGTTGTGTTTCGCCTACCACATTATGGAGCTGCGCACTTCCAAAAGAGCTTCAGGACTCGGTCAAGCCGAATAAGCCAGACCAGCCCAATTTCAGAATCCAGATTACGTATGACAACAGCACCCCGGCTTCTCCTACTACCAAACGAGCTGCAAACCCCGTGTCGGCTGGTGCCTTCATCCGCTCTCATTTGTTGAGGCTGCGAGCATTACCTTCACCATCACCCGCTCCACCTAGTGACGCAGATATGACCTTCTTGGGCAAGACGACGGACGGCAACGTGGCGCCATTCGATGGCGAAGATACACCTCTGTTCATCACTTTCCAAGACCCCAAGAAGACTGCATCTCGCTTTCTCAAGCGCGCTGGAACCAATGATCCAACAAACATTACGGCCGTCATCCCACCTCCCATGTTGGACTCCGACGGCACAGCCGCCGCTGCCAATCTCCTGCCACTACCATCCGTGCAACCACTGCGACTCTACAACCGCGGCAAAGACAACGAGCACTACGGCTTCTACACCTACTTCGACCGCTCCATCTTCCTCAAGCAAATCAATGGCACCAACCGCGGCGGCAATCCCGCCGACGTCGATGGCGGCAGTCCCAAAGCCGCCGCAAACCTCCGCTGCACATACTCTGAAACCCGCTTCCTAGTGCAAATCTGGACGCGCAGCCAGTCCAGCAAGCCCTTGCTTCAAGGCTCCAGCCAGACCGGTCCGGACTCGACGAAGCGCCCGGGAACGTTTCCGTACCCGGTAACCGTGACGCTTGATCGCCATGGCGGCAACGCCGCGAAGAAGAATCTGTATTGCTACGAGATGGAAAGCGACGGCACGATTCAGAACAAAGACTCGAAGAAGTATTTCCAGTTTGAGGATCGTGGCTTTGGCGGCGTGCTGGTGAATGGGACGCAGGGTCGACCGACGGTTACGGGCCCGATTGATGGCGGCACGGGAGGGTGTCGGTGTCAGTGGCAGAACTGGTTGAATTGAGTTGAGGTTGTGTGGAGCATACTTTACCATTTTTTCCTATGTTTAGAAAGGCATGGTGCATTGCATTTGGGGGAGTTTTTGCATAGCGATGGCTGCGCGGTTTCGGTGGGTTTGCATACATGCATTAGTAGCATGAAGGCATGTTGTCATGTCGGCGACATGGAAAACACAGCACTACACAACACATTTTTAATACGGACGCCACTGGATGGCGTTCATGTACAGAGCCGGTTAGAATAGATAGGCCACATAGTTAATATCATCGAGATCAACTTTCAGTGTACATCTTGTGTCCGAATATCCCCGGCGTTCTTGACCAATGCACCACCGCTAGGAGCATTTGAGCCAGCCGTCCTCGTAGCAAAGACGTCAAAGTGTAGATGCATTCGCATATGAATAGTACTCAAAGATGCGTCTACGTGCCCAGAGTTTAGTTGTATCAATCAGTAATTTCCGCTAACACGCCAGCTTAACCAGGCGGCAACAGCAAACTCAGTTCATTAGACTCGCTGCGGACATGAGACCTGGGATGAGATATGCGTTGCGAAACTGAGATTTATTACGGGTCAAGGGCGGAATCATAGGCGGACTATTGGGACAGTTCTGTGGCTGACAGGAGCGGTCGCAACCATTGATATA
>TARA_R110002003_G_scaffold46_18_pt1 | contig 12627 bp, 16 predicted proteins | sample TARA_R110002003 | Tara Oceans TARA_R110002003 (sample SAMEA4396441) | marine metagenome | biome: Westerlies Biome; feature: [SRF] surface water layer (ENVO:00010504); material: water (ENVO:00002006), including particulate matter (ENVO:01000060) such as... | depth 5 m | reverse complement strand
TTGCACGTGCAACAGGTCTTGATGATTTTGACGCTGCGACAGCGAAGAGCTTGTGACTTCGGCGTGGACAGCTGCCAGTGCATCTGCGTGGCGAATCTGATGGTGCTCAATGATCACAGACTGAGTGTGCAACGTTTTTATTGCTGGTTGAAGATTCGTGACTTCTGTTAGAACGGAATCCAGCCCCTCACTTTGCAGAGCCAAAGACAAATTGGCTCGAAGTCCTCGCAGCGTAGTCTGAAGTTCGGCAAGCGTGTCTTTCCTGAAGGGCCAAAGCACTCTCTTTCGAGCGGCCCTTAGCCGAGCCTGGATGTCATCAGAACCCTTTGTGGCCTGGCATTTGTCTGCCATATTTTTGAGCTTCCCTAATGCCTCTTGACATGCTTGCATGGCCATGTGCAGCTGTGACGATGCTCCATTGATATCAATTCGTTGTTTAACTTGCTGCAGCCTGTCGAGGATGCCCTGAAGCCCTTCCACTTGTTTCAACGCAGCATCGATTTCGTCGTCTTGGCCTCTGTACTGCGAGTAGTACCGATGAAGGATCTGGCACGTCTGTATGCCGAGCGAAGTGATGCCGACCGCGGTGCCGGCCGCCGAGAATGGATCACCCATGGTGATGCGAAGGTCGGTTTACTGTCGAAGGCTGAAGTGGGGTCGAGTGCGTTAGATATGACAGGCGACGCACAAGGCTGAAAAAGCCAAGAGCGTGCTGCATATTGGGGTGGCTATGCAGTGGCCAATCACTGCGTGTCGCCCTGCAGGATGACAGCACGAGACAGTATTGAATCAAGGCTGAAGCTATGGTTGAGTTCCGGTCCGCGGAAGTGGAGCCAAGCGACTGGTTGAGAATGTGAAGTCCCGTCAGCCTCGAGTATGCCTCGCGCACAGAAGTTACACAGCGTCCCAGACACAGGCGAATGTGTCCCCAACACGGCGCTAAGACTCGCACAAACAAGTCAACGCACGTAAAGTTATCGACAAGACAGCGCAAAAGAAAACAGCGAAACGAAAAGAACAAAACTAACCACACCGACCAACAATGACGCACTTGCGCTCGGGCAGAACCAGAAGGGCACACGAACACCCGTCAATCACGTGCCCTCCAATCCACGCACACAACCACTCACACAACCCACCTTCCAACCTCCCATCCGGCGAAAAAGACCCCAGATCCCCTTCACAACGTCTCCTCACTCCGCACAAATTCCTATTCATGACAATCATTATTTCCCCGCACTCAAACCTAGTACATAACTGCGCCACCTCCAGCAATTTATCCGCACCACAAGCCTAGAGCACAACCCATCCACATTAGGCACGTTGATGTGTTGTATCCAAAAAAATTATGCGCAAATCAGAATGGAAGTAGAGAGGAATTACAACTACATATCTGTAACTAACTACACACACGAGTACATCAACAACTACACTAACCAACCACACTAACCAACTCCACCAACCAACCACACAACCAACCACCCACATTCACAACTAACCAACCACACACACAGATAAAACATATATATTCCCCTCAATGCTACGCTTCGCACAAAAAAAAAGCCCCAGCCAGTCTAAAACACAGCCCGATAAAAACGCCAAGCTATGCATATGCATATCCACACCTCCCATCCACTCCGATCCATCAAACAATGCATTTCCCAACCCCAGACGCCAGTGTCCACACGTGCAACACGACGGAACGAAACGCAACGAGATGCAACCCACCCCACCTCCCTCCGAACCCACAAACCCACAAACCACAAAAAAAAGCAGTCCAATATCTCACATCCCCACCCCCTCTCTCTCCCTACTCCCCACCCCCACCCCTCCTCCCCCCCTCTCCCCCGCCCTTCCCCGCACTCGTCATCTCCCCCCCACTAGTCTCACGCCTTCTTCTCACAATCTGCAGTCTCGGCAACGGCGACTGCGTCGCCGGCGGCCCCGGCGACGCATTCTCCGCCCCACCACCATTAACGTGACTCTGTCTGCGCCTGCTCACCGCCTCGCTAAGCCGGCCGTTGCGCGCCTTGGGCAGGCGTGAGCGCTCTGAGGCTACCGCCGCGGCGGAGGAGCGATTGGTCGCGTCGATGCGTGCGAGTGCGGACGCTGCGTCGCGGGAGGGGGGGCGGGAGTGTGTGGTTGGGCGTGAAGATGGGGGCGGCGTGCCCTGTGCAGATGCAGAAGAGCCCAGCGCGGCGAACGATGTCGACGAGCGAGCCAGGACGGGGGGTTTAGAACGCAGCGACGCCGTTGGCGCAGCAGCCGGGTCTTCGGCGAGATCCCACATGGCCGTGGACTGGGATCGAGTTAAGTGGTTTCTGGCGCTGCCGGCGAGCGTCGGGGTGGCTGAGAGGACGGGGATGGTGAAGGAGGATTTCAGGCTGTTTGGGGTAGGGGGCGTGAGGCCGAGGGCGGAGCCGACGAGCGTGGAGGCGGTGCTGGAGCCGGAGCCGTCGCGGCGGGCTCCGGCGGAGGAGGCGGGGCGGCGGAGGTTCATGCCGATGGCTGAGGCGCGGGAGAGGCTGCGCTTGCCGGTGGGCGGGATGCCGAGAGTATTTAGGTCGACTTCGTCGCTGGCGCGGACGAGTTCTTCGGCCATTTGGCGGACTAGGACGGCGCCGTCGTGCTGCACGAGCCAGCTGATGCGCTCGTAGCAACCGAAGGCACGGATGAGCCAGCAGCCCTCTTCCTTTGCATCGCAGATGGTCCTCAAGATACGGAGAAGGTTGAGTCGTGTCACGGCGTCCTTGTGTCCTAGCTTCTGCTCGGTGCGCTGGAAGATCTCTGGCACTGCGAGTGACGCAGCGATGGGCGGAGATAGACGAACAAGCTTCTGCAGTGGTTCCAACATGTTCTCAAACGTAGACTGCGACAGTTCCGCTGAAGTATAAGCGGAAATAATGGCGGGTGTGAAATTCGAGTGTGACGAGAGAAGATATTGCTCGACGCGAGCAGTCTCTTCCTGGAGCCTGACCAGATTGTTAGTACGACCGACAGTATAAGTAAAGACGTCAGGAATACATACCAGACGAAAATGGCATCCAAAGCAGTGACAGCCCAGTTGCGGTCGCCGAGCAGCGATACATAAAAGGCCAGGCCCTTGGCATCCCACAGCATCTTGCGTGCGACCTTGCCCGAGTTGACCATCTCCAGCAACACTGGCAGCGCGAACTCCTTGAGCGGCCCACCTTCTCGCACAACCTCCTTCAACAGAGGGATAATATCCGAAAGGGCGGCCTCTTCCTGCCTACTCTTGTTATGCCGACACAAGTTGTACATAGTGTTGAGGATCTGGTTCGATATCTCGCGATGAAACGGCGGAAGTCGAGTAGGATCCGAGGCGGATCGATTCATGTTGCGAGTGATTGCGTCTTTCTGCCGAGTTGACTTGAGTAGTTCTATGAGGATGTCGATTGCGTTGGAGTTTTGGAGGGCTTCGTGGGTTGATGACAGAGAGCTGAGGTTCTTGATAAACTTGAGCATCGTGATTTGATGAGGCGGAGCCATTTTTCGGAGGTCCTTGAGAACGCCTGTACACAGTTAGTGGCGGTCCAGGCTGTCATGGCGACATAGAGTGAATGATGTGGCACGTGATCCTCGAATCGAGCCTCAAGTTGAAATCTTGACCAATCACGATGGGGAGTGGGACTTACGTTTGAGAATCATACGGTCGGCTACAAGGTCCTTGACGTGGCTCTCTGCTTGCGAGAAGATGAGGAAAATGTGTACGATGCGTCCAACGATGAGTCTCGCGACCTCACCGTCTTCTTCCACCATTCGGTTCAAAACCAAACTCAGTGGATACAGCACACTTGATCTGGAGAAGATCCGACAAAAGTCGTTCTTGGGCGTCGGACCTTGTAGCTCGAACACGCCGTACACACCGTTAACACCAATGAGTACAAGGTCGCGCTCAGCATCGATATCCTCCTCGAGAAACTCGACAAGAACGTTGATCCCACCACAGCCAATGAACATCTGCAGGGTCAGTGTGCTTGTTTGATACATCTGTCGCACAAAGGCAGCAGCCTCCTTCCGTATGTCGCTTGGGTATTTCTTGTATGCAAAGTGGCAAATTGTCGGTATGCCACCAAGGAAGGACAGGCTTTCCTGTGCTTCGGCGTCCTCAAGTATGATGAGGTTGATGATCTTCAGTAGTGGCAGAACAACCTCATTCGGCGGTATAGTACCCAAAATCTCCAGAATAGGCAACATGCCGTGGCTACGCAAGATGATGGAGCGCTTGTCCGGCGACTCGTACAGCACTTGAATGAGTTGATCGGCGATATCAAGAAGGACATCATCAGGTTGGCTAGTCTTCAAACACCCGACTAAGTTCTCGGTCATCTTGGTCAATCGATCGTCTCGGTCTCGCGCAACGTTGTTTTCCAGGTTGAGATTGTCGAGCCCTTCTTCCAGATTAGCAAAAGGATCCATGTCGTCCTCGTCGGCAATGACGAAGGAGCTGGCCATTTTTGAAGTAATCATGGCCAGGCTGCTGCTGTGCTCACTACCGCTGTCGCTCTCGGCTTTGCTGTGGCTGGTGTTCGGGTGCCTGATGTCGCCAAACACATCTGAGAAGTCATCACCTTCGTCTTCAGCATATTTCTGAATCTCGATCTCGGACTGCGTCCGCTGAAGCTTTCGTGTAGAAGTAGAGCTTGCTGATCTTTGCCGAGCATTTCCATTTGATCTAGTGTCTCGGGTCGATTTTGGCGCCGCCTTCAGGTCGCTCGGATGAAATAGACGAGGTGAGAATGACTCGGAAGGCGAGCTTGAAACCACCTTCGCCAACTGATGTTGAGGTAGCATTGCTGGTGGTTGCGCGTACTGCATTGCTGCCAGCTTTCTCTCAAAGGCACCCTCATCGGTGGGTAACAAATCAGAGTAGTCTTCGACGGAGTCCTCGCGGAACAGCTGGCTAGGTCGGGCAAGTGCGGCAACCTTCGTCTTCGGCAGCTGCGCGGCCTTTGGAATACCGCGCAAGAAAGCAGTCTTGGGCTGAGCATCTGACCGCTCGTCTACCTCTAACGCAATGAAACTTGTACGCGAGGGCAGAATCGTAGCTCTGGCTTTGGCATCGTTGGCCTTGGCACTGCCACTCGCCCTTGATCCGAACCCATGCGGCAATTTTTGGTATTGCTGCAAGTTCAGAGGGCTCTTTACGGTGGCTTCACCATCACCGTTCTCGGGCATCTCAGTCACCGCCTCAATACTCGCAAACGCCTTGAGCTTATCACTAGAGAACAAGCCACCAAAGTTGTCTGTCGGCTTGAGGTGCGGCATCTGTAGTGCGCGCGGCGAAATGCTCTCAGCAAAGTCGTCGTCCCAATTGTCGTCGTGGTCGAGCTCCGGCGAGCGAAAAGATTCGGCTGTAGGTCTGTGCTTGGGTATGTTAAGATTGACGTTGACAGGGCCCTTGCGAGGTGCTGCCGCAACGCCGTTTGCTGGGGCGGGTGTCGTTTTCTGCACGCCGGACGCGAGACGGGCACTTCGTCGCAGCGAGTTGGGTGACTTCAGAGCTTCATTCCACTCTTGCACGGACTTGACGGCTTCCTGGTACTCGGTCGGCTTGGTGGGGACTGCGGGAACTGTTCGTTTGGCAGAAAGGATCCAAGGGTGCTTGAGCAGCCGTTTGGCCGAGATACGTAGAGTTGGATTCTTTTGAAAGCATTCCATGAGAAACTCGCGGAGGAGCTGTGGTTGTCAGCAAAAACACTTGGGAGAGGAGAGGAGACTTCTTACTGGAGAAGCGCTGCCGGGAATCGGCGGGTGCTCATCGTTGACAATTCTGAAGAGCGCCTGCATGGGCTGAAGCTTGTGGTAGGGCGGCTTCCCCTCGATCAGCTCGATGACAGTACAGCCAAGACTCCAAATGTCGGAGGATGTGGTTGCACCAGAGAGCTCAATGACCTCTGGCGCCATCCAGTACGGTGTTCCAACGACGCTCGACTGGTCCAGGCCAGACTGCTTCGTAGCCACACCAAAGTCTGCGAGCTTGACGAGTCCCTCCTTTGTGGTCAGGATGTTCGCACCCTTGATGTCCCTGTGTATGACACCCTGCTCGTGGAGGTAGAGGAGACCGTGGAGGGCCTGGGACATGTAGAGCGCGACGAGGTTTTCTGGGAACTTGCCGAAGTTCTTGCAGATGCTGTGCAACGAGCCGTTCTCGCAGTATCTGTGGATATTAGCCCTTGCTCGAGAATTCGCAGACAGAAGCATAATGACTGACTCTAGAATAATATACAGGCTCTCCGAGCTCCTCACGAAGCCGTTGTACTTGACAATGTTGGGATGGTTCAGGTTCTTGAGCAGGTCAATCTCCATCTCCATGTTCTTCAAGTCGGCCGCGCCCAGATTCTCCAGGCGGACCTGCTTGATGGCGACCGTCTCCCCCGTGCCCCAGTTCAGCGCCCGGTACACGCTGCCAAAGGCCCCCTTGCCCAAGCAGTCGCCCAGCTGGTAGTCCTTGAGGCCTGCCACATCCTGGGCTGCCCGCTGTGCCGCCCCTTCTCTGCTCGGCCGCTGCTCTCGCTCGCGGGACTGGCCATTGTGGTTGGACGAGTTCGAGCCCTTCTTTGCGTGACCGGGCGTGTTCGACTGCGACGTCGAGGCCTGCGAGGAGCGCGAGTTGGAGGCGGCGTGCGAGGCTTTGGGCGGGTGCGACACCATGTTTGCTTCCCTCGTCTGTCCCGGGGCGGGCTGCAGTCAATTGCCGCTCTTAATGCCGCCCGTATGGCCGCGGCGTGGTGCAGCTCGCGAGACTGGCGATGGGCGGTGTGTGCAGCGGCGGAGGTTCGCTCTGTGTGGTGTGCATGTCCCCCGGCAAAGATGGCAGAAGTCGTGCAGGCGGCCGTCAGTGCTCCCAGGCTGGTTGTTCGCCCATGCGCTCTGTGCTATGGGCGTTGGCGGGGTCTGTCTCACGCCCTGGCCGTAGTAGGAGCTGTTATGGATTGGGGATCCTGGCCTCGAAACGGGCCTCAAATTGTCTGGCGAATCTGCGCGCGCCCTGCCGTCTGCCGTCCGCTCAACACCAAAGTCGATTCAGCAAGCGTCGCGCCGGCGGAATTTGCGCACTTCAGCATGTGGGTCGTGGAATGCTGTGAGTATCGCGCCTTGGGTGGGAAAGGGTGGTGAAGCTGTCGTTACCAAATCTCCGCAGTAGCTTCCGACCGTTGCACGCCTCGCTTGGCCGGCATCTGGCGACCCTCCACCTTCGTCGACATTTATCAAAATCATGCTGCCATGCGAATCACCCCAGGGGATAGTAGGATCAGTATTGCGACGCGTCCGAAGAGACTTGAGAGGGTCTGTGGCGGGCTTGCTGCGGTAAATGGCCGACGTCGCGGTCTCACGTGCAGACGCTCTTTGTCACCTGCATGCGGCTCGAAGCCGTCGACATCAACTGCACTATGCAACTGCATCACTAAACATGGAGATCGTCATTGTACATGCAAGACACGCTGCAAGATCTGTCACATCGGCACAACCTCCTGAGTCGCGAGTGCATGTGGGGAAATGCGGGGACGGCATGCGACGTTCCCATCAGCTTGGAAGGACCAGCCGAAGAAGCAAGACATCACGCAGGAGCTGAACCGGTCCCAGTCATAACCGTCCTCGAACAAATCCTTCATTTCCATTCGTCCATCCTTTTCTCCCTCCATCTATGATTGCGCCAGAAGTCCTCGCTGTGCTAACAGAGCTCCATCCTACCGGCCGGCAACCATGTTCAGGACACCACCGTCTACAGCAATGATCTCGCCGTTGACATATGTGTTCTTCGCCAAGAACAGCACCGCCTGCGCCATCTCCTCGTCGTGGCCCGCGCGACCCTGAGGAACGTGGCCCTTCTCCTGGATCTTCCCGTCTGGCAGCTCGCTCTTCTGGTCCTTGTCGCTCTCCTTTGCAGTCATCTCCGACGGGAAGTAGCCAGGTGCGATTGAGTTGACGCGAACGCGGATCTTCTGGAACTCGGCAGACATGAGCTTGGTGAGGTGGACGGTTCCGCCTTTGGCCGCATTGTAGCTGAAGTGCCCTTGAGCGTGGCGCATGATGCCGGACATGGAAGAAATGACGATGACCGAAGCAGACAGGTGGCCATGTGACTCGGTACCGGCTTGCAGGAGGGGAAGAAGTGCAACAGTCGTGAAGTACACGGCTGTGACATCGGTGTTGTACGTCTCGCTCCAGCCTTCAAACGTCTCGTTGTTCCAAAGCTTCTCCTTTAGATCAGTTGCCTTCTCCTCGTCCGGCTCTGCCTTCTCCCCGCTGATACCAGCGGCCGCGATCAGCAAGTTGACATGCTTCTCTTTTGACGACAGTTCTTCGAACATGCGCTCGAGATCATCTTTCTTCGTAACATCGCAGGGTCCCAGTGGGATGATCTGGCCGCCACCGTTGGGGTTATGCGACTTTGCTGCTCGCTCTAGCACCTCCTTCCGGCGGCCCGTAATGTAGACTTTGGCTCCATTAGCAGCAAGAGCTTGTGCAGACATCAGACCGATGCCGGAGCCACCACCAGTCACGACACAGACGTAGTCTTTGACTGAGAAGAGCTTCTCTGCTCGCAGGTCGCTTGTGTTGGCCATGGTTGACTGTCAATACGGGATGTGGGTTTGAATGTGTGTGGTTGAGAAGAAGGAATCAGGTGAAAGGAGATTGATGTGGTGCAGAGGTTGCTCTTGTACTCGAATTTGCAAACGACGATTGATGGCGTACAAAATAATAATGTTGACTTGTGACGTAGCTGTTAGTGCAGCGCGAGCTAATTCCAGTAGGGTTAGCGGCCAACATGCCTAGCGTGGTTTCCCGAAATGGCTCACTAGCAGAGTGTCAGCCTCAGCCTCACGCGCTCCGTTGCATCTGCTACCCATTCATATCTGCGCAATTGGGCGTTGTCGTTGTCGTTGGTTGGAGTCATCTGGAATTCTCTGCGCCATTTTTTGTTTTGGGTTCGTCTAGTTTAGGTTGCAACGAGGCCGCCCATACAAACGCGCGGCTGCCTGCACCACCGGTAAGCGTTTGGGGGCGTTCTCATGTTTATGCCTAGCACGTGAGTACAGCTGTCTAAATCTCATGGTTCACTTTCATCGGAAATACTTTCACGGGTACAAAAGCTTCCATCCATTTTTGTAGCGTTGTCTTCCTTGTTCAAACAACATCAGCAACTGCAACATGTCAACCACGACCGACCTCATCGTGCCCAAAGCCGCCGTCTTAAAGCCATCGCCAGATCAGCTATGGCCTGAGTCACTAGACACTCCTGGCGTCATTCCCCGCCATCTCAAGCGAACAGCGACAACATCGTTCCCCATTCTCGAGGTGCTGCAACGAATACTCTACCGACTCCGCCCAAGAGGCACGGCTGATGATCTCGAGAAAGTCCTGGCGCTAATTGGGCTATATCAAGCTGTCCGGCCCGTGTACAATCACCTCAAAGACTTCCTTCTGTGGGCTTGCACAGCCCAAGTCACGATCCCGGAAAGTGATCCTGTCGCCAAGAATGTCCTGGCGTGGATGGGAGCAGAAGTCATCCTCAATAGTCGCACGCGCAGCGCCATGTTGATCAGCGGTGGTTTGGAGAATATGAACAACAACATGCATCATCACATGCGCTTTCCCGGGCCGGGAGCTGGAGCGGATCACACAGACGACGAGGTAGTATGCTTGCCACCGCTAGGCACGCGCATATTCTGGTAAGTCCATCCCTCCCACATCATGTTCTCCATTGTATTCTAGAGCGACCTTAATCCATGATTGCCCCTGTAATACTTCACGCAAATTTGATGGCATGCTAAAACTACCAGGGTCGGCTTTCGCCCATTCTTATTCTCACGATCTGGCGGTCAGAGCTACCATCGGAATAACAGTCTCATGTCCGGCAATCTCGTCAACGACCAGGGCCAGCTCCAGAATGCGTTGACGATCACGACACTCGGCTGGAGCTTAGCACCTCTCCAGAGATTCACCGAGCTGTGCCACGAGTTCAAGCTCAAGAATCTTACAGGCACGACCACCGTCTACTTCGCCGGAGGCCACGCTGATCCCTATGGCGATGGGTGGCAGTCGGTTTCAAAAGCCATACGAAAGCTCGATACGATTGATATGGACGAGGAGGTCAAGGCTGACATCATAAGAGATGCGGAGTATTACTACAGCGAGCAATCGTAAGTCCCACAATGCAGCCCTGTCAATTCCATGCTTCGCGGTTTTGGGATCAGTGGGAAGCCTCAAAAGTCACCCTTGCTAACATTATATAGGCGGCATTTCTTCGCAGATTGCGGCATCCCATATCGGAGGGGATATCTCTTCCATGGTCCTCCCGGCACTGGAAAGTCTTCCTTCAGCGCTGCCTTGGCCGGACATCTCCAATGCGACATCTACCACGTGAGCACCTCCATCTCCCCACATATCAAACCCATCTAACCCTCCCCAGATCAATCTCGCCTCCGGCGACATCAGCGACGGCAGCCTCCATCGCCTCTTCCTCGGCCTCCCACGCAAATGCATCGTCGTAATCGAAGACATCGACTCCGCCGGCATCGGTCGCGACCACCCCTCCTCCGCCCCCGCCCCCAGCGCCCCCGACCTGGAGTCCTACCTCGCGGACCCAACCAGCACCGCGCCCCTCCTACCCCCTTCCAGCGCCTACGCCCGCCGCAAGCGCAACGCCGTCACCCTCAGCGGCCTCCTCAACGCCATCGACGGCAACGCCTCCCAGGAAGGCCGCCTGCTCATCATGACGTCCAACAACCCCGACGCCCTCGACGCAGCGCTCACGCGGCCCGGCCGCATCGACCGCAAGGTCTTCTTCGGCAACATGAGCAAAACCGCAGGCAAGAGCATTTTCATGCGCCTCATTGGCCGCTCGGCGCTCGCGCACGACGCGGCGTTTTCGATGCACCAGATCGAAATGTATGCCGATGCATTCGCGGAAAAAGTCCCGGCGAATACCTTCTCGCCTGCGCAGGTGCAGAATTTCCTGCAAGGCTGCAGGAGTGATCCGCTCAAGGCGCTGGCGGGGATTGAGAAGTGGGTTGTGGAGAATCGGGAGAGGGAGGGGGAGGGGAAGAAGGGTAGTGATTTGGAGGCGAGTTTTGTGGAGCATGAGCTTGGTGGGGAGTGCGGTGGGAGCGAGACGTCGTCCTTTTAAGGACGTTTTAGTAGGGGCTGGAGATGATGGGGCGTTTTTAATTTTTTCCTGATCATGGCGAGGGCGTTGGGGCGGGGCGGGCGTACCTGTGAGTTTATGGAATGGGAGTTGTCACGTATTGTAGCGAGGCGCGAGGGTGTGATGTTCGTGCTATATTGAGCACTTTGTCACAAGGTGTTTGAGCATATATGGGATGTAACTTGGTTTCTTCCTTTCATCCCATGACATCTCAGACGCTACCCACGACCCCCGGCTCATTTCCTTTCCATCCTTTGGTATCTCAGACGCTATCCACGACCTCCGATCCATTCTCCTTATCCGTGCGTTTTCGAAACTTGCGCAGCCGAGCGAAGCGCCTCGGTGGCTCACTATCGTCCGGTCCTGGTCTCACGACCTTTTTGAAGTGGCTACGCGCCGGCCTTGCAGCATTGAGCATCGCATCCGCGAGGTTTTTCGCGCTGTTGTCTTCACTGTGCGCCGTGTCTTCGCCCGCGTCAGCCTTGAGGTATTGTTCGCGGCACTTCTCCATTTCCGCGATCCATTTCGTCCGGCGCGAGTTGGGATTGTCGATGGCTTTCGGGCCAGGAAGGAGCGTGAGGATTTTGACGCCGAGATGGGCCAGGTGGTTGTAGCGGAGCTCGTTGTATAGGCTGGAGCAGGATTCCATGTTGAGGGCGAATACGATGAGCGGAATTGACACGCTGAGTGAGCCGCCGACTGTTGAATTGTTAGCGCCTGTTTGTGGAAAGGGTGTGCTTGACTTGCAGAGGATGGAAGTGACCATGCCGATCGGCCAACTTGTTTCTCCGCTAATCGGGTCCTTGGGGAATGTGGAGATGCCGATTGTAAAGAAGGCGGACATGAATGATAGCGGGAGGAATATGATAGTGACGATTGTGAAGACGAGGACGATCTGAACATTAACATCAGCTGAAGCAAATTGAAATGGGCCATCTTAGACTTACATTGCCTTGCTTGCTAGCAGCAACAGCAGTCTCGCGAGCCTCTCGCGCTTCCCATGCATTTGCTGCTTTCTGCTTGAGATCCATGAGCGTGTTGAGCTACTTCTAGTCAGCATCTATCTCACAGCCCAACGAAGACACGTACCTTATCTTGGACTGACTTGGCTTGATCATCCAACTTCTTGAAGTCAGAGATATCAGTGTTGACCATGATACTGACTGCGGAATTTCGCGGCAGCATGGAGTCTGGTCCTTCGGCGCGACTCATCTGGTCCATGAGCGCTTTCTGAACATTCAGCACCGAGCGAATAATGTTGACCTCATCCCTTATGTCTTTAATCTCGACGAGAAGCTTGATCTCCTCGCGTATGTCAAGCATGCTGACCAGAAGTGTGTTCTTGTTGTGGCTGTAGTATTTGTTTGCAGGGTCGAGTTCCAAGAGTCGACTTGCTTCCGTTTGAAAAGTCCGAAATAGGCAACTTTCTTTGTCGTCCTGAACATGTTAGCATT
>TARA_R110002003_G_scaffold235_1_pt1 | contig 12631 bp, 8 predicted proteins | sample TARA_R110002003 | Tara Oceans TARA_R110002003 (sample SAMEA4396441) | marine metagenome | biome: Westerlies Biome; feature: [SRF] surface water layer (ENVO:00010504); material: water (ENVO:00002006), including particulate matter (ENVO:01000060) such as... | depth 5 m | reverse complement strand
CTCGAGCTCGAGAATGATGGGCTCCATGCGTACTGCCAGATCGTGATACGACTACACAAAGTCAGTGATGTGCAAAGCTGCTTTCACCAAAGAGCGCATACCTCAGCTCGCGGGTAGCGATGATGATAAGGGTCGGCTTCGTGCTTCGTGACCTCGTCTGGAAACTCTTGCCGGATTTTCGACTCCGACATCTTCTCGCAAACACCAGGGTTCATCTGACTCATTTGCGATCGTTGCCGGACCCGATAGCCCATGTTTGCGAGGTACTCTGAAGTTTGAACGGTGCGCCTTCGAGTAGATGTCCAGATTGTCAGAGGCTTAAGGGCGGCATCTGGCGCTCCCTGATCTACAAGCCTCTGCTTCTCCCCCTCGCGATACCGCAGAAGGACTTCACTCATTTTCTTCGCGTAATCGCGACCCTCTTCTGAAAGATTAGCATCGGCTTTGTATGAGTCCTCGTCGCGTGTAGTGCCTGCTCTCGCAAAGTATGTTTGTCGCGACTTGATGTGCAGGTTCAGGAGGTAGAAGACGATCCGCTGTGACAGATATCCGAAAGCACAGTTGTTGACCACAACACGCTCACCAGCATTGATCATCTTGATCCAATGCAAGTCGGTTTCTTCCATCGTCTCATAGTGCGGTATCCGCGAGTTGATGCGTGCCAAGTAGTCCTGAACTGCGTCTTCATCCTTCCAGCCAATGTAATCCGGTGAGCCAATCTTGACTCGACGGACGTTCTCCTGAATAATGCGCTCATCTGTACAATGCGATTCAATGAAGACGGTTTGGATGCCATTTTTCGCAAACTCTTTGGCTAGAGAACGTCGACCTTGAGCAATAGCGTTGACCGCATCGTAGATAGCGACCTGGCCTTTGTCATGCTCCAAGAATTGATATATGTCGTCGCGGCATTTCTTCAAGATTTTGTTGCGTAGGAGAACAGATTGGGGTGATGCGTTTAGAAAAAAATAGTCATCGGGCACGTCCTTGCCTGGGCCAAGCGTTGCGCGGCGGTAGTCGCCGAGGTGAAACACGTGCGTCTTGACACCAAGCCATCGTAAATAGCGCGCTACTGCGACAGAGGTGTGGGTCTTGCCTCGGGCTGGGAGGCCAACAGTAGCGATAACGATGCGTCCGGAATGAAAAAGTCGACCTGATTCAGTGCTGTAGAGTTGAGCCGGTGCCATTTCCTCTTTCTCGGGTAGATCGTGGATTGCATCGACAAAGGTGCTCGACCGTCGCCGAAAGCGAGGCGAGTTTGCATAGATCTCTGCTGTCCTAGGACCTGTAAGTCACAGTTCGTACAGTGTGTATCCCTTGTCGAGCATTCACTCTTCGGCTGAATGTGGGGTCAGTGCACTTACAGTAGGGTATCCATGGTCGCTGATTAGGTCTATGTTTCTAGTGAAGTATACACGGAGAACGGAAGAAGAGCAACAAGAACGGATTCTCTAGGCAAGCTATCCAGACAACCTTTGAACCTAGGAGCGTTTGGTGGGTGAGTATCGCGTTCCACTTCCGGACCCGGGGATTCGGCGCTGATATATGTTTGCCGAGCACTGTCAGTGAGAAGGTGCGACACCGCGAACCAAAACTTCAAAGACGCAGATAGTGCAGCGAAGTACGATAGGGTATGCGAAGTCGAAATCTGGCGGCACTTCGAGATGTTGTATGCGTCTCGGTACCAAAAAGCAAGGTCCTAGGTTCGTCATATCTTATCGCTGGAAGTCGCGCGGTAAATTGTCGGGTTGCGGTTTAGTCTGGTCATTATGTCATCACATCAAGCCGCTCTCTGAGAAATTGTTCACGGCTGCCATCACAGCGTAGTCCAACGCATCATCGCGCATCTCGAGAAACCGGCCTATCCCATTCGCCCCCGTTTGCATTCGTTCTGTGCAGCGTTGCCCATACCTGGATTAGGTCTCTGTTCCACGCCTGATATCATTCTTTCTCCGCCGCCGCCATGGAGCTAAATCCGACGAAGGAGCAAGCTGTCGCCGGCATCATCTCCCACCCCTCCATTTCACACACTGGACCCTTCGCACGCGTACTCGATGTATATGCAGCATTCCAAGAGCGGAGAGAGGCGCTGGGTCTGGCCAATCCCGGCACAGTCGAGAGCATTGCGCGGGAGGTGCAGCGCGATGTCTTCCTGAACAACTCGAGCTTCTCAGGCCTGCGTGCCGAGCTCACAAAGGCCTTCAGCGCCGCCCCGCTGTTCCAGGTCGCGCACTCGCTGTCTATGGGCTCGCAGCTCCAGCCGCCGTACTCATACATGGTGCTTTATGGGTCACCGAGGGTGTGTTGCCTTGCCCAGCTGTTTACCACCGCTCCACTAACATCGTCTAGGTGTTCATGCAAGGAAATCTCGACAATGACCTCCAGTTCTCTGGTCGCTTTAACTGGCGCTGGACATCCGCATTTGTGACCAAGACCGCCGTACAGCTCACCTCGCAAGGCAACATGGTTTCGCTCGAGAACGACTACACTGGCGCAGATTTCTCTGCTTCGCTGAAGGCAGTCAACCCGTCATTGCTAGATGGTGGCATAACTGGTATGCTCATGGCAAGCTATCTCCAGGCAGTGACGCCAAAGCTGTCACTCGGCATCGATGCCTTCTGGAGCCGTCCGGCCATGGCTTACCCACCGGAGCTCAATGTCTCATACGCAGCGCGATACAGGGCGGCGGACTGGATGGCATGCGGTCAGATCATCCCCGACCGCGGTGTACTGGAGGCTTCATACTGGCGCAGGCTGAGCGACAAGGTCGAGACGGGCATAAACTGCAACCTCGCTTTTGCTGGCATCGGCCCCGCGGGGCCGATGGCTGGTCCTCAGAAGGAGGGTAACGTCACTATTGGCGCCAAGTATGATTTCCGTCAATCGTCGTTCCGGGCGCAAATCGACAACCAGGGCAAAGTCTCGTGTCTGTTGGAGAAGATGATTGCACCACCTATTCGGGTGACCTTCTCCGGCGAGATCGACCACAAGCAGGTATGTTCTTGAAGCATACTATACTCCGAAAGGTAGCTAACATTCTCAGAATGCCGCCAAGCTCGGCTTGGCCGTCGCAATAGAGGCCGCTGACGAGGCTGTCATGGAGCAGCAGGAGCAGTCAGGTGCCACCATGTCTGCCGGCGCCATTCCGTTTTAAACACATCACTGCTTTATTTACCGGATAAATCTCACGACTCTTCTCTTCACTGTACTACCACCATTGTTGGATTGGAGCGCGCCCGCTTTTCGATTTCTCACGATATCCGGCGGCTGATCAGGTAGACGTGGCGTCATTTCGAGAACGTTTGCAAAAGGCGCATCGTTAGTTCGACATGTAATGGGCTACGGGTTTGGTAGACATGACGGAGTATACCATTGCCAGAACAGCGCGGGTATGGCCGCGCAACTGTATATATCACTGCATAGCGTGTGGGCACAAAAGTCACCGTAAATGAACACTGATAGGCAATGATGTGTGACGCAATGCAATATTGAAGAGTCGAGAATACTGTACAAGTCGTGACATGGCTCGTTCCGTGGCATGGATTATCTTCGTCCAAGGCGACCCTTCTATAACCACACATTCGTCCTACATCGCATACGTAATCGGACCAAGACCGCTATTACGTCGGCAGGCTATTTCTAAACAAGAGCAAAGTGCTTTACAGAGCCGGCTTCGCGCCCTGCGCCTGTCCTGGTGTCGGTGTACCAGGTACCATAAACTGTCGCACCGTTAGCGTTCACGCCCTGATCCTTTCCTCAAGCCAAACATACCTCATTCTGCGCCCTCTGCTGCATCATCTCGGCCCTCTCCTGCTCCACAATCATCTGCTCCTCGCTGTACGCCAGCGCCCACGGCACGCCCAACAGCAACGCACTCGTGCTCACTACCCACAGCGTCTTGCCGCCCATGAACAGCCCTGACTTTAGCCACGAGCTTGTTGTGGAGACTTTGGATTGGATGCTGCGCCGTGTGCTGGCGGGGATCATGTCTTGTAGGGCCAGGATGCGCTCGTAGAGGGTCTCGTCGGTAGGGGCCGAGGCGATGCTCGAGGCGTCTGACTCTACAGGAATATTAGCATTGACAGATTTGACCATGAGGTGTGAATGTGTAGTGTGAGAGTGGTGCTGCGTACCAGAGTCTGTGTCCCAATCATCGTCGTCATGAGGCCCTTCTTGTTCGCGGACGAACTCCTCGTCCATGACTTCTTCGAGCTTGACCATTTTGGCGACTGTGTTGTGGATTACGTGTGGGATGCAAGGTGCTTATGCGGTAGGAGCTAGGATGTGGATGTGTGGGCGCGGTTGTGTCTGTCGAGGCCAAAGTTTTGAAATGTTCATCATCGGGCGCAAGCTTGGGCGCGCGCCGAGGTTTTCCCGATGGCGGTCGTCGCGTGTGCGACTTCACGTCTGCACCTGCGCCGCATGTTGTGCCGCAAGCTGTGCCGCATCCTCGAGCAGTGACTTGGGCCTGCAATATGACATCTGCTTTGGCTTTAACTGTATCTCTCGTCCGACATGATGGACTAGTCTGTGCGTTCTCCAACCATCTGCTGTCCTCAGTCTCCGACGCATTCGAAGTAGCAGATTCCGAACCATCAGAGTATGCTCTGATGACCATCTAGCCTATAGAATCGTCAGTACGAAGAGAATGAACCAAGCAAGACCGAGGGAAAGCACGCCCAAGAACGGTGTACGCTCGCAAAAGGTGGTCTTCAAGCAACTATCCGGACTCTGCAAATAAGATCTTTTTGGCTAGCAGATGTACTTTGTCAGCGACTGTATCGTCCCAGACACCTGGCCTTTCAAGTGTGCGAGAACTTCGAGTCTGACGATCGTTGACGAGATCACAACTTATTTCACGACCAAAGATGCCTCCACGTGGAGGCGCCCCTGTGCCCTGGCTTCGATATCAAAGATACGGGGATGAAACACTGCTCGCGTCTCGACAAAGCTATATGCTCGCAGCGTCGGATTGCGCGCTGAAAACCTCCAAAACTGCTGCTATCTACCGGGAATTACCTAAACTATGTGCTCTTCTTAGTCTATGGGCCTGGAGCAAAAGCTACTTGCATCCGTTGGGGGACCATCAAAGACGCGAGGCCAACAAGCGCGCTGAAGCTCTGGAAATATATAATGCTGTATTCGTTGCGGTTTATCAATTGCCTCCGGAGCTCGAACTGATCGTACTGAGGTTTCTACCAATGGTCGATGTCTTATCTCTGTGCTTGACGAGTCGCCGGTATGCGTCACTCATACAGCGCTGCGCCACAGAGGAGCCCAACATTAGCGACTATCAAGAATTGAACCACAGGCTGGAGAGAGACCGTTATTTTAAGCTCGTAGAAGCTGAGTCCCGAGTCACCAGTATAGAGACTCTCGACGAGCTTCTATGCTCGCACTGCCAACGTCCGCACAAGAAGTTTCTCTTTCAGCAGGACGAACACAACAAGTCTGGACACATACGGAAATGTATAGGACTAACCGCCACATTCCGTGTCTGTGAACATACCTCCCTCTCTTACGAGGATATTCTGGACCGCTTGGCCACGGGAAAATCCATCTCTTGTCTAACGAGGCGTTATGCTATTGGATGCCGACTTGATCCTATTGTCTATCGCGACCAGGCTACAGGAAACGTCCAACACACTTGTGAAACTGTGCTCAGGAAGACTTCCCTCGACGTGACTCTCGATCGTAGCGATAGATTGCTGGCCATCCAGCACCACACGGAGCCAATCTGTCCGCATATGCGCACAAGCGAAGCCGAACTTCAGGAGCGTATCGTCAACAGCTCTGCGAGGCTCGTGAATCCCTACAAGCACCACGGGCCAATCGCTGGAGTAATGGTGGAAAGATCTACAACCCTGTCCATGCGACTTTGGTGCCTGACAGAGGCCTGCGATACGAGTGTCGAAATCGACAAGCGACTGATTGGAGGATTAGATGCACAAATCATCATCCGAGTAAATCATAACTTGGGGAAACTAGAGACACCTTGGGACGCAGCGTGGCTTGCGCAGATTGGGGATGGCCGTGTGTGGTGTTAGAGTTGACCAGAACTGGCTCTGGAAAACACAAAAAATATCACTGCATTTGAACGAGATGGATAAACAGTGCTACCGGTAATCTTACATCCGTGCAGGAGAGCCCAGAGACGCTTGTTTACAGGGCATTGGACCACGCAGTGTCACGGATCTGAGTTCCCTGCCAGACAGATATCACAACCACGTTGTGGCAAGCGTCCATTTTCAACTCTTCGAGATGCAACCTGAATTTCTAGATCTACTTCCAAATATCCTTGACGCCATCTGACTGTGTCATTTTCGCCTTTTGCTCACCTTACAGTTGGCTAGCACTGATGAAAGTGTTAGATAGTGGTGCCGCGGACCAATCATTGACTAGCGCGATTTTCGGTCAACGTACTTTCACTTGATTCCCGAAGCCTCACCCCTAGCGCTGACATTGAACATCCTTCTTCCAATATCGCCAAATCACAACTTACAGAATACGGATTTATGGGCAGTGCGCAGCATGATAGCTTGGCGATAATATAGAACCCCGAAACTTGCACCTCGAGTGTAGCGCTAAGCCAACAGCCAATATCAAGAAGTAGATGATCCCCGAAACGGCGCGCCGTTTGTGCCTAGAACATACGCGCAGCCTCGAATTGCAGTCGCAAGCTTCCTATGATGGAAGGCTACAGGCAACGCGTTTGGCAAGCGTGCTTTATGACCAGTCATCGACCAGAAGGATCAGAAGTCCCTTGCCATGGGGCACAACACGGTCGGTCGACGCAGAGTTGGATGACCGTGCGAAGTGATCCTGTTAGTAGTGCGTTACTTACTAGGTGACACCTTCGTGGTCTGTGTGTCGATCCCCGAGCAGGACGCACGACGCCCCATCGTTCCAGGTGTTTGGATCCAGGCTGCCAAGTTATAATGACAGGAAGAATCGTCTCAGGAGTTGAAGTCGATCTCACATCGAAAACTTCTACATCACTCGTTTATACGGATACTGCGCAACTACGTACATACATAACTTCTACCGGCATGATGAACATAAGAACAACGGCACTTCATCCCGGAGACGGTAGTACTTGTCCAGGCCTGGATAGGACCAACTCAACGGCAAGCTGAAACATATCATGACCCGAATGATCATCGCAGCTAACACAGCTTCAGGCATCCTCAATTGAAGAGACGAGCCCTCTGCTAGCACGAGTCAAGAAGGCTTTGGCCTACTGCCGAAAATACACATGGCTGTCGTCTACAAAGAGTCGTTCAGAAGGCGTTCAGGACATCGGCCTTGAATCCATGAGCTCTACAGCATCAAGTTCATCCCGCCGTTACACACGCAAGCAACGTCCCCCCTTCCTCACCTTTCGACAAGGAGAAAACTCAAGCACACGAGGCAGCACTTTCGAAAACTCGAACTACTTTGACGAAAGCGACCCGTTTATCACGTCACCGTCGTGGTTCAAGGCCGAGTTCTCAAGGGAAGAAATAAGAACATGAGGGCATCTCACCTGCGATCATGGCGACGGTCAGGATCGGTATGGCCTCATATAGGCGGCGAGCCCTGAGCTCATTCGGGCTGGGTTGATGGGGTCGAATGTCTCGACGTCGCCTCACTGCCACTTGGCTGCCAACTTGCACCAACAACCTTCACGCCTCATGCCACGCAGATACCGCTCATCGATGTCGACACTCTCGAAATCAGATGTTTCACTGACAACAATGTCCCGAGGTACGCCATTCTTCCCCATACATGGGACGTGGACGAAGTCAGCTTTCAAGCAATATGTTGAACCAACAGCATAAAAATCTTCTCGGCGTCACTTATTCAGGCTTCACGACCACCATCCCAAGGCTCGGTCTCTAGTCAGGATGAACAAGCCAGTTTCATGTTCGCGAACTTTGAAATGCTGCTCCGAGGGCACAAGCGCACCGGAACATCTATTGGTCGCGTACCTCACGAAGACTGTCGAGAAGAATTGGATATACCAAGATCACGCACGCGGCAAGAGAAGCAGACGCTCTAGGCCTTCAATGGATCTGTATCGACACATGTTGCATCGACAAGGCGTCTAACTCCGAACTTCAAGAATCCACCAAGTCAATGTATCGCTACTACAGCAGCGCTGAAGTCTGCCTAGTCTGGTTAAGCGACATCTTGAGGCCCTTGTCAAGTGGAGACCTGGCTCAATTCGAACTCGCCGGAGCAGCCTTCGAGACCTGTCGCTGGGCAAAGCACGGTTGCACCTTGCAGGAACTCATCGCACCAGCCTCCTGCCGGTTTTGCTTTCAGAACTGGATTTTGATGAGTACAATAGCTGATCTATGAGAGGACCTCTCCCAAGGTACTGGGAAACTATGCTCAGTACTAGAAGACCGAACAATACAACGTGGCTTGACGGACTGCGAGGAACGCTTCGGATATGTATGCATGTGAGGTCCAAGACCGGCATACAGGAATATAACGCTGCCAAGGCAAACCGTCCTCATCTTCTAGATTTGGCGAAAGCTGGGTCCAATGCGCAATGTTCTTGATCGGAGATGGGTGGCGCAAAATGACACGATATGGTAAAGACCATGCACGCACGCGGTGTTCCACCCGAACCAAAACAAGAGGTGGCGCTGTTTATAGATGGCTTGGAGATTTATGTATCGGATATTGACTAACACGCATTCGCATGTGCTGGACGTGACAGCCCATACATAGAGCGCGGAGTCACTCCAAATCGTACATAAGTAAGGAATCTAACATCTGTTAGTCTCCAGTGCTATTCTACTTGAGAGCGAAATCAGTACATTACTGCCTGTGTAAATTACGCTCGAGGTTCTAAGTAGACTTAGGGTTTGTCTAATGAGCTAAATGTAGAAGGCAACAAGTCAAGTATGTTGGGTGGCTCCTCATTTATCATGCCCATCTCGAACAATGCCTCGCCTCCGACCTGCACTACCAAAATTGTCCTCGAAAGCTAGCTCTGCGAAGACTTTTATTCGTAAAATACTAGGCAGCGTACTTCAATGCTCTCTCTGGGTGCTTCGTCGGCCAGGGTGTGCGGATTCCGTACCGAACAATGAGGGACACCTTTGCTCATAAGATCAGCCGAGCTTCATGTCGGTTCTGAGCTGAGCTTACCCGGGGCTGCATTGACCAGTGTATCCCCTTGCATGAACACAATGACCTCGCTCGTCTTCTGCGAGCTTAAGTAGTACCATTTGTATTCTGGGCTGTGGTATATGCAAGTGTTCTCAGCCACTCGATCTGGGTACACGTAGTCGGCAGGTTCGAGGTCCTTGTTTCTATCGACAGTAGAGGAATCGCAGAAGATAAGTGGCCAATCGTTTAGTGGACCTTTCAATGGTTTCCAGATGCTTCATCTGTATCGGCAGCTGCATCTTCAGGAATGACCGACGACTTACTTGATCCATTGAATCCTGGTCTTCGAGAGATGATCGAAGTCTTTGCCATGATGTCTGCGCACTTCTTGGTATACCTCGCGGGGTGTACAATCTGAATTGGATGAGCCATTAATCTTGAAGTGTTCTCATCCACATCTGACCTATGTGCGCAACGGTCGCCGGTTGGTCGAAGCTGTAAATTTCTCCCTTGTACTGGTCCGGCCATGCGGCATTTCGCTTTCGGATCTGCATTAAGTGTTCAGTAAGGCGATCATGCCTATCTATATTTGTTCCTTACAGCGTGCCTGAACACTCTGACGTCTTTTGCGCCAAGATGGTTTTTCAACAATACTTCAAGTTCTCTGAAATACTTCTGCACTTTGATCTCATCGTGATACTCTTCGTACGACAAATCATCGCGGATAGGCAGTATCGCAAATCCGTTATCTGGGAGACTGAAGTCGGCTTCATTGCCCCGGATATCAGTGATGTGAGCCGTCCCAATCCCAGACTGATCGATGTTGCTCGAGGGTATATCAGCTCCTTCTAGGGGAACTTTGAATGTGTACGGCTTTTCTAACTTGTAGCGTTCATCGTACTTGGTGAAACTGATTTGAGTCTCAAAGTCAAGTTGGGGACGTGTCATCGTTATTGAGGTCGTAGAGCTGAGGCAGTGGTGTTTCCACCAGATGATGGCCAGGCTGGGCCTATCCTATGCTGTCCGGTGCCGCTCCAAAACGAGAATTGGTCCAAACGTAATGTATTCACCACATTCTTTTTCATCTATCATTCCGAACAGTTCAAAGATGCAGTCAGTGGATGCGGGGTACATGCAGGATATGCAATGCCAAGGTTTAGCCTTGCGCGAATACTGCCTCTTGTCAGCTACGAGTGAACATGACAGGGATTGCAAAAAGTGACAAACGGATAAGAGTACGCCGTAAAGCCACAAAATCGGATTCTGATTCGCCTGAGACGACTGCTCATACCTTGAGCCCCCTTGTATGTTCACTCGTAGCTGATAGGAGGCAGTACGCTTCGATGGACGCTCCAGTCCCACGAGACGCGCGGATTTATGCAAGCCGAAAATCACTGGAGTCAGCTGCCTCATTTTCTTCGTTTGCCTTATCTGCCGTCCTTCGTCTGATGACCGCCAGAAACAATTGGACCCGCGTCATGGCTTGCATAGTCGAATACCATAGGTAGGCTTTGGACAACGCACGGCGAAGGGTCCTCCCATCGGTGAGCCAGACAGTCTATCACGCCGGCAATGTAGGCCACGACATGCGCATGTCTAGACAGCTCATTGAGATAAGCTCGTTGTAGAATATCATCCCACGCGAATTACCTAGGTATGTTTGCAATTCGACTTCCCTTCCAATTAGAGCATACCGCGAGGGCCGCTCACCGAGCATAAAAAGGCGTTAAGGTGGTATCATCTCCCTGAGTCCTCCCTTCAACCCATCCTCGAAACAAATACTCGACACCTTCAAAATCACCCAGGAATCCATCATAATGAGGCCTGCCCAGAATTTCACTGATACTGCGGTGCTTGCAGTAGAGACTGCCAATGAAGAAAGAGCCCAACCTTGGAAGTCCGCCTATCCGCAGACTAACGCTGTCGCCGGCTACAAAATCGACAGTGGGGCCGGTGGGCCCAAGACACAGGGCAACTGAGGCGCTCTTTCTCGACAATTTCTACATGACGCGAGCATGTGAGTCCTCCAGTCTTGTTTCTATGGTGAACTAGTGAGCTGACTGAGACCTATTAGCTCCCGAGGTCAGATTGGTGCAAGTTTCGGGTGGTCTGGGCTTTCTGTGACGCATGGACGGATGCCTCTGTATGAGACGTAGTCATCAGTAATAGGATGAAGCCTTTTGTCAATGATTTCGCACTGATAAGAATGATATCTCGGCTTTTCCAATGTGACTTCTAACCAGTATTGCCTTGTTACCCTAAAGTGTATCACTCTGCAACTACTAATTCATCAAATTGTTGTCAACCTTACTTTCTACCGGCGTTCCTCAAATCCCTGGCTTACTTGAACAATGCCTAGCTTCGCCAGTGTTCCCTGATTGCATCATGACCTTTGCTTTCAAAAATGTCATCCTGGCGATTTCTGGGATGAAAACTTTCTCCTGTAGTTGATAAGTACCGTACTGCCCGAACGGGGTTTTTCAGAAGCCTGTTGCAACTACGCTCTTTTAAGTTACTTGTATATAACTATATTTAAAAGCTAAAATATTATGGGTGCCGTCTAGGTCGTTTTTACCCGATCAACAAGACAGACGTTCATGAGGCATTGCACTGATGTTGCCGTATCAAATATTCAATTTCTCGAACTTATGTCTTTCGCGGTTCAAGACTCCGTGCACGAGGAACATGAACTTGCGCCCAATCTACCTGTCTATGACCATGAGAGGTCTATAAGTGCCCACTCAACCTTTTCTTTGCAACACTTCCTTACCACACATATGCCCAGGTGGCTTCGCAGAACTTCAAGAGACTACAAGCGATGTGGTCGGCGCCGCTGTCTGCAACTCAATCACATCAAAATCAAAACCTTCGCGTGGACGCGTCATGATTGGGGCCAGCTCTCTCCGAGCACGCATTTTGAGATAACAGAGACATGGTACTGTTACTATGATCACGAGGAAGAAAATCGTGATAAAGGATCTTACCTCTTCACGTATGAGGCTTTAAAGAACTGAGCGTCGTACATGTGCGCAACCGGTGCCTCTTCGGTACTGTCCCAAACTATAAGGGTTTATCTATTCTGAACTGCTCACTCTCTTTCTTTAACATATACTCAATTCATACGCATCGTTCAAACCTAAAGTTAACGAGGACATAGTGTTATCGTTGGCCCCAGCGACATTCATCTACGAGAATAACACTAGGAGTGCATAGATGAAGTGTCCGCCAAATCGAACACATGAGTATCTAACTCTTCAGGGAATCAAAACCATTGCAAAACCTTAATGTCACACAATGGTGATTCTTCCGACGAAGAACCTCAAAGGCTTACACCGAGACACATGTCCGGCACTTTTCTACTTTCTTAGCGGCCAATGTGCATATAGTTCTCACTATTCGTTATTGTTGCTGTTATCTCGCAGTATATTATAATACTAAAGTACGTTTTAGTATAGTACTAAAGTACTTTTAGTATAGTATATTTTAGTACTATACTAAAACGTACTTTAGTACTATACTAAAACGT
>TARA_R110002003_G_scaffold97_5_pt1 | contig 12636 bp, 11 predicted proteins | sample TARA_R110002003 | Tara Oceans TARA_R110002003 (sample SAMEA4396441) | marine metagenome | biome: Westerlies Biome; feature: [SRF] surface water layer (ENVO:00010504); material: water (ENVO:00002006), including particulate matter (ENVO:01000060) such as... | depth 5 m | reverse complement strand
TTTCCGCTGCCACTCTGCCGCGAACCATACCGGAACACCTTTGGCTAAGATGGCGTAGGCATCACCTCCAGAATCGACGATAATAATGAAACGTTGCAAGGTCACGACTCGAATATATCATTTGGAGCACGACGCTTTCCCACCAGCCCACCGTCTAGTGCAAGGTAAAGGTACGTGGAGACTCACCGCGCCCCCTCTTACTAGTACCACATATGTCACATTGCGTGAGCGTATCACGAGTTCATGAAGTGACGAGGTAAGATGGACCTCAGCTAAGCGGTTCACTCGAGTGATAGTGACGTGATGATAGAGGAAGAATTTGACAGCAGTGATCAGAATTGAAGATATGGAAGCGGGGAAAGAGCAGGACTCGCAATGACATGGAAGGAGAGAAGCAGATGGCAAGATGCTTGAGAAGAAGAAAACGAACACGAGGTGATGTGATTGTGAATCGACTGTCCAGATCCGGTCCATCGTGCTAGCAGGCTTGCGCTTATTACGCTCCAAATGTTACCGCGAATGCATCCTCAATGAGACAATCCAAGTATCCGCGCTACCATCGCTTGCGGTCTCCTGGAATGAGGAACCAGTGCGGCCAGAACCAAGCTCCATGCCGCGGCAGCGGCTAAGCTTTCCCAGCAATGTGCTCCATTGCCCATGCCGTATCCTGGACTCCCTGACTCCGGTGTAGGTGTGCCTAGACTTCCTTCGCCGCCAGTTTCTCCAGACTAGTCGCATCCGTAATGCCCGTGGTGTCACAATCTCTCGCGCTTGCCAAGCCCAGGTTCAAAATCCTTTTGGCTGAAGTGTCGGACTGTCCACAACAATGCCGGCCAGCTATCCTCCAGTGTCTACCTTTCCAGCTCCCCGTGACTCAATGAGGCCATGGCTATTAAGACGCACCTGGCAGTGTCCGTTGATTCGCTGTATGTAGGGAAGTCCTGCTCCAGCGGCGGCATGTTCAACCCTCGGAGGCGCCACAGCAGCCTCCATGACTTCCAGCGCCGGCTTTCGACCCAGTGCTTAACAAGTTTCGCGCGTTTTCTTCCTTTCTCTCCTTTTGGTCGGTCAGCTCTCCTGGCCCGTGAACTCGGCGATTTCGTGTCCAGAGCGCTTCGTCACGGTGACCCCGCCCTGCTTTCCAAAATGAAGTCCACCCGCTCTCCAGCGGTGCAGCGACCAGCTGTACTCTTGACGCAGTCGCAGTATTCCATTAGCCGCATTGGCTTCGTTGCTCCGTTCGTACTCAGTGGCTCCCCCTGTAGCATTGGGTTGACCTTCCAACGCGACCAGACTTCGTGCAAACGGCGAGGGTATGGAAGGTTGTAGATCTTGAAAGATAGGTTCCCGGTGGTTTGGCGGATGAATCGGGTGCTTTGACGACTTGGGCGAGCGTTATTGCCCTCGGCTCCTGCTGTGGGCACAATGATCAGCGATCTGTTTCAGTGGCTCCGATGAATGACAGCCGGAAATGGAGGTGGCGATCGTCGTGTAGCTAGAGTCCAAGGATTAGCCTTTGGAGATACATGTTCCTCGAAAATGGTTGCGGCAAATGCTGTGAAGGTCACAGGCCAATTTGATAGCGGTGAAGCGTCCCGAAAAGCGGCGTGTGGACGGTATCAAGCCCTTGAATAACAGAGCCGACGCTGCTGCTGCGCCACGCATGGGCCCTTTTCCACGTGGGTTAGCACGAGATCATTGCAAACGACCACTGCGGAATTGCTCTCCAGCTGCGTACTCAACCCAACTTTGACCTTTCCACCGTCACAGACGCGCTTTCGAAGCTCCCACGTACAGCCTACCAACACAAATCACCACAGCGATGCGTCGCATGATCTTCCTACTCTTCGCCGCGCTGACGCTGGCCTTTGCCGCCACTTCCACCGCCATTATCGACTACAAGCAGCTCCCCACGTGCGCCAAATCCTGCATCATCCTCAGCACTTCAGAGCTGATCTGTGTACCGCCTGCCGCTCCTGTCTCCAACAACGCTACCTACGTCAATTGCTTCTGCCAGTCCGACTATCTCAAGGCCCTTCACGCCAACGGCGAGCTATGCCACCAATTCTGCCCCCAGGAGGACAACATAGCAATACACCACTACTACAACAAGCTCTGCGGTACCCCAGACCCCGCCTTCTCTTCAAGCACTACTTCGCTGCCTGCGCCAACTCCAACTTCATCTTTGGAGGCAGTTGAGACTTCAGCAGCCGCTCCTGCGCCGCCCAAAGATGGCGAAGAAAAGCCTCGCGATCATGGAGCGTGGCTCCAAGATAATTGGAAGTACCTGGTGATTGCTGGTGTCCTGCTCCTATTCACCCTGGTCATCTTGTTCGGCCTTGCGTTCCTTCACCGCAACCACCGGAAGAAGCAAGATCTGGAGAGGGCAAACCGGCACAATGGCATGATTCCCCTTCAGCTAATGCTAGCAGCCGCAACCTCTCGGCCCACTACTTCTGGTGAGGAGGACTTGGACAACCTGCCAACCCCGGCCGTCTCCTCTCCTCTCGGATCTCCAGGCTCACCCCATAGCTTCTCAGATTCTCTGAGAATGTATGCCGAGGAGGTGCGTGAGCGAGAGGAGAGGCGGGTTGAGCGAGGCGGTCCTCCGCCTGTGTTTGGGTCGGTGCAAAGAAGGTAGATGGAGGACGCTGTAGGGGGTTGGTGGTTACTGGGTTGGCTTTGGTGGGGCAATTGGTGGTTGAGGGTGATCAGGGCATTGGAAGGCAAGATGGTTGTCGCTGGCTTCTGCTGCCGTAGTTTTCTGGGCGAAGGGTCTGGCACTCAATTTCATGGTGTTTTCTGCATTCTCAGGCTTGTTGTATGATGTCGGTGATAATTGTGGGACTTCCAGGGGTGCGCTTCCCCCGCAACGCCCGTGCACTCCTTGGCACGATGCCCATTCTCCATGCTGTCTGTCGATCTCGACGCCGGCCAGACCCAACAACCACTGCAGCGGCATTCGGTTCTTCTTCAACCCGAGCCGTACAATCGCTCGAATTACCGAAAATTGACGGTTATTCACGTGTTCGCGATGCACCCGCCAATCGCTATTCGTTCCTGTCGACTCGCCAACGGCAACTCAGCGCCTCAACTCCAGATTTCGATCATTTATGCCCCACGAAGTCACCGTCGTGGCGTTCTTCCCCGCACAATTGGAACGCCATTCCCTTGGCCCTGGAACACATGCCGAATTGGATATCCGCTGTCACGGCTATGTGCCAGCATGCCGTGCAATAATCAAGCTTCGCCTACATGCGTTTTAGATCGCGGCTATATCTTTGACGTTTAAAACCCGTGCTTGGTCCTCTATTCCTCCCTCAAATCGTCCCGCGAGCGTAGATCTCTTCAAGTGGATTCTGCATCTTTCCCATTCGACCTAACCTTACGCAACCAACGATGGCGGGCGAAAAGCGGAGCATCGAGGTGCACGATGCCACGCCGGGGACACTCGAAGACTTGAAACACACAAAGACTATCGACACGGTACACCAAGATGAAGCCGTCAGGGTGCTAGCTCAGTATGCTGGGGATGAGTTCTGGACGCCAGAAGAGGAGAAGAAACTAGTCCGAAGAATCGACAGGAAGCTCTTATCGTTGCTGATCGTCACGTACGGTCTGCAGTACTATGACAAGGCTATGTTATCTCAGGCAGTATGTGGTCCTATAGGCAACTGTCTGGATTACTCTCATAACAGCTGCAGGCTCTTTTTGGACTTCGAACGGATCTTCACTTGACTACCGGCAATCGCTATTCTATGTCTGCATCGATCTTCTATCTGGGCTTTATCGTCGGCAGTTACCCAGCAATCCTAATGGCTCAGCGCTGGCCAATAGAGCGGGTTGCTTCTAGTATTGTCGCAGTGTGGGGTGTCTGCCTCATGTGCAGTGCGGCTTGCCACAACTGGCAAGGCTTCTACGCGCAGAGATTCTTTCTTGGCTTCCTCGAATCCGGTGTATCTCCCATGTTCATGCTTATCGTCGGTGGATGGTACAAGAAGGGAGAACAAGCACTTCGCATGGGCGCCTGGTAAGCCCAATTCTCGCTAAGGTTTTGTGGACATGTGTTAACCTTCCATTTTTTTTAGGTATTGCGCAACTGGATATGTTTCTGCCGTTTCTCCTCTTATCAACTACGGACTAGGCCACATAAACGGAGGTGGGCTGAACAGCTGGCAGTACATGTACATTGTTGCCGGCGCAATTACCGTGCTATGGGCTATTGTCATTCTGTTCTTCATGCCTTCGGATCCGATTCGCGCGAAGGGCTTCAACGAGCGCGAGCGATACATTGCCGTTGCTCGAATGCGCGAGAACAATTCTGGTGTCCGCAACAAGCACTTCAAAATCGAGCAGATGTGGGAGTCGTTGCGCGACATCAAGTTCTGGATAGTCTTCAGCATGGCTTTTCTCATCATGATTGCGAACGGGCCAGTCTCTTCTTTTATCCCGATTATTATCAATGGGTTCGGCTTCAATCGACTAAACTCCTTGCTCTTGACCCTGCCTGCAGGTGCTGTCATTGGCACGATTGAGCTCACGGTACCCTACGCCGCCTACAAGTTCAAGGGCATTCGGACATGGCTCATTGTCGCTTGCCAGTGTGGAACGATCACGTCGTCGATCCTCCTTTGGCGACTCCCGCGCGGTGAGAAAGGAGGCCTGCTGTTTGCATGTTATATCCTGGCTTCCTTTGGAGGGGCGTATGCGGTGCTCATGGGTCTTCAGATTGCCAACACCGCGGGTTACACGAAACGATCGGTGACCTCTTCAGGCATTTTCGTGGGATATTGTCTTGGTGCGCAGCTCTGCCTCCCTCTTCCTTTGTGTTGAAACTGCTAAGACATGCACAGGCAACTTTGTCGGGCCCCTTCTTTTCAAGCCCCAGGACGCGCCAGTCTATGCGCCAGGTTTTATCGCTGTCCTGGCCACATCAATTGGTGCTGCCGTGCTAGCTATCGTCTACCGATACGTTTGCATCTGGGAAAACGCCAAACGCGATAAAGCTGGCACCATGGAAGGCTTCGATCATGCGTACGAAGATGATCTTACAGATATGAAAAACCCACAGTTCCGCTATACGCTTTGATGCGGCCAGAAGAAAGGCGCAATGTGCAGGCGATCGGCGAAAACAGATGCATCAAAGAAAAACGGCTATCTGCATCGTCATGGAGACGCGACAGTAAGCAAGTGTTCATTGGACGCATTCGCGCACATTGCATCGGTCGTGGGATTTGTATGCAGGGTGACTGGCGCCGGCGTGTGCTTGCCCGCCCCAGGTCGCTTCGCACAAGCAGCGACGGTCCGAACAGATAATTAATGCTTGAGCCTCTTTGCTATACCCGTCTCCTCAAAGTCTTCACGAATGTCTACTGACATTACGATGCGCTGCTGAACATGCAGCGATCTCGCAAGGCATGCGGCCTCCGGTACGGCTCCGCACACAGCGAAGCATACCCGTGGTTCACCTCAACTCCATCCTGCCCGCACTCAGATGACCGACCAACACCGCAAAATTGCACTACCGGCCCCAACTTGCGTATGCAACATTCGCATGTGTCAAGCTACTGATGCGTTGTCTTCGGGTACCCCTCCCGTCATTGATATTCCCGGGGTTATTGTTCGCCACGGTCTCACGTTGTCCTGCAATCCTCAACCCCTGCCACCAGGAGGCCTTCGTTTTAGCATTATAATCCGTCAGTCTCTTTGTGCTGTTGAGTCCGGCTTGTGAGGTGGTTCTGCTTGACTTGCTCTGATTTCTCTGGTAAGCGCTTGCACATTCACAATGTGGCAATTCTAACATTTGCGACCTGAAAGACCGACCTCAATCTTTTGTTAACGTGTAGCTTCGAGCGATGTATTCCAAGTTCAAGTCGGTCATTTACAAGCCTTCGAATTCCACGATTTCATTACCCGATCAGCTCCTGCATCCCGACCACATTTCCGCCGTGCAACAAAGCCACAGCCCGAAGTATCCCTTCCCATTGAATCCCAACCTCGTAAAGAACTCTCGACATGACTACCATCCTGAAAGCTTACCTGCGATGTCTGACGACACCTGGCGAGTCCGGCACAATTTATACATGCTGCTCACCAGCAGGCAGAACGATTGTGCGAAGGACTACCCTGCTTGGGTGCTCGAAACTTGCATTGGTTGGACCGGAAGCGGCTTCGAACTTCGTCAGCGCACTGAGCAGCAGCTATTGGAGCTCTGCCCTATAAGTGCTCTCGCTCCTGACATCGAGTCAAAGAAGCATAGACCGGGTGTGTTCGCTCCACCGCAGGCTCGAGCTATGATCGGCGGGGTCATCGTTCACTTCGTGGCGGACAAGACAGCAAGGGAGCGTCAGGGTGACACAGTCCGGCGGCACCTGGAAGCGGAGAATCTTCGCTCCCATCGGCTTCGATTTTCTAATCCGGGCTACGATCTACCCGGACATGCGCCATACTCCAGTAGTATGAGTATGGGTTCAATTGCAACCCTGCCAGTGCTTCCCGCCTTCCATTCGCAAACTCCATCGCTTTATGGAGGACATAGTATGATTGCTACACCATCCAATTACTGCCGAACACCCGTCCCTATCTATCAGAGCCCAGGTGTTGCGAGTACAAATAGGCGGACGTCCTGTCCGTCGCTGGCTAGCAAATACCATATTTCCCAAAATGCTACGCACCACCCAAAATCTCAAACTTCCGCGTCTGCATTGTCATCTTCGATTAGAGACAGCGCATCGTCGCGACTCAGTGCCTCCACAACCAAAACATCGCCACCGCCTTCCATAGAATCTCCAGCTAACGGGGCCAAGCTCTATTCAAGCCATTCTGAGCAGGTTTTCAGGTCGAAAGCCTCGACGGGTTTGACCACTTCGTACCGCAGGAGACGTCATGGAAGCGGAACGCCGCAGCTAACGCAACAACGGCCATGTTCGAGAAGAACGAGAGAATTGCGTCGCTCCTCCAGCTATTCAGGCACTCACGCATACGATGACACGCAGACGGTTATGGCTTCTAGACGCAGCTCTGTTGGGTCACTGCCGGCTCGAATATCTACTACCACGGAAAGAGAGATGCTGCTGGCTCCGATGGACCCTGCGTTGCCGGGCAGGCAACCGACCTCCTCACTTCTTGGGAAGCCGTCTGCTATGAAGTCACCAACCACCGAGGCTCGTAATCGGCCTGTCACCTCAGCCAAACGGACGACATTCTCGATCCCAGAACCCATCTCTGAAGAAGAACTAGAGGAAGACGTTTCCGGCCATGGCTTGTCCAGCCGTGCTGTGCGTCAGGACAGTACGGCTGGTCACAAGCCCCATGGAAGCGAAGCATTCAGCAAGAACTCGTCCGGGACCTGTCCTTCCACCCTCTCACGTGCAGTACGGTTCTTCCGTTCTCCTCGGGGCGCCAACAATGTTAAAGTAGCCGACCAACTCATACGTGGGGATCCTCAATTTGGCGAGTATAAATCATGGAACGCACCACGCTCACGCAATGAGCTCCCCATTGCCAAGACAATGGTTCGCACGCCGTCTGTCGCATTCGCGCGGGGCGCTTCAATCGTCTCCGCATCGACACCCAAGACAACAACCTTTGCTGCTCACACTGTCGAAGTGGAAGACGTGTCTATCAACTCGATTCTCAGAAATGCCAAAGATTCATTTCGTAGACTGACAACAATCAACGATCGACCACCTCTTCCGAGTCACCGCAACAATGATCGACCGAGTCGACTGGTTGCCCAGCACAGCAACCCTCATTTGAATCTGCAGACTGAGGTCCCTCAGAGAGCACCACGCCGGATGTATAGCGAACAAAACATGTACCCGTCTCTAAACTCAATGTGTGGAAATCATTCGGAGAGTTTGCGTTCTGTGCAAGAATCCACGACTCACACTATAAAACACACGGAGACGTCAAGCGCATCGCCTCCCTCGCCTCCGCCGCAGCTCGGACCTACGTTGCTTGAGCAGATTGATGAGAGGAAGAGGGCAGGTTCGAAGGCGCGGTCGGAGATGCGAGAGCTTAGGATTGACATCGCTAAAGGCGTACCGCGGAAGGACACTGTCACGAAGACTCTTGCTCCGCCATCGCCGCCGCTCAATGCTGGACCCGGGATAAAGATCGAGGAGTTGCGACTTGAACTACCCCCCATTGACACCGACCTCGGGCTCCCACCTCTTGGTTCTTGGCGAGATGTCTGATGTGGAGGATCAGAACGGCATGAGATACAGGCATGCAGCAGGAGGACGGCACCCTCATAATCATTGCAGGAGGCGTAGAGAGTATATAGACAATATTAACGCAAATACAGCGCCCTATAGGGCAGTCTACCTAATGCATTGACTTTGAGTACGTAGAAGTCAAACACCGACAACAAACCCGCGCCCACACCGCTCAACGCTGGTTGAATACTGTGTTCTCAAGTGTGCTAGCCCAGATCCGGTAAGGCGCGGGCGAGCATACACTTGACCCGCAGCACCAGCACTAGCAACTCAACCTCCACCACAACATCTCTAACATGCCATTCTGGACGCGCAAGCCCTCAAAGCGCGCCAAAGCTACTGTCGTCTCTGTAAGCTCGCGGGTCAAGCTTTGCGCATTCGATTCACTAACTGCCCAGCAGCCTGACCATAACCGCCTCAACTCGCCCTTCCTGCGCCTTCCCGGCGAACTGCGCAATCTCATCTACTCCTACGCCATTTTCCCGCGCCTGGACGCAGTCACTATCACCCATGAGACCAAGCCGGAGCACTTTGGGAAAACCGTGCTGAGTCTGCCACTCTTCCGCGTTTCGCACCAAATCCGCGCCGAGGCGCTGTCGTACCTAGTCGCCAACAAAGGGCTCAAGATCTGCGGCTACGAGGCTGCCACTGCGTTCTTCGACTGCATTGGATCCGCGATCAAGGATGTTAGGGCCGTGGTGATTGCGCAACCATTTGTCTTCGGTCAGTCTGTGCAAGTCGAGCTAGTTGACCTCTTTTTCTACTTTCTCGACCAAGCAGAGGGCCTGCAATACTTTCGGTCTGAGCATGGACTAGTAGGGCATCCTGTCGGAGACGATCTAATAGGCGCCGATGCTATCCTTGATCTGAATAGGGAGTTCGTGCTGGGTAGAGAGGAGTTAGTATACCACTTTGGAATTGGGGTTTACGACCCCAAGAGTCCGGCATTTGGCAGCATTACTGGAGAGACGGGGAGGATGGAAGACCTCTGGTGGGAGGGTGGGGATGAGAGGCCCGTAGAGGGGGTTATGTATTTGTATTAGGCTAGTAGGAGCCGCTGGGTAATGCAATGCCGTTCTCGTCATCTATGAACTGTCACAGACATCTTGGTACAAGTATAAAGATGCACTCTCTATCCTCCAAATACTCAAGCATCCCCCAGATCATACATCACATGAGCAACGGCTCCCGAATCATGACCGTGCTCGTATCCGTACCCTGCAGTCCATACTTGCTCAGATCAAAAACCTCCTCATACCTCGCCTCAAACCCCATCCTCGCATACAACTGCCGCCCTACTAACGTCGACTCGAGGAACGAAGGGAGCTGCGCCTTGTCCGCCTTCTCAGTACCCCACTTGATGAGCATCTGCCCCGCGCCGCGCCTGTGATGCTCTGGGTCGGTGACTAGAATGTGCAGAACTACTCATCATCAGCATCATGACTGGCAACTCAGTTGACAAGGCAGATTGGACATACAGTAGAAGGGCTTCGTGCCCATGAACTCCTTCCTCACCCTGGCCAAATAGTTCATAAAGTCCCTTGCCGCAGGCCTATCCTCCTCATCCTTCCCCGGCACCGGCAACATACTCTGGATCTGCTCTTCCGTGCGCTCCTTCTCGTTGATGCGCCACTTCGCGCCCGCGATCATGGCGTTGTTGAGATCCGTGTCTATGACTTTGAGATATGTGACGTCAGGCTCCTCGCGCCAGGATTTAATGTGCTTGTCGACTGACTTCTGGGTCCAGGAAGGCGGTAAAGGAGAAGGCTTGAGCAAGGTCGTCATTGCTGCGTTGCCGCCGGAGGAGAACGCGGCGAGTTGGATGCGGACGAGGTCTGGGAAGTCGGATTCTTCGAGGGGGAGGACTTTGAGGACCATGGCTGCTTGATTGATGGTGGTGATCGAGTAGAATAAGCTACTTGACTTCTTTTTAGCTGTCGGAGGATGACTGTAGTCTTAAAGACTCAGCGTTGGGGCGCTCGAAAATGGTAATGTTCGAGACACCTTCCTCTTTCGGATTGGTGGGGTGGCATCTCGAGTGCCAAAACAAGCAGTGCAGCCCTTCCCACCACAACCAACCACACACGCCCTTTGCTTTCGCTACGTGCGTTACGCGACGCTTTCTAACATACAGCACTGCTTTGTCAGCGATTTCGATGAGTCAAAGATGATGCGACATGTAATGCGAGATGTACGGCTGCATGCCAAGTGCCCCGCCTGTCAGCCCGCGGCACCTGGAGATTGCCGAAAGTGCGATTCGCGATGACCGCAGTTTGGACCCGATATTGAGACCAAAGTACGAATGGAAAGGAGGCGTCCTAAGAGCTGGAAACAAATGATGACACAGTACAAGGTGGCAGCCTGGTCTCCTGGACAAGCTCACCAAGCCTCGGACGGTCTATGCATGACCGCTGTCGAGCACCAAACGCTCATGGAACGGAACGCTGGACACCGCAGAGTTGGAACGCCTCAGCCTCGGGACCCGGAACATTGTGCGCTGCCAAGTTCGAATGGCAGAATCATCTACTCTGCCAAGTGCGGATGCGAAGGCGCGATCGCACTAAAGTTGGCCTCCAGTAAACCGCACTGTCTCCTCGTTCATTTCGGCCGAGAAAGCTCATTTACTACGCTATCATCGCTACAGTAAAGTATGTAAACTCGCAACACCCAGTCTAGCGGACTTGACCTGCGGAATCACTCAAAACGCCTCGCACCGCTGACCGCATTGCACCTTGCTTCTGGATCTTGATGCCAAGTGCCTCAGAATGTTCTCAAAGTGCCGAGTCTACCACTCCACTGTTACTAGATGCCATCTTACGGGCAATCCTCCGTCTAGGATCCCATACTATGTCGCGTATCACCCAGGTACATCCCTCGACTGCCTGTCACCTAGCGGCATATCCTCCGTAATGCTGTACCCAAATGGTTCTGGGAAATCACATTTGCACCCGCAATCGTCGAGAACAGCGATGAATGCCTCGCAGAAATTGTCCGCTGCCTTACATCTCCAACAAAAGTTGCTATTCAGAGCATCGCATGACATCTGAAGGCCCTCTCGAGCCAACAGCGAAACATGACAGATTTGTGTACACTGCCCCATCCCATTTTACTACGAAGAACCTCGGTAGGCCATGGTTGGAGGCTCCAGAATCATAAGAAGCCATTGTCCACTTTCGAAATCGCTCAGTATCCTGCATCAGCTGTCCTTATTCCATGATACTCAGGCCGGTCCTTCTTCTTCTCCACTTCTCCCATCCTTAGTCGTACTCCTTCAACGCGCACGAAATGAAATCCTTTCTCCATCTCTCCTTCCTACCCACCATCACCCTCGCTGCACTAACCTCCAGCACACAAAACGACGTAACAAATGGCGGCGCGTGCAAGCCCATGACCGTCCTCTTCGCACGCGGTACCACCGAGACGGGCAACATGGGCACCGTCGCTGGCCCACCCTTCGTGTCCGCCATCGGCGCCATGATGGGTGCGGACAACGTCGCTGTTCAGGGCATCGAGTATCCCGCAGACATCCCTGGCTTCCTCGCGGGCGGCGACAAGGCTGGAAGCGCGCTGATGGCGCAGATGGTGGGCATGGTTAGAGCACAGTGCCCGGACACAAGTCTGGTCATGGCTGGATATTCGTAGGACTCCCAATTCAAATTTGGATCACCCATCTCCCATCTCCCAACGACACTTGACAAATGCTAATATTGCGCAGTCAAGGCGGCCAACTCGTGCACAACGCCGCGAGCATGCTGTCCGCGCAGGACTCGGCCTTCGTCAACAGCGCCGTCATCTTCGGCGATCCGGACAATGGCGATCCTGTCGGTAAGGTTGCGGCTGCAGACACGATGGTGGTGTGTCACACTGGCGACTTGATATGTGCAGGCCAGAGCGTCATTCTGGCCCCGCACTTGACATACGGAAGGGATGGAGATGCTGCGGCGAAGTTTGTGGTCGGGAATATGAACGCTGCTGCTGTAGGTGCCGCGACAGCGAAGGGAAAGGGCAAGGTTAGGAGGACGGTGCGGTTTGTGTCTTGAGAGCAGAATTCTTGCATGGAGTATTACAACTTGTACATAGCACATCCGTTACACACCAGTATATAGCTGCAGGACAGCACCACCCATTAATTTTCGATTCGTCGCCCGCTCAAGGCCTGGCTTGGATTGTTGTGATGTGACTGCTCCGTGGTGTCTCGTATTTAATCACCTTACACGAGACATGCAAGAAGCTGTGCAGAAACCACGACTCGCGCATCTCGAGCCAACTTCCGCAATCAGCAACTTCTTCAAAACACTGTCGAAGACTGCAGCGCTTAAGAGAGCACTTTGCGACGCGCTTGTGTCGCGAACTGTGATGTTTGATGTGCCGGCAGTAGTTGAAACACTTTGTGCGCCACATTGAGAAGACTGACTCG
>TARA_R110002003_G_scaffold214_14_pt1 | contig 12642 bp, 13 predicted proteins | sample TARA_R110002003 | Tara Oceans TARA_R110002003 (sample SAMEA4396441) | marine metagenome | biome: Westerlies Biome; feature: [SRF] surface water layer (ENVO:00010504); material: water (ENVO:00002006), including particulate matter (ENVO:01000060) such as... | depth 5 m | reverse complement strand
TTAAAGATTTCAAGCCCTTTTCGGAATACTTTTCCATGGTTCGCACTGAGCATAAATATGGGCAAGCGACCGCGTCAGCGCGTGTTGATCAAGGGGTCTTTCTCTCCAGAGGTCCACATTAGTTGCGTGGTTTAAATCGTGTAGGGTCAATATGGCGTATAGAATGCATTATTTGAAGTTGTGATCGAGTGACGACAGTAGTGGAAGTGCCTTTTTTGGCATTTGTTGATGAGACCGGCACATCGCGGAGAAGCGCACTATACGCCTGCAGCGTCTTCCTTGTATAAAGCACCAGTCAATATCTCCCAGAAGACAAACTTATAAGTGTCGTGTGTCGCCGCTCAGATGATGCACAAGACATCGTGCAAGGCTGCTTGCTCAGGTGGTCTGCGCTTGAAGCCGCGGCCAGGGCAAGTGCTCCGCAATCGAGCCTCCGCGGGATATCTAGGCAGGGTCAAATCATACAAGGCACAGGAGCTGCTCGACTACCGTAGATATGGTCAACAACCGAAAAGGTGGAAGTCTGGGGAGCATGAAGCCCCAGGGTGTACGACGTAATGACGTCCCCGCCAACGGTCCAGCTTCCGACGCTCCGAACATCGAGCCGTCCAACGGCACTCCATCAACTTCAGTCATTAAGCAGGCGTCATACCCGTGCTGCTGTCAAAGTAGTTACCATCTGATCGGAGCCATTTCAGCCATGACCTTCTTCTGCAGAGCAGCCAAGCCGAGTAGGGCTTGGAATTCCAAGTCCAGAGATCCCACCAACGAAGCCAACAAATCCTTAGACGACGTACCTCCATATCTTCACCTACTGCAGGCCTGATGTATTCAAGCGTCCCGCGAGCTGTCCCGCTGAGATACAATACCCGCACTGAATGCGCAGCACGCCGTTACGGGCAGATGGCCTTTTTGAACGCAACATCCGACTCCGCTGCAGCTCCTCCCTAGAGAACAGCAACATCCGACAGGAAATTTCAGGCTTCTTATCGTCTCGCGCAGACCGAAAAGCTTCATCTTCTCCAAGCATACGATATCTGACGTTTTCCTTGTAGGACTCGACCCAACACACCGAACGTGAGCATGGTGCCTTTCCAGCACCTTATCTACACCCGCTCTGCGCTTTTAAATGCCTAAAACACCCCAAATATCCTCAACCCACACCTCTTCTTTCTAACCCCCATCCACCTCGCCAATCCTGTTAACTCCGACCACGTTTCATCACTACCTAACCTCCACACCAGCCGCTAACGCATCTTCGCACATTCTGCTCAGCGCGATAACCGTCCAGAGACTAGCCATCGAGCTACTCGGCATGCAACCAACATGATACAAATTCCGTATCCACCGCCGACACCTAGCGCGCATGAGCAGAGCCTGCCTCACCACTGTGCACTTATCTAGAAACGTACATCGATATGGAGCGGCTTATCGCGTTTCCCCTTCTTCACCCCCTCCCTCCAAATTTCGGCACTTCCATCTCCTCGTCCGCCTTTTAATCGTCTAGCTCAAACACTGCACCCAATCCAACGGACATGTAGTAGCACCGCTACCGACGCACTGCAGCCCACATTCGAGCCTGAATATGCGGCCGCGTGGACGTGCAGGGATGGGGAATGTGCTCGTTGGTGTCGGGATGTTTGTGAAAGGGGCAGGGGAAGGCAGCGATGAGGGGCGAACGAGGTGCAACGCGGCGTGTAGCATGGGTGGGTGATATTCGCTGTGGTGCTTGGGAGTGCGCGGGGACGTCGAGCGGAGGGGTTGATATGAATCGGGGATAGATGGGCCATGAGGTGCGAGAGCGTGCCAAAACGGTTCACATGTGATGATAGCAGTGTGAGGTTCGCGTTGCGCATTTGAGGCTTATTATCGTAGTAAGTTTATGGATCTCGTTTACATGACGTGCAAAGAAGAGGAGTTGATGGTTCAGATCAATTTGCGTATCATATGAAATTGCAATTATTACGCTTTCTGTCCAGGATATCCCCTTCCCATGACTTTTTCGTAGTTGACGCATCTAGCTGCGCCAACTGGATTCCCCCGCTCTAGTTAAATTCATAACGCTATAGATGCAAGACTCGCTCAAATCAGATATCTTGCTGTACTGCTAATGAAGCAGTAGGCGTTTTCCAAGACACGAGCTTGACTCGACCTTCTGTGCTCGTCAAAACTCGTAACCGTAGCTCTTCGTACCGTCGTGTCGTCGCTTGTGAAATCATCACTCCAGTTCCCACATCTTCCTTGCTTCCCATGCACATGAGCGCGGTGCTCACATGCCAAATCCCTCCCGCTCCCACCACAAATCCCTCATTCGACACACTCTAGCGCTTCTTAACCGCAGAGTTCTTCACACTCTTCAGCGGATCCGTCTTCCTAGGTGACTGTGTCCCAGCCCTAGCCTTCGACGCAGTAGTAGACAGCTTCCGTGCCGCCGGCTTAGAAGGCGACAAAGACTCCTCCTGGCCATCGAGCAAATCACTGTCAGCCTCCTCGTCGATCTTCGTGGGAGACTTGGAGCGCGCGCTAAGAGCGGACTCGGCATAGCTACGAGGCTTCGTGGTAGCGCGGCTGCTCTTCCGAGATGGCGTCTCGTGAGGAAGCTCGCCGCGGTGAGGGCGCGTCGAGGGCGGGTTCAAGCCGGCGGGCTTGCGAGCTGGAGTAGCCGGTGGCGGGGCTGACTTCGCGGCTTTAGGCTTGAGAATTGGAATTCTGCCTAGCATCAACTTTGACGGCGGCTTCCTGGACGGCTTGATGTGGTCAGTATCTGCCGCATCGTCGTCGGCAGCGTGCGGGATAAGGTTGTCGGGTGCAGGAGGGCTTGCTCCAAACTTGATCGGCCGCTTCATCTCCTCTTCATTGTACTGTTGTTCCTCAAGCCCGCGCTTCTTGGAAGGCGTGCTTGATTGGGGCCCACGCGCACCCTGGCTGACATGAGAGCCCATGGTCAAATCGTTAGGGCGCTCGATACGCTTCGCCTGGCTCTTCGACAAGGGGAATACGCCGACGAGAGGGGATGACGGCCAAGCGGATTGAGCCCTTGGATGAGGCTTCGACTGCGATGAGATCACCTCTGCAGGGCTGGCATCAAGACCAGAAGCACGGCCAGTGCTTGGGCGAGCAGCTGCCGTGAGGTCCACCTGGGAAGCTTGATCTGATGCTAGTGTCAGCGCAGTTCTTGAATTCTGAGGCTCATGAGACTTTACCCAGGGTGGAACCAGAAGACTTCAAGTCTGCTTCAAGCTTCCTTCGCCGCTCTTGCTCCGCATGCAGCTGCTGCTCCAGCTCCGTGATCCGGTCTCCATCCGATTTGATCACCTCCTCTTGCTCGGCATATAGCGCCCGCTCCTCTCGAGCCAGATCGTTGGCTTCATCCAGTTCCTTTTTTCGATCTTCAGCGAGGGTCCTCGCTTGCTCCAGAGCTTGGTCCTGCTCGTCGATGCGCACTTGTAGCTTCTTCGCGTCTGCCAGTGCACATTGAAGGCTGTTGTTGCTCACATTGAGTTGCGCCTGGAACCCGTCTGCGCGCTTGTTTGCCTCGGCCGTTGCTTGTTCCTGTTCGCTCAGGCTCCGTTGCAACGACATGACCGTCTCTTGTGCCCATTGTAGGTCCTCATCCTTGTCCTCGAGTTGGGCGCGTCTATCTTCGGCCAGTACGCTGGCTTGTTGTAGCTCATCCGCGATCAAACGAAGAGCTACGTTTGCCTGGTTGATGCGATCTTTGACGGCGGTGAGCTTGTTTTCGTATGCCACTTCCTTATTTTCGAGGAGGCAGTGCAGGCCATCAGCGTGTTGGTGTGCCTCTTCGAGCTCGGCCTCGAGCTGGCTGTAGCGTTGTGTGGGTCGTGGTTGGCTAAGCTGTTGCTGCAGGAAGCTAATATGCCGGCGTAGCTCGTCAGGGCTCCGTTTCAATTCGTGTTGCAAGGCCTCGGCCTTTCCCTCAGCTAGCAAGACTTCCTGGAAAAGGTCGTTGCGTTCGATGTAAAGCGCATCGTAAGCGCCCTCCAACTTCTCCTTGCGTTCGAGCTCTTCCGTGATATTTCTCTCTAACTGAGGCGCGATCCGTAGCTCCTCTTTAGCTGCCACCAACTGTTCATGCGCCTTGTCAATCTCCGCCCGAAGACGGTCGTCACTGACAATCAGCCTCTTTAGCCAAGCACATGTATTCTTGACTTTATCCCGCCAGTATCTCGCACGCTGCCCCTGTGGTGCGGGCATGTGTGCGACATATTCGCACAGTTTGTAAAGGCCTCCAGACACAATGATGCCCTGAAGAAGAAGTCCGAGCACCGGCTTCATCTGCTTAGGACTTGCAAGCACTGTACCATGTTTGGCCGACTGCTTCGCAGCATAATCGTACATGGCCGTGACATCTTGGAGAAGGTTCGGCGGGACAGTTTGGAGAGCAGCGCGGGCGGTCTCCAGGATAGTCTTAGTCGTCGTAGTGGTGACGGTCGCCGTACTGGCGGTCGCCGTGCTGGCGAATGGGGCGAGGGCGGTGTTTGGGACGGTCGCGAAACCCATGCTGTGAGACATCTTGGTGTGGTGCTCTTTTGGAGAAAAGCTATGAGGGTGGGTCGTCGACACAAGGATTGCTCGTCCGCTGTGGTCGAGTCTGCGGACAAAGTGTCAAGCGAGGATATGTGAGGGGTATATCCCAAGCTGAACAGCACGAATCGAAAGCGCAGAATGTTCGTAGTTGCTTTAAGTAGAGCTCGGCAAGTCAAGTTGAGCGGGAGTGTGTTGCTGTTGATGTTGTGGTTGACTTGTCCTGTTGAGAGCTCTGATTTGGCGAATGTAGACGTAAACAAGAAGGCTGCGCGGGGCACATTATATACAGCATCGAAAGAAAGCGCGCAATGACTGTACAGTGGACTGTGCACGGGATCGTGAGAGTTGAGAAGAGAAATTGCCATTCACTTTGACGTCATGCTCATTGCAACCTCCGAGATCGCAGAACGTGGAGAAAGGTTCTACAACAAGACTTGAGTGCCCCATTTGTGGTGAGAAAGGAGAATGGATGGACTGCATGTATTGGGATATCTAACGAGAGCTCCATACTACCTCTGGAAGCTCTGGACGCCGGCGTCGCTGGAGCCATAACGAGAGACCCTCAAGTTTGAGGACGTGATCTACCATGGAGCACTAACGGTGATGCTAAATGTCAAATACATATCCATAGTCTTGACAGTTGTCCGCCACTCATGGAGGTGACTTCACGCTGTGTTGCTCTTCTGACCCCACCATAGCTCCGCCTCTTCTGCCTTCCACGCATCGTAGTCGCCTGCAGCGCGCTCGATGACTGCCTGCTCAGCAGCTGATTGCCACGTTTTTGCAAGATGTCCATTCTTGAGGTCTTCCTTGAACTTGGCGACATCCGTGCGGAAGCAGTCGTTGTTGATAGTGAAGGCATGTGGGCGCGTGTCCTCGGTTGGTCCGGCCTTGATCTTGTCGAGCAGCGCGGTGTTGTAAGCGCAATGCGGGAGCATTGATAAGAGATTGGTCTGCTGCTCAACGCTGAGACTGGTCCAAGCTGCGGGTTCGAGGAGCATGTGATAGATGTCTGCCTTGCCGAGTCGGCTGGTTGAATTCGTAGTGATGAACACTGGGTCGAAGACTTTGCTGGGGCCCTTCCTTACTGGATTTGACTTGATTGGCTTGGCTTCCTGGAGGTCTTCGAAGCGCTCTGGAGCTTTGCGGTTGCGCGAGGGGCGATTGCTGGGTGGTGGAGGTGGTGGCGCAGCCTTCTTTACTGCAGGCCGTTTCGAAGCGGGCTTCTCTGCGGACACTTTCTTCGGTGCAGGCCTCGACTTTCCCTTTGCCTTTGCCTTTGGCTTGGACGAGGCTGTGGCTTTCTTGGACGGAGGCGAACCGACCTCCTGGTCATCCTCACGGCTGCGTTTCCTTGCCATGTTGGAGGTGATTGGGGGCGAATCGGTAGATCCTTCTCTGGCTGCAGTTGACGTTGTGGTTGCGCTGATCTCAGGAAGAGGCGGAGATGGTGCTCTTGTTAGACTTCTGGGTGAGAGCTGAGTTGGAGGGCTTGAGCTGGGAGGCGTGATTGTCTCTGGAGGCGTTGATGGCGCAGACGAGAGGGGTGAAGAGATTGGCATTGATTGCGCCATGGCGGGCTCTGTTGGAGTCATGGATGCTTTGGTGGTTTGCTTTTGAGGTGTTTGGGATCTTTCTGTGGAAGTTGTAGAAGGCGACTGTTTGCGCTGAGAATTGGAAGGAGATAGGCTGTCGAAATATGTCAGATCTAGTAATAGCTCTCTGTGACAGTCGAATCTGAGAGCTGAAACACAATAGGGTACAATAGGTAGCAGAGCCACAAGGTGCAAGTACGGCAGCAATGGCTCTCCTACGGACTTTGCGAATAGAAGGACAATAGCAGGCACCAGGCTCGGCAGAATAATTGGCCGATTCGGGTCGCGTTGTTGCTTGCAGTACACGTGACAGGTGAAAGAGCTTCAGCTTACCGCAGTGGTAGCGACATGATGTTCGTCGTTCGTCTAGTCAGCCTAGCTGACCGCTACCCTCAGCACTTCAAGCACTATCTCCCAGGCACACCTCTTTGTATTGTAGTTGCGATAGTCACGAGTCTTGGTTTCGAAATGCCCTCTCAGTACGCCGTATTAGGCTTCAGGACGGTGGCTGCAGCCTGCGACACCGACAAACGATCTAGTGGGTGCGGGAGCAATGATAGATGATGACAATGGGAGAGTGTGATGTCAGAAGTGCCAGTCATGTAGTGTGAGCGTTTGAGGGGCAGGCAGTGTGTGACAAGGTGAGGAAGGTTCGCTGTCCATGGTGTCCACCGTGCGAGCTCTCGCCAAGTTGCGACCCTGGACGCCCTAGGCAGGAGGACCTAACTCATTGATGACTGACAAGGTCGTAGTACGATGCGAAGAAACAGTCACAAGAAGTCGTCATGATGGGGATACTGGTCTCTGACCGATGGCACGTTCTCTGCGAACGATCGAGGTTGTGGAGCTCGGCGGTCCGTGACCTCCGCAGCCGTTCCGCATTGTCGTCACTTTCGCGATTTGGCAACTGTGACCAAACACGTAGCCTCTTAATTGCAGTACAAAAGCACCCAACACTGCCACTCTCTTCGAGGCAACTAGACTGTGTAAAAGGGAGCAGGTTTGGGCCAAGGCACATTTCGACCACAACACGGCAATCATGATCAAGCACACTATGATAACGCGACTGGACGGTCAGGAGCTCCTTCCCAACACGCCATTCCTCACAGGAGCGCTGACAGATGTGCAGGCCTGATCTTGACAGCCTCAGTCGACGAGGGAGAGGTATTGGCGCCCTGCGAACCTGCCTCCAGTCTCTACACGACACTCACACCTTCTAGACAGACGCCGAATTCAATGAGGTCAAGGGCAAGATGAAGCTCGTACAGCGGCGTCTGAACCGCAACTCGGAGCCGCAAGCCAGCATAGAGAGTGGCTCATACACATACCAGTACGTCACCGCTCCAAACGCTGGTATGGCTCCACGCGGCCTCGTATCTCACAACCTCCATCGTCCAGAGCTGACTCGCGCAAATAGCTACCTCATAAACGGCGACCTGTGCTTCCTGTGTATATGCGACCGATCATACCCCCGCAAGCTAGCCTTCACATACCTCTCCGACCTCTCCTCCGAGTTCACCCAGACTTACCAGCCAAACCAATACCTGTCGCCGGGGTGCCGGCCGTACGCCTTTGTCGAATTCGATACCTTCATCCAGCGCACAAAGAAGACGTACCAAGATTCAAGAGCTACCCAGAACCTGGACAAGCTCAACGATGAGCTGAAGGACGTTACCAAGGTCATGACGAAGAACATCGAGGACCTGCTATACCGAGGAGACAGTCTAGAGCGCATGGGCGACATCTCGAGTCGCTTGCGGGAGGACAGCAGGAAGTACAAGAAGGCAGCTGTTCGAATCAACTGGGATCTGTTGTTGAAGCAGGTAGGTTTTAGGACCCAGTACCTGCCACTTGGAAGCTGTGCATCCATGCTGACTGCTTACAGTATGGGCCCATCGGTGGACTGGCCTTCATCATCATCGTCTTCATCTGGTGGCGTTTCTTTTAGTGGATCCTTTGCGGCAACAAGTGCGACGCACGATATGCCCGTCGGCGTTGCAGGCCATCTTCACATCGGACTCGGTTACTCGATCATCAGCGAACGTGCAACAATACCCATTTCTGTGCTCTCACATTGTCTGTGCACATACTAGTTGCTTGTGCCAACATGAAGATGCTCTGCACTTGTCGTGAATACGCGAAGGGCGTAGCGTAAGGCGGCGACCAGGCTTACTCAGAGCTGATCGCCTGAGTGTTGTGACTCGTCTTTCTGATATTGAGGGCTGAACACGGGCAGCAGACCAAGGCATCAACAACACTAGCGAGTTCCGCCCTCTTACGCCCGACTTAGGACCGGTACAGAGGGATCGTCACAGCCAATACTCTTGATATCTGAGGCCACCAGCATCGCGACTTCAAAACCAATGCAAAAGTTCTCGTTACAAAGACTACAAGTTCACCAACCCACGGACGCTTTTCGGATAGCACCCCATAGCAAGCAGGATGACCTATACTAGCCCTACTTGGCAGACTGTCCGCCCACGGGTAGTGACTGGACCGCTTACCTGTTGGCTGACCAAATTCACTGGTATCGCAACCTCACTTTCCATTGCATAGACGCCGATTGCCCCGCATTCCAACGCCTCAGAGCGGCAGTCTCCACTCCACGAGAACAGCATCCGACACCGAACATTACCCGTTGCCCTAAGACCCTCGGATCAACACTGTATCCGCTTGCATAAATACACTGACTTCCCGAAGACCTTCAAGACTCCCAAAAACCAATCTCCTAGCCAATATGTCTAAGCCACAAATCGTCGTCATCCCCGGCGCATGGCATGGCCCCTCCTACATGGATGCTGTATCCTCCAAACTTGAAAAGCTCGGGTACACCATCCATGCGCGCCAAATGCCTGCTGTTGGTGCTTCCAATCCACCAAAGGACTTGTCCGAAGATGTTGCTGTGGCTCGCTCGCTAGTCGAAGAAGCCATTGGCTCCGGCAACGACGTCATTGCCATTGTGCACAGCTGGGGCGGCATCGTAGCTGGCACAGGCTTCGTCGGCCTGGGCAAGAAAGAAAGAGAAGCAGAAGGCAAAAAGGGCGGACTCATCAGAGTGGGTTATCTGGCTGCGTTCATTGTCCCCGAGGGCGTGAGTTTGTTAGACGCAATTGGCGGTTCTCCACCGCCTTGGTTCGACATTCAGGTACGTTACCAAGTCTTGTCTTTTTGCATTACCATCCCTTTGAAAAAGAGAAACGGAACTCGGAATATGAAGGTTACTGAGCGAGTTGTTCAGGAACCCTTCGTCTACGCCAAAGACCCGGCTGTCTTCTACAACGACCTCCCCACCTCGGACCAGCAAGCCTACTACTCAAAACTCCAATCCCAAACTTTTGCTACGTTCCTAGACAAGACCAAGCATGCGAGCTGGAGGCAGATTCCGTCGAGTTACTGGGTGTGCGAAGATGATCAGGCGATTCCGGCCTTTGCGCAGGACGCCATGATTCAGGGCGTAAAGGAGGCGGGCGCGGAGATTGAGGTGCAGAGAATTAAGGCGAGTCATAGTCCGTTTTTGAGCAGGCCCGATGAGACGGTCGAGTGGATTGTGAGTGTGGCGAAGGCGTAGATTATATGTGTGTTACGGAAGGGGAATTGGACTTGCAAAACTGCCGTTCTGGGAAAGTAGTGGGGAAGTCTTGATTGCAGCGGGTTGGTTGGTCGGTATGAAGCTTGATGGTAGAAGTTTTTGGTGTAGATCGGGTGGGTATAAAAGTGCAGGGTATGCTCCGACATCAGTGCTGCACCATCAGACCAACAACGCAGGAACTCGCCATGACCGAATACACATTCAACCTTACCCCATCCCCACATTTAATTCCGCTCCTCCCACTCATCCGCATCACTTATCCTCTCCCAACACCTTCTCCACAACCCCCATTATCTCCACCAACTCCTCATCCATCATCGGCCTCCCCACAACCTGCACGTGACACGGCATCCCCTCGACCTCCTCCGGCACATCTGTCCACACATTAGCACACATGTCTCACCCATCACCCCTCGCCCCCCATCACGAGAACTTACAAGGCGGATCATACCCCACTCCCTCCCTCCAAAACACCTCATCCTCCCTCCCCTCCGCCCTCCCCGTCGCCAGCACGCCCGCCGGAAAATTCACGAGATTCGGCACAACCGTGTAAACGGGGACGCCGTACGTGTCATGCCTGGGCGCCGGAGCCTGGTATCCCGGCATGAGTAGCGCATCTAGTTCCTCCTGAACGAAGAGATCCTTCCACGCCTTGACGATGCGTGCGCGAGCGAGATTCATATTCCACAGGTCGTCGAGACTCGGGGTCCAGTCGCGCAGTTCGGCGAACGAGCAGGTAGCCAGGGACGGGATGGGGGGTTCGCGCGAGGCGTGCATGTGTGCCAGGGGCGTGCGGGCTGGGTCGAGGGCGAAGAATTTCCAGGCGAGGAGGGCGGAGGCGTATAGGGGAGTGATTTTGTCGTCGAGGAGGATGATGTGGTGGCCTGAGGCTTTGAGGGCGGTGGCGGTGTTGTGCAGGGTTCGTGCGATGGGGGGGTGGAGGGGGCGTTGTTGGATGCCGCGGATGAGACCGAAGCGGAGGGGGCGCGTGAAGGGTGGGATGGTGCGCCATGGGATGTTCAGGGCGTTTTCGTCGACGGTCCAGGGCTGTAGGTCGATTACGGACTTCAGGAAGAGTGCGAAGTCCCGGGTTGAGCGGCCACATGGGCCGATGACGGGGAGGATAGGGGATGGCGAGCCGATACGCCCCGGGGGTACGCCGCCGGCGAATGGGATGCGGGAGGCTGTTGGCTTGATGCTGTTGATACCGCAGCACAGAGCTGGGATGCGGTTTGAGCCCGCGACATCGGTGGCGACACCGAGGACGCTGCCCTTCATGGCGAGGAGGGCGGCTTCGCCTCCTGTAGAGCCGCCGGCGGTGAGGTTGAGTCTGTGTGGATTCAGGGTGCGGCCGAAGATGTTGTTGTGGCTATCTGCTGTCATCATGGTTTGAGGGAGATTGGTCTTGACGTAGAAGACTGCGCCCGCTTGGCTCAGGAGGTCTACGACAGAGCTGTTCGTTGCAGATGGCGGTCGGGTAATGAATGAGACATAGCCTATCGTGGCTTGCACGCCCTTGACATTGAAACTATCTTTCAGACTGATTGGCAGACCGTGGAGAGGACCAATTGGCTTCCCGTGTTCTTGAAGGTAGACATCGCATTCACGGGCGCGCGCGAGGGCCTCATCGAACATGATTTCCGTGAGACACGAGACACACTGTTGGGCAATGGCTGCGCGTTTGCAAAAGGCGGTTACGACATCGATGCTCTTGAGCTTGCCTGCGCTCATTGAAGCTATCAGATCGGTAGCATCGTAGTTCTGAGTGATGTCGAGCTCCTTGGGTGTCAGAATTCCGCATGTTCGGGGTACATCGAGTACGTTCAGCGTGGAGGATTCGGTATACTGGGATGTGAGAGACGAGGGTAGGAGCCATGCTTTTGGTATCTTCGCTGCTACAGATTCTCGTTTTGATTTCGCCAATTCTTGCCAATCCGCAATGGGTGATGCTGACTCCATTCTGCGTTGCCAGTCTCGAGGATTGGAGAAAGGATGGTATCCGCTAAGTACAGAGTAGCGTGCAGGAAGTTTAAGAGTGATTGAGAACAAGAAGAGCCGTGAAAATGCAAAGGAGGGAGTGCATCGCAGTAGGGCGGTCTATTTCTACGAGGTTGCTGACCTCGACCGACCTTGTATATATGAAGTAGAAGTGGGGAAGCAATGGGGAGCCGATGCCGTTCGGAATGTTTCCGGAACTGATCGCTGACCGAATACTGCGGCCTTGCCATTTGCTCCTGTGATTTCACGCCCCGAGAAGCTGCAGGCTGAGGCTGCGGTCCAGTTTGCATACATCTTCATGAGAAGGTGAGCATTTGTGGTGTCTTATCTTCGATAGCGTCAACCAAGGCCGGTACACTGAGTTGAGACTGGCACCTTCAACCTGCACCACCTGATATTGATTTGTTTTTTAGTGTGGTTATTGGCTCAAGAAATCCTCAGTCTCGCCTCCTTTCGCGCCTCTCATATGGCGACCTGCTCCTGGTGCTTCGCCTGCGCCGACGCTCCCTCGATCGTGACCGCGAATGGTCGTCATGTGCATCGCGCTCTCTTCGACGCTCTGGACGCTCGTCTCGTCGCTTGTGCTCGCGGCTTCTTGATCGATTCCGCCGCCTATCGTCCCTCTCATCGTGTCGCCGCCTGTCACGCGATCGCGACCGCTCTCCGTGTCTGTGGCGCCGTTCTCGATCTCGCGAGCGACTTCGTGATCGATGTCTTCTCTTGCGCTCACGGTCGTCGTCTCTGTGCCTGCGTGATTTGTCCTTCTTCTCTTTCCTGCCGACCTTTTCCTTATCTTCGCCGACCTTGGCCTTCTCCTCCATCGCTTCGTGAACATCTGCTTCATGCGCTTTCGTCCCTAGCGGCGTGAGATTTGCATTGTCCTTGTCTCGCACAGGCACCGGTAAGCCCATG
>TARA_R110002003_G_scaffold232_11_pt1 | contig 12652 bp, 16 predicted proteins | sample TARA_R110002003 | Tara Oceans TARA_R110002003 (sample SAMEA4396441) | marine metagenome | biome: Westerlies Biome; feature: [SRF] surface water layer (ENVO:00010504); material: water (ENVO:00002006), including particulate matter (ENVO:01000060) such as... | depth 5 m | reverse complement strand
TTCGTTGGCCCGCGGGTGCCAGTGGGGCGTGTTCAGGCCGCAGGGGTTGACGAAGCCGACGGCCTGCGAGAGGCCGGTGGCACCGAGCGCGGGGAAGTTGTTGATGGTGGAGAGCAGGATGGTGCCGCCGGTCGGGGGCGTGACGGTGTTGTTGATAAACTGGAACGTGTCGTTGGCGGCGTTGGGCGCGTTGGGGAAGAGGATGGCTTCGCGTGCCGTCTCGGTCTGTGCGAGGAGGAGGGCGTTGCGTTGGGCGGTGAGCTGTGCTGGCGTGAGGATGTTGACGGTGTTAGGGTGGATGTCGCATTTGGAGAGGGGGTTGAGAGACTCGAAGCGGGCGTAGACGTCGGCTTCGCGGGCTGAGAGAGATTGTGAATTCTCGGTGGCTATTGGAGAGGCTGTGGTAGCTGCCACGAGAAGTGCGAGAATGGAAGTGATACGGGCCATTGTGTTGATGAATAGACGAATAGATTTCTGTGAAGAGGTTGCAAGTGAAGATTGGCTGATTGTACAGTCGAAGCTTGAAGATGATTATGTTGTTGGGGCTTCAGCACCCTTTTATGCTTCCCATGAACATGCGCTGGAAGCAAAAACAACACCACTCAACCCAGCCGTGGGTTTCTGCTCTCCGTCTTCTTCCGCTCGAGCTAGGCCATCTGACTCCTTTGGAGGTCACGGTGAAGCCATTTCTCATCAGTCAGAATCTGGATGAGGCTCTCAATCGAGCGACAAGTCTGAGCTGGTTGGACGCATCGACGCTGAAGTCGTAGTCATCGACATCAGCAGGACCACGGCTGCGTCATTCATTACACTAGGACTAATGGTGGACGAACAGCGCGCCGTGGGATCCCCACCTGGCGATGACGGGCAGGGTGGATAAGCATTTGGTATGTGCCAGTGGTTTACTGTGGACGATGCTTGCTGCGCTACGATTGTATGTTGCAAAGGTTCTTCAGCGGAATAGCTGTGGTAGTCTGAAACCGAAATGCATTTCCCGATGGGTGGTCTGCCATAGAGTAAATTCCCTCCTAGTAGTTTGGCGTCGGAGTGAACAGATTTCCAGGACATCCAGAGAACTTGATACTCCAACACTATCACCAGAGAAAGCGCAAGTGCCATGTCACAACCCACATAACTTTCATAAACCGCCTCAAGACGACCCATCCAAGTCCATAATCCAGCTTCGTCATCACTCCAAGACGCCGAAAAGTCTAATCACGGAGGCTCACGTGCAGCCTTTCCACCCGTCAGTTCGCTTGTAATGGTTGTGGTCAAAGCCAAGTGCGGGACAGCAATATTCCACATTCTACGACTTACATCTTCGTAACTATGTCTCTAGTTCCAATGGAATAGCTGCACGTGATAGATTGCGAAGAGTGAGCTCCATTCACTAAGCTTTCTGTCTTGGCCGTGACCTTGATGCTTATGCTTCGGCCGACCCAGTGATTGTGAGCTTACATGAACCCACCCGAAATGCTCCACTCGTGGGGGATGTATGTGTATAATCTCTCGACCGCGTGGTCAACGTGGCAGTGTTGATCAAGAATGTGATCGATCTCACAAGGTTGCGCTTTGTAGGTACTCGATTTCGGGAGCGTGATTCGGATATGCTATCCGTACTGGTGCTCGACGAACCAGTGCAGATTCTCGGTGTGCTGATGGGCGCCACCGAACGGGTGCCCAAAGCGTGTTGGTGTACGTGTGCGGTGGAGTGTGAGAATGGAACGCCACTGACAGCCGTGCTTTTTTGTAAGCTGGATCCTTCGGCATCGTGCCGGATTGCTGCGAATGATATGGCGAGTCACTGCACCCTCTGAACAGCTTCGTAAACCGGTCCGCGGGAATACGTCTTCGAATGATGGAATTACGAAGATGATCTCAGCGTAGCAGCTCTTGCATGCGAGGCAAGTGTGAGGGAAATGTACGATGGAGTTAAGCTATGAACGCAGAAGAAAAATAACTTATTGCCTACAAAGAAGAAAGGGCACGCGGCGCTAGTTTCGTGTGGGTGTCTGGTCGGGGACTGAGCTGCAGATGCTATGCTGCGCGCAAGCGGGCCAAGCGCCACAAGGAGCGGGCCGAGTCCAGTCCAGCAAACCCGGCCCGTCCCCTCGTGACGTGTACCCGCGTCGAGGGCGCTTACTTGCAGATGATGATGCTAACTGCGGCAAGCGGGTCAAAGAAGGCGTGAGACCGGGTCAGACATTGTAGTCACCTGCGACGACCCTTGTTTGGCACTATTATGACGCCATGCATCCATCCTTCACCAGAACAACAGACTTGCAGTAGCGCAGCGCAACGCAACACGGCACCCTTCCTGCCTTCCGTAGCTTCCTCGCTACCCCCCACAAACCCTACCATGATCCCTCCCCCTGCCCCTCTCAAGTCCCCCATCCATCATCCACCGCTCTATTCCTGCGAACTATTCGACCCGGATCCATACCGGACCGAGGGAACCCGTTCGGGAGCGCGCCTGTCACACGTGTATATTTGCTGGTGGAAGAACCATATGAAGCAGAGGAGACAAATGATGGCGAACGGGACGCCGATGCCGATGGCGAGAGCGAAGGCGTGGCTGTCTTTCATGACGGGAAGCAGTAGAGCGTGCGAGAGGATCTAGGAGATGTTACGATGCATATATGTGCGTGGCTGATGGTGCGTTTGTTGCGGACTGGACGTCGTTTGAGCTTCGTTTGGCGTCGTGTGGTGGAAGTGACACGTCGGGATGGACACGGAAGGGTGGACAGCGTTTGAACAGACGGCGCAATAATGCCACACTGTCTATCTTGACCAGCGCCGTTGTCAGCGTACGTATCAGACGCGACGGGAAGCTCTGCAGCCATTTCGGTCGCACTGGTTCCAGCGTCCCAGATCAGTAGGACGGGCAGCTCTTACAATTCCATCCTCTCACCATCAATGTACCTCCTCCCCTCTGCCGTCTTCGCCCACTCGCTGGCCAGCATACTGAACTCCTGATCCCGATCATCCACCACCCAACCCACCCCATCTTTGATCTGTCCCGCTAGCCTATCTTCAAACGGACATCCGTTATGGTAATCGTCCCCATGAACCCAGTAACTGAGTTCCTCCCAGATCAGTTTAGCACGATACCGACCACCCGGCCCAGCATCGATAGGTTCAACGACAGTAAAAGAAGGCCTCGTCTTCTGGACTTGCGTGGTTTCGTAGTGAATCCACAGGCCGCGGAACAAGGCATAGTAGGTAGGGCGCAACTGCGGCGAGTCCATGGAAATGTTATCCAGGGTGATGTGGTGCGCGTTAACCAGTGAGGTAATCATGTCCCAGACCGAGTTAAAGAGCATGTTTGCGTTTCTGATAGTGAGGGTCTTGAGGCGCTCGGCAACCTCCTTTGGGATGCAATCACGCCAGTGGAATCCCCAGTCTGTAACGCTCATTTCGTTGCGGCGCGCGCGACAGTTAGGACTGAAGTCGAAATGCTCAAGGAGAGGCATGCCGCGAAGAGCCCTTTCGATCTGATCGGATCTGAGATATGAGTTGGTGGTGGTATGATCGGCGCCGTAAGAGTTGATGGATAATTTGAGACGTGTCAGGGGTAGCATTCCGGCAAGAGAGACAGTGTTGATCCAGTCAGCATTCGGGGTGGCGAAGAGTTGGTGGCTGATGCCTGTCGTTTCCATCCCTGTATCGATGATGAATTCAGAGATTGACGAGTTGCGCATATCAAGCAGCGTAGACACTACGATGCTATATCCTCTAAACTCTCGTGGCAACGACGCATTCTTCTCAGAGATTAGTGTTCGAAGGGTCTTATCCCGATATGCGGCCTGAGTAGGTGTAGCTTGAGGCCGATAGCTAAGCCATGGCCATGAGGAGGGCTTTCGAAAGCCAGGTGGTAGCGAGCGGAAGAACGGTGTATGATAATGAGGTTGGAGCTGCCACGGGTGCCAGATCGCGCTTGTCAACGTGATCCTCCTCAGATTCGGGCACTCATCCAATGTTCGCCGAAGCGCAGCCACATCAGAACGTTGACTCATGAGCTCCTGCTCTTCTTGATAAAGCACTTGGTAGTAGTCCCAGCTCTCTTCAACGCTTACTCGTGTCGCATTCTGAGCAATAGCATCTCTTGCAAATTGGCTATTGTGTCGCAGCAAGATGCCTTTGGCTACCTCTGTCAGACTCCCATCCTCCGCGAAGAAATCATCGTGCTCGAAATCACGATGTTCTTCGTTGTCCCCTTGAGAAAATCGTAGGTACCACTCCAGCATATTCTCAATCTCTCTTTTACTGTTCGACTCGTCCAGCTCCACAACGCGGCGAAAACTCTCCAAGTCTGGGTACTCGTCCAATTGAGCATCGTCCCAGACGATCTCATGGACATGGTACTTGTATCTTGGGTGATTCAGAATTTTCTGCAGGCAGTTCAAGTTTGCGCTATTCGCCGAAATGTAGACACGGTTGATCCTCAGGTCCACATTCTTGGCCAAGTGTTGGCTGCTCAGGCGCAGTCTCTTGATGTCCAGCTTTGACAGATCCTCACTGACAATCGCCAACAATTCAACAGGTAGGTCCAAGATGCTCTTTCGACTCATATTGCTTTGATCACCAGTGCTTCCGAAGGCTTCAGGAAACTCGTCACCGAAAAGACCTTCCATGAAGCTCAAGGAAGGCGCGTCAGGAGTTGTGGCAGGAACGTGAGAAACGCGTCTTTTGGCGACCCCAGCACGTGCAGCCATGCTAGGCTTTCGCCGATGGGGCTTCGCCGGGCGAAACTGCAGGTTCGAGAACATCTTCAGGCAGCCTTACCTTGACGGCCTCGGGAGACGATATCGTAGCCAGTTATTCGAACAGAACAGGTTCTAGGATATTGCAGTCAAAGTGCTGCGCCGGTAAGCTACATGAAACGGTTCATGTAATCGTGTGCGTTGGACATTGAGCAGCTGCGAAGTTATGCGGATCATTCAGCTTGGTCCAAGTCGACATAGCGGCCATGGCGCGAAAAGATAGACAGAAAATGATGGAAAAGCGACAGAGACACATTAGTGCGCAATGCCGAGTCGTGGAGGACGTGCTAAGTTAAAAGGTAGTGAAACGCTTGTGGATGTCGCCGCTCGCGTGCATGCAGCCCCTCCTCAGTGGGGGCGGAAGCGAGGCGTTTGGGTGAGCTTCGCAGGCAGCCATAACAAGGCGCGTGGAGTGAACAGCTCTGTATGCAGAGATCGCTGATTTCATGTTACGCCGGCTTAGGCAGAAACATGTTGTTGATGGGATTGAAAGAGGCACGCCGGAGAATGAGAGCAGCTAGGGTCGCGATCGGCTAGGCCCTCCCTGGTATCGGCGCGCCAACAGTGGGCCCGTCCATGCCACAGCGCAAACTCTCCACGACATCACAGCAAAGCATGAGAGTAACCTCGATAACCGATTCTTCATAGGTCGTTGGACGCATTCCAGCAAGCCAGACGAGGTCTCAGTAAACATACACAGACAGGTGCCCACAGCTCCGCTAGCAGGCAGCCCGCAGTAAACCCCTATGCGAACGTCTCCCATCGAACGAACACGATCAACCGACCGCCTGGGCCAGAAGCTACAGTTTGTCGATCGCGTCATCCGCAGCGACCGCATTCGCTCTTCCCGTACCGAAGTTGTAGTTGTAAAGCACACGACTGCATGTCACGCCGATGTCGCAGCATGAGATACATTCGAGACCCAGTGTAAAGACGTCAGGGAAGGGGGCGAGTCGTTCATCTACTCCTCGGGGATGGCGTTCTTGTTCTTCTTCTTCTTGCCGCCTCCCGAGCCGCCACCAGACATGGACGATGTTGGCTGGTTGGACTGGTGGACGACGAAGCGGGTGTAGCACTCCTCCTTGTCCCACTCGAAGCCAGCTAGGTAGGGCTTTTCGAACTCATCGTCTGCCTAGACAATGGGTTAGCGTGTGATTGGTTGCTTGGAGCTCGAAGAATGCACATGTTCCGCATAGGGCGGGACTACATTCCTCGGCTGCACAGATGGGAAGGAGGATACATACGCGCTTCTTGAACTGTTTGTGGATTGCGTCTAGTGCATCTTTGATGGTGACACCCTTCATGTTCCGTGCGACGACCTCGAGTCCGAGTGGAAAGTGCAGGGTAATCTTCTTGATCTTGGGCGTGCACAATGGCAGCTTGAGAACCGCAGGATCCTCAACCTTGCTCGGTGACTCGTTCAGCTTCCTGCGTGGTGGACACGTCAGCACTGTCCCCACCGGAAGACAAAGTGGTCGACGAAGAGCTCATGACCGAGGCAGCGAACTGCGGAATCATGGCGACAAGAGACTGTTCACTTACCATCCAAGCCTCTGGGTCTCGACTGAGATGCTGATGTCCTTTCCTTCCTTCTCTGTCCGCCTGTCAGCCCCACCTGCCCCTCCCAAGCTGCCCCTCATTCATGCAGCTGTGCGAGAGAACTTACCTAGGTCTTCAATGGCGTAGACATCGGCGGCCATAGAGGAGGCTCTACGATGGCCCTTCTTGACCTCATCGGCGGTCGCCTTGACAAAGTTGTCGCTGGCCGAGTCGACCTTGGAAAGCGGGGCTGCGTCTGTCATTGTGGCGGGGTGTAAGCACAGTTGTAGCTACTGGAGCTGGAGGTGAGTTGTGACAATGGAAGCGCTTTGGGAAGCTGCAGGGCTGGTGGTCGTGAGTATGTAGTGAGGGAAGCTAGGCACAGCAGAGTGGGAGAGGAGGAAGACAAGTCAGGGCGGGCGCGGTATTTGAGGGGTCGAGGTCGCCAGGAGCTGTGTCACTTGATCAGCACACCATGGTCATCCAATCCAATGAAAGGGTGGACCGGCGAACAGGTGGGTCCGTGCACATCTGGGGTAAAGGCGGGGAAGGAGCTATCGACGCGCCCCTGGCACAACGAGTTGACAACAAGACCAGCAAAGGTACCTTGTACGTTCATAGTTGCGCTAGTAATTGAGCCTCATGGTACTTATCTCGATCGCGCTGAGCCTCAGTTCTTGTGTTGCTGCCGCTGTATCAAGCATCCAAAAGTGGTGAGATATGTCACGCGACGGAGCTACGTCATTGCAATCAGGTGAGGTAGGGAGCTCGTCAGCTCGGTGTCTCTTCTCATCCGAACTCTGTTGGCTTGGTACAGTATCCACTTAGTCACATATGGGGTGCGATTGATGGTGCTATCTGCATAGACCTGTTCCGGTCTCTCCGCTCATCGTGTCTGGCGTTCATATTACGTTCTTCACAAGCGGTCTCGGGTTCGCAACGAAGAGCTTGCATGGCTTTAAGAAGTTTCGCTTTGCGGACCATATCTTTAGTATTCACTAGAATACGGCTTTGACTTCTTGATATTCGCCTTCGAGACGAAAACTCGCTCGGAGCCGCTATGAGTGGCCTTGGATCTTGACGGGCACATAAAGCTCCTCGAGGTACTTCTCCTCCTCCTCGGTAAGCTCTTTGCCTCTCGCATCAAGTGCCTCGTCCATCCTCTCCACGCTTGAGAAGCCAATGATGGGGCTTGAGACGCGCTTGTTGATCCAAGCGAGAGCGACGTGGCTCATCTTCCATCCATGCTTCTTGGCCAGTTCTTCGACGCGCTCGACGATCTGCTTGTCGTTGTTGGCATGGCCTGTGGTGAACGTCCCAGCCTTCTGTTCGCCTTCTGATCGTGTGGTGGTGCCGAACGCGGATGACGGACGCGCGAGGTGGCCGCGGCAGAGAGGTGCCCACTGGTTAGCGTTAGTGGTAGCAAATGCATGGTGGTATGTCGACGTACCGGAATCAGGCCAACACCAGTATCATTGCAAAACCTGTTCATCTCACGCTCCTCTTCCCGGTACAGCAGGTTGTAGTGATTCTGCATGCTGATGAACTTGGTCCAGCCGTTCTTCTCTGCCACGAACTGCATCTGCGCAAACTGCACAGCCCACATGGAGCTTGCACCTATGTATCGGACCTTGCCGCTCTTGATAAGATCATGCAGCGCCTCCATTGTCTCCTCAATCGGGGTGTTCGGGTCGAATCGGTGGATCTGTAGTAGATCGACGTAGTCGGTATCGAGGCGCCTGAGCGACGCATTGACGGCGTTGAAGATGGCTTGACGCGACAGACCACCTTGATTCGTGTAGTCCTTCAGCTGTGGCATCTCTGTCGGGTACTGGATGCCTCGCAGACCGGGGTCCTCGCCAACGTAACCGAAGCACTTTGTGAGGATGACGAGCTTGTGGCGCGGGAGGTCATATTTCTTGATCGCTTTACCGATGATTTCTTCTGAAACGCCGTTGGAGTATACGTTCGCTATGCCGCGTTAGCAAATGATGGCGTGGCAGTGGCTAGATAGTATGCACCTGTATCCCAGGTTGTGAGGCCGCGGTCGTAGGCCGCCTTCAGCAGCGGCAGCGACTCTTCTTCCTCAATGACCCATGGCTGCCATTTCGAGGAGCCAATGCTCATAGCACCCAAGATGGGCACGGAGACCTTAAGGCCGCTCTTCCCGAGGCGCTTGTATTCGGCCTTTGACTCCTTGAGGAGGCCCTGAACGTCTAGCTTGTCCGGCATGTTTGTGCTACGTCGATTGTGGGATAGCTTGGGCTGTGGGTGGGGTACTCAGGGAGGTCGTTTTCGAGGGATCCGACTACAGCAGCCCTCAATGTCCTTATAGCTGCAGAGACAGCTCATCATGAGCCTGATTAGGAAGCAGCTGCGGAAGAATCGCTCTTCATTGCGGATTTTGCGGCGATAGTTCGTCTTTACCGGTGGCTGATGCGGGGTGTAGGCACGCATTGCCGCGCCAAGAGTGCGTCATCCATTCTTTCGCGTGTCGTTGTTGTCCGCGGCTGAGACTTGCCTTTGCAGTTATAGGGAAGATGCTGATGGAAGGACATGGTGAGCTGGTCGTTGAGTGACGCGAATAGCATCACGACCCTTCCAGGGACGTGCTCAACTTGTTGGTGCCGGCAAGTTCCGGCAGCCCAGGTTCCTCTTCCCTTGGCCACATCCCTTCCCAATCGTGAGCATTTCGCCCACTTTTCGATTTCGCGTTTTGGCAACAGTGATCATTCTATTGTGTGCTTAATATGGTATGGAGACGGACGTATTCCCGAGTGTGCTTCCGGTGAACTCAACATTGCTCCACCACCATTGCCTCGAATCGAAAGTTATCATGCCAAACCCGCATTGAATATCAGCATCTTCTTGCGCCCGACAGAAGCCGATTCTTCGCTTTCCCATTGTCAAGGGGCAAGAGATAAGGCTTGCGGCAGCTCCCAGTCTGTCCACTGATCAAACATTCCAGCTTGAATTCAGTCTGAAGATATGGACGCCTTGGAGTCCGGTTCAGGTACCCATCATCGGCAACCGCCGAGCGTGCAACACTGGCATGACACTCCGTGACATTCCGTAACACTCATAATTCAAGCTGTCCTCACGACCGAGGGTCTGACGAGGTGGCCCGGGATGTTCGATCGTGAATGCTCAACGCGCAGTTCGTGGAGCCTACGACCATTCACTTGAGATTGCAGGTCCACACCAATCGGGCATGATTTAGCAAGGTCACGTGTATGATAGAGCTTCCTTTTCTTAAAGGTTTACACCGCTTCCTTGAGCACTCACAGTGGACTCATCCCCTCTAATCATCCACCTCAACCAACAGTATGGCAAAGATCGACCGCGCACCTGCGAATCATCCCCATCCACCTCCCACATCATCTTGGGAAGGCAGCCCGACCACGAAGCAATAGTAGGTCGGCAGGTAATATCTGTATCGTCATCTAGCTGACAGAAAGAGTGATCACGACGGCTACATCACCGCTTGCGCGAAGGCTGCGTACGAGCACTTGCCACGCGAATTGCGCGACATAGTCTACGAGCATCTCTGGGCCATAGAGGAACCCAACAATGGATGTTCCAGGCAAGAGACGATTCGTGAGATCCGCGAGAATGCCGAGACTCGTTTTGCTGATCCATTCATCGTCGGAGAAGCCTTCGCGCGCGAGGCGTACGAGTGGCTGTACGAAAACGGGGACCTCGAAAAGACCATTCAGCTCTCACAGCTCAAGCGCTATCTCTTCAGCGATCCAAACTCTGTGGGAATAAACCCTGCAGATTGCAAAATACGCTCGCTGAAATTGCAGCTTCCCATCTTTCGGCCTTGGGCGGACAGCCAAATGCCAAATATAGAGAGCCACTTTCGTCCGCTTCTCGACCTCGATCTGATTAACGGCTTCAAAATGGAACTATCCGTCCATTACAAATTCGATTGCTATATTGACGTGCATTTCCTCGCGGATATTGGCACCCAGCTGCAGGGCGTTGTGGAGCAACTTGAGTTGAAAGAGGCAGAAGTCGAGATCAAGATCGAGTTCAATGATGGCCACGAGCGCAAGAAGCAAAAGGGACCACATCTAAGCCCTCTGCGAAATGCGCTTTTCTTTCCAACTCTTCGCACGGTCCACATACCCAAATCATTGGAGTTCGAGTGGGATGTCGTTCGCGGGTTGCTGGGATTTACTGCCACCGAATGGGCGGTGTACGTGAAGACACAACCCGGCTACGAGGTCTGGATCAAGAGCATCCCGTGAAGTCTCGATATGAGCGCACAATAATCCCATCTGAGCGCAGGACTTGCACAACGAGGCGATGCGATGCCGAGAGCAGGAGATGATCAACGTGCGTCTTGCAAGAATCAAATTTGACATTGCGAGAAAGGGCAGGCTGGCGGGGCCTGTAGGCAAAGCGTGTAATCCAACAGGAACACAGTTCGGTATCAATGCGCTTTCTATTAAGTACGGCTGAGGTAGTTTCCTGGCAAGTACAAATATGAAGATATCAAGGAGTTCTTTTTCATCACGTCTATGCCGTTGCCCCAGAACCGAGGAATGCACCCCGACCCCTTTCCACCCACCAATCACCCAACCATCGAAAACAACTACCAACACCACTTCTGCACACTTCATCTAGTCTTATCTCCTCGCACCCTAAATGTCTCTCCCAACCCCACCCATCCAAGCCCTCTCAACACACAGAATTTCACATCGCGCCTCCTCTCCATCAACCCGCAACATCTCAAGCCCCTACAGCCTTGCAATACCGCAACGCAGCCACTACCGCACGCACGACCGCGCGGACACACCAACTCAGTATCTCGATCCGCCCGCAGACCTGCCCAAATGTGCACGCACGCCGTATCTGGAACTCCCGGCTGTGAGGAAGAGACCGCATACGCTGAATGGCGAGAGTGCGCAAACGTTGAAGAGTTATATAGGGCAGAATGAGGCAAAAAGAGTTGGATTTGAGAAGGAGGTGGGAAGGAAAAAGAGAAGGGAGGGGAAGATGGATGATAAGGTATTCGCGCTTGCAGTGACATTTGGGCTTGCGGTCATGCTGGCGATTGTGATTCCACTAGCTGCGATCTTGCCGCAGAAATGGATTGTTCCGCTGCCGGTGAAAGTGCTGGTGCCACTGTTTATCGATCCGATCGACCATGGGTGGACGAGGTTGGAAGATATGTAAGTGCGCGAATCCAGCCAATGGTGTGGGAGATGTTGCGTGTATTGTGATGGAGAAACTAACACAGAGTGGCAGGTTCGTGAAACATCACGATATGGACTTCGTAGTCATTGTGAATCCGGATCACGGGCCGACGAAAGCGGCGTGGCCGTCTGCGACGTACATTGCCGCCATCAAGCACTTGCATACATATCCCAATGTGCGGACCTTAGGGTACATCGACACAGCGAACGGCAGCGTCCCAAATACTACAGTTCGAGCACAAGTAGCGACGTATGCGGGCTGGGCCAACGTCACAGATGGTCTAGCATTACACGGCATTTACTTCGACGCCACGCCGTGGAGAGACAGCGAAGATGGCATGGCGCGAGCGTATATGCGCAACGTGAGTGCCACGGTGAGACATACGACGGGCTGGGCTGGAGAAGGCGAGGGCATCGTGGTGCATAATCCAGGACGCGTGCCCGATAAAGAGATGATGGCGTACAAGCCGGATATTGTGGTGGCGTTTGAGGGGGCGTTTGCGGGTCTGCCGAGTCGAGATAAGTTGCACGGGCAATTGGCGGACAAGAAGGGCGGAAGAGACGACTATGCGATGCTAGTACATTCTATGCCGAGCCATCTTGGGCGAGGAGGGCTGAGACGGATCATCGAAAGCGTACGGATAGACGTGCAATGGTTGTACATGACAGACCTGACAGCGGATGTATATACGGGATATGGCTCGCTTCTAGAGACATGGCTGGATGTGGCGTGGTAATTGAGGCAGGTGCTCGTTGTCACGCGGTTGTACAGGACTCCTTGAAGATTCATGCAGAAACTTGATGGTGTTGGCTTGCTATGCATGGAAGTTCTGCCCAATTGGTGATTATGGTCACGCTCGTCTTGGCTTAGTCAGCCTATAGTTGAGTGATTATAAGGACACCTACGCTTGTGCTATGACATCCAGAGACGTCCAGCCAACCACAAGCATGAAGTCGACAATTTTGCTTCCGCTGTATGTGTACCCACACAACAAACACACATGGGACCCGTTATACAATGCGTACGTTGTTCTTTGCCATACAGCCGACTCCATCTTACTGCAAGTAGCATTGTCAAATATCCCGACCTCAATTTTTTAGTCATCATCAACCCTGATAGCGGTCCAGGCTCTGCTCCATGGTGGC
>TARA_R110002003_G_scaffold2429_2_pt1 | contig 12654 bp, 16 predicted proteins | sample TARA_R110002003 | Tara Oceans TARA_R110002003 (sample SAMEA4396441) | marine metagenome | biome: Westerlies Biome; feature: [SRF] surface water layer (ENVO:00010504); material: water (ENVO:00002006), including particulate matter (ENVO:01000060) such as... | depth 5 m | reverse complement strand
AGATGGCTCCTTTGCACTGAGATAGCTGTACAGCTCTTCGGCGGCATTGTGTGTCTCGATGTTTATACTGATATTGATCTTGTATGCGTTACTAGACGCAATCTCTTGTACATTGCTGTTGAGATGTTCAGGCTTGATTGTGATACGATTTGTCTCCACCGACACCACCTTTTCAGCGTACTTTGCTGTACTTGTCAGGGTCGCATCTTGAGCTGGTATACTCATGCAGGGCAGATCTGATGACGGAGAGAAGACCGCAGCCTGGATGGTGCTTTTGGCTCGAAGAAGAAATCGCGCTTTTCTCTTGTGATCAGGTTGCTCAGCAAGCGCTATGTTGTTCTCATGGATTGGTTTGATACCGTGGATCTCGAGGATGAACGATCCCTGCAGGTTGCGTATCTCGACCATTTCGTCCAAGAAGTCCCAAGATGGAGGCTTCCAAACCATACGAAGATCGAAATGTTCTCCAACCAGCTTGTTCGCGTCGTTGCTCTCCAGTAAGTGGCGATGGACTTGGAAAGCGCGGGCCAAGTTTCTGTTCAAGAAAATTGGTGCTCGCTTTGATGATAAATATTCGTATAACAAGATATTTCCGGAGAACCTGTCCTGCCGTATGACCATGCTCTGCAAGACGTCAGTCTTTTAGAATGCCCAATTTTGTGTATGGTTTGCATACCGTGTTGCCTCAGTTGCATGCTAGAGCAACTGAGTGACGATCAATCAAGTGTGAACTCTCTGAGGATTTCATTGATTCCAGACTCGTTGATGAAAGCGCGATGTGCGCGAATTGTGTGGAGGCCAGTTTGCTTGAGATAGAGACTAGTTGTAGGCGGGCGCGGTGCACAAAGAGTCTTCAGCTCCAGACCTTTTTATGTGTAGACTTTGGAAAGCGCGCAAACAGAAGGAGTCAGTCAGCTTGTCTCGTATTGTGGCGGTTGTTGTTCGTCGCGTATGCGACAGGGCAAAAGTTCTCCTAAATGATATTGTTTGTTGACGTGGGCTCTCTGCTGGAAGGAGCGCAAGAGCAGCAGGCGCGTATAGTGCGTTCTTGAGGCTGCGCGATAACATGCATACTATTACCTACGATCACCACCGTTTAGCGGCTCGGGTAGCGGCAGCATGCATCGAACCAAAGTGAAGGTCGCAACGGGTACGCGCTTGTCACATGATAGCGTGGAGGATGCCAAGAAAAGCACGGACCAAATGCAGCCGCAGGGAAGCCGCATCATCGTCATCCTGTACTGCCAGATCCGCAAACGTCCAGGCTATCACTTCACTTCTCACCTATCGCAAGCCAGCACAACCAAGTTCCTCGCGCAGATGAAAGCCTGAACGTGTGAGATCACATCATGCGACCCTAACGACACTCGCTGTACATTCCAAACCCCATCTACTGTGCAACGCCACTCACATCAACCGCCGTGCGGCCATGGCGGTGACTTTGAAGCGCAAACGAGGCGCAGTCTCGTATAAGGAGCCCAGCAGCGATGAGGATTTGATTGAGAGCTCTGATGAAGAACAAAGAGTGCAAAGGAGGCGCCCGATGCCCTCCCGCAAATCGACAAGGCATCGGGAACATTCGCCACGGAATCCTTCTCCAGTTGCCAGTAGAGATCCTGCGACCAAACCGCGAAGCTCTCGCCATCGTGAAAGCCTCAGGGTGTCATATAAAGACATCAGTACAGAAGAAGAACAAGAGGAGGAAGATCCGGATGCCGACTTTGAGGTGTCTGAAGATGAGCCCCCGCCAAAGCACACCCGAACCACCGCTCGATCGCCCCGACCTCAGACGACCGCGAGTCCAAAGCGCAAATCGCCACGAAAGAGAGCTCTGGGAGCAGCATTGAGGCCGAATGAGGCATCGTTTGTTCCCCCAGCCTCAACCTCGATACCCACGGATGGAAACAAACCAGCATGGGCCTCGTTACCATATCATGTGTTGCTACAGATCTTCGTCTACGCCTCACATCCGCTTCGCGATGAGAACATGAAGGCTACGGCTGAAGTTCCTTGGCTAGTACAAATGGCGCGTATGTGTTCGGCGTTCACGAAGCCTGCTCTGACGGCCCTGTACCGTAACCCACCCATTTTTGCGATGAGACAGTCGCGCAAGGACTTGGTCCATCAGCTCATAACACCTCTAGCTGAAACACGCGACGATCACCGAGTCATGGTGAAGCGGTTGGAATTGGACGCTACACAGATGACCGCACTGACAGATCACGCGCATAGCGTCACCGACTTGGCGGCCCTAATACGTTCTTTGTCAACGCTTCGTGAGATTGATATCTTCGATCCCGTCGACAGACCGCCCTTTCGAGGGCGACTGCGACGACTGCGACGATGGGTGTACCCCACTGAGCTCTTTGAGGCCCTTCGCGCGAGCGACTTGCGTCTTCGAAGCTGGCGGTGGAACAGTACCTTCTGCGAGCACGGCCCTCTATGGATAAAAAGCATTCATAGCGACTCCGCTTTCCAGAGCTTGCGAGAGCTCACACTCACAAAGTTCCATCCCGCTGAGATTTCCGAGGATCGCGACGAGCGAGAAGACATCCAGGGTCAGCCAACAACAGAAGAGCTCGTAGCTTCTGCACTAGTCGCTCTGCCTAACCTTAAAGCACTGTCTTTTGAGACTTGTGGGATCGTGAGTGGGCGTCTCCTTCCGCTCTTACCTTCCAACCTTGTAAGTCTCAACATCACGAACTGTGGCGAGCTGCTTTCCGATGCGCTACAAGCCTTCCTGGCTACGCATGGAGCACAATTGGAAGATCTCGCTTTGAATCACAACCAGTCTTTGGACTTGTCGTTTTTAGTTGATTTGAAACAATCCTGTCCCAGATTGGAAGTCCTGCGAATGGACATGACATACTACAGTTCGCTCTCGATGTCTTCTGACAACGAGCCGTTGTACGAGACTCTGCTAGGAGAATCAGAAAGACCAACCTGGCCTACCACATTACGTGTCATTGACATGGAATATCTTCGGAATTGGAATTCAAAAGCGGCTACCAACTTTTTCAGCTCGCTCATCGATGCAGCTGATGAGTTGCCATTCCTCCGCGAGATTGTCATCATTGCAATGGTAAACACGGACTGGCGTGAACGAGCAAAGTTCAGAATGAAGTGGACCGAGCAGTTCAGGACAGTTTTCGCGCGCAAGTGGGAACCTCCAAGCCCCCACCTCGTGTCTTTGAAGGCTTTCAGGGAATGGAAAGCTCAAGGCGCCGAACCAAACATTGAGCCCAAGAAGAAATACTCATTCATCGAGGATGTGGCTGATGGGATGGGGTCCGCGAAGCTTGATGACAGTGACAGTGATGCGCCGCTTCTTCTGTCACGCAAGTCAAAGCAGGACGATAAGTGGGACTCGAAGCGCCTTCGCTCGCGCTCGAAAGTCAATGGAAGTTACGACGAGTCATCAGCCGACGAGGCTGCGTCAGACGGAGCGGTTTCCGATGACGAGGACGTGCCCTTTGTGCAAGGCCGCTGTCATACCGTCCTCTTCCGCATCGACAATTTCCGACCGCGCGAGGAGATATACGGCGAAGCAGATTTCTTGGATGCGGAACCGAGCGGTGATGAAGAGTGGAATGGGAACGACGATCACGATGATGAAGGTGGCTATGCTTGGTGATGCTGCTTTGTCAAACTCGGCGCTTGAGGGTGGATCTAAAGGTAAAAGGCACTCATGGTGTCTGGAGTTTGCATCTTTTTCTCATACTTGTCGGCGTCTGCATTGGTTTGGCGCTTGGTGTTTGTCCCTTTGAAGTCATGTATACCAGTCACGATTGGGCACGACCAGGTACTTCCGTCAGGCCGCGACACATGCGACCTTGGACTCAGATAGCGAAAGACACAAAAGGCACTAGGCCCCCTGTATTATTGCTGTGTATGTCCACGGACACTGCCGAGACTGGTTGCATTTTCATGTCCATTTGTGGGTAGCGCAGGTGCCGAAGCAGCTGAGACTGCGCTGCACCGCCACAGCAGCCTGACGTCGCCTGTTCCAGCATCCACTCAGCGACCTAACCAAGACTGCTCGTCGCTCAATGCTCTGACCCGCCGCCCTCTTCCTATAAGCCCTCACTGCGAAGCCCCGAGCCCTCCTCTGCACCATCCCTTCCGCATCTGCGCGCCTTCGAACACCTTCCCTCGGCCTTGCTGGTCTCCTACTCGGCCGTTCCTTGCGTCGACGACTCGCCTTCAACATGGCTGCGCCTACTCCGCCTCAACCACCAGTATCGCCAGACTCTGGCCCTACAGACTCTACGCTGCCGAAGATGCCTGCTGGATGGATCGCACAATGGGACAACTCGTACGTCGCATTTGAAGCTGGCGCGCGTGTTACTTGCACTGCCCCGCCATCGCATTGGATGCCCCGCGACACGGCTGACAGTAGACAGATCACGGAAATACTACTGTGCGTGGCGCCTACATCATCTTGGTGCAAGCAGTATCGCGACATGACTCTTAGACTGACCACTGCACCAGACGTCCAGATCAGCACCGGCGTCTCGCAATGGGACCTGCCCACCAGCGAAGCCCCCATCGGCGGCAGCTCGAGCCACAGCACGCCCGCGCAATCAGCGAACCCCTATAATAAGCCCGGCGGCGCAGAAGTCGGCGACGGCACAAGAGGCGTCGGCGGCCATGGAGAGTCGACTGATCGGGCTGGCGGACTGGGGGTATGAAACACTTGGGCAGCAACGAGGCTAGCATGGGCTAACGACAAGGGCAGGGCTTCGCTATGAATGCCATCATGGGCAATAACAAGCAGAGCAGTGGCCATGGCGGTGGCTCAGGAAACCTTGTTGGCCAGCTGGCAGGATCACTGCTCGGCGGCGGAAAGCAGAGCCACGGCGGCAGCAGCGGGCATGGCAGCGGCGGCTCCGGTAATCTCGTCGGACAGCTCGCAGGATCACTTCTCGGTGGAGGAAAGCAGAGTCACGGCAGTTCGTCGGCACAGCACAGCAGCAGCTCTGGTCATGCAGCTTCTGGCGGTCTTGGTGGTCTGCTTGGAAGCGTAATGGGCGGCGGATCGGTGAGTATACCCATAAAGCAAACAGAGTAGAGTGTACTCGTGCTGACCCCGCGCAGCATAACAAGCCCTCCAGCGACTACGGCTACAGCCACAACGGGTCCTCCGCATCCAGTGGCACTTACACCGGCACCGCGCCACCCACCTCCTACCAACCAGGCGGCCAATCTGGACAGCACGCCGGGCAGCAAGGTCTTAATAGCTACTCTTCGCCGCCTCCAGCTCCTGGCCAATACGGTAGCGGTGGGCCACCTCATCAGAGCCAAGGAGGTTATGGCCAAGGTCAAGGTCAACACGGAGGCTCGCAGCAACACAACACTGGATATGGATCGCAGGCTGGCTTTGGCGGACACAGCGGTCAGAGCTATGGTGCTCCCCCACCCGGCGGCTATGGTCAGCAAGCTGGATATGGTGGTCCTGCGCAGGGATATCACGGCGGACCTGGCAACTACGACAACCACCAGCACAATCAGGTAAGCAGAAAAACGCTGTGAGTACTGAGCGTCCGGATACTGACGTCTATTTAGTATGGTGGTGGACATCCAGGCGGCAACCAAGGCAGCTACGGCGGAGGCCAACACGGTCAGCAATATCCACCACCTCCTCAGCAAGGTGGTTACGGTGGACCGCCAGGCGGAGGTTATGGCGGCCAAGGTGGTGTTCCACCTCCATCATGGCATTGAGCCGTCTCCTTTGTTGTTCAATACCTTACCTCACATACAAGTTTCGAGCACAGATCAGAGTTGTGTGAAAAGAATGATTCTTATGACCAGGCCTAGGCGTGGTGAAGGAGATTTTCCAGTTTAGATACTATTCACGGTGAACTGGAGACAGTTTATGAGCATGGAGGGTTGCGGTAGACGGATTATGCCGCCACAGCAGAGATTGTAGATCATTCATCTCCTTCGAAACCAACAATGCCTCCAGTCTCGTAGGCCAAGGCCTTCCTTCCAGCAGAACCTGCCATACTTCGCAGCGAGGAGGCTTGCTTATGGTCCTTGACTCTTCAACTTGGTGCCAGAGCTGCGATCAGCACATCAGCGATCAAGCCGGCATATGCGACGTCCGCTTTCTCGCACAAGCGACATACATCGCACATGTAGTGTGTAGCCGCAGCGACGTCCATGCCCTCGCTGATGCTCTCGGCCCGCCTTCCCTCAAGCTAGCATGTTCCATGTTTCCAAACTCCATTCCGAATATCTCCTCAACCATCAAACATCCCACTCCCATCCCCACAACATCCACCCAACACCGTCCCTGCCTCCCCCACCACCCTCCACGCAACCCTCACCCGCCTCCCTTCCTCCACCTCCACACCCGGCACGCCGTCCGCATCGCAACTCCCCGCCCAAGTACTCAGACTCGCCCTCAGCACCCGCGCGTCCTGCCGCGGCACCCGGAGCCAGACATCTCGCCCGCGCGTCTTGAGGATGTCAAATGGTATCGCGGCGCCCGTGGTGCCGAAGTATTGTGTCAGGGGTTGTGTGAGGAGCGGGGAGACGGTGAGGGGGTCGATGGCTAGTGTGTTGGTCGACGTGGTCGTGGTTGTGGTCGAGAGGGACGAAGGAGAGACGAGGGTGAGGTGGAAGTAGGACCATGACGGGCGGCGGAAAGTGGATTGGTGGAGGATGTGTGGTTTTTCGTCTTCGCGTTTGCGCTTCCTGGAGGGGGGCTGAGATGCATCGGGATTCGAGGCGTCGTTTGTGTCTGCGTGGGCGGTCGCGGTGGAGGCTTGAGGGAGCGATATGGGCGCCATTGTGATCGCGCGGTGCCTGGATGGCAGAAGTTCGCTGCGCGGTGTCTTCGTGTCTGGTGTGTAGTGGTGTAGTGAGATGTCAAGGTTGTCAAAAGTCGCGATGCGACGCGAAGTTTTGGCGGGGTTTAGCTAGCGCGATGTCTTACCTCCGTGTGCAGAGGACCACGACGTCACATGTACATGCATTTGACATTGTATGGCTATTTTCACAAAGCCTTCAAGGATTCCGAATTATATGCATCCGAGTCCGTATGCACGGCGAACTACTTTCAAATTCCCACAGACCCGTTTCCTATCATTGACTTCGCTCACTTCGTGGACAAATGACCATCCTCTCGTCACAGTCAGTCGAGGAGACGATGTAACTGGAATTCCAACGCCACTGAAATTAAGACAAGAAAATCGCTGGGGTATCTTGATGCTACTAGAACGATGACGATCAAACGATAACAACTTTTGGTGAGAAATGAGAACCGTATGTGACGGTGAAAGAGGTGTATGTGCGCCGCCCGGCATGCGGCAAAAGGCTGTATGGAATGTGGTAAAATGATACAAGGTCGGGTGCGAAATGGGGGGTGAAGTTCCCCCAGGTGCACGAGCCACCAAGCAACTGGCAAAGAGTGTTAGGACATGATTGCATGCTGGTCGTTGCTTGCGCCAGAGTAGATCTCGAAGGCTTGGTTCCATTCGATGGCCAAGGGTCCCTTCGGTAGATTCTGGTTGAGATTTTCTACGACTGACTGGAGCTGTCCAATGGCAATGACCATGTTACCGAACAAGCCGAAAAAGTCGCGATTCGGCTTGATATAATCGTTATTGAGGGTGTCAACATCGTTGCGCAGATTGCGCAGAGCGCTTGAAGCTTTGGCGATATCCTCAATGCCGGCTGTCATCTGGCTAGATGTTGACCTCAGCTCGTTGGCTAAGTCAACGCAAGCTTGACGCTCGCCCGCAAGGCGTCCTTCAACGTGCGCCTTTAAAGCCTCAAAGCGTCGTTCTATGTCAAGGATGGCTTGTACCTTGACAAAAGGAGATGTGGCCGAATTGAGGTTGTGAAAAGATTGCTGCAAGCCATCCACTGCGCCTTGAACAGACTCGAGCAACTTGCGCTGCTCCTGCACCTTTGTCTCAATAACTCCAGCTTTAGCAATGGCATCGCTCGCGCCTTTACAAGCTTCGTCAAGCTTCGGAGCGTTCGTCAGTAAATCCGCAAGATTCTGTGATTGGGTCTGAATCCATGAGACTTGCGCGGACAGAGCCTGGAGTCTTTGAACGTCTTGTTGGAGCAATGAAAGTTGCTGAAGCGAATTCGCTGTGCTGTTGGGATAGTTTTGCAGGAACCACTGGACCATCCTGCCGTGCAAATCATCAGTGGTGATGTTATTGTACTGTTCCTGCAGATTTCGAAATGCGAGGCTGAATCTCTCCATCTGCTCGTTGGTGGTAGCCAATTCGGCCTTCTGCGTTATCTCATGTTTGACCAAGCGTATAGCCTGATCGCGCACAGCTTGCTCGTTCTTCAACATGGATTGGACCTGATCAACTTCCTGCCGCAGATGTTTGAGGTCCTCCACCTGTTGGACAGAGTCATTCACAGCTTGTCCAAGTTGTTCAAGCTGTTGCTCAATCTTCTGTTTGAATGGATCGAAATAGGTCCTGAAGAGGGCAGGCACTTCTTCGTGAACCACCTTTATCCTAGCATCGTGATCGTGTACCATTTTCTCATTAGCTGTCAGACCTTTATCTAGGTCTTCAAGCACTCCACTCATTTTTTCCATCTCGCCTTGGACTTGTTTGACATCGGTTGCCACCTGATCGAGGTGTTTCTGAAGATCTTCGACTGCCTTCGTGTTCTGCTCAGTTGCAGCTCCGTTCTTCTGCGAGCTCTGGCTGACAAGTTCGAAGCGCTGATTTATCTCAACCATGTTTGTGCCCGACGATTGTACGCCTTCGAGTGATTGGCGGAGCTCTTTGACGTCCTTGTTGAGTTGTCCAAATTGCTTGAGGGCATCAGGCAGACCACTAGTGGCATTGTTTGGAGAGTTGGCAACAGTATTCCCGACCTTGATGAAGCCTGGGCCTGGAGCATTGGCCTTCTTTTCGAGCTTCTCAACGCGGGCCGCCAAAGCTTTAGCCTCCTTGGATGTTTCATCTTGGCCAGCTATCAGCCTCGTAAGCTCGTTTGATAATTTACTCTGCTCACTTTGGATAGTTTGGACTTGTCCACACTGTGTGGCCAGCTTGTCCACACGGACAACGAGACTTTGGTCATGCTTATCGAATTCCTTGTCGCTTCCGACGTAAAGGTCCAGCCAAGATTGAATTTTCGTTGTTTTGTCATAGGTGTTTTGTTCATCCCCCTCAAGCTCGCGAACCTTCCGTTCAAGGGCCAGAACCTTCGGAAGATCTTTGTTGACAATGTTTCTCAACGCTTCTAAGGAGTCAAGTGACTTGTCCTGTTTGTCGATGCGTCGAGTCAGACGAGTCTCTGTTGCTTCGATTCCTTTCTGCGCAGCGTCGGCGCCGTCTGAGAGTTTGGAGGCGATCACGTCCAGAATGGATGCCTTCAGCTTCTCCTCGACGCGGGCTTCCGAAGTGGACTGAGCTTCTTTCCAGACATTGAGGTCATTGATGTCGCGCTTCAGGTCGGTTATATGCTTCGTGTCTGCGGAAATCTTGATTGTGGTCGCCTCCAGCTCTTTGATCTTGTCTGGCACAAACATGAGCTTCTCTAACTCTGCCAAGCGTCCTAGAATAGTCGAATCCTTCTTAGAGTCTTCCGTAGTCTTGTTTAAACGTTTTGTGAGTTCTTCAAGCTGACCGGGCAAGCTTTCAAGAGCCTTCACTTTATTGGAGAGTTGCTCGCGCTCCTGTTTAAGTTGCGCGATCTCCAGCTGTTGAGCTTCTAGCTGGGTAGACATTGTGGAGCTACTGGCAGGTGCGGGATATTCGCCCTTGCCCTTTGCTTCATTGGCTATCGCTAGCTTCCTCAGCCGTAACTTCTGTACGGTGTCTAGAGTCATAGGCATTCTTGCCTTGGAAATCTGATCCTGCTGCTGAGACTGAACTGCTGTCTCTGGTCCAGTACTTGCGGACGCAGCCTTTGGTAGCATTGAGGGCGCAAGAGGTGCAGCCCCATGAACTGGGGTTGATCCACCACTACCCGTACTACCTGGGGACATCCTGTGTAATGGACTGTGTCCTGCACTAGGTCTACGTGAGGGAAGCCCTTCACGAGCTCGTGATACACCATTGGGCATTCTGTTCTCGGCTGCATCTGAGCTGTTTGCGGATCTGCGGGGGTTAGAGTGTTTTGTACCGTCTGCATTTCGTGGTCCTGTAGGAACACTGTCTGGCAAAGCAGCCAAGGAAGGCTTTCTCGACGGAGGAGGGCTGACGAGACTCTGATGTGCAGCGTTGGCGTACTAGTGGGCGTCAGCTGAATACAGGATTTACCAATGTGGTTGAGACATACCCTATCTTGCATGGGAGGCGGCCGCTCAGGCGGACGCACTCTTTTGTCGGGAGGGCTATGGCCTCTCGAGCGAGACTCGGCGGGCCTCTTGCGGTGCATTTGCTCGGGGTGCACAGGTGATTGTGCACTAAGAGGTCGTGTATTAGATGGGCTAAATGAGATGTGGTCAGCCAAGACTAGAGACTAGCAATGGCGGGTTGAGGCAGCGGTCTGCACAGGTGGCAGTCGCCTGCTATTGAATGTCTAAACAGTGCCAGTCGGTGCTAGCTGAGCTGTGTGTAGGCTGCGCGTTGCCCTGGCTATAGCGTCGCGTAAATATTGACACTGTGACGTACCTGTTTGCATACGACGAGGAGCGGGGACTGCTGGCACTCCTCGCGTCGACGTTGGTAGAGATTCTCGGAGCCTGAGGGCGGTTCAGGCCAGACATTTCGACGCGCCTGCAGGCGGATCGAAAGGTGCAAGAGGCCCGCTGCCGTCGCGCCAATACACAGATTGGAGCGTAGGAGCAGCAAACTCCACCCGGGGGGGCAGTTGCACGTGAGGTGGAACAGCAGGGCCCCAGACTAGAAATTCAGCGGGTTTATATAGACAGGAGAGACGGTGCCTTATCGATTAGCAGGTGGGGCTGGACCCGCTTTATGTATGCTAGCGACTGCAGGCGATTCGTCCACACACACCTGACACCAGTCGCGTCGCGCTGGGGGCGCCAGGAAAAGCGGGTCCGTGCCTGGAGCTGGAGCTGGAGCTGGCGCTTTTGCATCGCGAGAAATCGCTGACGGCAAGCACGGCGTCATTGCACCCACCCCGCCCACACGACACATCACCATGGCTGTCGTAAGTGGTCGCTGATCCGCACGGTAGCATGCGCGTACTAACACACGCAGCCCATCACGACCATCGCCGAGAGCAAGGAGCTCCGAGGGCTCAACCTCATTGCGGCGCATTCGCACATCCGCGGCCTCGGCGTGGAACCAGACACTCTCGAGCCCAAGGTGTCGTCGCAAGGCCTCGTCGGACAGGAGAAGGCGCGGAAGGCGGCCGCGGTCATCCTGAAGATGGCACAGGAGGGCAAGATAGCAGGCCGGGCGGTCCTCATCGCAGGCCCCCCAAGCACCGGCAAGACGGCCATCGCAATGGGCATGGCACAGTCGCTGGGCCCAGACGTGCCTTTCACCATGTTGGCGTCGTCGGAAATCTTCTCGCTGGAGATGTCCAAGACCGAGGCGCTCACACAGGCCTTCCGCAAGTCGATTGGCGTACGGATAACAGAAGAGAGCGAGGTCATTGAGGGCGAGGTTGTCGAGATACAGATCGACCGCAGCGTGACAGGGGTGAGCATATGCGGCAAGGAACGGACCGGCTTTGCTGACTAGGCGCAGAGCAACAAGCAGGGCAAACTCACCATCAAGACGACCGACATGGAGACCATCTACGACATGGGCACCAAGATGATCGACGCCATGACCAAGGAAAAGGTCATGGCGGGAGACATCATCTCCATCGACAAGGCATCAGGCAAAATCACCAAGCTCGGCCGCTCGTACACACGGTCGAGAGACTACGACGCAATGGGCATCGACACCAAGTTCGTGCAGTGTCCCGAGGGCGAGCTGCAGCAGCGCAGAGAGGTTGTGCACACGGTCAGCCTACACGAGATCGACGTAATAAACTCGAGGACCCAAGGCTTCCTGGCACTCTTCTCCGGCGACACGGGCGAGATCCGTAGCGAGGTACGAGACCAAATCAACACCAAGGTGGCCGAATGGAAAGAGGAGGGCAAGGCCACTATTGTGCCCGGAGTCCTTTTCATCGACGAGGTCCACATGCTCGACATCGAGTGCTTCTCGTTCGTCAATCGAGCCCTCGAGGATGAGCTTGCGCCAATCGTCATAATGGCCAGCAACCGAGGAAACACACAGATACGAGGAACAGACTACAGATCACCACACGGGTTGCCGTTGGACTTCCTGGATCGGGTGGTCATCGTCAGCACACACGCGTACTCGTCCGACGAGATGAAACAGATCCTATCAATAAGAGCGCAAGAGGAAGAGGTTGATGTCACACCAGATGCTCTTGCACTGCTGACAAAGATCGGACAAGAAACCGGCTTGCGATACGCCAGCAATCTTATCATCACCTCGGACCTCATACGCAAGAAGAGGGGAGGACCAGAGGTCACCATTGATGACGTTCAACGCAGCTTTGCGCTCTTCTACGACCCCACACGAAGCGTGAAGGTAAGATACCAATACACTCATTTCACATCAAATACTAATGCCGTACAGTTTGTCAGTGATTCAGAGAAGCGCCTGATAGGCGACGCAGGCGATGTTTCGTTCGCCATCACCAACGGCACCGATGCCATGGAACTCTCATAAC
>TARA_R110002003_G_scaffold351_1_pt1 | contig 12659 bp, 12 predicted proteins | sample TARA_R110002003 | Tara Oceans TARA_R110002003 (sample SAMEA4396441) | marine metagenome | biome: Westerlies Biome; feature: [SRF] surface water layer (ENVO:00010504); material: water (ENVO:00002006), including particulate matter (ENVO:01000060) such as... | depth 5 m | reverse complement strand
TGACGGGGATCCTGGGAATAGGAAGCATGAAGGAATTTACTTCCCAACCTGGTCTTGGTGTTCGAAAATGAGACCTCGAGTCGCAATACGCTACTTCCAGGAGTACCGGCAGTCCTTCATGGGAGCCTTGGCCGCTTGGTACAGATGCGATGACGACATTGCTGACTCCATCGTGGCGATCAACGCTTGGACTGATACCGATCTTGATATGCATTGGCGAACATACATGGGCATTGCCTGCAGCGAGGGCTGTGTGATAACCAATGTTGACATTGTGTTGAATACACAAACTTGGTCTCAACTGCACGAGATGCTTGAAGATGGCTGGCCAGATTATCAAAGTTTCTACCAGTTGCTAGCGGCGTTTGTACCAGATCGAGATGCCGTTAGATTAATGCGCGACACGCCTGGTGCGATACTCGCGAAAACGCAGACATCTTATTTCAATCTTCGAATCGGAGACGAAGACACTCTTGATATTGTCGACTTGCGCGGACGAGTTGTCGGTGACCTGTGTGGTGATGCACTTCGAGTCAAAGCAAAGGTGGAGACCGGAGAAGCCCTAGCACACGACCATGGCGGTGCCTTTGAATTCATTGCATTGTCAGTGTCGGCAATTTTTAGGCCGAAAATCTCCGGACACCGACAACACTACGTCGACGGTGATGGGGAGCCGTTCGAATACGATCCTATAGTATATGTTTTACTGATTGGTCGAGAAGGGCATATTGCGCACCGAGAAGCGCTTGGTTGGATGTATCTAATGGATTGGGCTGCGTCAGCACGAGAGTGGAAGACAATTCTACTCCAATGAAACACTGCATATATAGTTGGCATCAAGTGTGCGTTGTCTCCAAAATTATACTTATCCGATTTTTGGGTTCTTCTTCAATAGGTGTTCCCATAAGAAATATACTCCAGCAACATGTATATGGATTAAGTTTGATTCCAAGTGTTCCAGGTCTCAGAACAAACGAGATCATCACTTTACCACTGAATGCACTCGCTAATCCACAGCACCAACCTAACACGGCTAGCTCGACCTACAAAATCTCAACCATCTGCAACCCCCACGGTGCATCTTGGCAGTGTAGTCAACTTTTCCTACAACCCACATCTTCGGTCTTCACACTCCTCTCTATACTATCGACTTCATCATGGCAGACCTAGACGCCTCTACACCTCGCGTCTTCATCGCCCGTCACGGTACCTGACCCGCCCCACATATTCACTCACACAATCTCAACCCGCAACAGGCGAAACCGAATGGACCAAAAACGGGCGCTACACCGGTAACACCGAACTCTTACTAACCGAAGACGGCATCGCCCAAGTCTCGGGAACAGCATCCCACCTTGTCGGCACTGGTAAACTCATCGACCCAGCACGTGTCGTCAAAGTTTTCGTGAGCCCTAGGAAACGCGCACAGCAGACCTTTGATTTGCTGTTCAAGAGCTCGGGATTGGGGCTGGAGGATGAGAAGGTCAAGCTTGAAGAAGATGTAACCGAGTGGGATCACGGGATGTATGAGGGCTGGCTTGGCAGTGAGATCCGGAAGAGTCGGAAGGAGAGGGGGTTGGATGGAGAGAGGGAGTGGAGTATCTGGAGTGATGGATGTGAAGATGGGGAGTAAGTTGTTCTTTCACTTATGACGTGGTTTTGGTTGGGTGTTGATTGATGTCATAGAACGCCGCAGCAGGTTACGGAACGGCTTGACCGGCTGATCGCGAGGATTCGCGACATTCAGAGACCGCATATGAACGGCGAGAAGCCGGCGGATGTTGTCGTTGTGGCGCATGGGATGAGTTTGAGATGCTTTGTGAAGAGGTGGTTGGGGTATCCGTTGGATATGCCACTGGCGCTGATGTTGTCGCCTGGTGCGATTGGGATCTTGAGGTATGTGTTTCCTCAGATGTGCTGGGAAAAAGGAGGTTTGCTGACCGTGACAAGTTATCTGAAACACGATATCGAGCAGCCGGCGTTCTTCGTGGGCATGTCGCTCCCGCCTCTGTGAGAACAAACGTCTTCGAATTCGATTTAGGTATTGCGGAATCCGGAGTGAAAGAAAGCGATCAGATAGAGCCAGTAGAAAGATAGACATAGAATTTCACAGTGCTCCGGTGTTCACTTTCATCGCGCTCCATCACAATATCTATAGGCACTAGCGGCACAGCCAAGATCGTCATCTTCACTCTCACCTTCACTCTTTTCCCCATTCTGACTTTCCATATCTGCTGCTTTTCGCAGTCCTTATCCTCCACTACATCACCATCACATCTTCTGCCTAAACCGACCAGACCCGCCAACCGAAGAGTCAACGCGATACTTCTTTACAGCGCATTGAACGATGGCGAATGACACCTCCGCCCCTCCTCCCGACAAGCCAATGATCATAATCCAAGACATCGACAGCGCAGGTGGAAAGCGCATCGCCCAATCTCTCATCGCAAACGACACCGCGACCATCATCGGTCTCACCACCATTTCCCCACCATCTCCCGAATCCTCAACCCCACGCATCCCCACAATCTGCACCGACATCACCTCCATCCTCACTCTGCGCTCCCTCCTCCGCACCGCCTCAACAATCTACATGCACATCAACCCCGCGCGCTACATACAGGAGCACTCCACCATATCCCTCGCAAGCGTCTGGCGCAAGACCGCGGTGGAGATTGCAGAGCGCCGACAGTGGGAGGACTGCAGAAGCATCATGGATGCCATGGGGAGTGCGAAGGGGCTGAAGAGCGTTGTGCTGTTTGGCAAAGAGAGGGGCAAGATCGAGAAGGCGCTGAGGAAGTATATTGGGATATACTTCCCTAGTTTGGCTATTTCGACAGCTTCTGTTGCGGAAGCCTAGGAGGGTGAAGAAGATATGGGCGGGATGTTTGATTCTGCTGCAGGATTTGATGATCGTGGGTTTGGTTGGGACGGAGAAGAGGAGGACGGGGAGGATATGAGGTATCTTGGCGAGGAAACAGATTCCGAGTTCGAGTTCTCGACGCAGGTGTACAAGTCTGGCCGCGGCTGTAACGAGGAAGAGTGTGAGAGGTTGAGCGAGGAGATGGTGAAGAAGGGGTTTAGGAACCCGACGGTTTGGAATACGGGAGAGGGTGGGAGAAGTGTGAATGGTAGGAAGAGGAATGATTTCGTGAGTTTTTGAGGGCTCCAGGGGAGGGCTTGTGGTAGTCTGATTGGAGTTAAGGGTTTTGAAGCAAAGACGTATTTTTGAGGGATTCATGGCTTTCGCGCTTTCGCGCTGTCCTACTGCTCGCGGCAAGTGGTTGATTTCTGGCTCGTGTTACAGCCTGCTTCGGACGCTTTTTATCGTGCGAGGTACCCTCAGCTGACGCAAAAAGGATCAATCATGATACTTCACATGCCTTGAACATCGTCATGATCCGTCATGATCGTTGCAGGCTGCAAGCGCCATCCAGTTCCATCGGTACCTGTTTGACCGGCAATTCCGTATGTATGGGTTTTGAACTCATCTCATGCATGACCTTACCCGCTGCCTCCGCCCGACACGTCGTCTCAGTCCCATCGCCATGCATATCACGTAGTCTCTTGATCTCGCTTTCATAGCGTCGTTTCCGACGAAGCAAGAGCCAGCCTAGCAGGATCAAGCAAGCAAGTCCAACGACGCCGCCTACGACGCCGCCTACGACGCCGCCGGCCATGGCAGCTACTGGTGTGGATGGAGGTTTTGAGGAGGCTGATGGAGACGGTGTGGACGAGGGTAATGTCGTGGCTAATGCGCTACTCGACGAAACGAATGTTGCCATGTCTACGATACACATCAGCCAGCATCTCCACCCAAATGCACAACTACTCACCCACTCCAGTGGTCAACAAACTCAGCAGCTGCACTCCTTCCGGCACCTCCTCTGCCTTCGAGCACCCATTTGTTCCATTGCTATTGTACGCCTTCAGCCCTTTTTCGCAGCAGAAGTACCCCTCATTGTCAAACAAATCCCAGGTCGCGTTTGCACACAGCGGCTTCGACGGCGTAAGTCTCGGGTCCGCACAATCTGAGCCGAGAGGACAGCAGTCGTAGTTAGTCTGGCCGAGAGGGCAGATGAGGCTGTTGGGACAGCATGCGACGAAGGGGTCGGCTGTTTTGTCGCAAAAAACTTCGACGTCGCGGAGACAGGAGCCGTTACGGCGGATGGCAAAGCCAGCATTGACGGGAGACATTTTAACGGCCGAAGATGGATTCGTAGCGGAGTCTCAGCGCTTGGATAATGAGCGTCTACAGGGCTGAGCGGGATTCCTGAATGCCACCTGCATGGTTCTAGGCTTACTTATCGTAGTGGTCGCACGAGGGGTGTACATGGCAGCGGCCAATGTAGGACAAATGTCTAGCTGAGCGCGCCATCATTGTCGATTTCTCGCGGAAGTTCGTGGGTGATCCGAGAAACGCGCGTGGATGTTCCGTTTGTTGTAGAAAGGACGATGCTGTTCCTGCAGCAAAGTCGCCGAAGGATTCCCCGGTTCCAATGTCCCGCCCGCACGGCACCGGCACGCCATCCAATTGGCCGTAAATCTCCGTCGTCAACGACGGCGAGCCATCACCCTAACCAAACTCTATGACGAACTTTGCGCGAATGTCCAATGTGACTGGTACGACGGCGAGACGGTGAGGCTGACATGAGGCGCGCCATTCGACGATTGCACACAAGGCGGTGTGGAACCACGTCGTCGAGGCTCCATTGCGACTATCAAAGTGCTAAGTATCTGCCCCAACGGGTGAAATGTCTAGCACTTCAACACTTCCTTCCAGCGATACAGATCTCGCAAAACGAGCGCATTTGTGCGACTATTGTGCATGGCTCCCAACGTTACACACTCACCAATCCAAGTCCAGCTAGCAAACATCGTCACCTCTCTTCAACGCCAACGCACCATCAAAACAATTCCCATGATTGCAAAACGTTCAGCCAATCTACATGTTCCTCGTATGAGTTCGATGTCGTTGCAACTCGGCCGAGTCTTTGTTCTTGTCAATTTCGCGTTGGTCGCATGTGCAATTGCAACACAAAATGTCCTCCTTGGCGATAGCATGGGCGCCAGATGTCCATCGTTGCCAATATGCGGCTGGGAACTAATGGAACTCGGTACCGCTTTCCTCACCTTGCCGCCGGCCTATCCTATATCCCCACTCTAACGCTGCACCCAGGCATCCCCATATCCCATCTCGGTGCCATCTTCGCCAAACAAACGGATGATCGATCACAATGCATTCTTGACCGAGGAAAAGAGTACTGCACATGCGTTTTTGAATGCGGGAACGGTGTTTGGAGCTGTAAAGATGGGAAGTTCAGATTCGAGAGCGGATGTAAGAAGTATTGTCATGCGGGGGAGTGTGACGGGGACGGGGCGTGAGGACAGTGGTATGGGTATTCGACGAGGATGTGTGCGGGCTTGTATTGATGGACATGTTTAGGATTCGAGGAGCCATATTTACAAAAGATGTTCACAACCCACCACCGTCCTCGCACCGCCTTCATCCCGCAGTCCGATCGCCAATACCCCCAACATCAGTTCAACCACTATCACAATATCAGCGCTGCAGCGTCAACACCCCCGGCCTGTACGGCAACAGATTGTAATCGCTCGGACTATTGTTCGGATCGCGTCCCTGATACAACAACTCCAAATTACACGGATCCACCGTAAACGTCTGATCCGGATTCGCCCTGAAAAGATCGCCATGGCTAATATCATTCGTCCACGTCGCGCCAGAATTTGTCTTCCCCGCAAATGGATTGCTCTCACTCGCCGCCTGCGGGCTCCAACTCCCACCCAAGCTCGTCGACGTGAAACTGCGGAAATACCGCCCTTGGGACCCGATCGCCTCGACGATCATCAGATACTTCTGCTGGCCCTGCAGGGTGTAGACTTGCACGCCTTCGAAGAGGTTGTTGGTACTATCCGTCATCACGACAGTACTGCTGGTGCCGAAGTTCCCAGGGAAGTTCCCGATGGGCATGCTAGCGCGGTAGATCTTGCCGTTGTCGCCTGCGAAGAACAAGTACATATTTGAGCTATCTCCAATGACGGTCTGGTCGATGGCACCGGTGTTGGAGCCGTCGATCTTCCCGGAGAACAGGGGCTGCACGGCGCCCCAGCTGTTCGCGTTGGACGGGTCGCTCGACGTGCGGTACGAAAAGGTGGTAGGACCCCATTGGTAGGCGATGACCCAGATGCTTTTGGGTGCGAAATAGAACAGGGTGGGTGCGACGGCGTTGAAGTTCATGGCGTTTTGCGCGGCGGAGCCTAGCTCGGACCAGTTGCTGACGAGGCCGAAGTTCATGGAGCCGTAGGTGCCGCCCTTATTGTTGGAGCCGTAGACGAGCTTCTTGCCATTGTACTGCACAGTTGTGAAGTCTTTGAGCGAGGCCCAGCCGTTTTGGGGTTGTGCGAGTGCGCCGCTTGAGGTCCAGCGATAGGTCGATGGGAGGTCGCATGTTTGAGCGGTGGTGAGAGATGCGGATGCGAGGAGCAGGATGCCCGCTGAGATCATGTTGGATAGCATGGTGGGCGTCGCTCGCCGCTATTGCAAGGATTGGTGTAGAGAGTGAAGTTGAGCTTTTGGGTGCTGTTCATGACGGCAAAGGCGCCGTGCTTTTATATAGCAAAGCCATTATTTTACGCCATCATCAAAGTCCCACTATAAGCGCAGTATGACACAGACAGGTCGATGGAACGATCTCGCTCGCTAGTCGTTCACAGCCAGGTTCATGGCAGAAGTTTGCTTTCTATACCACCGGGACTACGCCGCATATTAACGGAAGGACTGATATTTCGCCGCCCAGATTCTCCGACATGCGGGGAATCCTTACATATGTGATGGTACTAGGGTGGTGATTCTCGATCATCAAAAGCTTAAGCAGACAGGAGTGGCTGTCGTTCTTTTTTGTTTTAGCCGGTGCCTTACACCATAACTATGAAGGCGTGGTAGTTGCCTTTTTAAGCTATCCGTCCGACTCGATCGTAACTTTGATCAAAGTGGCAGATTAGCGAGGGGTGGACTGCCATTGTTAGCTGTTTCATCTGCCGTATCTAGCTTCCGTTGTATTCTTGTCCTTGGATCAATCTGCTCCCATACCGATCGTTAAATCGTCAGCAGATTAGGGGACACCAATTTTTTGATTGAAACGCCAATAGACGTGTTTGCCCAGCGTTCAAATTGAAGTCCATGGGGATATCGTCAATAAGTATTCTTCCCATCGACGAACGCTCAAACAGGTGCCTCGCGCACTCCCATCACCACTGGTGTTGAAAGCCGGGTGGTAAACTCTAGCCACACTGAGCCTCATTGCTGGCCCAGATGGCGAAGTTGAGACGACCTCTGGTAAGATTGGCATAGGGTGTATGCCATGATGCCATTATTGGCTTCGTCTGTTTCAAACATTGTGGGTCTGTGTGGCGGGAGTCGGGCCATCACCAAAACATACCAACCGTGTTCAAATTGACTAAAACGGTGACGACAAGCCGAGGCAAATGCAGCTGCAAGCAACCCCAGGATGTTTCATCTTCCGTTCAGCGTTGTTTGCAAGCGCTCCAAGCCGGCTGTAGGTTGCGTTTGCAGAAAACGTAACGTCCCGAAACAAACTGGAGAGACGGACGACTGTAATGTCAAGATGATGTGATGTTCTCTAAAATACTATAAAAGTCCCACGCTTTACACCTTATCCCACACACCCATCCCCTGCTCCCTCATCTTCTTATACCACTCCTTCACATACGGCAGCCCGACGTGCGGACCATACGGATCCTTTTCCCATTGCGGACGCGGAGGCTGCAGTCCCGTGTCCTCCACGCACTTTGCCATTAGCTCCGTCACCGAGCCACCGCGATCGTAGCTGGCTTCCACGCTCCAGTCCGTCTTCGCTCTGTCCGCGCGCATCTTCTCGCGGAGTTCGGTTGTCGCGCCTTCGTTGACGGTGAAGTCGGAAGGACGAACCACAACACCGTAGTTGCGAGCAGCGCCGGACACGGTGACAAGACGGCGATGCACTTCTTGTGCGACGACGGCGGACGGGCGAGTTAGAGGGTCGCCGAGACCGCCGCCGCCCCATGTTATCCACTCGAGGACATCGCCTGTTGAGCATATCAGTACGTGTTCTCCGAGAAGTTATATAATGATGTAGAGCTGATGACTTACCAGGGTACACGTGCACGTAATCCTGCTTCGACTGGCAGAGCTCGATGTTGTCCTTCTCCTTGTCCGTGCCGTAGCTGTTGTTCCGGTACAAGATCTTCCTTGATCGACTTCCGGGCATACCTCCATTCACACCCCACGGCTTGATCATCCACCGGTCATCGTGAATACTGACATCGCCTTCGCATAGCCAGCGGTAGAGGGTGCGCTGTGCATTGCCACCTCGGTAGTACCCCGCGCCTCCAGAGTCTGGCAACGCTTCATTTGCCTCGATGATGACAGGGAAATACAGCTCGATGTTCTCAGCGGGTATACTCTTGATAGCCGGGAACAAGCAGTGGCAATCTGGTCCGTCGCCAATCGGGCGCGCAGGTACACCGCCAAAGCCAATCTGGTAGAGGAGGTAGAATTCGCCATCGGGCTTGAAGCCAGAGTAGAATAGATGCGGTGAGTCGGAGAAACCCGCTGCGCACCGATACGCTGCGTTGCGTTGCCCAAAGAGTGCTTGCATAACATCCATCACACGACCCAGGAGATGTGTCCGGCAACTGAGTGCCGCGGGACGTACAGGACGTAGGATTGTTCCAGTGGGGATCTTGATATCGATTAGGTCGTGGAATCCGTCATTGACGACTGCGTGCGGATCATACACGGCGAGGAGATAATATCCGATGAACATCTTGAACATGGTTATTGACAAGTAGTAGTTCATCGAGGTGTTTGATTGTGGTGAAGTGCCATCCCAGTCGAAAACGAGCTTGTCGCCCTCCTTCTGCATCGAGCAAGAAATAGCGTACGGTCCGATACCGTGGCCGTCGTCATCGATGAAGTCGGTGAAGCTAGACTTCTCGGTTCCGATCTTCGAGTCAATGATAGTCTTGATCGCAACGCGGTTCTGGTCTAGCAGGTAGTCTGTCGCTGCTTCGTATACCGGCAGTCCGTACCGTTCGCAGAGCTCGTTGACGCGCGTGGCAGCTGTTCGGCAAGCGGTAACGAGTGCGATCAGATCGCTCTGAAACCACTCAGGCATTCTGGAGTTTCTGAAGAAGACCGACGCTAGACCCTCGTTGTAGACGCCCTTGGCGTAGAGTTTCACGATTGGAATCTGAAGACCGTCCTCGTAGATTGTGCTGGCGTTGATGCTCATGGAACCAGGTACCTTGCCTTGGACATCAGTCAGATGGCCGAAGTTCGCCGCCCAGCCGATCAGTTTGTGCTCGAAGTAGATGGGCAGAAGGATGATCACATCGTTGAGATGTGATACTGCACCATCAATCTGGTAGACATCGTTCGTGACGAAGATGTCGCCTTCTTCAACGGTGCCCTTCCAGCCGTTCAAGAACTGGGTGATGAAGCTGCCGAACTGTCCAACAAGCATTTGGCCGCGTGTATTCGTGATGACGTTAAACTCATCCTGTTGTTCGCGAATCGCTGGACTCATTGCGCAACGCAGCATAAGGGTATCCATTTCGCGTCGGATTGATCCAAGAGCAGATGCAATGAGTGTGGGAATGAGGGGCGTTTCGTTGACCAGTTGCACCGCAGACTCCTTGGTGTGAACAACCTTGGCTTCAGGCTTCTTCTCCTCGGGCCAGATTAGGATATTGCCCATGGAGTCGATCTCGCCGAAGTGACCAGGAAGAATGAGAGTATTGGAGTCCATCTCAGTAACGACGGCAGGGCCCGGAATCTTGATGCCGGCTTTAGTAATCTTCGAGCGCTCCCAGAACGTCGCTTCAACCTTATTCCCTTCATGTACAATGGTTTGCTTGAAGCTGATGGCATCTTCAGGGGGTGTGGGGCTGTCTGCTTTCTCGATAGGCTTGATAGCGACCTCTTCGGAAGCATCAATAACCTTGGCTCGCATACGCATAGTCTCGAGCTCGGCATCGGCATGCGAGAAACTGAATTGTTGTTCATGCGCCTCATTGAACTTTGTACGGAGGATGCCGAGAAGAGCAACAGTGTCCTTGAGGTCGTCCTCGCTGAAATCTATGGTAAGTGTCATTGCCTGGCCCTTGTACCTCATATCCGCTTGGTATACAAGTTTGAGAGCAGCATCTTCATTCGCAAGAGCGACCTTCATGGTACTCATGCAGCCCTCTTTGAGCTCCCCCAATGTTTTGGTGAGGTCCTCGGTGGTGATTTCCGCGAAGACCTTGATGTAGGTGCAGCTTTGTTCGTGTGACATTTTCGTCGTGGCATCTCCTTGAGCACACAGAACACCAGGGCTAGGAGGGACGATGACGGGCCAGGAACCAAGCAGCTTGCCAAGGGAGTTGGCGTGTAGAGGACCAGCTCCACCAAATGCAACCAGGGCGAAGTCGCGTGGATCATAACCTTGCTCGACTGAAACGAGACGAAGTGCGCCGTGCATACTCTCGTTCACAAGGTCGATGATGCCCTCCGCTGCTGTTGTGGTGTCCATGCCCATCTGCTTCGCCATCTTCTCAACCGCGGCGTGTGATGCACCGACATCTAGTTGAAATTTACCACCAAGTAACTTGGATGGAAGATACCCGAGAGTCAAATTCGCGTCGGTAACGGTCGCTTGCGTTCCACCCTTGCCGTATGCCGCCGGTCCTGGTGTGGCGCCGCTCGATTCTGGTCCGACACGGAAATTCTTGGTGAATTCGTTGTACATGGCGATCGAGCCACCTCCTGCGCCGACTGTCCTGACATCGACTGAAGGTGCTCGGACTGACAAGTGGCCCACTTCAGTCTCTCGTCGGATAATGGCGTCGCTGCCAGAAAGCAGAGCACAATCCGTGCTCGTGCCACCCATGTCAAACGTGATGAGGTTCTTGAAGGGAGTGTTTTTCGCAACCAAATGCGACACCGCCTTCACACCGCCCGCGGGACCTGACATGAGAATTTTCACAGGTGTCTCCCCTGCCAGATCGACGGAGGTCAGATCGCCGTCAGACTTCAAGATTCGTATCGTATCCGTGTCGTTTGCGAGCATCTTCTGTAGGTTTTGCATGTACTTCTTGACCACAGGCTTTACGATCGCGTTCGCGGTCGTGGTCACCGTGCGCTCATACTCCTGGATTTCAGGTAGCACGTCTGTCGAAGTGACAACCTCGACATCAGGGCCGAATTCATCATTGAGAATTGCCCGAACCTTCTCTTCGTGGACCTTGTTCGCGAACGAGTTGAGCAGGGAGACAGCAATCGCCTGCGGCTGCTGCTTCTTGAGATCCTGCAAACTCTCTCGGAACGCCGTCTCTTCCAACTCGTAGTGCACCTCGCCGTCAATCTTGATGCGCTCCTTGACCTCAACCGTCCGTTCTAGAGGCACAAGAGGCTCAGGTTGCACGTAGTTTATCCATGCACCAAGACCTCCAGGTATTTGACTTCTCCTGACAGTCAAGATGTCCTTGTGTCCCTTGGTGACAATCAAGCCACATTTCGCACCCTTGTTCTCGAGAACCGCATTTGTGCCGGTGGTTGTGCCATGGTGGATGTAGTCGAACTTGCCGTCCCAGCCGTACTTCGCCTTCAAGATCTCTCGCGCTTGGACAACGCCTTCTTGTACGCCAATGGACTGGTCGGTTGTGTTCGTGGGGACTTTGGCGCGAATAGCTTCGCCGTCGGGGGTGATAACGCAGACATCGGTGAAGGTACTATGGAGCTGTCAGTTTCTCCTTCCTAGTTTGACAACATGCAGAGCTAAGTCGTCGCTTCTCGATTGGTGAAGCAAATGCTCGTCTCCTCCGTCGCTGTCCAGATGACTTACCCGCCAACGTCAACACCAAGCCTGTATCCCGCCATAGCAATGGACTTGATTCCGAAGTGATTGGGCGGCGAATACAGCTCAACTGTCTGTCAGAAGCAGGCCCTGCGTCATGCTATAAAGCTCCATAAATCTGGGGAAGCTGCGACACGCCGAATTGCAACCGGGTCTGGCGTCGCCATCTTTGCGTACAACCACCTCTCTCCCGCCACTGCTCCGAGGTCACGAATCTAGCACCAATACAACGCACGCGGTAGCATCCAACCGATGCTGCGGTGACTGTTCGGGCGTTGAAGCCATTACGGCGCGTCATACGAGATAAGGTTGATCCGCGTCCTGATACGAAGGCACTAACGTGTTCAACCACCGGACGCACGTCCCTACCGAACGCACGCAATACTAAAAATTGCCGAAACTTTAAGTAATTGTTTCTCTACAACTATATTAGGTATTAAGGCTGCGCTTAAAGCGCTAGAATTGCTAGAGCTTAGAGAATCTTTTAAATATTTAGAGTATACTAAAAAATATAATTGTAGTTGCTCTACGCTATTAAAACGCTATAGAGAGGTGTAATAAGCTTATATAATAATACTTGCAAATTATCGGCTACTTAATACTATATAAGAGAGTTAACTTATATAATATATCTACGACCTTATTGCGCGCAGCCTGCTTCTATCTTGCCTAATAATACGCAACTTTATAAGCTAAATAGCTAATAAAGACGTTAGCTATAACTAGGTAGATTGCTTTATT
>TARA_R110002003_G_scaffold25_3_pt1 | contig 12663 bp, 11 predicted proteins | sample TARA_R110002003 | Tara Oceans TARA_R110002003 (sample SAMEA4396441) | marine metagenome | biome: Westerlies Biome; feature: [SRF] surface water layer (ENVO:00010504); material: water (ENVO:00002006), including particulate matter (ENVO:01000060) such as... | depth 5 m | reverse complement strand
GGTTTTGATGGCCATGGTTCAGCATTCGGTATCAGATTCTACCGAGGCTAGTGCAATATGTCAGATGTTCTCACCTTCATGAGAGGATATATACTTCGAATACGTATACTTGGTATATACGTCCAGCTCAGTTCGACTCGTCGGGTGGTTGTATCGCTGTTAGTTAAGCACTTCCGACAGGGAGCTGGACGCAATGCCGCTTCGAAAGGCACTCTGACTACGGCGAGTTGCAAACGTTGCAGGATCTAGGTATCTGCGGTCACAGGGACATTAGTCTTGGGGTTGGCGACGAGGACCGAGAGGAAGGAAATCTATACTCGGCACGGGCGCACTTCGGATGGGGAATTGCAGGTGGCTAGATCGAATGTGGATAAGGATCGAGAAGAAGGATCGTGACTGCATGGTGGGAGTAGACAGACCACTGTGAGAAAATGACATGTCTTTTTCTCGACTTCGCTTTTGTGGACTTCTGCATCCTTCCGATTGGGTGTGTAGAGGTCTGGACTGACACATATCGCGAACTACGGGGAGCGAGGATAAAAGATGGGCTAGGCTCCGGTGGAAGAAAGCAATTTCTCGAGGACTGACTAGGCTATGGGGAAGCGGCTGTCGTCACGGGGAACGGAACGACAGTGACAGGGCACTTTCGTTGGGCTCCGAAGGAAAAACGTTGATGGCTTTTTCGCGAAATTCGAATGAATTTATCTAGCGCTTCCGGAAGTTTTGCCGTGATGAGACGGAGCAGTGCGCTCCATCGGCCAGCCTTGTCGTCTGGGATGTTCACTTCGCGAACATGGACGCAAACCACGACCAGCCCAACTGTGAAGTCAAACTTTTTTTTTGCTGAGTCTCTCGGTCAATATGTACGGAGTACCTGCAGCAAATCCAGCGTTGATTTTTTATGCTTTATTGATCTACTGATTAGCGCACCCGGTCACCAGGGCCAACCCCTGGTCCCACATCCAACGTTCTCGACGGCACTCACTGCCGCAGGCCGGACCACTCAAGTGATGTCACTTTTCGCCGGTTCATTTCCCCCACTTCTGCCGACGATGCTCTAGGCTTACGCAAGACTCGAATCCGCAACTTCTGGCCGGCCGCCATCTGTGGAGACGACACTATTGGCAGGGTGTCTTGCCCCGCCTTGCATGTGGGCAACCGGGATACGGCAGGCTCTGGTTAGGTTTCAAATGCGGTCGGGCTGCGCACAACATCGGTCACAACATCAACAAAACCGCTCCCTCTCCTTTAACTTGTCGCGCGCACCCGTTTCCAGAATGACAGACATCGAGATCATGTCCGCCATAGGGATGGAATTCGAGTTTTATGACGAGCGACCTGCGATGCCGAAAACGAAGAAGTCGTTCCTCCAGAAGCTGACGGAACGGAACGGTGCGCTCAAACTTCACATGCGCTCCATCCGGGGCGAAGACCGCCACGACGAGCAACGAACAGCTTCGCGCACATCCTCGAGCTCATCGGTCTCCAAGGACTTCTTCAAGATGTCGAAACCAGAACGCGCACAAAATGATTTCGCGTTGCGATACGACGACCTCGAGGGTGCCGGACGGCCTTCGCCGACAACCTCGGAACCACATGCGCATGTGCGACAGGATGGCAACGAAGCCATGTCACCTGCGCAACATGAGCGAAAACCTGACCAGGACGTCGTACCGAAGAATCCACCAACCACGCTTCGATTACTCAGCTCTCACGGCGCGCACGTGTCGGACTCACCATGTACTTCACCACTTGCTCCACCACCCTTCTCACCGTGGATATCGCACACCGTGCGCAGAGCACGTAGTATCCCGCATGAGATGTCCGACGAGCAAATGGACGAATGGCTAGAGAAACCAGAAGACGCCGAAGTCCACCGGAAACGTAAGCTCTCGGAAGCTAGCGCCAAGTCGAACAGCTCTGCTGAGAAAGAGCGCAAGACCGCGTCCTTCTTGAGTGATTGGAGTCTCCCTTCGGAGGACGCACCAAGGGACCACCGCGAGTCGTGGGTGTATAGCGAGTATTTGACGCCGTCGTTCGAGTCGGCACGTGCGGTGCAGACAAGACATCATTTGGACCTCGCGATCATTCCGGATGAGATTCTGCTGGAAATAACGCGGCATCTGGATGTGGCGAGCGTGAGCCAGTGTCGAAGCACGTGCAGGAAGCTGTACCATACTGTTCCTGCGCCGCTGCGGCTGTTGGTGGAGAAGAAGACCTGAGCTATCTGCATCTGGACAACATACCCGCATGCTGCGCAATATCATCTTGCCGCGTGTTGCGATGAGCCTGACGAAGCATGGAAGAGGAACAACTCAAGACCGAGACGTGCCTGCGATGCTCGATCGACTACGTGTAAAGGTGGTGAAGGGTCTGCAGCTGGAATACCGTGTCTGGCATGTACTCAGCACCAGATGTGGTTGCAACTCACTGCGAAAGACCAGTATCGCTGCACCAATCAGCGTGGACGCTGAGAAAAGTGTAGGAGGATGCATGACCTGACGTCGACAGTTCGCTGCGGTCAAGAGTCACGGCACGTGTCCATCCTCCCATCGTCATCAACAACTCGCCCGGGCGACCGACCTGCGTCGAGCACACTAACCGGATACCGAACAATGACGAAATCGCAGTGGCTACGCTCGCAGTCAAGGATATCAAGATCGCAAAGCCGCGCTGGCTGCTTCAGCAGAAACAACGAACTTGACGGCGCAGAAGTGTCGGTGCTAGAGAAGGTAGCTACGCAGATCCGCAGGGTGTTTGAGTGGCGGTGATGGGAGTTACAGTTGAGAAGTTAAATAGGATGCAGGAGACACCTTGCAAGAAACAGACAGAGCATGTCATCTAAGCCAAAGAATATAGTCGATGTATACATACACCAGTGTTACACACCCTGTTGCAAGAGTAACTCTCTCACGTATGCTCACAACTCTACACGTTCAAGCTTGAGTTCAGAAACTATGATATCGCCACGCACGACTTTCGCGAGTCCCAAGACTTAATCTTATTGTGCACGTCTGTGTGGACCATGTGCACTTGTTCTTGAATGCTGCAGTGAATGGCCCGCCACTTGTTCCTGGTCTCGCGCCTCGAAATAGCCTCGACTACAGAGGACTCTCATTCCGTAAACTCCGCCTTTGAGCAATTGGGACAGTTGCATGAGTGGAGTCAAGGTCTCCTGGGTCGAATCATTAGGCGTGTGGTTAGAACGAAAAGGTCAGAACGCTTGCGCTGCGGGAAAGGAATACATATATACCCCTGAGCTTGCTACTGTTCGGAAAGAGCGCTGATCGATGCCTTGAACCCAGCGCCGTGAATTTGGCGGATGCCGAGTTAATGGTCCTGATGGAGACTCAATGCGCATTTCAGAGACAAGGCACCTATGCCATGCTTGCTTCATTTTGTCGGTAGAAAAGCGCAAACTTTCATGGATGGAGCACTACTTTGAAATGATTCCGCACTAATTAATACAGCGACAGAAACAACATAGAAGGGCGCATACTGCTCTTTAAAAACAAAGAACGAGGTAAAGTTGACAGGATCGAAGTGCAGACAAAGCTGCTTATGAGGTCACACGCACTTGCCGATACCGCGACCAGGGAAGTAACCTAGACATCAGCGACTGGGCCGTTTGCATGGTCCTGATCGAGCAAGCAGCATATGGTATTTGCTAGCATATCCAGGATCCCCCTATTTGGGAACAATTCACAAAGGCACAGCAGCGCCATCACCCCTCAGGTCACTGCCGGCGCTCCAGACCAGCACACCATCGTCCATGTGACGCCTGATGATCTGGCCTCTACCGAACATACCACGGCCATACCCATCGAGCTGCTGAACGCTGTGACCAAGCGCGCGAAGTTCCTCGACGACCTTGGGATCGATGCCTTCCTCAAGGTAGATTGTCGCATCGGTCATCTGGCCGTCGGCGCTCGGCATGCCAGCACCGATGCAGAAGCGCGGCGAATCGAGTGCAGCCTGTGGGTTGAGCTTGAAGACTTCCTGGTTGAGCAGGACCTGGACGTGACCTTGAGGCTGCATGAAACCACCCATGACACCGTACACAGAGTGCAGACTTCCGTCATTGATGTATGTGGTCAAGCCAGGGATGATAGTGTGGTACGGGCGCTTCCTCGGTGCAAGCACGTTGGGATGGTCTTTCGCGAGGCTGAAATTCGCACCGCGGTTTTGAAGCGAGAAGCCACAGCCTTTAGGCACGATGCCAGTGCCAAAGCCACCGAAGTTGCTGTTGATGAACGAAATAGCGTTGCCTTCGGAGTCCGAACAGCAGAAGTATACCGTGTCGCTCTGTAGATGTGCGGATGAGCCATGCACAGGTGCTGAGACGGCCTTCTTTGGATCGAAGAGCTCCGCACGCTCGGCGAGATACTTCTCGGAGATAAGCTCCGCAGAGGGGACCTTGACGACATTGGGATCGGTGACGAACCAGTGGGCGTCCGCGAAGGCGATACGCAGAGCTTCGATGAGCGCGTGTAGGTGCGCGGTGCTGTTATGGTCTTTGTGACTCCACTTCGAGATCTTGCCTTGCTTTTCCAGCTCTTGTATTATGCCAAGCGCCATCAGAGCTACGATGCCTTGACCGTTGGGTGGATGTTCCCACAGCTCAATGCCGCCCTCAGTGTTCTCGCCAACACCTTGACCAGTGTACTTCAGGGAGATGGGATCCACAGGCTCAGAGCCAGTCTCTGCATGGTGCTTGAGGTCGTCCAGCGTGAGGTAGCCGCCAAGATCTGAGACGACCTTTACAATCTGCTCAGCGACTTCACCTTCGTAGAATCCTTTCTTGCCTTGCTTGGCAAGAAGTTTGAAAGTGTTGGCCATTGTTGGATTCTTCATGATCTCGCCGGCCTTGGGCGCTCTGCAACCGTCCTTTGCTGCGGAATCCTTCTTGAGCATCTCGTGGCCATTTGGTGAAGCATTCTTGAGTTGTGACTCGCTCGCTGCCCACTATGCGGAATCAGTGTCTCGATTCCTCGGCCTTTATGAGCATCTAGAAACTTACAAAGGTAGCTGAAAGCTCGGACACGGGAAAGCCATTGGCGGCTAAGTCGATGGCTGGCGCAAGTACATCTTCCAAAGTCACTTTTCCGCTACCAAATCGTCCAACGGTATCAACCCAACCAGCGGCTGCACCAGGTACAGTCGCTGCATGTACGCTCATCATGGGAATTTGGCCTTGCTGTCCATCGGGTATGTTGAGATCGTTTCTGATCTTCTCAAGCGTGACCTCACCACCAGATCGGCCAGACCCATTTAGAGCTGACACCTTCTTCGTTTTGGCATCATAGTAGAGACAGAACATATCACCACCGATTCCGGTTGAGCCTGGTTCGGTCACATTGATAGCCGCAGCTACTGCTACCGCTGCATCCTGCTCCTCGTCAGTGCCGAACTGAGCATGATGATGGATTACGTCATACTGCGGCATTTCCACCTTTCCTTAGAATCTCAATTCCAGCTGCTGTTGCAAGAGGCTGTGTACATGACACAATGCCTTTCGTGCTATGAACCACAGATCGCCGACTGGCGAAGTGGACGAACTGTGGTTCCGGGTGGGGGTAAACGTTGAGGCCCATTGTCGAGGATGCGCTTGGCCCGTGGCTTATCTTTGTTCTCGTACTTTGTCGTGGAGGTGTCTCCAAGCTACAAATGTGCAAGAAACTTTACACAGCATTCTGAGGGGTATGGACAATGTCCTTCATGGCCAATGACAAACGGCTACTACCGGAGATGGGCGCTGCCGTTCGGAATGCCGACTTCGCTGGAGAACAGCCTCGGTGCAAAGGAGCAAAGTATGGCAAACGTAATGGCGTCCATGACGTCGCGGCGCAAAGCAAAGTGCGATCGATTAGGAAGGTGATGAAGCATGATAGTGCGCGAAGATAGGCAGATAGAGGCGTTGAGAAGCTCAGGTCACGTGCCGCGCGTTGAACCGCGCTTGTGGAATTTCTGGCAAGGCGCGTCGGAGCGAACCTCGTTAAGCTTCGTCCTTCACTGTTACCATGCTCCCCACGCCTTGGGTATGCCGCAATTGCCTCTCACGCATAGCGAAGCCGCTGGCTAGACGGCGTCTGCGTTTCCAGTCTTCCGGTGAGCATGTAACCGGGCGGGTTTTCTTCTTGCGGGATCAACTGATGGTATGCAGTTGCCATTGCCGACACCATACCATCAGCGCTGCTTACGAGGGCGCGCAATGTTGCTCTTGAGCATAAGCAGCTGACCGAAAAGCTCTCCAATGGCTTCGACACGCGTGCAGCGAAACAAGTGGGTGCATATAGCCCCATCGTAAATGCCTTGGGCGAGTGGGATAGGGCGAATGAGGTAATCACGGAGGTGACACTGCGACGGAACAGAGATACTGATACTGCCCTTAGTCAGTGGCAGAGCTCACATGTTTGATTCACGACTCTACGACCGACCCGGAACTACGAGCCCTCGCGGCAGATGATCTCGGAGACTCGCGGTCACAGCTCGCAAATGCAACGCAGAGCCTGATCACATCTCTGGTGCCAGTACACCCATTTGCCCATCTACCGTGCCTTCTCGAGATACGGCCCGGGGCCGGTGGATCAGAGGCGGCCATATTCGCAGGTGATTTGTTCCGCATGTACATGGGTTACTGCAATCGCACTGGCTTGCGCACGAATCTGCTGAAGTACGAGAATATCAACGGTACAACAGAAGCTGGAATACCGCTTTCTGAAGCAATAATCGAGGTGGAGAACGACGATGCATATGGCGTATTTCGTTGCGAGGCAGGCGTGCATCGTGTGCAACGAGTGCCCGCGACGGAAACGAAGGGCCGGACGCATACTAGCGCAGCATCGGTACATGTGTTGCCCAGTCTGCAAGACAACTCAGCTGCCCACGAGGACTTTGACAATCCGGAAAGTGACTACTACATCGACCAGAAAGAGGTCAAGGTTGAGGTTATGAGGGCGAGCGGTGCTGGCGGACAGCATGTGAACAAGACGGAGTCGGCAGTGCGGCTCACTCATGTGCCCACAAATACAGTAGTTGCGATGCAGGATTCTAGGTCCCAGCACAAGAACAAGGAGGCGGCCTGGTCACTTCTGCGCTCGCGCATCGCCCAGTTACGGCGCGAAAAGCGGGAAGAAGAGATGGTCAACTTGCGGCGAAGCGTCGTGGGTGTGGCCAAGATGGGCCGCGGAGACAAGATACGCACCTACAACTGGGGCCAGCAACGAGTCACCGACCATAGGAGTGGGATCACAGTGCATGATCTCGACGATGTTATGGAGGGTGGCCAGACACTGGACAAGGTCATGGGCAGCGTCCGCAATTGGCTCATGGAACGCGACGTCGAGGCCTTGATCGCTGAAGAGGGCGAGAAGCGATGATCATCCTCGTGTCCCGAACGACTCCAGGTTACCAGGTCTTCGGAATTTCTGGATACCGCGCTAATCATCAGCGATCCCACCTAGGAAGAACCTGGAAGGTCGAAAGGCCATCGTGAGGGTAGGCTGGTTAGTTCCAGACGCAAGTATTCACACTCCAAACGCGTTGTGCGTCGTGATGACAGCTTCGAGCTTTTAATGGAATCAGTGGACCACAAGTAGATCTTCCTATAGTTCGTCTGTCCGCTAGGAGCGATCGACGTCTGCAATATGTGGGTGTTTCGATCTTCTTACTTCCAATTTAGCATCATGTGCAAACATGTGCTCCTGTTTGTCCTCTTAGGACTTTGCAGGTCTTCCATCCATCTCATCACAGGCTACTCCATACTGAATGTCAACTCTCCACTCATAGCCGAAACTTGCCGGCAAGCTTTTAAGCCGCCTATATCAATACAGACTTCGTACTTGGAGGCGCTTGGCCTGCCAGGGCGGAGTCACGCTTCCGCAGCATCAATGTGGCGCCACACCATCGGAAATGGACTCCCCATCATGGCAAGCGTCGAATAGGCATACTGCGGTGGTATCACGACGTTAGCTACATTTAGCAGATACTAGCGACAGCGTACCTGTTGTGAGACGTCTGAAAACAGAGCACGAGGACCGCTGGCCTTCATTTGAAACTTGGACAACATCACTACCGCACAATCCAATACCCTTTACCTAGAAACGCAGCAATAAGAATTGTGCCGGCTTTATACTAGCCACGTGGTGCAACTGGCCGATCAGCGCAGAGGATCAGAGAGTTACCAAAGCCATGGATCGCCATCGAGGCGCGGACCATCTGGGCCTTGCAGTATGTATCGCCTCCCTTCGCATGATTGGGACGAACGCTCGGATCAAACGACCATCGTGACAGCGAGGTGCTGCTTCGCCAACTTTTACTATCGTCATGTCTGCCTCGCCGACATTATTCCAAGCCATAGGGCGTCCCCAGAGCCATGGCGGTGGACTTCGTCAGGAGTTTTGAGCACTTCCGAATGCATGTTGCGGGGCCCTTCGCTGAAATTACCGAAAAGTACCAGTTTCGAAGGTTGTTGTTTGACCCCATCGACACAATCGAGTCATTGCCCGCTAACAGCAACCAATCGACCCAAGCCTAGCCAGACCATAAAGACACGATGCGCTATCATTTCCCCGCATTCTCGGAAAGACTACCCCAGATTTTCAGCCCAATAGGTGGGCCACGCCGAGGCGTGCCATGTCAAGCGCATGCTGTAGTCCCGCATAGTTCGAAATGTGGGGGATCTAGATCACGAGGAGCACGTTGCTCGCTTAGTGCAGTGCTTTTGGTACATATCGCAACGATATAGCATGCTCAAAGGCCCTTCGAAAGCGGATCTGCAAGTGCTGCATTCTCTCAGAGTTATTCATTGAGGTCCGGGACACCAAGCAGCACAATTACCCATCATGGCTACGCATACCACCACCAAAGACTATGCGGACGAGAAACAAGAAGTTCGCTATGTCGAACATGCACATGAATCCCCGACGGAATCATCGCATGAATTGCAGAAGGAGCGCACTCTTGATGGCATTGATATGCACAACACTTCTGCCGTGAAGGGTGATGACTCTGACGGCAAGGTTGAGTGGAGTACTAGGAGTATCTTTGCGGCCATCTTCCTTGCTGCTTTGTATACAGGTAAGATTGCGGAATTCGTGCGATTTTGTAGGAAGCACACTGACCTGCATCAGGCTCGCAGGTGATTCTGTACTTCACTGGTGGGTCTCTTGGCTTCATCGAAGAGGATCTGGGCCTCGCACGTGGTTCTGCATGGCTACCAACGGCCAACATTCTTGCCATTGCGGCAGCATGTCCGTATGCTGGCTACCTCCAAGATCTGTTCGGCAAGCGCTATATCGCCCTTTTCGGCTCCGTCTGCATCTGCGTCGGCTGTGCTCTTGTTGCATCTGGCCATAGTTTCGCCCAGCTTCTCGCCGGTATGGCCATCTCGGGCGTGGGGGCCGCCATTGGTGAACTCACTGGACTTGCTGGGTAGGTGGGACCGATGAATTGGCAATGACAAACAACTAACAGCAACAGTCTCGCTGAGATCGTACCTGTCAAGTACCGTGGATACTCACTCGCCTTGGTCACTGCCTTCGTCCTGCCATTTTGCCCATATCTGCTCTACGTCGAGCTATGGTCTCATCATGATCTTAAGGTGGGATGGCGATGGGGACCGTGGTGCGCCTTGATGTACAATGGCGTCGTCGCTATCGGCTTGCTCTTCACATACTTCCCACACAACCATACCCGTGCCGAAGGCTTTTCTCGCATGTCAATTCTGAAACGTATCGACTACGTCGGTGGTGTCTTGTCAATCACGGGCCTGACTCTCTTGTAAGTCCCTCCAGCTTGTTGATTTGGCCGTGCTAACGGTGACTAGCCTCGTCGCTCTCCAATCCGGTGGCTACACCCATCCATGGAAATCCGGATACGTTCTAGGCACGATGCTTGTCGGTCTTGCTTTGATTGGCGCATGGATCCTCTACGAGGCCAAGTTCGCTAGGCACCCCATGGTGCCCGGAGAGCTATTCAAGGGCCAGCGCATTGTTGGTCTTGCATACGTCGTGGCGTTCGCAGCTGGCATGAACTTCTTCTCAGTGTGTTCCGTTCTTTTGATAAACGGATTGCATGGGCTGACCAGTAGCAGATTCTCAACTTCTTCCCCGTTACCTTCACCAACGTCTACGACCCAGATCCAGTCAAGATTGGTCTCCGCGGTCTCGCTCCTGCCTTCACAACTGCAACCGGCGCCATTGTGTTTAACGCCGCATTATCCTTGTTCCCAGGCCATACACGTGAGGTTTTGCTCTTCGCTGTGGTGCTCATGACTGGCTTTGCGGGCTCACTCGCTGTCATGACCCCCGACAACGAGCACCTTATTGTCGGTCTCGGATCTGTCGCCTCCTTCGGCGTTGGCGGTGTGCTCGTCCCGGCCGCCACAGTTGCTATGCTGGTCTGTCCCGATCAGCTCATCACTACCGCTGCTGCCATGTCGCTCTCCATCCGCACCGTAGGCGGTTCAATTGGTTACTCCATTTACTACAATATCTTCGCCACAAAACTCCAGACCAATCTACCCAAGTATGTTGCAGAGTACGCCATCAAGGCTGGGTTGCCACTTTCGTCAGCAACACAGTTTGTGACGTTGTTCTTGACCACGCCGGAGAAGCTGGCGACAACTCCAATTGCCGGTATGACCCCGGCGGTAATTGCGGGTGCAACGAAGGGTACGCAGTGGGCCTTCAGCGAGAGCTTGAAATATGTTTGGGTAAGTACATTCATACCCTTTGTGAAAACTACTTTGCTAATACGAGACAGTTTACCTCGATTGCTTTTGGCGGCATGGCTATTGTGTGCACGATCCTGCTACCGAGCACCAAGAAGTACCAGACCAATCGTGTTGCTGTGCAGATCTCTTAAATGGCACGTTATCGGAGGTAGTACTCGTCTTGAGTTAGCTTTGTGCACTACCAGCGGTCGAAGAAGGTAGATAATGTAATGCGAGCAAAGTAGCTGCTCGCCAGAATGCAATATGCGCTCTTAGTGAGCGCTCAAAAGAAATACCGTCGTACGGCGATGTGACGAAACCTTCATTCGCGTGTTTGCAGTCTCCACTGCTGCCATATTTCCGATCCGCTCGGTCTCGAATGTCGGCTTCTCCATCTGCACGTTGTCTGTGCTGAGCAGAAACAAATTAAATCTTTGCACAACACACTACGTGCCTTCATTCAGATCTTAAATTACTTACTGTCTAGAATCGTGAGAGCTTCCTACCCGTGAACTTCCCGGTGTGTCCAGAATCTCCCTTTTCTTGCTGTTATGATCGTCCCAACCACGCCGTTTCGATATTTGCACAATGGAAGCCCCGCAGAATAAGTAGACGAATTGATAAGCTCTCTGAATCTATCAGACATATGTGGCATGTATTTACTTCGAGCACTGCTTCTCACGCAAAACCAGGCATTGAAGATACTACACGCAAGTCGGCAAAACTTCGAAACGCGGATAGGTAGCTTGTATCTGAAAACACGTGCGCTGACTCGTTTGCCGTGGAACGCAATGTCAACAATTCGTAGTCTCAATATCGAGATTCCAAGTGTGCTATGTACCGACGAGGTACGCAGGCGCAAAATCGGCTATGACGCATCCAGGTTCAATGTCGGCCTCGAACCGCGATGCGTGTGCGCAAGTCCGAGTAACTCTACGAAGACGCTCGTATCTTATGAGCACTAGGGCTACACCAAATTTGGCCTAGGGCCTAGCGCTCAAAAGATACGTGCGCCTTCGTATATGAGCCTTGCGATCCGCCTCGTGTTCAATGTACTAGGTGTTGAATGAACTCCTGGCTTAGAGCTGCGGATCGCCCGGCTAAACTGCTATGGTACAATATCCCGGACTCGACTACAACCACAGATCCTACCGGCTGCTAGGAACGTCGTGCCTTCAAGCTTTTCCAGAAATTGGGAGTTGCGCCAATTAGGCCGGACCTGAGTTTGTGTGGAGGCTGACATGCATAGGTGATGCACGAAGCGGTATCTGGAGGTAGGATTTGGAGATGATGGCAGCGATGTACCATAGGTAGGCAATATTACGTATAGGTATATAATAGTACAGTCGTGTCGTTCTTCAGTTAGTACAGTGTGGACTTTTGACAAGTCATGATGAAGTCGCAAATCCTGCTTGTGCTCGCACCTTGTCAGTCCGGTCTCTCTTTAGCTGTCACTTTGTCCAAGACTAATACCAAATAGTCATCGTAGCAGCGTCCCCATTAGACAAAACATGGGACTACATCATCATTGGTAGCGGCGCATCCGGTATCCCGCTCGCAGACCGCCTCTCTGAGACCGGAAAATCAGTGCTCTTGCTCGAACGTGGTTGGGCCAGTAGCGGTCGATGGGGCGGAACGTGGAAACCATCATGGCTGCAAGGCACGAATTTGACACGCTTCGATGTCCCCGGCCTCGCGCAGCTGGTGTGGGAACCGACTGTTGATAACACCGGAATCTTCTGTGATGATACGCCGAGCTTCGCAGGGTGCTTGCTGGGTGGCGGGACTGCCATAAATGCTGGACAGTTCTATCTGGTAAATAGTCGACACTTCAGCTTTGTGGGAAGTGTGCTAAGATATCCCAGCCAACACCGAATGATTTTGATTGGACCCAGCCACCAGGCTTCCGCTCCAAAGATATGACATCTGCAATACGAAAAGCGCGACAG
>TARA_R110002003_G_scaffold141_40_pt1 | contig 12663 bp, 7 predicted proteins | sample TARA_R110002003 | Tara Oceans TARA_R110002003 (sample SAMEA4396441) | marine metagenome | biome: Westerlies Biome; feature: [SRF] surface water layer (ENVO:00010504); material: water (ENVO:00002006), including particulate matter (ENVO:01000060) such as... | depth 5 m | reverse complement strand
ATACAAGGCCCGATAAAGTTGGCGCGGCTGGTTTCCGTAACGTTGTTCGACCTTCAACCCGAAATGAACGAATCGGAAGCGATGGTCTATATCGATAGCAAAGAAGACCTGCACGAAAAAGGTCGCCAATCAAGGATCGTAGCGAGCGACTTCGATGTGGTTTCTTGTTTAAGATTGACAAGAGTTATGGGATTGGTGCTAAGACAGACCCGTGGGAATGAACATACTGAAAAATTGGAGTTGAAGACATATCGAAGGATTGGATGCTTCCAAGTATACCGTGAGGAGTGGCTTTCTGATTGTCAAAGAGCGCATATCGTGATAGTCTAAATAATATACTTCATGAACAGTGCTAGTGCTCCATGATTGACATCATCGCAACAATGTGGAGACGCCTGTGCTCTTACTTCAAGTCAGTCTTCTATTATTACACGATCTTTAGCTTTCGATCTTCAAACAGCTTTTTATCTTATCCAATGCGCTTTGCCTGAACTTCGGCCACTTGAGACGGTTAACCTACATGGTCTACACGGTTACTATTATGTCACACGACGTGACGCAGCCCCAGGGAGCAAGACTAAGGAGAGCACAGTGGTGGTTTCTCGACAGCCTTCTGTGTCTTATAATTTCGAGCCTCAGACGTTCTGCACTAGATTTGATACAGCAAGCGTTGCCTCAAGCGAGTTGCTTCAAGCGAAATAGAGTTACCGTTGTATGAAAGTAGGCAGTGTACAAAACCTGGAAGCCGCAATGGCAAGCGAGTCTATCCCCTGAGTACTCCGAAGTAGTCATGCACGTTGGTGGTGATAATGTAGCAGAAGTACATCGTCGTTGTTTTTTTGTCGCAGGCTGTCATCCAAGCACATTGAAGTCAATCCCCAGGGGTGTGTAAAGCTGCAGGTGGTTCAATATTATGCTTTACACATCTCTTCCTTCAGACATCATCTAGTCCGGCGCAGGGGTTTGTTCGAACCGTAGGGATAGACCCTAGACATTTTCGCAGACAGGAAGCAAGGAGTCGTGCTAACTAGAGCTAAAATAGTTGGGGTAAAGCCTGTACTAGACGAGAGAAGGGTAAGCGTGGGATAACAATAGAGAAGCGGAAACTGCAACTGCGTATGAGTGTATCGTTCTAGATTCGTACAGTAGGTAGATGCTGAACAGTATAGGTCAAAGGAGAATCTTTCGCGGGAGCTGTGGTCGCCGCGCTGCGGCCTCGTTCGCGAGTATCCGTCAGCGCGTCTTCATAGTAATAACTAAACGAATAGCGCTCATCCAAGTTATAAAGGATGCTAGTCAGCACTGTTAGTAAGGACGCCAGCAGTGCATCGCAGCGCCTGTCCTCGGGCCTGCCTGTAGAGGCTGCGCCGCGCCGCTCTATCATATAATTACACCGTGCGCAGCTATCTGCTAACTTAGTAATCTAAGCGCATGTAAGAAACGTGTAGAGTCGTTTCGGCGAGCATTGCTAATAGCCGTAATTAGACGGCTTTAGTTAAAAGTACTAACAGAGGTCGATACTTCGCATAAATTAATTGCTACTTGCAGCCTTACGGTTAACTATATGTCTAAAGCAACGCTATCTAAGTCTAAAGCTTAGCTAGATGCGCTTAGAGAGTAGCAATAGCAGTATATATATTGTAGTAGCTCTCTAAGAAGTTAGGCTTATTTCTACTATAAAGACGAGCTGTTGTAAAATTAGTAGTAAGGTATTAATATCTATATAATTATTATATAAGTATAGTACAAGAGATAGATAAGAAAGCTTAGTATTATATTCTAACAAAATATTTTAGATGTTAAGACGTGCAGTTATGTTCTTTAGCTTCAAAGTCAAAGTATCTATTTTTGTTCCGGTACGGCGGTTATTCCGTTTCGAGTGGATGGACGTTTAATATACATGAATTCTTCTTCGAGATCGACGTCCCCACGCCCGACAATGTACAAGGTAAAACAGCACAGACTTTTATTGGGCTAGCGCCCTCAACCAACGCCAGGAAGTTGTATATGCGCAAATGCGCCACCTAGAAATCGACAAACTTTTGTGTGATGATACCCGAAACACCTGGGGTATATTTATGAATCCAACCAACACCATGGAAACCCAAGACGCACGGCGATGCGCGCATGAAGCATCACGGATCGTGTGAAGAGCTGCTAATGGAGCTGCGACTATCGGTGACGTGCGTGGCAATGCTCATGCGCTGAAGTGGCGAGATGCCGTTGTGATCTCGCGATGGGGGGCTCGACATGGGATGGGTGACGCTGGGTGAGGATGGAGATGCAGTGGGATGATGGTCGCCGGAGATGCTACCATATCGCTCGCGCAGACGCTTAATCTCACGGAGTCGGTTACGCCATGACGAGATGCTTTCGCCGCCCTCGCGCTGGAACCATACGCTTGCAAAAACACAAGCATTGATGGCGATGAGGCGGCAGTAGCCTGCGAGATGTTTGCCGCACAAGATCTTGGTCTCAGCAGCGGGTGAGATGTCGGGGAAGTCGGCTCTTGAGATGGCCTGCACTTTGTAGTAGCGATTCCGGCCATCGGGATCTGCGTCCAGTCGGCGATCGACAAAGCTTGCCCTGGACTCCGGTGAAATGACAATATGCACGTAGTTGAATGCGGAAGGAAAAGTGTCAAAGTTGTAAGGTAGACCCGAGTCGTTGAAGATGATGTTGACGAGATCATTGCCAATGTGTCGCTTTTTGTTCGGGTAGGTCATGTCGTCGTCAGGGTTCGTTGGCATCATAGTTGTAATGTGGAAAACCAGCTCCATGCAACGGTCACGCCAGCAATATGTGAATTCGCCATCGGCATCGTCCCGAGTATCCAGTCCGCCTGTATTGAACTTGGCGTCTTTTAGGCGGCAAAGTGTGCCCAAATCGCTGATGAACGCCGTGTACGCTGGCGAGCCAATGTTGTTCATGAAGATGTCTCGTTCCTTGGTCTGTCCTTCACCGATATAGATGACACCTACTTTATAGCCATCTACAGTAGCGATTCTGTCAAACGCAGCAATTGCTCGTCGGGTCATATCGTCATCAGGAAGAGGAACGGGTGGATTAGCCGAATCCAACGGCGAGTAGAAGGTCTGGAAAATGTCGTCCGGCAAGACTCCAATATAGGATGATGAGTAGAACGCTTCCGAGGCAAGGCCGACAGTGATGGGAACTTGATGTCGTGGCGGCGGAGCGAGCAGTGGTCGTAATGTCAAGAATCGCGTCCCACACTAAAGACAAGTCAGTTCAGGTAACCACACAAGGTGTCGCGGGAATCGCTTACGGGACGGCGCGTGGTGATTAGAGACACACCAGTGCGTGCCGCTGTCTCGATGGACACCAGGGAATTTCCCACAACCCAAGTTTTCTTCCAGATCTCGCCGTCTCCGGGCTTGGCAAAATTTTCGTCTCTCAATGTCTGATCTCGATCCGTGTAACCTACCATGTTCATGATGTCCATGATGACCTGTCCCTGCTCTTCCATGATCTGCCTCCCAGAAGCGTCCGTGTAGTAAAGGTTCCTAATGATCCATGGCATCTGCTTCGGGCGGTCCTCCATCTTCAGAGCCATGAACCAGAATGTGATAACGTGATACGCAAGGGAGTATAGATACTGGGGCAGATCGTCTTCAATTAGTTTTACTCTCCGTGGGCTATGATCTGGCGAAGCGGCAAAATCCCGCGAAGCGCCACTATGTCGTAAGCCTCGAAGTCCGCTTTGTAAAGAAGCAGTATGTGCGACACGATCGCGCTGATCTCTAATGTGCTGCAGGTACCGAAAGCACACGCCAAACACGAGCTTGAATTCGTCCTCGCGGAAATTTTTGTACAACTCAGGAAGCCGCGCCAAGGATGTGAGAAACTCCAGTATGTGAATGGCGGTGGCTGGCTTGGTGACGATTTGTGACAACTTTTGCACAATACTGTCGAGTGACTTGCTGACAGACAGCGGGACCTCGAAGCAACAGACCGACAGTGCGTGAATGCACCATGTAGATGTTCGGTCCCATTGCACGATTCCCTGCAGAAAGGCCTTGACGAGATCATCTTCCTCGCTCTTTTCGAAGTATTCATGGTAGCTGATGATGACGGTCAATACGTGAAACAGGCAGACTGCAACATCTGCTTTCTTGAGAAGGGTATGCACAGGCGGTTCGTGGAAGCTCGAGTTGCGCACTTGCTCACAAAGGACATTCCTGAGCATTCTCAATTGAACAACGCAGCTGCGCACCAAAGCTTGGTTTGACAATTGAGGTCCTAGGTGGACCAGCACGTAGCTGTATATCTCCCAGTCTGGAGGCCTCTGAAGCAAAGAGATTATGAGCTCAAGCCACAAAGTGATCTCCATATCAAGCACATCGTCATCAAGAGGATATTTGCTAGCATCGATGTGCGAGAACACGACCCTGCTAGACTCTGCTGAAGGTTTTTCCGGTAAGCCCTTTGGGCCCGGATACATCCATAATGGCGGTATAGGTTTCGACACTCGTCCAGCCGGGGCGGTGGTGCGCCCAGTGTGTCGGTTGAGCGATGAATGAGGGCTTGACCCAGATGTCTTCCTTTGCTCGCGCCATGATGCCGAGTCTTCAGTTTTGTTCTGCTCACTTGCTAAAGTCTCGTCTATCACACCTACAACGACAGCTGTCTCTTCCGTGCGGCAGAGCTCGGCGGCTATGCGCTCGCCCTCTGACGATGCGCTTACAGAAAGAGCATGTCGCGAGTCGGCACGCAATCGGAAAAGCAGCTTCAGCGAAGTCAGACGTGCATCGTTGTCGTACCTCTCACCCCCTGCTATTGCGCGCAACGTCTCGTACAAAATCCGCGTCTTTTGGGCAGAACCCGACACACTGCGAATGAATAGCCGCACGAATGCGGTTGCGATAACATTGCATGACGAACCAAAGCGGGTATCTCCTTTCAGCAACAAGGAATACGATGGCCAATGAGTTGAATTCGTAGTGGTAGACTGTCGCGGTCGGTCTAGTCGTGCCTGCAGTAGTTTGACGACACTCATAAACTCGGCGGTAGAGGCCCGATCAGCTACGTGCACTGCAAAGTCCACAAGCTCATGCAGAATCTCGACATCGGCCTCCATTTGTATGTTGTCTAAGAGCAGTGCCCCACACTGCGAGACTTGTCCGCTTGCGCAGAGCTTGTCCACCGTGTCGTATGTTTCTCGTATCGCTTGAATGGCCACGATTCTGAGCGATCGTGGCCTAGTGACATCCTTGACAATGCTGTTCACTATAGTGCGACATACCTTTAGCCAGTCACTATGCGCGGGATTGAGATAACGTTCGTTGGCGTAGTGTCGAATCAATTTCTCTGTGGCAGAGTCACTCAGTCGGTGGGAGAAACGTAGGAATAGCTCCATGACTGCTTCTTTCTGGACGAAGTCGAACGCATCGCTTGCTGTATCAAGTTTCACAAAAAGCTGGAATATCGGATCTTCTGCGCTGCGGCGAGCGAAGTCCGGTTTGGATGCAGGCTCTACCGCATCAGGAGCAATTCCTAAGTGGCCATTGGCAGGATCCTGTGATGCCTGCGACAGTTCATCATCGTTCTGGGTGCCGTTCTCGTGATGAGGACGTTCCCTCGATTCCGCATTGGTTGGAAGAGTCTCTCCGACACCGTTCGCTCGATGTCGGTCATCATCCCGCTCAACGCATGTGTTGACGATGGCTATGAGCTCGCTCACGTCAATCTCACCTAGCAGGTGGTCCCGTAGGTTGTCTTGCGCCAGTACAGTATCGATCAACCGTATCACTAGCTCTTCCTGTGACGGATCTGGCACGGTTATCGATGCTTTCAGTGCTGGGCACAACAACGCTACAGGTACCGGAGGAAAGCCGCTGCGCCCCTCGTCGAGGAGAAGCAGTCGCAACACTTGTAGAGTGCCTTTGTAAAACTTGTGGGGGTTCTTATCCTGATCCTGGCGTGTGGGTCCGTAGAGCAAAGTGTGTAGCAAAGAAAGCACTGCGGCGCCTCCGACATGTGATTTGAACAGATTGCTCAGCGAGTTCCATGTTGGCTCCCGAAGAGGACGAACCAATTTGTGAATGGTGCACAGAACTTCGACACAGGGTCTAAGTGCCTGGGCTGGAATATGCACGTAAGTTAGGACGGTATCGAAGAGCTTAATGCAATTCCCCATGTCAGACGCTTGCGTGGTCCTTAAACATATGACCATGGCTCGGTCTAGCAGAAGCTCAAGATCTTTGTCCGAGAGAATCTTGGCGTTGAACTTGCATATGTCAATGGCATACTGAAACATGCGAGCCAGATTGTCCGCTTCAAGAGTTGGGTTGTCGGCACTGCGCTTGCCATTCGCTTTCCGGTTGACGTTGGCAGCCTCATGACTAGCCGCATAGCAAGTCTCCAGTGACGATGTGATGAAGGGCACGATGGCCGACTCGCAAGCCTCGATGTCCCGCCCCCTCTTGGTAAGGGCATTTATGACTCCCAGGCGCAGGTCAAAATGGCGATCGTTCTTGCGCAGCGAGGCAGCGTCGAATAAAATGCTGCGCTCAATGGTGCTCAGCTTGGGCCACGAGACGCAGCTTTTGAGAAGCTTGTAACCGGCTTCGGCCACATGGTCCGGCTGCTCAGGAAGGAGCAGATCGCTTGCGACCGACCACAGACCCAAAACATTTTGCACGGGATACTCCTCGAGGATCTTGCATATCTTGTCCACCGCAGCTGCTCTTTCGGGAAAAGGCCTGTCGCTGTCTAATTGCACAACAAGCTGGTCCAGCTCGGGAGGGCCACCCGTTATGGGTTGTGCGTTTCGCTGTGAGCCCTGGCTGATGCGATGGAGGCTACCGTCGGCTGAGTGCGGGCTGGAGCCGGAGATGGAGCGCAGGGCCCCGAGGGAGGGCGTACGCGTGGGCGCAGCTGTGGCAGAGGACGCAGAGGGCGGCGGCGTCGGGCTCCTGAGGCGACCGCCCGTCAGAGTGCGGAAGGCTGTGAAGAGGGCCTGGGTGGAGGAGCGTCGGTCGGGCGTGCGTGGGACATTGTCGGATGGCGGAGACATACGTCTCGGAGTCGCAGGCCGTGTCTCTGCCCGTGGCTATCGCAATCGATTGCAACACTACCGCTCCGGCGCGGGGAGAGAGGGAGAGGGAGTCTGGCGGTGGCGGGCGCGCATCGAGTGGGTGGTCATGGGTGCTCTGGCGCGGCAGTCGGGCGGGGCTGTTGCTACCCATGCACTTCGCTGCGGCGGCTGAGGAAGACAGACGGCGGGCGGCGGGTCAGAGGCCTTATACACGGCGGGTGCCCATACTGACGGAGTGGCGGCGGAAGTGTTGGAGGGCGACTGTCATCTGATAGCAGACTAGCCCGAGGCGCAAAATGCTAGTCTAGCACAAGCTCAAGCACCGATGTAGTTTCTGGGGTGCGGTGCAGGGGAGGTCCCCGCTAGCGCTAGCTGAGCGGACGTGAGCCAAACAGCAACCCGGACTTGTCCAAAACATTCAGTACAATTTGCGCACGCTTCCTCCTTCACCCTCTCACCGCACAAGGATTCTGTCATCGCCATGGCTGACATTTCCGCGCTTTCGCAGCTGCTCGAGGCCAGCTTGGACCCCCGGCGCAACAAGGAAGGTGAGTAACTTTGCTGTTGACCGTCTCTGGTCGCTACACACCGTCTTCCATACTGACTATATCCAGCGGAGGCAGCAATCCAGCAAGAGCAAGCAAAGCCCGGCTTCTCCCTCACACTCCTGCACATCGTCGCCTCCGGCTCGGTCCCGCAGACGACCCGGCTCGCGAGCGCCCTCTACTTCAAGAATTTCATAAAGCGCCACTGGGTGGACGAGGATGGCAACTACCGCCTGCCAGCAGACGAGGTGGTCGCCATCAAGCGCGAACTGATCGGCCTCATGGTCTCCGTTCCGCCCAATCTACAGTCACAGCTTGGTGAGGCAATCAGCGCCATTGCGGAGAGCGACTTCTGGGAGCGCTGGGACACGCTCGTCGACGACTTAATATCTCGCCTCACACCCGACAACTCCACGGTGAACAACGGTGTCTTGCAGGTCGCACACTCCGTCTTCAAGCGATGGCGGCCTCTCTTCCGCTCCGACGATCTCTTCACCGAGATCAACCACGTCCTCTCCAAGTTCAGCACACCATTCCTCCAGCTGCTCGAGAACACAGACGCACTCATCACCGCGTCCGAAGGAAATCCCGCGGCGCTCAAGGAAGCCTTTACCACCCTGGACCTGATTGTGAAGCTTTTCTACGATCTGTCGTGCCAGGACCTGCCACCAGTCTTCGAAGACCACATTGCGACCATCGCCGGCCTCCTCCACAAATACCTCACATACGACAATGCCTCGCTTCGGACGAACGACGAGACCGAGTCGGGGCCTCAAGAGTATGTTCGCGCCGGCATCTTTGAAGCTCTCATGCTCTACATTCAGAAGTACGAAGACGTCTTCGGGCCGCAGCTTGGACAGTTCATCGAGACCACCTGGAATTTCCTCATGACGGTTGGGCTAGAAACCAAATATGACATCCTTGTCAGTAAGGCTTTGCAGTTCCTGACGTCCGTCGCGTCCACACAACACGCCGAGAACTTCAACAACCAGACTGTACTGGTCCAGGTCATCGAGAAGGTCATTCTTCCAAATCTGACACTTCGCGAATCTGATGTAGAGTTGTTCGAAGATGAGCCGATCGAGTTCATCCGGAGAGATCTGGAAGGGTCAGACAACGACACACGTCGTCGAGCAGCCACAAACTTCCTGCGGCAGTTGATGTCTCGATTCGAGGCACTTGTCACCACTACCTCGCAAACGTACATTGACGCCTATCTACAAAATTACGCAAAGGATACCACAGAAAACTGGAAGTCGAAAGACACCGCAGTCTATCTCTTCACTGCGATAGCTGCGAAGGGAACCGCCACCGCTGCTCAAGGCATCATGAGCGTCAACGAGAACGTCAACATCCTGGAGTTCTTTACCACACACATCGCAGCCGATTTGCAATCCGAGAGCGCTGAACCCATACTGAAGGTCGATGCGATTAAATTCCTGTACATATTCCGGAGTCAGTTGTCACCTGATCTCTGGCGCGCTGCATTCCCTCTCCTCGTCAACCACCTTGGCAATGAGAACTACGTCATCCACACCTACGCTTCTATTGCTGTCGAGCGCGTTCTATTCATGACAGACAGCAACAAGCAGCCGATCATTCCGAGGGCCGATGTTGTGGCGTCGTCCCGGGACTTGTTGACCCACCTGTTCAAGCTCATTACCAAGGACTCGAAGCCTGAGAAGATTCAGGAGAATGAGTTCTTGATGAAGTGTGTCATGCGGGTGCTCATCTTCATCCGAGATGGAGTGCTACCCATTTGCGATAACATCTTAAACAATTTCATCGCCATCCTCAAGGTCATCAGACACAACCCCAGCAACCCGCGTTTCCAGTACTATATGTTCGAGGGTATCGGCGCTCTCATCCGCTTCGCTGCTCCCAAACACCCCCAACTCTTCGAGGAAAAGCTTTACGAGCCGTTCGCCGCATGTTTACAGGAGGGTGTGGAGGAGTTTACTCCTTACATCTTCCAGCTCTTCTCTGCACTGCTAGAAGCCAATCCCTCCGGTGAGCTGACCTCGTACTACCGAAGTCTGTTCACCATCATCCTTCAAGGTTCCCTGTGGGAGCAGCGGGGTAACGTACCCGCACTCGCCCGTCTGCTGAGTGCAATGATAGGGCGCGATGCGCCGCACATCGTGGCCGACAAGCAGGTCGAGCCAGTCCTGGGTATCTTCCAAAAGCTCGTATCCACGAAGGCACACGAGAGCTATGCTTTCGAGCTTATCGAAGCCGTCATCACGTACATCCCCCCACAGGCGTTGGAGCCCTACTTCGTCACTATCCTGCAATTGATGCTGCAGAGGCTCTCAAATATGAAGACGGAGAATTTCCAACAGCGCTTCATCGCCTTCTACCATTTCGTGTCTGCACGACAAGCCAAGGGCCTCGGGACTGATTTCTTCATCCATGTCACAGATCAGATCCAGCACGAGTAAGTTCATCATGGTATAGGTACACCATTCAGATGCTAACACGATCATAGTGTCTTCAAGCCAATGTACCTCACCGTCATTCTTCCCGACACGCAAAAACTAGCACGGCCCACAGATCGTAAGACCGCGGTCGTGTCATTCACCAATACGCTGGGCGATTCGCAGGCCTTCGTTGATCGCTACCCCAAGGGCTGGATGCTCACCGCACAGCGTCTCATTGAGCTTCTAGTCAACCCACCGGTCCCCACTGCTGCCGATGACATCATACCCGATGCCGATGTTGACGAGGTCGGCTTCGGCGTCGGCTTCACGCAACTCAACACGTGCAAGAAGCCCGCGCGCGATCCCTTCCCGGAGATCCCAGACGTGAAGCTCTGGGTGGCAGACTATCTGAAAAACGCAAACACGCGGCACAACGGCAGAATCGTCAGCATTGTACGCGAGAGGCTGGACGATGCGACTAAGCAAGCTTTGGCGCAGTATTTACAGTAAGAGGCATGTCAGTGCGTGGGGCCGGTTTGGCGCTGAGCAGCAGCAATAGTTGGGACGGACGGACGGGGTTGGCGATGCATATGATACCAGGTTAGGCAGTGGTGGACTTCATCTACGGTAGAACTAGTAAGTAGGTGACATGTTCCCCCCGAATACCACGCGTGAGCGCGATTTGTACAAATGCGCATATACGTCTTCTAGCTCATATTCCCTTGGTTCTTCATGTGTGTATCGCTTGAAGGAAAACGCACTGGTCCTCTCTTGCTAGCAAGGTATGCTGGCCACTTTCCGTCCCGGCATGCACGTGAGACCCGTTGAGGTAAGTGCACCTTGGGACGGAAGGCGCAAACCGGCTTCGGTTTCTTTCGTAATTTCACCTTGGCTTCTTTCGTAATTTCCTCCTTCTCTCCCTCTTCTAGTCTCTGGAGCCTGCGTCTACGCGAGGCTATCCTTACCGCGAAGTCGACTCCCCATCGTTATCGCAGTCGTTTCTAGTCACTATCCATTCGCGACCCAGTACGCTTCTGTGCACACCACCTCTTGCGCCTACCTTCCCCTCGCTTCATATCACCAGCGCTTGCTACGATGTCCGAGCCGTGGACGACGCGGCTCAAGAGGGGGGCTGTTTGGCTCTCGGCTTCCGTGGTGAGGTATACGGGGGCGTGGTTCTCTCGTAGGCGAACGGAGGACGAGCCGGTGGTGGAGACGGAGTCGGATCTGTTTGTCAGACGGCAACGTGCGAGCCCGAAGCCGTTGCTGGTGAGTATGGCACGACGGGTTTTGACGCCGCCGCTACCAGCAATTGCCAGCACCGCACCAACGCAAATGTTTAATGCCCAGATTAGGTCACGTCTACTACAACTGCCACTGGAACTGAGGAATATGATATATACCAAACTGCTTGGGAACTGGACGATACACATTCTGTTGAACGAGAGCAGAGGGAAATTGTGTCATTTCAAGTGTCACAACATTACCTGTCACCTCGTGATAGGCCGTCCCATGGTTGGGTGTATCGTGGACAAATTGAACAATGCCGGCATGCTTTGCGATGGAGAACAGACCCATGCCGATATTATACCGCTTCTACAATCCTGTCGCCAGATGTGAGCTCCGTGTACACTGTCCATCGATGGATTCGTTTGACTGACACAGAGGCTTCTAGCTACTCCGAGGCCATCGAAATACTGCATACAAGGAATTTGTACAGCTTCATGGATCTCTACACATCCCGGCAGTTCCGCATCACCACTGTTCATCACCATTGGAAGCACATTCGCAGACTTTCGTTTTTGCAAGTATATGATTGGCAACCGTCTTCGATTTTCGATCTGGATGTCGAGCGTAACCATTCGCCACGCGACCAGTTGACGTAGGAAGACACATGGCGTTCCGTGGAACAATTGGAATCATTGGAGTCTCTACAAGTAATGTTGTTCTGGCGACATGTAAAACTTGACGTCTCCTTAGTCGACAGTGTGCCGGGCTTTGCAGAGATGGAGAGGGGATTTCTCGAGCCACTCAATAGAATTCGACCAAGCAAGGAGTTCCACGTGCGTCTAGCCTGGCCAGGGCCAGTTCACAATGGCCTGCCGTACCATCTGTGGAGGCCTACTCTCAACCTCACCCACATCATGTTGGTGCGTCCAGATGGACGGGTAAGATATTCCCGAGTACGAAGGATATAATGGGGACACAGAGTGACGACCATTATGAGAGGCAGAATGAGACCAAACGGCGGAAGGGGCCAGGGATACGCATGGACACATAATTCGTGCACCGCACGCCTCAGGCATCATGCTGTTCCTGTTCAATCTTGCTCATCCTTTTCTGCCTCTTCATTCTCTTATTAAGATCTTCAACAACTCCCTTCAAATCCCAACACTCATTTTTCAAACAGTCGACACTTTGGCTTCACCCACCTGTCATCGAACAGGTTCGGAAGTTCCGTGCAAAGCCAAGCGCGGAACGCTGTCATATCGAGCGGCTATGCCAAAGGCACCTCTAAACGAGCACACGCAAATGCCCGTTTCGCCATTAATAGGACCTCCTCGCTAGCATCTCCTCCGCCCATAAACCCATCCCCAAAACAACCACCCCCACCCCGTCTTCACACATCCTGCACCTCATA
>TARA_R110002003_G_scaffold193_18_pt1 | contig 12669 bp, 11 predicted proteins | sample TARA_R110002003 | Tara Oceans TARA_R110002003 (sample SAMEA4396441) | marine metagenome | biome: Westerlies Biome; feature: [SRF] surface water layer (ENVO:00010504); material: water (ENVO:00002006), including particulate matter (ENVO:01000060) such as... | depth 5 m | reverse complement strand
GAAACGCTGCTTCTGACTCTTATGAGAGAAGATGACAAACTTCAAAATTACACAGCATATATCGGTAAAAGTGGATGGCTAGTAGCTGTGCTTGAAGTTCATCTTGGTCCTTGGACCGCCAGAATCCACAGTGGGACCAGAGCCACAAATTAGCATGCGCTACCTCGAAGTGGAGCCCCTGGGTACGCCTGGCGGATGGTGCTCAGAGACGATGCTCAGATCGACGTTCGTGAATTGGGGCGGGGTCATGCATGGTGCGCCAAAAATACCGGTGTGGATTGGACACCACCGCCTGCCGGTGCCTCCACACTGATGAAGAAGCCTGACAGTGGCGAGGCAGTGCTATCTTGGTGCTGCCTCTTTTGACCTCGTTTATCTGCTTCTCCGGGATAATGAAGGCAACGTTGTGCGCTTTGCAGCTTCACATCTCCGAAGGACCACAACGTAACCAGGATCTTCTCAGCAGCCTCGTGATCCCGACTGAAAGACTTTTATAAGGGGCTGGGATCGTTCAGGCGAGCTTTGGCAAAGTTAGGTGTAATATCACTCGTGAGGTGTGGAGGTAGAGCTGCCCTCAGATGATCCGAAGTCCCCGGTTCTGCGTCTTTGCATCTGGCGCAGGGTCGACCACCTGGCGGGCGACTCGTTCGTCACTGTCCAACCCTCGACAGGCGTCATTCCCAACTCTCGGACTTGGAGCTGAAGCATCGTGGGATAGACCCCGATACTGCCGGATCTGGCAGCCAATCAGCCTCGCTGACCACCGCTTCATTGGCTCGTTTCTTCTTTGTCCATATTGCACCCCGACGCCAGCAACCATGAGCGCTGCTGACTACGACCCTTTGCGCACCTGTTGCAGCGCACAATAAGAGGCAACGACGAGTAAGGTCAGCAGCCATGCACCATGATGCGCCGGAAGCGTTGTGGTAGGGGCCCCTTGTGGAAACCCACGCCGGGACTCGCTGCGGCCTCGTGGTTTTGCGGACGGGAATGCAGCCCTGCATGCCCGAGACTGTGGGTGGTACGCACTCGGTGTTGGTCCAGAGGGCTGACATATAATTGCACTGGTCCTTTCTGTCAGATGCGAGAAATCATTTTTGCGAGCTTCGGTGTTTTTCGTGTTTAGTCTGCTCTCGATAATGATTTCGTCCTGACGCGTTCTTGTCTTTCACCATCATTGCAACTCCTCTTGAAGTAATCGTCAATAGTGTTTCCAGATACCATTGGCAATAGAGCCATGTCTCAGCTCACATCACCCCGCCTTCCAGGCGTTCCTCTTCTTCTTGCACAACCAACGGGTCCTGACTACTCGCGATGGAGACGGCATATCAAATTCGCACTCGAGGGTAGAGACTCGTGGAAGTATTGCAATGGGAAGTGTCGCATGCCGATGCCCGAAGCTGGTGCAACATCGTCAAACGCGTCGACCACAAACTTACAACCAAGTCTACTCGAAGAACGAAGAGAATGGGTCCGTCATGATCGAGAGGTCAAGCTCGACATCTTCCTCTCCCTTGCTGAAGAGGTGATGCAAGAGGTGTTCGACGTCGGCCCGCCATTACCACCATCTAGCCTCAATGCGCAAGAGATGCTAGAAGCACTGGACGAGCGCTTCATGGTCTTCAGCTTCGAGTCGTACCATCACGCATTCTGCCACTTTCTAAACTTGCACATCGACCAGTATCCTTCCCTTGAGGACTTCAACAAGGAGTTCCTAGCTACGCTTGAAGACCTTCTCGATCACGGCCAGCCACTATCCAACGCGCAAGCCTGTAGCGCTTACTTCTCGAAGCTACGTTGCACTCAGAATCCATGGGTCGCAAAGAAGATAGTGGAGTGGGATGTGCAGCCTAACGGGATCGACTGTGCCGACTTGTTGAAAGAGTCGCCTCCATGGTCTATCATCCGACCATTGGCAACAAAAGCCTCGCAGACTTTCCCCGCTGAGTCGATACTGGAGGAGTACCTTGAAGATAGCTCAGCGTCTGACAGTGACGCGCCATCGGAAGTTTCTCTTTCGACAGTATCAAGCGTCTCATCACATTCACGGCAAACTTCTAATACCACGGCGCAGACAGTGCAGTTGCAAGATAATCCCGTGCAGCGCCATGCCTCTCTGATCACGGCACACTCTCAAGAGATTACGATTCATGCCTCATCCGAAGACATTGCAGAGATTAGCCCGCAGGCATTCCGCAAGGAGTTCGATAAGCTTCCCGAATCTGCAATCCCCGAGCGAGGAAGCTCAAAACATCAAGTGCCAGGAACTTCACTTCTTGATACAGCAGATGGACACCTGCCAGAATGGCTCGCTATAAAGAAGAGTGTCGCACGCCAACCGCCTCCACCACACGATCGACCACTTCCGCCATTACCTCCTCATGCGCTCCGAGCCGATGAAGGGCAAACACGCTCACGATCAGCATCTCCACAAGCCTATTTTCCAAGTTTAACGAACTCGTCAGATACCAGTCTGACTGCACCAACACGTCACACCCCACCACCAACATCGCAGCCACCAACTCTAAGACTCGAAACAACACACCCTACCTTGCGCTCCATCACGCCCCAACCACCGCTCGACATTCATCCCGCCTTACGCGTGTTCACATCATCATCGACCGACCAACTACCCGGACTCCCACAACCAACAACTCAATCATCCTCCCTACTCACCGACCAAAGACGCCCCTCAACCTCCACCCCTAACCTAGCCATCCCCTGGCCTTCGACGCCCGACCTCCCACCCCAACGCCCGCACTCATCCCGCGCCGCCCTAGCATTCACCCAAGCTCCCAATCCTCTACCCTCCCAAGTCCAAGCATCACCATCGCCACCTCCGCACCGTTCACAATCAAGCCAACCATGCCGCGACCCTCACGACGGCGATGCCACGGATGACACAGAGGAGCTGGACGGCACGCCCTCCAACCTCAGCGAAATCAGTCTCCCCCTCCAAGGCACGCGCGACTCCGCCTGGGACTACCTGTACGAAAGTAAAGGCGGGTATCTCATCACGCGCGAACGTTCCGTCTCGCCCATTTCCATTCCACAACATCGTACTCGTTCGCCAACGCTCGAAGACGGCGTTGTGCGGCGCAGTGTATCCCCGGGCTTGGCGTCGCACGCGAAGAGTTCGAGTTTGGATCTGATGGCGCGGTTGAGTGGGGACAGTGGGGTGGAGGGTGGGGAGGCGGAGAAGGCGAAGGCGAAGGGGCATCGGAAGAAGAAGAGTTGGAGTGTGGGTGTGAATGTGAATTTGGCGAGGTTTAGTGCGGGCAAGGGGGTTAGGGAAATCATTTGAGGGTTTGGTTCGTGTTGATGTTGGCACATATATACCCCGATAGAGTCGTAGCAGTAAGCTATTGTGCACGAATTTCAGACTTCACTGGGGTCTAAGTGTCGATCTCATTGATCCTGGAGTTGAGAAGACTTCCTGTATCGAGCCTACGTGTTCTTAGCGCGCCAGCGGAGTAGATTGACAGCTGCGTGGTGTAGGTGAGATATGAACTTCGTGCTGGAAGTAGACTGATCTATTGCTACACTATGAGAGGCGCTTTTGATGCATCCATGACCTGCTCGCTTGTATAACGCCGTGTACTCGTAATATGATGTCTGACCGATGATGATAAGACTCTATTGCGTCTCCCTGACAACCTTGTCGACGGCCTTGGCGAAGTAGTCGACGTTGTGTGTGTTGAGACCAGCCATCGAGATGCGGCCATTCTTGGTCATGTAGACGTGGGCGTCCTCCCGAATTTTCAACACCTGCTGCTCAGTCAAGCCAGTGAAGCTGAACATGCCGATCTGGTCCGTGATGTGATTCCACGTGCCTGGTGTACCCATCTCCTCGAGCTTGCTGCGGAGCGCGGTGCGCATCTCCTTGATACGACCTGACATCTCTCTCAGGTTTGCTTCCCACTCGGCGAACAGCTTTGGGTCGTTGAGGACGGTCGAGGCGATGCGGGCGCCGTATGCGGGGGGATTCGAGATCTCGGAGCGCTGGAGAATGGCAAGCTGCGAGGCGATGCGCTTGATGGTCTCTTCGGCGTCTGAGGACGGGGAGGTGACGAAGTGGAAGCAGCCTGCACGCTCGCCGTAGAGTCCAAAGTTCTTTGCGTATGACTGGGCAATGCAAAGCTCGAACCCCTGCTCGACGAAGTAGCGGATAGCCCAGCCGTCGCGGGCCAGGTCGCCAGATGCAAAGCCCTGGTATGCGGTGTCGAAGAAGGGGAAGTGCTTCTTCGACCGAATCACCTCGGCAATCTTCTTCCACTGCTCTTGTGTGGGGTCGACGCCCGTTGGGTTGTGCGCGCAAGCATGCAGGAGGACGATGCTGCCCTCAGGAGCGTCCTGTATCGCACCGATCATGCCATCGAAGTCGAGGCCCTTTGTCTTCTTGGAGAAGTAGGGGTATGTCTTGTACTGGAGGCCGACGTTGGAGAAGATCTGGAAGTGGTTCGCCCATGTCGGGTCTGAGAAGTAGACGAGCCGCTCAGTCTGGGCCTTGTAGAACTTGGAGAGGAAGAGGGCGCCCAAGTGCACCGCACCGGTGCCGGAGATGGTCTGCAGGCTGGTGACGCGCTTCTCCGCGATGGCGGGGCTGTCGCCACCGAGGACCAGCTTCTGCGAGGCGGTTGTGAAGTCTGCGAGGCCGGCAATGGGAAGGTACTCGTGGTTCAGCTCGGGGTCGTTGCGGAGAATCTCCTCGGCCTGGAGTGAGAGGCGGATGTCAGCTCGCTGCTTCCTCAAGTGCAGGCAGGGAAGGCGCTGGTGGGGCCCTCATGGGTCGTACTTGCCTTCTTGACCACCGGCAGGATCCAGGGCTTCGCATTGTTGTCCCGGTAGGCTCCAATGCCCAGGTCGACCTTGTTGGAATCCGTGTCGCGGCGGTAGGCGGCCATCAGCCCAAAGAGCGGGTCTTCTGGCGCCTGCGGGACCACGCTCGCGTCGAATGCTGTCGCAGCCATGGGTGCGATGTGGGCGGAGAGCTGGGTGAGTCGGGATTGTGAGGACGGCTGTGACGACGGGTGCGAGGGCGAGGCGTCAGAGGCAAGGGTGGTTGGAGAAGGTGACTTTGGCATGACTACGACTGCGGGCGTGAGCGCTCCCACACTTTTACGTTTCACCGCCCGGGTGGAGGCTGCAGCCACCGGACTAGCCCCGCGCCTTGCTCTCGCGTGATGTGCCGGGGAAGAGGATACGGAGAGCGACGAGACTGGAGACGACGGGAGAGAATGCGTTGGCCAGCGCGGCCGCACCGGACAGCCATCCTTAAGAGCTGCGCGCCCGTCATGCTGGCCGCAGAGCAAGCCGAGGCACATGCAGTCTTATCCGAGATGATGTCAACCACCAACCATCAACGCCTGCCGTTCCCTCGCAGCTCGCACGTCTCACATGCTGCGGAGCCGCTGGTGATTGCGAAGTGCCATGTTCGAGGCGGGAGTTTGCCCGAGACGGACGGCTGTCTAGCCGTCGAGTGGGGTCTGCAGCGTGCCCTACCCACTCCACATAGCGTGCGGTTGCTGTTCTGGGTAAACCGCTCCACTCAGCACGCTGGGGAAGGTAATGGAGATAACTGCCATGTTGTCACATGCTGGCTATCTAACACAGCCTGCATCCTGGACGGCCTGTCATATGAACAGGTCCCAGAGAACAAGCGTCGTGCAAAATATACACGTCGACCAGAACACTGCCTGCGCTGTGCTCCTTCTCTCCGTCGCCCGCTTGAGCTCCTTGTTTCCGCTCCCGACATTCTCCGTCGTCGAGAACGAGTCCTCCACCAGCTGATCAATGTGCGCCGACTGCACGCTGAGGTTGTTCGCGAGCGTCGTTTGTAGCTCCGAGATCTCGAGCAGCGACTTCTCGGTTGCCCTGGAAATGTCAGCAACAGTTTGCTGTACAGCCACCGAGTGCAGACATACCGGACTTTGTCGAGCTGGTCTTCGTACTGCTTGAGCATATCCTGGTTCTCCTGCGCAAACAGCTGCAGCTGCTCGGCGTCGAGTTGCTGCTCGATGGCCCCGTTCGACTCGTCCTGGCTGTGGCTCGTCTTCCCCCGGTAGTCGACCGACCCTCCAGCACTGTGACCACCATTCACACTACTGTAGTCACTGGTAGCTGGACCTGACATTCTGGTCTTGTAGAGCACGCTTTTGCTCTTCTCCACCTCCCTCATGAGCCTGATCTCCATCATGGAGCTTTGGAAGCTGCCGCACTCTTCCAGCTGACTTTGCAGCGACCATATAATGCTTTCCCTGTGTGCCCTCAGAGTATTCGCCTTGGCTTCCTCGAGCTCCTCATCCACGCTCTTTGCTGTGATTGCGCCCCCCGCCGCCCATCGTCCCAATGCGCCCAGACCCTGCTTTGCCCGCTTTCGCAGCGCAACTTGCGACTGAGTCGTTTGTCGGATTTGCTCCGCATCACGGAGCGTGTTTATGGCATGGTTCAGCTCTCGCAGCGATTGCTTCGCCGAAGCGTCAATCTCGGTGCGCTGGGCATCGGTGAGGTATTTGGTGTCTTTGTCGGCATTGGACGAGCCGCTCGTTCGCGCAGACTGCTTCCGGCGGGGAGGTGCTGCGGTCGACAGGTAGCTCTGCCGTATCGACTTGAGGTCACTGTGAAGCTTGGCAACGTGGAATCGCTGGTGTGGTCAGTTTGGGGGTCGCCGTCTCGTAGTGCGCAACGTGTCCTACAATGCGGTATGCCTCCTTTAGGAATTCGTCCAAGTCCTCCACACGAAAGACGTGGGGCTCAACTGGGTGTGCATCGTGCTTCGCCAGCACCTGGTTGAACACGGGTGTGATGTCCATTGCGTTGCATGGCACTTGGAGCTTCTGGCACCAAATGACGAAGATCCCCGCGGGAGTGCCCACCTGGTCTTCGCTTAAGTATGACGTCCTCGTACCTCCTCACCAATACCCTCACTAGCCATTTTCACACACTTTCTACACTTACATGGCATCCCATCCGATGCGAAGTGTAACGTAAGAAGCAAACCCGAACTCGGATCCCACGTGTTGTGGGAGTATCTCGTTGGACAAGTAGAGCCGTGACTACTAATTGCCAACATCTCATCGTACCGTCAAACTTCCCAAGACCAACGCGATGGTATGACTTCAGGCGACAACGTACGTCGTACAGGATGCAACAAGACATGTGAGCGTGGTATTTGTGGCACAGGATGCGATGCTCGGGAGCCAAGATCGAGAGGCTGATGCAGAAGGACCCGGCCTCGACGTACACTCTACGCACCCGATTGGGTATATTAGCACGAATAAGGTTGCAAATCACGCCGTCTGTCCATGGGACTGGAACTCGCGTCCCGGATTTGCGAAAAAGAACACGATCATGCCATGTTGGACAGGCCCAACGCCTGCGATGACGCGAGCTCCTCGGAACCGTGAGCAGCTTCACAGACGTCGCCTTCGCAGCATTGTATGCACCTGACACACAACTGGCGAGGCATTGTCTGGCCTGTACACTGCGCTCCAGACATTGCGTTGTCATTGGTGCTGCACGAAAGAACACTCGGTCAGCTTATATGAGGCTGCCCAATGATACCTCAGCTGCAGCGAGGCCTCAACGACGCCCCATTTGAAGGTCACGAACCATTATGTACAGCCTCCAAGGCGATGCGGTTGCCTTGGTGGAACAGTGCGGCCGCTTACACCCTGTTCGCCTCTACCGTTCGCTCTGCTTCAACTCCACCGCTCCTTCTGACGTGATCGTAGCGTTGTGGTAACGGTTTGGTCACAATTTGTCTTCACTTGAGCCCGCAAACAGCCCTGAGGTTCCTTCCATAAAAAGGCTGGAGACTCCCGGTTGTGCCACTTCCTCGTCCGTACACTCCACTCGCGGTCCCCAACTCAAGTCAACCACATCCTATCAGATCAACAGTCCATTTCGACTCTACATCTGACAGGATGCGCTTCACCACTCTCACCACGCTGCTCCTCCCCGCGGTTGCCCTCGCGGCTCCCGCCACGGTTGACCTCCGCGCCGAAAAGTGTGCTCCTACTTCCTACACGCTTTCTTACTACGTGTTGGCCATATCCGGCTCCTCTGCCTACGTCAACTTCAACTTCGAGTCCAACTTCGCGGACACCAACGGCATCGAGGACACTGTCATCACCGGCGCGAACTGCAACGCTAGTGGCTCCTCCATTCCCAACAACAACGTCTGCAGCGCTCCCGACCGCAAATTGCTCTTCGATCTCCGGGCTCCCCAGGACCAGGCTCACTACCAGATCACTCATACTTGGATCTGCGATGGGTAAGCTTTCATCATGTCTAATAGGCCCACACAGAATGAAGGATGCTAACAATACCTACAGCAAGACTTGGATGTCAGGCAACGATGTCAAGGTCGACCCTCTCAACTGCGTCGACGCCAATGGCACTCGTACCTGCAGCCAGCCTAGTTCTCAGACCATTGCCCCACAGAACGTGCGCCAGATCTGCAACGCCCCTCAATGCTAGATTGGCTCTCAACATTCTGGCGTCTGGTGTTGAAGTCTTGGTTTCCGAGCACTGGGCTTGAGCTGAATATCTGGGAGTGATGGTTACGGCGTTTGGTATGGTTTTAATTACCCCTGTGTGGGCGTGAAGGAGGCACCGAAAGGCGGCCGGAGTTTCTGGGTCAATGCTGTCTGGGAAGGTTCGGGCCTGGCATAGAGAAGCTACAAATCATAACCAGCTAACAATAACAACTAATTATTATTCACATTCATGTCATCTGTTAAAATATGGACCTGGTTTTTGATACAGACTTCCCCTATTGAATTAGCATCTTGTTTGAAAAAGCTCGCACGGAGGACTCGACGACCGAGCAAACGCTCCGAACGGTATGGCAGCTGTTGAAGCAGGTATTAAGAGGAGAAGCTGATCGAACATGGGATACAAAGATTGTGAAAGCAAACATGGCAATCGACAAATCGTTCGAAAAGTTTCCCACCAAAGTTCAATATAATAGACCTCGCAGACCTGACGGTCGAGCATCGAATACCTGGCCGCGCTATGACCACACAGCGATTAGCCTCACCCAACCCACCAACCCACCACCGCGCCTCCTCCCCACCACTTTCCCACTCCCTCACGAAGAACTCTCTCTTCGCAATGTCCAATGCGGCTACAAATCCGTCGATGAAAATGCCATTCGCTGCCTTGCCGCGGGGTCGCAAGCGTCGCGTATCGTAGGCGCCCCCAACCCAGGCTTGTCGGCGCGAACCGCTGCATTGACCGTCAAGTTCAGCCGGGCGCCTAAGTCGTGCTGCTATTGCACCGCAGACTTGAAACGCTAGATCTTGCCAGCAGGTTGGGATGGTTTTGCAAACTCGGTGGGGCCATTGTTGCGCCGTAGACTGTGCCGCAATGTAGATTCGGAAAGCGTTCCTCGTTGGTAGGTTTTGAGGGTGAGAGGAGGACGGTTTAAGACCTCTGTGAGTGTGCATTGGGTTCACGCTTCAATCGCCATATCCTTCGCCTCGTTGTAAGAAGGATTGGTGGCCTGGTGCTTGTTTGACGGAGAAGAGCAGCTTGTTTTGCATTTGCGTACACATTTCACGATATTCACAATGGCCACTTCTGGAAGTCCGGTCTCTCCTATCGAGCTATCTCCCATTCCAGCAACGCCTCGCGTAACACCAACTAATTGTAAGTCATGTAGCAAGACGACTTCTACTCACTGCTTACATTCATAGCTTCAGCCTCTGCTGTTCGCAAGGGGAGCTGGCTCCCGTTCACTTTACGATGGTACTACCTAGTACTTCCAACGATCCTTAGTCTCTGCTTAGGCAGCGTGCTTGTGTTTCTGAGTGTATACTCCAAGAAACACCAAGGAATCGCTGCAGATAATGGCTCTTCAGCTATTCTGTTCGGATGGCGCTTCACACCAACGTTAATCGCTGTCCTTTACGCGCAAATGACGGTCATTCTTTTCGAGGATGTCAAAAGGACCGAGCCTTTTGCGAGACTTGCGAAAGCTCCAGCTGGAGGCGCAAGTGCCTATGGTACCTTGCTACAGACCCCAAGAGCATGGTGGTCCATCTTCATCGATGTGTGCTTCAAGCGTAAGCGGCTTGGGAAAACCAGTTGGACTTTGATCTGTGCAGCGATCATCAACGTAATCGCATTGCTAGCGATTTCGCCCCTGTCATCTGCGCTACTCACTTCTGAGGAGGTACTGGTCTCGAAAGCCATTAACTTCGCAAGAGTCGCTCCAAAGGCGGGGGTCCAAATTCCCATGATACCAACACGCGAAACTTATTATCGCACGCTCAATGCCTTGCTGAGGAATGTATCTACTTCAGTTTGGGTCGCCGATACCTCCGTTTCATTCCCCTTCTGGCCGACGACCGAATCAGCTCAATTTGGCCCGAAGCTGATGTCCTCACTTGTTTCGTGGCACTCCGAGACGACTACTTTGGTTTCCAATTACACCTGTCAGAACATGACTCTAGAGAGTGCGGATATGACGTCCAAACGTTACTCTGACGTCTATACTGTTCAAGGATACGGTCCACTCAACGGAACCCAACCGATGATAACCTTTGTGTTGTCTTCTGGTGACGGCTGCAGGTACGAACTATCAATGCATCCGGCTGTTGACTTGGCCTATTCTGGTGGCGTCACTTGGTCGAACGCATCAACGTTCTTCCCAACCCTTCCCTCAAAGATTGCAGTTGGCGGCAGGGCGTATCCTGCGAATGTCACATCGACTCATATCTACGCCCGCTTCAACGCATCGGAGAAGTGCAACGGTCGAGACATAATACTCATGAGCACTCCGTGGACTGTTCCAATCGATATCTCAGCCTCAAGGACTCCTGGCTTCATACCTCAGAACCAGACGTATGAGCGCTCTCCCGGCTTCCGCATGCGAGGCATGCTATGCCAGTCAAAATATCTTATGTCAAATCGCAGCATGGACATGGCTGTATCCGGAAGCTCCCCGAGTGCCACGAATACCAGCTCGGAAAGTCATGGAACGTCTCATGGAGCCACAGATAGCCTCATCGATGTCGCAAAATTTCAGCTGGAGAGCATGCAGAATAATTGGGAGACATATTTTGACGAAGCCAGCACGTTGGCAGTGACAGCACCCGGCGCTCAGCTCTCCAGTGATGCGAACGAGCAAACGGTTGTTCCAGTATTACCTGGGTTCTCCGGCATGGCTCCAGTTCTCTCTGCTCTCTCAAACCACAGCTTGATTTCCATGATGGAAGATACAGAGATTGTACAAAAAGCAGCGATTATCAAAGGCAGATTCTTCACAGAAACCGTCAGAGAGGCATTTAACGATCACCGGCTTCTAACTTCCGAAGTTACACAGGGCGAAGGGGTGATTGTAGAGAGCAGGGTGGTAGTCTTGACTGAGATTGGTTTCACTCTCGCTGCACTATTCTTCACCTCCTCGGTGCTCTTGGTTATCATCTTCTTCAGCTCTCGCCTATCGTTCAGGCCTCTCAATCTCCGATCTGATCCGGCGAGTTCAGTTGGTCTGAGCCTACTGCTAAACCGACAGCTTGCTGGATTGTCAACGATCAGACGTATGCATGATGCTTCGCGAGAAGAACTTTACACTGCTCTACAGGGTGAAAAGTTCCTTACTGCCGATGGAAATCTCCTGAAGGGTGATGATAATACAGGTATGCTAGTGTGAGCCACCATTTTCTGTGATGGCTTGCTGATATTGCTGCAGATCCACCGATGAAGGTGAAGGCGAAACGCACTTGGAAGCCTAGTGTGATTCGCGTGCGCATGCTACTATCTCTTGGCCTATTCCTCACGCTCGTTCTCGTTGCTGTCCTTGTGCTGAATGCCTTTTCCGCTCGCTCGCAGCTGTCTCAGCTCGCATTCGTCTACGAAGCCGATATCTCAAAGTTTGGTCTTAGCTTCACCAACTTTGCTCCTATATCGATTGCTCCAACAGTAGTGAGCATCCTCCTCGGACTCTGGTGGGATCAACTCGATATGACATGGCGTATCCTACAGCCATTCCTAGCTATGTCGCGTGGTCCGACCCCGGTGACTTCTGGAGCCGGGCTAACCTATCGTTCCAAGTCATGGGTTGGGGCAGCTTTCAAGGCGGGCCGCAACAGGCATTGGGTACTCTGCATGATTGCCGTTGGCTCGGTTCTCGCTCAAGTACTTACGGTGTCTATGTCTGCCCTTTTCGAGAGGGAATCCCGCACAATCACCCAAGAACAATCACTCCCGCGAGGTTTGGAGCTGCGCCAGGTGCCGCTAATCACAGAAGTCGACTTAGCGGGCGCCTCCTTCGCTGGTCAGGCTGAAGCCAAGGTGTTAAATAACCTATTCATGGACGTCTCGAAAAACTGGCTGTATGGCGCGGGTATGCAACAATCTTTCAATGGCTCATCACTCCCGTGGACGTCGGATGGTTGGAACTTTCTGCCAGTCGACCTCTCTCCAATCGCAAGCGACCCACCACGAACCGCCGCTACAAATTTCCCCAATAAGACCGATGGTACACCAGTATTTTCGGTCAACGTAACAGTCAAAGTACCGGCCATTCGTGCCCGGCTAGATTGCAGCGCCGTGGACGAAGTTGCCAATGTATCCGCTTGGATTGACTTCGACGATCTCACCAACAAAACCGACAATTTCATGCCGGACGAACTCAACAAATTCAATCAATCAGGAAAG
>TARA_R110002003_G_scaffold39_5_pt1 | contig 12673 bp, 8 predicted proteins | sample TARA_R110002003 | Tara Oceans TARA_R110002003 (sample SAMEA4396441) | marine metagenome | biome: Westerlies Biome; feature: [SRF] surface water layer (ENVO:00010504); material: water (ENVO:00002006), including particulate matter (ENVO:01000060) such as... | depth 5 m | reverse complement strand
CAACGTGTCATGCCTTCCGCAACACCAACATCCGCTCCACGTCAGTTGCTTGTGAGTCGTTCTTGAGATGATTCAGGAGTCAGTGAGTCCGCCATGCCCTATATCTTTTCGTTGATCTGCCACGAAGGTATCCTCTTTCTCTTCTACCGCACTGCTCCTTGCCGACCACTGCTATCACCCAAGTGCATACTACCACCAACAACGAAAATGGCGGCGAGAGCCACTAGACCTGAATACGACTACACAGATCACCCCCCGCCGGGGTTTCCGGCCAATACCGCCTCTCCCCACCAGCCGCGGATGCTGAAAATCGTCAATTCTGAACATCCCGTGGATGCTGAAAGTAATGGTCTCCAGCCTCGTCTCGGCGACTTCGTTGTCACGATTCTTCATAACTTCACGGCATTTCCCGGGGCTCTTGACTCATTTTTCGATCCGAAAGTGATAGAGTTTAAGCTCTTGGGAGATTACAAGTATGAGGGTGTTGTTACAACTTATACGATATGGCGTAAAGGTGATAGAGTGCTCGTAAGCCTCGGCACCCTGCGAATGCTCGCTCAGTCATTGACGAATTGTTTAGTGCGGACATCACAGGGTCAAGAAGAATTATCCGTCTGGTTACTGGTGGGAGCATGTGACCTACACGACAATGTCTTCTGTGGCGCCCAATGGCGACTGGGATACATTCTATGCAGCAGGGCACGCATATTCCGTGGGGTCAGACTTGGAATCGGCCTGGACGGAACTCAAGGATGCCAACATTCGTACAGGCAAGGACCCAAAGGATCCGAAGGAAGCGATCAAGGTATCGGGTGATTTCGGGGAGAGGTTTTGTAAGGATGTGGCGTGGGCTCCACCAGGCTTGTTCCGTCTTCAACTTCACATTACCAAGGATGGCAAAACCACTCCATATTCTTGGCCGCACCAATGAAGGCCACCAGCGTCCTGCTCTTGATAGTCAATTCATTATTGAGCCTCAAGCACTTTGATTAGAGATGACGAAGCTCGTGCAGAACCCTGCCCCGATGAACTCAACGGTTCCTGGGAGGTCTATCTCGTTCCAAAAGCCGCTGACCATATCGTTTTTCACCCTCTCTTGCACTTTCGACAAGTCGCCACAGTTGCCATGCTTGCCCCAGCCCCAAGATATGAGCTTGCCGTCTTTTGTCACTGCAAGCACGTGCTCGGAACCGATGGCCATCTTGTCAATGGGCGGAAGCTTAGGCGGAATGAGGTCCCACATGGCATCTCTACCCCAAGCGATAAGTTTGCCATCACCGAACAGGACAAATATAGCGTGCCATGTTGCGCCAATGTGTTTCCATCCTTTAACGTTCGGCGGTGCCCCGGACACAACATTGAATTTGTTCTTTCCTAGCACGATATGCTCACCGGTCGATGGTTCACCAACAAGGTAAGTGAAGTCCTTTCCACATATCGCCCGGACGGGTTTGAACGGTATATTTTCGATCCTGGTAGGTGTGGTGACTTTGCCAGAAAGGCTATGTCCTAACTGGCTAAGCCGAGCTTTGCCCCAGCCGTATACGGACCCGTCCTCGAGTACAGCAACATAGTGCCAGACGCCAGCAGCAAAGTCGATGACTGTATCTGGTAAGGAGCCAAGGAAGGGCCACTGCTCACCTTCTACAAAGGCTTGCAGCGAAATGTTGTCATCATGGCCTGATTCACCCCACTGGCCAGAGCCCTGAATGAATAGCTGACTTTGGCTAGCCTCCTCGTGGGTGGTGATGTATGCCGTGGACTCACAAGTGGCGGCAGCAAATGCAATGTTGCCAATGAGTCTCCGAAAGGTGACAATGCGCTCTTCTCCTTCGAGTTCGGGTGCGAGCTGGCCTTTACGATTGTCTCCAGCGCCATAAACTTCTCCGTTGTTTGTCAGGAGAAGTGTGTGGTTGTCTCCGCTACGAATAGCCCGTAGCTCTGACAGTGGTACAGCATTCAAGATCCCAATTGGTGAAGCAACAATGTCTGCAGCAGGTATGCCAAGCTGACCTTCACCATTGCTGCCAAACACATACATCCGGCGAGACATATTGCGGGATGTGCGTTTGTAAGTGACTTTGGAGATATCGTTGCAATTGGATATGACTCAAGATCTGGAGATGACGATCTGGGCTCGACCCTCAGAAACGTCGGACGGGCGAAAGTCGTTGAGCATCTTGCAGTCGGAATTCTCAGACGCCGGACACTGTGCTGCGCCGCTGAAGTCAACTTGTACAAGAAAAGCGGTTGGTTTGTGAAGGCGGCGGTGGTGGCAGAGGTGGAAGTGCTGACATAATGCCAAGCTTGTCTACGCTAAGCGCTAGTGGCTAGACCGCCCACACAATTTCGACACGGCAGAACCGAGTAACTTCGCCTACGACGACGAGACCACAGCAAAATCCACGCCCACCTCCCTCTCGCACGCATACCCACAGTCGCCCAACATGGCTTCCCAGAGCGTGCAATGCTTCGGCAAGAAGAAGACCGCGACTGGTACGACCGCCTGCACCGCACCATAGACCTTAGACATGTGCTAACAATGACCACCAGCTGTCGCCCACTGCAAGGTACACCACCACCACCACGATCGAGCGCGCAATCGAACGGTATACTCACAGTACTTTTAGGCCGGTAAGGGCCTCGTCAAGGTCAACGGAAAGCCTCTTTCCCTGGTCCAGCCCGAGATCTTGCGATTCAAGGTCTACGAGCCCATCCTGATCCTCGGCGTTGACAAGTTCGGTACGCACACACCGCTACAAAATATCAAGGGAGAGGAATCGGCATACTGACAGTGTTGGACAGCTGATGTCGACATCCGCGTCCGCGTCTCCGGCGGTGGACACACGTCGCAAATCTACGCCATCCGCCAAGCCATTGCCAAATCCATCATCGCCTACTACCAGAAGTACGTCGACGAGCACTCGAAGAACCAGCTCAAGCAGGCCTTCGTCCAGTACGACCGCACACTCCTCGTCGCCGACAACAGGCGGTGCGAGCCCAAGAAGTTTGGCGGTCCAGGTGCGCGCGCGAGGTACCAGAAGTCTTACCGTTAAGCGGGACGCGGCTGGAAGGGTGTATGGGGAGCATGGAGCGGTGTTCATCCTGGGCTTTTTCATGGGTCTCCTGCTATTCGAGGTTACGTGACATGGTGCTCTGCGGGTTATTGCGAGCAGCTTGAATGCATCGGATCTCGGATCTTGTGACGATAAAAACGAATACATCGGTTTGCAAGACACAACCATGGGCTTGGCAGTGACAGACTTCTCACTTGGGAGGATGTGGCGGGCGCCAGAAGTGAAGACGTGGACCCGGCAAGATGGACGACTCTTGTCCGGGGATGTTTACGCGCCTACAGTGCCGATCTTGTTCAATGACTTGCCCTTTCTGACAGTCCCACATGCACAATCTAATCTGGGCTTATTTTCAAGTCACCGAGTGAAGGGAGATCGAATCGCTCAATTGAAGTAACGCTCGCCCCAGATATGCTACGCATTAAAAGTATTCAAGCGCTCCGTCGAAGCCATTAGCCCAACCCTGTCACCTCTCTTCAACTCCACGCCCCATCAACAGAGATGGCTGCCACCCATTGCACATCGTACTTCCTGCCTGACTCCCGGCTACTACCATTCTTCTCCGCACAGCCACCTTCCACTGCTCCAACTTGCTTGGACCCGGTCGCCATGTTGCCTAACCATCGCTACCACTACTCCTGAACGCGGCGCAAAGTGCAGCATACTGGTGTGTGAGATCGAGAACGTGTTGGGGGAGGCTGGTGCCTTGGATGATGGAGCGGATTTTGACGGCGCCTTCCTCTTCGATGAGTTTGCGGATTGTGAAGAGGAGGGAGGGTGAGAACTATTTGTGCGTTAGGCCTGGTGCGTTTGGCAAGAACATGGGGAAGGAGACTCGCCTCAGAATACCACCGATACTGCCACGTCACTAACCGTATCAACGCAGCACAAGCGTCCCTGGTCTTTCCTCTATCTTCTCCGACGAATCCGTACTTGAGCACACCGCGCATCGCTTTTGGACTGAATCGAATCTGCAGACAGCTTTCGTATGCCTCAAGTGCTTCGTCTTGGTGGTGCAACCGCTCCGCCAGTTCGCCGAGGATCTCCCACTCTTCAGCACTCTTCTTGTAGAGTAGCTGCTGTTGTCTGTACTGTGCCATCTCCGTGCGCCAGATAGTGTACACGCGGAGATCCTCGTACAGAACCATGAACAGGTTATCGAGCCAGCGTTCACACAGGCGCTTGTTCTGGAAGTGTGTGTAGTTTGGTTGCGAGTCCGTATTGTTAGATGTGGAGGGCAGGGGATGCGGGTCTTCTGAGCCGGCTTTGACAACTTCGGAGGCGACTGTGTGACCAGGCTTTTCTATTGATTCTTGGGCTGCCACTGCGGCAGAGCTAGACCCCTCGCCATTGGTGGCGGCTTCGTCGGTTGATGTCCGCTCTTCAACCTCGCCGTGCGCGGTACCGTTCAGCTGTGCGTTTGTGTTGGGTGATGGGGATCGGAGTGCGGTGGTGCTAGCACTCCGCGAGTGAGGTTGTTGACCAGTCTTCTCGTGACGATACTCCTCTTCCATGACGAACACCTGAGACCGTATCTTCAACAGCTGGTCCCACCCGATCTTCTTCGTGATCTCAGTGAGCAGGACATAGGCCTTCAAAAACGTGCCCTTGAACCCCGAAGCGTGCAGTTTCCGTAGTGTAGGGTGTACGAGTTCCATATCGTCAAGGTTACTGTCTTCGATCTCGTCACACATGGCTTCTGGCATGATGGGCAAGAAGACTTTCTGTGGTTCAGGCATTCGCGGTGCATCCTTGTCCTGGTATGTGAACATCGGACATGAGTTGAGTGTCAACAGCGCAAGATCCCACTGCTCTAGGCTGACGTATATCTCTGCGAGGCGTGCCCAAGTGCCGAACTCACTAGGTGCCGACACTACGCTTCTCTTAGCAATCTCAAGTGCAAGATCGCCACGACCCTTCTTGTTACAGAAGTCAGCCTGGCAGTCGAGCAATGAGTAGTCCATGGGAAGTTCTTGGATAGCTTCGTGCAGCAGCTGCACTGCCTTGACCTCCTCATCAGCTTCGATATAGACGCGAGCAAGTAACGATGAGATCTCCGGGTCGCGGGTCCGTAGCTTCTCGAAGAGATTGATGCCTGAAGCGTATCGACCAGTAGTCTGGATATAGCTGAGCAGGCCGGTAGTCAAGTGGTTGGAGACGAGATTTGGCACTTGGATCTCAGGGTCAGATCCCAACTGCCAGCCTAACACATATCAGTCTCTCATACTTCAGTAGCTGGACTGGCACTGACCGCTGAAGAACAAGCGCTCAGCCGCATCTAGAAACTTGTGCTCGCTCTCGGTGCTTGTGATTGGGTTGAATCTCCGGACGCCGACGATCTTCTTGATGGTGTCGCCTGAACCATCGTCTGCGTAGGAGTATGCGCGGAGAACACTGCATAGATACGTCTCCAGCCATAGTTCGTCGGTCGCTACTCGCTTGTCGCCGCGCTCGTCTATGCAGTAGCTCTCGACGGTGCCTGGGATGTATACCTGGACTCGCATGTCCAGCCGTGAGAAGGCATTGTAGCAACTGCTCCGTCAGTAATACCTCGAGATTATCGCTTGCATGTCGTACCAGTAGAGCCCGGACACAACCTTGTGCTGCTTGTCGTGTTGCGAATAGGTAAGGGTATTGATGTATGCGGCTAAGCTGGCTGATGAGGATGCGTCGATGCCGGAGACATGGTGGTACACGCCGATCTGCCTGGTCGCGGACTTGACGGGCTGTTTGATGAGGTGGACGAGGTCGGGCGGGCCCAATTCACGCAGCGTCTGGAGGGACTCTGAGCGAGCGTCGATGGCGGAGTGGAGCTCATCCTCGTATATCCTTGGCTATGGTCAGTGAATGCACATGTTTTATACGGGCCACAGCATTGCGCATGATGGAAGGAGTAGTGGAGTGATTGTCACATGGGTGCCGAGAAACATGTGTGTAAAAGCGCCGTCCTAAGACATGCTATGGACTCATGTTATGGAAGATGCGGGCATACTCAGGAACAGCTGGAGCTGTGACCATGGCTCAATTCGTGCCCCGCGCGGCGAGTGTGCGGTCGCAGTGAATTGATGATGTAGTGGGGGTGCAAGTCTGCAGAGCGGCCGAGACGCGCGTGGTGGTACTCTTGGTGGGAGATCGCTGATGGTCTGGGTTTCGACATGGGACAGCTGGAAACAGTAGCTCGCGCGGAGGACCGCACTGCGCAGACCGCCGTGGAGCCGTTGCAACTAGACCACGACGCGCTCCGAGCGCCGACATTCACATCTCGCGACGCGCCCACGTCACAGCAGGCCGCATATACTGCACGCATACAGAGTCGCGCATGGCTGCCTGCTTGTAGTAGTAGTGCGTCAGATGTTGTTCGTTCTCTGCTGTGCGCCTGCAGGCTCTCCGTAATACGCAACAACGCCCCACAGCCCTCACCATGGTATGTTTCAACTTCTGGTCGCGCCAGTTCCAAAATACGCTTCCACGTGCTCTCACAAGCTGCACACACTCCGTCGGATAGCAATAGCTATGACTAACCCCTCACAGTCGAAGGCGACCACCTGGCGGGCGTACAACGTCGAAGTCGAGCAAGAGGTCGAGGATGAAGTCGACGACACCCAGGAGATCCAAATCGAGGAAGCTCTCAAGCTTTATCAGACGGCCCTCAAATACCACTCCGAAGGCCCCGAATCCTTTGAGAAGACGGCTGCAGCGTACCGCGAGCTGTTCGCTTCCGAGATATTCAAATACAACGAGTCTCTCTCCGAATTCCAGCGACATGAGGTCTTCGGCGAAACCTTGGTGTTCGACTCCATCCTCGAGGACGATTTCGAGGCTGGGCCGGCCCAAGTGGCAGGTGCAGCTGAATCTGCACCCAACACCCTACCGCAAATCCTACACCTCTCATACAAGAATCATGGCCAGTTCTTGCTTGAGTCTATGCAGTACTGGGTTAGCCAACACGGTCCTCTGCCGCAGTTGGAGGGCTGGAACAATATCCGCGGAGCTCTAAACTACTTCGCTGAGGCCTTGGACAAGGAAGACACGGATCTCGACTTATGGCTGCGCGCTGCTTCCGTATCTGCTATGCTAGGCAGTAAGCGTCTAACGCGCTATTGTCTAGAAGCTATACTAGACGGCAACGATGAATTGTGGGAGAGCCTTTTGCGACTTCCGGGCCTCGAGGAGGGCTTTGCTGGGCAACAACTACGAGAGTTGGTCGAGAGCTTGGAGGACAATGTGTCGCTGATGCAAGCTCCCTTGAGCTCCATGAAGCGGAAGAAATTATCAGAGACCGTGAAGAAGCGCCTCAATCCCTACCCATTCGCACCACTCCCAGCCGAAGTGGCCCATGCCGACGTCCGACCCATGCTCACACGACCACCGGAACGGATCTTCTTGACACCCGCCAAATGGGATTGGGCAGGTGTGGGAGAGATAATATTGCAACAACACATGGCAGAATCCCGCGGTCTGGCCAACAGTGTGGCGCCTGGATCCAGCATCACCTTCAACATACCACCAGATAGTATAATTCCCGAGCGCGACGAGTCGGAATCAGTAGCCGAGATCACTCCTGCGCTGCCAACGGACAACCCAGCACCGACCCAACCCGAGGACCTTGCGTCCGCAGTGAGTGGAATCGGGGCATCTGTGGACAGAAATGCCGGTGACGCCAGAACGGGACCTCAAGAAGATGCTGCTGAAGTCAAGGATGAGATGCCTCTCGCAACGAGTGCAGATGACCCTGCACCAGCTCCGTCTCGCAAACGCTCGACAGATTCTGCTGGCCTTCCTGAAACTGCGGATGGCGCTCGCTCACGAAGCAAGCGCATTCGTGCTCGCGACACAGTCACCGAACCAAGTGCTGGAGGTGACCGCATCGCACAGGAAGCCAGCAGGCAGTTAGAGGAACAGCTAGAGCGATATACCCACGCAGATCAGTGTCTCTATGAGATTGTTAAGGACATATACTCACGGCTGGGCATCGACGAGGTTCAAGAGCCGAGTGTTTTGCGCGAGTTGCTCTCTACGTACCCAGCTTCTTCGGCAACCAATGCTTACGACAAAGCTGCGTGCGATATGTTTTCAGCTCTTCAGAGCGGGGAGGGCAAAGCCGCCCAGGTCCTCCTCAGTAGCGAGTCATTCGATCTAGTAGGCGTAACGCGCGAGGCCGGTCTGAACGCATTTCTCGGTTATGCCAAGTCGGGGACCGGCCATGCTTGCGTGAAGCCAGTGCTCGTAAGCCAAAAACTGGGGTCCTTTGCACGCAGCGTCAACGAAGGCTGGCTGTCGACAAAGGAGGTTGCCTTTGACTGGATGGAAGCACTCCTTGGCTGCAGCCACTTCTCAACGCCAGAGGAAGCAGGCTCGGCTTGCGCCCGATCCAGCTATATGCAATTTAGATGGGGAGATGATCTCAAGCGAAATCTTGTCCAAACCATCGTCAACATCGACGACTATATCCACGAACGCATGCTTGAGCGCATCATTGACCTCAACTCACGCATTCTCTTCGCCCGAACCCACTCCCGTGCGTACACATTTTCGGACTTCGACGCATCACAAGTGGAGATCGTGGAAACGCTATTCGAACTGCACCTAGACATATACTCCCTGATCAAGCATCCTCACAGCCAGGTGGACGCAACAACTCAGATTCTGCAGAGCGATCGTTTAGAACGCTGGTCAACACTCGCCCGTGAGGTCATACAATTGCGCTCCGACCGCAGTCCTGAATTTGGGCCACGGTCTTCCAGATGAGCGTTAACGATGAAGTATCGCCGGACCACGTCCTGTCAGCTATTGGGGAACTCAAGAGTATTCTTGAGACACAGGGCGACCGTACTATTCAAGTCCAAAACAATGCCATCATGCCAGAGCTGTGTGTTTCGGCCGTGGAGCGCGAGTTGGTGCGCATCAGCATGAAGGACTTCTTCCTCAAGGTCTTCGATCATGACGAGAAAGATCCGGTAACCGTCATCGAAAGCCTGGAACCTATTCTCGAAGACGCTATTGAGATGGTGCTATCTCCTCAGCGCACAACATCTGATCGCGGCGAAACAGAAGGCGATGCGGAAATCTCGACAGCCTTGAGTGACCGAGCGGAAAGACAGCCAGAAGGTTTTGTTGATCGACCGTCGCCTATTCTTGAGATGCGGAAATTCCTGGATTCAGCCAACGTAAACGTTCGTGTGTCTTTATGGCATCGACTACGCGAGGCATATGAGGCGATAGACTACCCGCCGAAGGTCCTCTCCTGCTATCTCCGAATTGTCGAAACGTTTGTGACAGATCTGAAGTCGAGCAGCTTTCAAGATTTGTCTACGCTTGAGCGCCAGGTCAAGCTCTTGACCCGCTTCCGTGTCATTGATGATTTGATCACCAAGACCCTTTTGATCATCCGGGATGAGAAATCAGCCTATGATTGTCTCTCGTACGACCACGTACAGTCATCCATGTCGGCGATCGCGCAGCTGTTGCACATACTATCAGCGGCTGATATGTTTCGCGACCTGATCCGGATCGGGAAAGCTGCGATGCCTCGGATTGAGGCTCTTCCACCGCAAGCCTTTCTGAATATGTCGACCAAGCTCGACGACATGCATATGCGACTGTGGATGGTGCAATATCATCTTCTAAAGGAAGGTTTGTCGCAGAACGCTGAAAACTTTCCTACGCCTTCGGAGGACCTATTCGAATTTCTTCGACACGTGCATCACGCCACCGGTGTGCGTCACTTTTGTCATATGTCGAATCGCCAGTTTCTGCGACTGGAGAAAGATGAGCTCCTCCGCCTTGACAACATCATCGATGCAAATAGCCGCGACACCGAGTTCTGCCAAGTGTTACACGATCTCTATGGCTTGAAGCTATTCATTGAGCCCCTCGAATGTCAAGACTTCCTCTCTGCTCCTGACATACTCGACAAGAAGACCGCCTTTAGCATTTTGCCCTTTGTCATGTCACAAGCGGGCAAGGTCGACCTCAAGGATCTGCCGAAGACAGAGCTCAGAACTACCATCGATAAGGTGCATGCTGCACTCGGGAGGCCCAAGCAGCATAAAGACCTCTCTTTCAACCACAAACTCATCACTGCCTGGTTTAAGTCACCTATCAATCCAGTCTCGCTATTCAGTTGCCTAAAAGGCATTGGTTCTCTCTCCACCAAGGGTGTCCCGGCAGAAGATGCGGTAGCAGCATCGATGGGCTGGTACTATCTCATGGGCAACATCAGTCTCAGCAAGTTTCGGTCACAGAAGCGCATGACACAGGGACCAACAGAGGATCTTAGCTATGCGCAGGCGTTCTTTCTACAAGACCTCGAATACTCTGTCGATCGCTGGGAAACATGGTACCGTCTCGCGCAAGTGAACGATTTGCAACTTGAGGAGTCCGTCTCATGGAACGCGGACAAGCTCAACAGTAACAGTGTCGAGCTGATCAACTATCAGCGCGGCGCCATCAACTGCTACACGATGGCAGTGGCATGTGCCGTTCGTGAATCCGACGCCCAGGCTGTCACCAAGGTTGCGCAAATGTACACTGAATTTGGCAACCGAATGTACGCATCGTCAAGGGAGCCTTTCAGTATGGAAGCATTTCATTTCCGAGATAATGAGAAAAGGTTCTACAATTCACCCAATCAACCGGGGGTGCAACAACGTGAGCTGTTTACACCGGTGTACAAGTACAACACTTGGAAGCTATCTAGCACGTTATTCCAACGAGCTATCCAGGGGAATACGGACAAGTGGTGGAATTTCTACATGCTTGGAAAGTGCAGGTGGAAGATGTGGGCTGCAAACGACAACGAGATTCGCTATAACGCTTCAATAGGTGCACCGCCACCTCCCCCGCACCGCGGTGGACCGACCTGGGAGGACGTCACTGAGGCTATCATCACCGCTATCGACACATTACCTGGCAAGAAGGGACGCAGCGGTGAACCCGTACTGGAGCCGCACTACAAACTCGTTGCGATAACTCACAAGTTGTTTCAACGTAACGCGATCGACTGCACCAAAGGAGTGGAGCTGCTGAAGCATACGACGTATTCGCAAAATGTCAATGGACCGGAGAACGCTGATGACTGGGAGCGATACACCCTTGCTGTGCTCAAAGCTTTGCGGTCCGCCGACAAGTCGAGTTGGCATCACCGCATCATAGCTCGAGCTGCTCACATCATCTACGACGAAAGCAAAGATACAATGATGGCTCATGGGGCAAAGCACGAGTTAACACAGCAAATGTTCACAAAGACCATGGCGGTCCAAGTATGGAAGCCCGAGAATGAGAGACCAGGCAGACATTTCGTGTACACCACGCGCTACACCAAGTTCTTCGTCGAACTTCTAGACCTGACAGGAGACAAGGCCAACTTCGAAGCACTAGCGAAGCGTGTGCGGAGGAAAGCTCCTGACTTCTTTGAACACTCAAAGTTGTGGCAAGAGCTGTGTCTCAGGTATCTGAAAATGTTGCGCAAGTTGGGGAAAGTGCCTGATGGTCAAGAAGACTCAGCATTCAAGTCAGTCAACCACGATGAGTTCAATACCCTGGCTTTGCGAATGGAGGCGTGGTGCCAGAATCCACTCACGCAGCATCCCGTGCTGGATGTGCTGCGAGACGCAATCGAGCTCAAGCGTCTCAACAACGGACTGATGAAGCCGCTTCTCATCGATGACTTGATCGGAGACACCTACGCACTTTTGTACACGACCGTTGGGCCTTCCTTGCCGCCTCTGCCCTCTGAACATCAGCAGCCTGTACCAGCAGCGCCTCCTGCGTTCCCTTTTGTCTCACAACAAACGCCAAGCGCCTTGCCCATCTCGTCTCTGATGCAAGTACAGGTTGATGGCACCGGTGAGGCTGTCAACCGTGCGCCTTTCGCGGTCTATCATCCCAGCCAACTTATACCGCAAATGCAACAGCCTCAACAACCTGAAATGCCTGTCAAGCCAAGACCCAAGGCCGTCGGTCGCCGAGAGATTGCGCGCAGAGCTGAAGCATGCGTGCAAAGGCCCGTAACCGCGGTGACTCCTCAGGCTACAGCTATGCCAATTCGCTCGCCTCCTGTTCTCAATGCAACAATCCCGTCTTTCTTTACTCGCACAACCTCACCAGAGAAATCAGCCCCTCCTGGACCTGCGGCTAACAGCGCGAACGACCATCCGCAAGCCTCCTTCGACAAGAGCGGTTCTGCCACCGCAGCTGCCAGCGTCAGTAATGACTGTCATGATCCGGAGCCAGAGCCGGAGCCAGAGCCAAGTGCTCCTGCATCTGTTCATGACGACGCAGACGATGAAAGTGAGCTGAGCGAGCTCGATGAAGAAGAAGTACAGGAGATTGAGCAGGAGATTCGCGCACCGAGTCGCTCCATGTCTATCGCTGCCGCAAAGCCACTCTTTCCTAACTTGGCGGCTAGTCGCAAGAGCGTGGACAAGCAGACCGGAGAGTCGAGTAAAGGAGAGGCCACAAATGACACAATTCATGTACGCGTGCCGGGGACAGAGGGCAGGGCGAGCGCGAGCGTTGCAGGAGATGGTGAGAAAATGGAAGTCGATGGGTCGGTGAAGTAGAATGTTCGCTTTCCTTCGTGCCATGTGACGTAAAGT
>TARA_R110002003_G_scaffold534_8_pt1 | contig 12680 bp, 11 predicted proteins | sample TARA_R110002003 | Tara Oceans TARA_R110002003 (sample SAMEA4396441) | marine metagenome | biome: Westerlies Biome; feature: [SRF] surface water layer (ENVO:00010504); material: water (ENVO:00002006), including particulate matter (ENVO:01000060) such as... | depth 5 m | reverse complement strand
ACTTTGGTACCGCGTTCTCCGGAATCATTATCTTCTTCGCGGTCACGTATCCTGGGTATTCGTTTCCCGACTGGTGGGGTAATACGGTCTTTTTGAATACGGTCGATGGGAGGGGAGATGCATGGAAGGCGATGCCTTCCACTGGGTATTTTGGACCGCCGAATGGGACGTGGATATAAATATGGGCGGAACACGAGATGTTGATGACATGGTAGGGAGATGGAGTGTAACGGAGTCTGAAGAGTTGATTATTTCCAGTCTCGGTGAAGTGATATTTCAAAGTACAAGAGCGTGGGTCAGCTTTCATTTCGTTTTCCAACAATGTTCTTCAACTCCGGCGATAAACCTTGGTATCCCCAGCAGTAGGGATATTCACAGTAGCCGCAGCCAGTGAGTCTGATGTCGGAAGCACGACTTCTTTAGTCTCTGGATCCAAATCCCCAGAGTCAGTAGAGGGCCCCAAATGCACATTGAGCACCCAGCTGCACACCTGTCGCGCCGCCTCAATGTACGCCTTTGCATCACCATTCTTCCACGCCTTCTCAGGATCCGACTCCCACTTAATTTCTGTGATGCTCGCTCCGTGGCCGTCCTTCCCATAGCCGTCATACCCAGCATCGATAAGTAGTTCAAACATCTTATAGCCCGTCCAGCTACGATGCGCATGCAGCCGCACCTGTTCCTTTTCGTCCGGACCGTCTGCGTAGATGAACCATTTGTCTTCTGAAGCAGTTACATTTGGATTTTGCGACGTCGACATGAAGATATGTGTCATCATGGTCTCGCCCACGCCCAGGATATCGCGCGAGTACAAGTCCGTGTTGGAGGTTTTGCGCGGCAGGAACCCGAGAACTAGAAGCGGTAACTGGTCCGGCCGAATTGCAACATGCCATTCCGTCGATATATACTGTGAGAAAGGCTCGTGACGCCATTCGTAAGGGCCCACGCGGTGATCGGGTGTCTTTCCTCGCTGTCCGTAAGCGCTCCAGTGCCGAATTAAGTCGGCTTGCTCTGGTGAAACACCCTCCATTGATTTTTTTTCGGATCAGCAATACTTAGACTGGGATTTAATAGTCTGCTTCATATATGAGCGGCGATGGTGAAGGTTGGCATGGTGGCACTTCAGCCGCATGAAATACGAGATCCTGCCACGCTTGCCCGCCTTTGCCCCGCTGAGCTGAAAGTCAAACCTGGTGCACTACCCCGGGACGAAGCGCACGACTTTCAGAGCCACGATATTATACTTGAGAATTTGTCCAACGACTTTTAGATATGAGCGACGTAAGAGCAGCTGTGGCCTGTGTGTCGTGTCAAGACCTTGAACCGTGTCATCTGGCCATACCCACCTCAAACCTGATCGAAGGCATCGCGGCAGGATGTGAGGGTTGTGCGTTGCTCCGAGACGTAATCTCACTTTTCTTTCCTTTCTCAGAGGTCGAAGGTGTCCACATTATGGTTGACTGCGCGTTGTACGTGCACGCCTTTTTCAAGGAGGTCAAAGGACGACACGCCACCATTGAAGTGTACACCATGCCTGGTACGTACGCTAGACTTACCTAAACGATGTGAAAACTTCACTGACCGGGCATCATACAGGACGTCCGTCAAAATGGAGGCACATCGGTCCGGCAAGGAATGTGACCGCAGGTACGAACCGTACCGAGTCCATTAGTCTTGTGAACCGCTGGCTCGACGACTGCAAGACAAAACATTCAGCCTGTCAAGTAGCTCAAACAGCGACTTTGCCTACAAGAGTTATCAACGTCGGTGTCTCTCCAGACAACGTGTCACTGTACCTAAGCAAGACTGGTGAGGAGGGCACTTACATAGCCCTAAGCCACTGCTGGGGCGGTCAGACACCTCTAGCAACAACGAAAGCAACTCTAGAGGAACGTCAGAAGGCCATTCACTTCGATGAACAGTCCAAGACATTTGCCGAAGCAGTCGAGGTAACGCGAGCACTAGGTTTCAAATATCTATGGTATGTGGGCAACTCTCCAAGGTATGATACATGTTCTTACGCCAGTCAGGGTCGACTCGATATGCATCATCCAAGACGATGTCAACGACTGGACCGCCGAAGCAGCCAAGATGAGTCAAGTCTACTCGAATGCCGCCCTCACACTCTCGGCGGACGGCGCGGACGACACATCTCAAGGCCTCTTTAGCGACTCCAGCGCCAGGACCTCCGCCCATGATACCCAAACCATCACCACGTCCGACCCATCTGGCCCTCCTGTTCAAGTTTACGCCCGACTTCGCTCGTCCCGCCCCTCTGACCCTACCACGGCACCCCATTCTAGCCTCCCCACGACCCCAAGCAAGTTATCGACCCGGGCATGGGTGCTCCAAGAACGCATCCTGTCCCCACGCATGGTGCATTTCCACAAGGAAGAATTGGTCTGGTCTTGTTTCGGCCAGGAACGCTGCGAGTGCCGGTATATGGCGGGGACATCTTCTTTCGGCAGTTTCCGACGGCTACTGTCCCCTGCCAATGCCCAAGAACAATCTTCCGAACACAACCTCCTCGTAGAATGGCCGAAGCTCGTCGAGCAGTTTACATCCAAAGGCCTGACATATTCCAAGGATCGCCTCGAGGCACTGTCCGGCCTGGCTACCCTTGCGCACGAAAAGACGCCCAACTCGCGCTACTTGGCGGGGATGTGGTCCACCGACCTGCCCTACTCGCTCCTCTGGGCCAGTGATCACGCCGCAGCGGGTGAAACGCCGGTGAGTAGGATGCCGATCGTGCCATATGCGCCGTCGTGGTCGTGGGCGAATGTCGTGGGACCGATATGGCATGTTGATCGGCATCTGGATCAGTTTACCAATCGAAGGTCGGGGAACGATGAGGTAAAGCCTCTGCTGGAAATTGTGCAAGCAAGTGCAGATCCAGTCTCGACTAATGTTTATGGGCCAGTCAAAGCGGGAGTGGTTGTTGTGCGCGGGCAGGTGTTAGACGTGAGGTATGATTTCTTGTGGGCAACGTGGCGACCAGTAATGCCAGATGGTCGCGTCCTGGGTGTTGAAGCTGCTGATAGGCCAAAGATGGAACCTAAGGTTATTCCTGATATTATCGATGAGGATCCGAGGTTCAGCGTGGCGGCGAGGTTTCCGATGCTGTCTAGTGAATTTGTATTCTTGCGGGCAGCGACGTATATTTGGGATGGAATTTTTTCGAGTGGAAGTACTGACGTGGTAGCTCTGCTGTTAGTAAAGACACCGGGGGAAGAAATGTACCAGAGGCGAGGGATTGTGCTGCACGCATTTGATAGCAAAAAGGTATGGGAGGGCATACCGACTCGAATGATAAGTATAGTCTAATGCCACAGTTCTAAGGAAGTTCGAGTCCGGAGGAAACAGCACGCTAATGGGATGTGAGACCGTAAGAGAAGAGCTACACCATCGCTAGTACAAATGATCGACAAGTATATAGTCCTGTTCTCTGACTCGAACAAATGAAATAGCGCAGCATGTCTCGGTTCACTCCCAGCAGGCTTCAAACACCGCAACAGCAAAAAACAAAAGACACTCGAGTAACTGAATACATCCACAATGCTGCATCGTGTTGCTAGTCACCCTTTCTTGTAACCTGAATGTAGACAGGCTTTGCAACATCTTAGTTGCTTGTGCAGAGCCATCACCGATACTTCCAGATCTAGGGTATGCCAACTTGTAGATGTCACTTCGACAAATATTTCGACACTTTGGCATGATGATCTACGTAGACATTTGGTACACGGTCTCAAAAAGCTCCGTCATGAGAGGTGGAATAGTAAGAGTCAGGAAGGACGAAGGTAGTGAGTTTGGTGGTACATGGGGTCGTTCGTCATGTAGGTAACATCGGCGTTCATGGTACGGTTGCGCTTTGAGCCATTTCAAGGGCCATTTCTAGCTACCTACAGTTCACCGATCATAACCGCGATGGTAATGTTATTGTGCTAGTGTAATAGCACATCTCCACAATCACGGATCCTACCTTCCATACCCGCCAACATCAACAACCATCTTCTCGACGTTCTTACCATCAACTTCGATCCTAGCCCCATCACTCCCGCCCGTCCAGTGCACGTCAACATCCATCTTCTCCCCCGGCCAAAGCGAGACATAATTCTCGCTCCACGTAACAGGCACGACATCCCCACCCCTCGCACCGACCAGATTCAATCGCACAAACACCGCCGGCACCTTGCTCTTATTTTCCAAGCGCACCGTTTTTCCCTGCACGATAACGGCCAGCTCCGCCTTGGGCATATCGTTGAGGGCGTGGAAATCCGCAAACGAAGTCACAGGCGTATGATACCACGTCGAATTGTCCCAATCCAGCGTGTCGAGCGTCGGAGCAAGCCAATACACGTTCCTGCTCAGCACGGTATCGTAGTCCGTGAGCAACAAGCGCAACAGCACCACGTCAGTCACATTACCCAGCCCAGGCACGTCCGTTACCCTCCGTGCGGAATTGAGTTGCGTGAACGTATCCACGCTCCGCTTCACAATCATTTTCCCATCGAGACCAATGAGTTCGACATCGACCGTCCGGGCGCTATCTTCCGGCGCGGTGGGCGCGAGCCGGCGATCAACCAGGTACACGCTTTGATCCTGGTAGTCGAACACGACGTGTTGGAGGTGCGACAGCGCGGCTTTGGCGCCGAAGTACGCCCCGCCGGGGTGCAGGTAGTAGTCGAACAGGTTCCAGTGGAGGCTGGGCCACGCGTTGTTGAGCATCCAGTAGATCATGCCTGTGGCCGGGCGCGCGAAGGATTCAGACCAGCGGCTTGTGTAGGCTTCGAATTGCGACTTTGTGGCTTCGTAGTCCATCATTTGGGCGTTGAGGAGATACGAAGTTAGATCGGTGGGGGCGCCGTAGCGAGCCCATAGTGCGGTGTTGTAGATCTCGCGCGTGTAGAATGACGACACGTTGGTGGACATGTGGTAGAGGCCCTTGTTGGGCGCTTTCCAGAGATCTTCGAGATCAGGTTCCGAGAGGAATTTCTGCAGTGAGCCGACTTCGGGTGTACCGACGCCGGCACCGAGCTCGCTGCCAAAGCCGCCTGCGCTGCCGAGTCTTTGCTGGGGATCGTACCAGTAGTTTGGGGGAACCCAGTCGTATGGTCCATCCATCTTCATGCCGCCGTTGCCGATGAGATCTGGAGCGCCGCGTTGGCTGGCTGAGCTTAGGATGGGAATGTTCCAGTTGAATGCTTTGAGCGCGTCAACGTATGTTTTGGTGGCGCGATCGTCGGGCCAGAAGTCGCTGCCGATCAAGAATCCGAGCATACTCGGATGAGACTGCATCATTTCGGCCTCATGTCGCATGGACAGGTTTGCGATACTGTAATCAGCATCGGTCCATTTCTTACCACTTCCCTCGTCGTTGTAAGTCCAGCCTTCCCATTTGTCGCAGCATTCCCAACCCGCAAGTAGCATGATGCCTATCTCGTCTGCGACTTCGTAGAGCCTAGGATGTTCCTGTTTACCTTCGAGACGAACAGTGTTGAGGCCCATGTCTAGGACATACTGGAACTGCGTGCGCAATTTCGCCTCATCAAACCGGAGGAAGATATCGGAGGTATAGCCAGCGCCTAGGATTTGAAAGCGCTCACCGTTGACGTAGAAGGTAGTATCATTGTGAGTCGTGTTCAAGGTCGAGGAAACAGTACGAATGCCGAATTTAGTGTCAGGCGTGAAGTCCGAGGTAGTATCTTGACCACGAATGCTGGCATTGCATTGGACGCTATACAAAGGTTGCTCACCCCATTGATTTGGCCACCATATTTGCGGGTTGTTGACTTTAGCTTTGACTTCGAGTTCCAGCTGTTCACCGGGTGCTAGGTCAAAGCCGTTCTTTGGTGCGCCTGTGCGATAACCTTGGGGGTCGTGTACAAAGCAATCAAGATAGCCCGACGCAGAAGCATTTCTGGCAAGATTCTTGACATCGATGTACACGTATATAGATCCATCGAGCGCAGCAGTGATTCGAGGTGTGCTCAAGCTGACCTGGCCGGTCCTCTTCAACTCGACATCTCGCCACACGCCTGTCCCGTTGTCAGGTGGATACGGATTCCAGTCCACAAAGCCAAGAGCAAAATCGCGATCGTAATCCGTGGGATAAGCTTTTACGAGAATTACGTTGCTATCAGACTTCAACAATTCTGTAACATCGTACTCCCGTCCAACATATGCACCAGCTTGTGTATTTTTATCTGCGAGAAGCTGGGTATTGAGCCAGATGTCCGCGCGCGAACTGATTCCATTCGTGCGCAGGGTGTAGTAATCTGAAGCATTGCTGGAAGGACTACGAATGCCTTCGCTTCGATAGTACCATGGCACGCGAAACTGGTCGAGGTCGACATTTTGGAGATTTGTGGAGTAGAAGAGATCTTGTTCGTTGTAGACGCCATTCGCGATGAGCGTTGACATCAGCGTGCCTTTCGACCCAATCGTGTACCACGTTGATGTGTCAAAGCCGGGAAGGGAGAGTTTTGTTGTATCGTTACCGGCTTTGGCGGAGGATGCAACGTTCCATGACGCTATTGGCAAGTATGGTGCTGCGGCTGCGTGTGATGCCAGAGCCAGAAGTGCTAGCCATATTGGCCGTCCAAGGAGTGCTGAAAGCATTCGTACTCACGCCTCAAATCGCCCGTCGAACAGGAAGATTAGACAGCAAGATGCGAGGCGACCGAAGTCATGTTGTACTTACTGAGCTCATGTACCTTTGTCGGGACGGGACGCAGTGTAACCTCAGGAAGGAGAACTGCGCACATGCCGACGGTACACTAATGTGAAAGGGGAGTCCTTATTCGTCAATTGTCAATACTTGGCCTTTACCAGACCTTGCCATTTACGTGGATATGCAAGGTGCATCGTATTAGAGGGTCTCCGCATGCCAAGCCTGTCTAATGTGGGTGTGGGACATGGTGATCAAACCTAAATGAGAAAACGCGTGACTTGCTAGGATGACACGGATTAGCTTGTCAACTCAATGCGCAGAGCAGAACAGTCGTGGACCAGCATCAAGCAATGGGTTTTGCTATTAGGAAATTGGGACTATGCCGGCTTAGTCATTGCAGGAACGCTTTCAAGTCTATTATGCTGAACAAAACGCCCCTCAATTGTCCGATCGAAAGCTCGTAGACGTCGTGAAAATCATCTCTTCTTCTGGATTGAAGCTCATGCGCGCAGCATCGCTGGGTGCGGAGATGGCGAGCGGCCTCGAAGCGCCGGGGAACTAGGCCGGAGCATGGGGCTCGCTGCAGCACTCATCGCATCGAGGCTGAGCTGGCTGATGGCATCAAGGTTTCCCTGAACGTCCTCCTCGCTCAGATCGAGCATCAGACGAAGCTCGTTCGCCTTTAGTTGCTCGCCCAGACCGACCATAAGCTGCTCCTTGTTTGCGCTGCCAGGGATGTCGTGGTAGTACCATCGATAGCCTATATCGTCGAGAGAATGAGGCTCTGCTGGGGTGGTGATTTTCGCCTTGATGTGTCGCACATCCATACCGAATATGCCTGATATAGTCGGCTCAGAGCCTATTCCTCCCAGGTGCGCACCTGTCCGCCCACGCAGCGACTTTGGCACTTTGGCGTCTCTTTCGAGGGGTGTCTCGTTCAGACGGTTCGACGCGCCTGCATCGAGAAGCTTCGCGCGCTTGAAAGCCGCGTTCTTGAGCTCTGTGATGCCCAGGATGATGTAGAGTGGCTTGCCCGCCTTGACCTGCTCGTAGATCCAAGCCCTGGCCTCGGGATCGCTACACACGGCTTCGAAGGCCTGTGTAGGTTGCTGGCTTGTGCGCTGAATCATCTGCTCGGCTTTCACCGACAACAGGTTCGGCTGCCTGAATATCCTCCCAAGATCGAACTTGGCGCCATAGTTTGTGATAAAGCGGCCTTCGCTGTCGACAGAGAATACGTCTTTGTAGCGGAGCTGAATGTGATAGTCGTTGAGGTCGTCGACTTCTTCGTGTGCTGCCTGCGAGTAGAAGCAGTCTCGTTCGGGGTGCAAGGGGTGTGTGACCAGCTGGCCAACCGTGAGGAGATCCGCGGGTAGAGGCTTGGGAAGGAGGCCGTGTTGGACCATTGCGAGATGACTATTTTGTATATAGCAGTACAGATCGTGAGGAAGGTAGAGAGGAAAAGCTTGGAGAGGTAGTCAGCTCGTCGCCGCAGCAAGAAAGTCCAAGATGCGAGGAGGGTAAAGGTGGTGAGAGTGCACAAGGCTAGGTCTGCGTTGCTCGCGAATCAAAAGGCAGCATCGGTGCAGCCCCTTCCATCTTGGCTAATCTGGTTAGCCTGCGATACAGCATTTCACGTTCGTATGTGCGACGTCGATATTGGACGATACATGGGCGCCGAGAGCGATAAAGAGTGGGTGGTATGCATTCATAAGTAAAGACCTAGATGAGTTGCCATCACGTGCTCATGCGGGCCGGAGGATCAGATTTTCCGCATTCATCTCCGAGGGTTCCAGCAGCGCAGCCTCACGCGCAGCTGAGTAACCAATGCAGTCTGGAAGCCTTGGACGAATCTCTCATCGACCCGCGTGGAGTCCAGCACCTCGTTTCTCCAAGTCTATTATACGATGAATTGACAGATCAACTACCGTAGGCCAGATATGTGGCATTGCGGCTCCGACATGATCATTAGTCCATCTCTCACGGTTCGCATTGGCAAGGTGAGATTCTCGGGGCACTGCTATTTCCCCTCACGCCTGCTCTGACTATGCAGGGTCACCACCAGGACTACCTGATAGCAATGCGCAAAGACCGCACGCACATTCTGTCTTTCAAGAAGCTGATTAACAATGACTTATTGCTCTGTATCTTACGCAGACCGTCGAGCTATCGACTATGAGGCTACCACGGAAGAGCTATGGACCAATTAGTCACTTGTTAGTCAAACTCGAGTAGGATTGCGACGGCTATCGGGATCAACAGCATGGTAGAGCGGGTGCATGCGGGTTGTCTATTTCGGAAGTAGTGCCAGGATCGTGCATACGAGTGTAGCCGCACCAGAGTGTGTTTGTCAAAGAAGTAATCGCTGACAGTGCATGGCACAGGGTGAGAGCGGGGTCCAAAATGGTAACAGTCGTGGGGACAATTGAGCTTCGCAAACAGTCCAGAACTGGGACAGAAAAGTTTCTGCCCGAGGTGTGATCATACGCTCAACACGATGGACGTCGCGACGTGACCGAACATGGAAAAAATAACGCGTGGAGGTGCGGGAGGAAAAGGAAGTCCAGAAAAAAGATACGTTCACGCCTCGCATCTTTTGTGGCCCAAGCTCCAAAGCTCTTTGATGCCCCGCGACGCGCCGGCAAGTTGATCCACTCCAGGGCTTGATGTCACAGCTCCGTCGGCCACCCAGATGCACTAGTCCCCCCGTTCATGGCTAGGATAACAGCGAAGCGTCCTTCGTAAGCCCGCAATTCATTGCAATTGGCCTATCAGACCACATCGGGTGACGTTGGGACACATGAAGATAGAGCCAAAGACAGCGCCCCTCACTAACCAGAACAATACGTCAAGGCCTAACGTTTTTTCCCTCAAGAGTACTTGAACCCCTCGCTGCCCCTCTGTTCCAATTTCTATTCACTCCCACCTTGTCCCAAGCTCAATTGCTTCTTCCCTACACCCCAACTCAACCCTCTCTCCTCGACCATCAAACGACAGTCACAATGGTCCCTCTTCCCCAAGCAACCGAGCTCAAGGACCTCTTCAGCCTCAAGGGCAAGGTCGTCATCGTCACGGGTGCTTCCGGCCCGACTGGCATTGGAACCGAAGCTGCCCGAGGATGCGCTGAGTTCGGAGCTGATCTTGCCATGCAAGTGGAGTCTTGCTGCGAAGCACCAGCCAGCCCCACAAATGCTAACAATCGCATAGCACCTACAACTCGCGCTCATCCGGAGCTGAGAAGAATGCCAAGGAGATCTCCGAGAAGTACGGCGTCAAGGTCAAGGCCTACAAGTGCCAGGTCGGCGACTACGCCTCGTGCGAGCAGCTCATCAAGGACGTCGTGGCCGACTTCGGCAAGGTCGATGTCATGATCGCCAACGCTGGAAAGACTGCCGATAACGGTATCCTCGATGCCACCGTCGAGCAATGGAACGAGGTCATCGAGACCGATCTCACTGGAACCTTCAACTGCGCCAGAGCTGTCGGTCTCCACTTCCGCGAACGCAAGACGGGATCGCTTGTCATCACCGCCTCCATGTCCGGTCACATTGCCAACTTCCCTCAGGAGCAGACCTCCTACAACGTCGCCAAGGCTGGTTGCATCCACTTGGCCAGGTCGCTGGCCAACGAGTGGAGGGACTTTGCCCGTGTCAACTCCATCTCGCCTGGCTACATCGACACCGGTCTCTCCGATTTCGTGCCAAAAGATGTCCAGAACCTGTGGCACAGCATGATCCCAATGGGACGTGATGCGAAGGCCACGGAGCTCAAGGGCGCCTATGTCTACTTTGCTTCTGATGCGTCCTCCTACTGCACTGTAAGTTCTGCTTAAGAGAGGATAATGGAATAAGAGCTAACAAAAATAGGGCTCCGATCTACTGATTGACGGTGGCTACTGTGCCCGCTAAACATATCGCCTCATCAAGGATGAGACGGTGTGTATACCAGGACGCTCGTACATTACGGAAAACAATGCTTGAGCCATCATTTCTTCTCTGTATCTAGTGATGTGACAAAATAAACAAATACCTCCAAGATAGGACGTCTTCGCTGCTGTTTCATAGTGCTGCGCATACCTATCACCCCACCCTTCCTCAAAGATCGATTTGCTCTTATAACGTCAAGCCGTATCATTCTTTGACAAGTACTAGGGTCGCAAAGCACTACTCACAACTTCAAGAGCTCTTCGAAAATTTAAGACAGTTGACCGATCGAGCAGCTCTAGTAGGGCACTGCGGATGCAGCCGCGGGAGAGCTGCCCCTGCTCTGCGGACCAACCCCGCGCTGACTCGACCGAACCGCGGCAACTCAAACACATCAGTACACCACAGACATAACCCGACCATGTCCGCAATAATGTTCTCATACGCAAGATGGCGACTCCAAAGCCCCAGAAAGACGCGCCGCTACCCTGCGTGATGCAACCCACCAAAAAAGAGACCTTTGGCAACCTGGGTCCATGGGCGGAACCTTCCTGGTATTCGTCCCTGGCATCGCCATACTACAATGAATCACATAAGCGATTGCGTAATGCCCTTCGCGCGTACATCGATACAAACGTCAAGCCATACATGTTGGAGTGGGAGGAAAAGGGCGAGGCACCCGTGGAAGAGCGCATGAAATGGGCAAAGACAGGCTTCGCGTTTGGTGACGTGCCAGAGCCATATCGTCCGAAAGACGTACCTGGTCCTGCGGGCATACCCGTTGGCGAGATGGACATCTTCCATCTCATGGTCAGCACGGATGAGGGCAGTCGAATTGAGGGAGGCGTGGGTACAGCACTAGCAGGCGGCAGCGTCATTGGAGTGCCGCCTATCGTGCATCACGGAACAGAAGAGCAGAAAAGGAAGTGGCTGCCTGGACTCTTTAGTTGGGAGACAAGCTTCTGCCTGGGAATCACCGAGCCAAGTGGAGGTGTAAGTCCTCAAGGAACGAAGAATGATGCATATCGTATTAACGTCCACCATAGTCTGACGTCGCAAACATACAAACCACGGCGAAGAAAACTCCCGACGGAAAACACTTCGTGGTCAACGGATACAAAAAATGGATCACCGGCATGCCTTGGGCTACACATATGACCACCGCAGTACGGACCGGCGGCCCAGGCATGTCCGGCATCTCAGTCATCGTCATTCCCGTCAACAGCAAAGGCTTCTCACATCGTCGCATACCCAACAGCGGCCAAAAAGGGGGAGGAGCAAGTTTCGTCGAGCTGGACGACGTCTACGTTCCCGTTGAGAATCTCCTGGGCAAGGAAAACGAAGGCTTCCGCATCATCATGACCAACTTCAACAAGGAGCGCTTCATCATGAGCATCGGCTGCAATCGCAAAGCACGCACCTGCCTCTCTGAATCCTTCGAATACGCAACCAAGCGCCACACATTCGGCAAGCCTCTCATCGCCAACCAGATCATCAGCCACAAACTCGCGACCATCGGACGCTACGTCGAGAGCCACTGGGCGTGGCTGGAGCAGCTAGCATACCACATCCAACAGTCGCCGCTGGGCTGGCAGGACCCCGAGATCGCAGGCCAGATTGCGCTGTCAAAGGTGCATGGTGGCCGTATACTGGAGATGGCGAACCGCGAGGCCCAGCAGATCTTTGGCGGCGCGGGGTATCAGAAGGGCGGACCGGGCGCCATCGTTGAGCAGATGAGTCGCGATTTGCGCATGATGGTGGTCGGCGGTGGCAGTGAGGAGATCATTGCCGATCTGGCTGTGCGACAAGAAACTGCCCTTGCGAAGAAGCGAGGCTGGAAACTTTGATCGAGTAAATGCAAAAGGGCTGTCGGGATTGCTTGATACCATGGCCCTGATACAAAGTCTTGAATGTCTTCGGGGCACTTGAGTGTCATTGTTGCACCGCGACAAAACGCATTTGAGCATATACAGGACTCTACGTGGTGAGCTGAAGGCTCAGATAAGAACGCGCACAAATCATTGCCGCACCTGGAAGGCGTCGTGGGCGTACCTGCTCTGAGTGCCCAGTTGCCCTGTCTTGGCAAG
>TARA_R110002003_G_scaffold45_10_pt1 | contig 12681 bp, 13 predicted proteins | sample TARA_R110002003 | Tara Oceans TARA_R110002003 (sample SAMEA4396441) | marine metagenome | biome: Westerlies Biome; feature: [SRF] surface water layer (ENVO:00010504); material: water (ENVO:00002006), including particulate matter (ENVO:01000060) such as... | depth 5 m | reverse complement strand
ACGCCAGCATACGGCTACAGCAACCTTGGACTGCCCTACGGTAGCCTTGGACTAGGCGACTACATCACACCAACGACCGGGGTCGAACAAGCTACACGATTGCATGCAAGCGCACAAGTGGATCTCGAGAAAGCGAAGGAGAAGTACGAAGAGGCGAAAAAGAAGATGGAGGAGTGCGAAAAGAAGTTGAAGCAAGCGGACGAGGTTTTGCGTGTTGCTAAGTGTACTGCGCTTTACGCAAGCTAATGCGCTGCGAAGGGTAGGAGGGACGAAGGATCACCAATCGCAAGTCATGTAATAACCAACTATCTACTTAGCGAGACTAGCTGCGGGATCAATAAAACATACGGCGTTGAATGTAACACAAGACCAGAGGATTGGAAGTTTGCTATGCCGGACAAACACTGGATCAGCTCTTCGCAAGGGTCAAACAGACTACCACAACTCTCACAATTTGCAAGTTTTCGATCATGAAGGCAAAATAGATTGAGCGCTCAGAAAAACAACGGAAATCGCACCATGATATAATGTAACAATTCAACGCAAACGAGTGTGAGGAGACGACGTATGTACGGCTTCTCAGCGCAATATTCCATCCTCTTTTCATTGGCATTCATTTACTATGCCACTACTCAAAGCGGTTGCAAATTGCGTGGTGTCATGGATTGTAGTGAAGATGGACGCAGAGTTGTTCGCATTGGAGTTTGCAGATGTCACCAGCGACGCGTCAACGTTTGACGTCAGCGTTCGCAACTCAATGTTGTCAAGCAACGGGTTATCACGCAACATTCTCGTAGGCTTGAGTTTGTTAGAAACATAGATAATGCCTTGGGACGCACATAATTGTAATTTGACCACTGTCAGCCATAAGCATCTATTCCAATTGTGTCCTGCCGAACTCAGAATGGCTTTCAATGCACCTTCTCAACCACCTCCGCCGGCTCCTCCCAATGCCGGAGATATTTCTAATGTACGAACCTTCCAGAGAAGTCTCAGCAATCTATCTCAAATTTCCACTCTGGTCGAGTCTGAGTCTGATAGCGAGCGTCGTACTGGATCGTCATCTCCGCCCCACACTGCAAATTCAACTCACGACGAAATTGGCGGAGGATTTCACGCTCACGGGTCCCACACACAGCATCAATCTGATGTGAACGCTCCAGTACGAGGCATAGATGCGGAGCAGCACCTAGCGAATGTAGTCGCTGGGCTTCGTCAGCGTGCCACTGATATGCTTAAGGAAAAGCACGAGATGTATGAGCCCAGCGGTGTTTGGATTAATGATATAAAGTGGGAGCTAGCTCAGGCTAACGAGTTGGCGAACGAAGGGAAGCATAAGGCAGCGTTCGAATTGTTCAATAGAGTGATACGTCAGCTTGACGAGATTGGTTTCATGGGTTGAGAAGCTATTGTACAGCTGTGGCTTATCAACAATCATCTTTACTCACAGCTGGTGACAACAATGCTTAATATGCTTCGTCGAGCTGTTCATACATGGGCCTGATACGTGCACTAATCTACGTGTCAGTAATTCAGAATCAAACTGATATATCTCTGGCCTTTATCAATGCGATTTTGTTCTCGTGCTCTGCGAACATCCAATCTCAAAATGTCTGAACGAATATCAGCACCACCATGCGGCCGCATTGTTTCATCCGTACCTATCGAACCACAAACACGCGAACTCGCCGCCATCATGCCTGGCCTGTTCTGGGTGTTCGGAGACAACCCAAAAGGTCCGCTATATTTCCACCGCATAAGCGATCATTGCTATCCAGCTCCGGCCATCCAAGAGATCCGGCGTATGCCGCACGCCGACATAAGTCGCCTCATGGCCGAACTGCTTAAAGTAATAGAAAAGTACGAGAATGAACCGGAAGTGATTCATAAACGATCGGGCGATATTGTCGCGGTCAGTGCCGAGATTGCTGATGTTCAGCCAATCGTCGCAGGATGCTTCGACCTTGATATGTCCGGTGAAGTTCCTGCATTGCAAAAAGACACTGTGCAACCGCCCGGTGCATCCCAGGACCAGCTCACACTCTGGCAATACCGTAGAACCCACCCGAACTTCCTAGCCAAAGAGCAAGATGCGGCTGAAGAAGCTATTGTGAGCTTGGAAGAAATACTGCAGGTACCGAGTGCTAGCAAGACACTTCTTCGAGACTGCTTCTGCCATGCTTCTTACGCCATGACGGGGGCGGATAATCTACTTGCAGCCTTTGAAGATATCGTTCGTCGAGCCAAGAAGGAAACGCAAAGGTGGTGGTGATAGGCGAGGAGCATTCTCATACGCAAAGCTTTGTTACAAAATATGTGGGAGCTTGATTGTAAGGATGCCAATCATTGCGAAGGACGGACGCCATAAACTTTGTCGAAATATATCTGGGTTGTGTAGTTTGATTGCTAACTTATCTCAGTACTCAGTGAAGAACGATTCTCCAGAATCGTGGGTCAGCTGCATGAGGAATGCGACAGCTAGTATTGAATTCAGTGCCTCTTTTCAACCTTTCCTTAGCAGACCGACGTTTGCGATAACGTGCAGGTGACCAGGATTGAGCAGTGGCGTTTTCTGAACACTCATTCAGTCAAGAGCTTGGCCCTCTCCTTGTTCCTCGCGGCCAATTTTGGCAAATTGTTAACCGTCACGTTAGCGCGCTGAATGATGCAGAAGAGCATCACTCGTTTTCCAACTTGCTTTTGTTCCAAGCCAAGGTCCGCGGATGTTGTCGCACAAGGCTGGACCCCAAAGTAGTTTTCTTGGCTGCAGGCTGGTGATCGGGATATTCGGCCTCAACTAATCAGCATCACAACATTCAGCCCATTCCGCCTATTACCTTGGTACGTTCGCTAAGAGGTGTAACACGATAATTGCAGCGGTCTAGGTCCTGCATGTTTCACAATGACTGCGTTGGCGACCAGCCTCTTGTAAATAGACTCAACTGTAAGGCAAGAAATGGGGAGTATATTGCTCGCCGTTTGCCCTTCAAGGTGTGACATGCGACGCTACCTATACTACCATGGAAATGCGTCGTTCCTACGAAGGGCCCGAGGTTGTTTCTCAACCACGGCCCCAAGAGCTACCGTCACCTACAGCTCAATACCCTTACTATGGCCAGTATGACTCACAGCCAGCCTCGCAATACGGGTTTCCCTCTCCGCCACCTCATTACGGCTACGGCCACGACAAAGGTCATGTCGGGAGTGGGGTCAATCCCGTGGCCACTCCGCACAACAGCAGTCGTAAAAGGTGGTGGATTATCGGCATAGTAGTGTTGGTGGTGGTCGTGGCGGCGGTGGGTGGCGCAGTGGGTGGCACGTTAGGCTCGAGAAGAAAGGCGGACGGGACGAGGTATGTGATGTTCTTTGACCTCCGGGTTGCTTTTCGCAATTGTTCGAGTGTTGTCCTGATGGCAATGCCGAGAATACAATTCGCTGACACTCCTGTAGCGCTCCGGCTACTGTTACTGTAACGGCGTCATCGCACACTGATATGCCTACAGCCTCAGACCCCGCCGGGATGCCGACGGGCAGTCCTACCCTGTCCCGAATTGTTGCGATTCCCAGCGCAACCGCTTTGTCTAAGAGCGTGTGTCACGGGACAATTTGCAGGCGAATGCTTACCGCCATAAACCCCAAAGCTGGTCAGGCTACCGTGTTTGGCATCGGTGATCAAAATGGCTTCTACTACAAAAGCGGAAAAGGTAAAACTTGGGATGAATTGTGGGGTGCTCTTGGCGGCGTCTTCATCTTCCCACCCGTCACTGTATCTTGGGGCGAAGGTCGCATCGACGCGTTTGGCATCGGAATAGATGGCGCCATGTATGAGCGTCACTATGAAAATGGCCAATGGAGCTCATCATGGCAATCCCTGGGAGGTGTGTTCACTTCAGCGCCGGCTGCAGTGTCTTGGTGTTCAGCGCCTGGATGTTTTCGGGTTGGGTACTGATGGCGCAATATATCATAAGGCTTTTGGAGGAGCTAATGGTCTACGTTGGGATCGTCTATGGGAGTCGTTAGGTGGCACTTTCACGTCACCGCCAGCCGTAGTTTCCTGGGGACCCCAGCGGCTGGATGTGATCGGTTTGGGCACAGACAACGCTGTATGGCAGATCTATTGGCAGAAAAGCTGGAGCTCCTGGAGGAGCTTGGGTGGAACTTTCAAAAGTCCACCCACAATCTCGTCATGGAGCACGAATAGGTTGGACATATTCGCGGTTGGTACGGATGACATCATCTATCATATATCTTATGATAGCCGTTGGTTGGATTGGAAGGGTGTCTCGGGACCGGCGGAATCCGAGGTGGCAGTAGTTGTCTCGGATGTGAACCAACTTGATTGGTTCGCTATTGGGCTTGATGATGGCTTGTGGCATAGGAACCTCACAGGGAACACCTGGGGTCCATTGACACCTCTGGGAGGGATCTGTAACTCAGCGCCTGCAGTGGTGTCGACTGAGAACAAGGGAATAAGTGCGTTTTGTATTGGAACCGATGGTGGTTTGCACACTCAGACACTGCAAGCGGGGCAATCGTCCGGCTGGTTCGCAATGGGAGGAAGATTTGCACTCAGTCTGTAAACATTGTAAGAATAGTAGGCAGGCAGATCATGTTTGTTCTTGACTGCTTTAGAGCCCGTACAGCACGAGGCATAAGATACCCAGTTAGCAGGAAGACATACGCGCACTGAGCACTGTGCACTCGATGTTCGCTGCGAGCTGCCTGTTACCGCGTGAATATTATCGGCCACGAACTTTCGTAGGGCTTTAGGAGAGTGGGCCTCACCCACAGCGGTGGCTTGTTGGGCAGCACCCAAAAACACTTCTGCTAGTATCAGATCCCTCTGCTTTCCCCACAGCGCTGGAAGCCGAAGTGTCAAAGCATCTCACAGGCAATGGACCGCAGCTTCTGAAGCGCCAGGCTAGCAAAGTGTCAACACAATCCTCGCGCTGTCTCATGTGCACATTCACATAGCACTTACGTTTCGCCGATGCAATGTGGAAACAGCCCTACACACGATGAAAAAATGTGAACTATGGCTGTGCGACATAAGCGGACGCTATGAAGCAGCAACAATGAGACCAACCAAGCGCCAATATGGACCCTATCCGACCATTCGTTGACATTTTCGTGGGCTAGGTGAAGACTCTGAGCATATTGTGGCGGCGCGGTGAAGTGTGTAGATGACATCCTGCTGTACAGGAAGCTCAGTTGTCGTTTCGCAGCTTGACGATATTAGAATTGATGACCAGAAAGGATAGTGATGGTAGAAGCAGTGACAGGTGTTGTTACAAAGTCAAATTGAGTGACTGCTGACGCGCTAGCGGTGGTGGCATCACAGATACCGGGTAGCCACGACGCGCAAACCGCGCCTTGCGTAAGGATACATGCCGAAGACAATCCTGGTGACGAATGGTAACATGCTATCTGCAGTAGCAATGGCAATTTAGGGCTAGGATCAAGATGAGCAAAGAAATGACAGGCGCATCGAACGCGCGACGCTCGAGGCCATGCGGAGTTTCGGACTTCATTACTATGCGAGAAATGGATTCGAATTGTCGTGCTAGAATCCGGCCTATATCTTGCAACGGATTGTGCTCGACTGTAACTACGCTTCGTTTGGTAAGCTATTGCGGCCGGAAAGGGCATCCCCGTGTGTAGACGTGAGATCGACACTGAGTTGTGTCAACTCACCTTGTCGATGGATGAAGTCATGAGTTTGGTCCAGGCAGAGGTGATGCACAGACGAAGTCCGCCCATGATGTCCTGGGCATCTCTCGGGTCATCGATGTTTTGGGACTGCTGTGAGCTTGCATGCGTGATGCCTTCTTGACTTCTTGTCCACATTCCCGTGTCTTTGATGGACATAGATTGAAGTCAAAGATGTGAATTTGTCGAGCTCACTTCCTGATACCGCCATCGCGGACGAATAAATGCTGTGGCACGTTTGGAGCAACGAGACTCTCCACACACACACACCCGCAACTGTAGCCAGAAAACATGAAGAAGGTTAACTCCCTAAAGTCGATGTCGAAAGTTGGTGGACGTGCTTCGAGCCCAGTCCGCTTCTCCTCGGTGAACGCATTCGCGCGATCGAAGTCTACTTCGGCTACGCCGGCGCTGTTCGAGGCAGCGAAGACGGAGAACTTTAAGGCAGCAGCAGGGCATAATCAGGGGGAGACCAAAAGTATGTAATCCAAGCGCGCTATCATGCGACCTACTGAGTATCCTCTAGTTGTGAAAAGTATAGATCCGGTTCCGGAACACCACGAGTCGCACACAGGCCCTTACGGCGTGGAGATGCCGCTTGATTGGACATTTCATGTGTCGGCGGTCGAAGTTACGGTGAAGGCAAACGGTGATGCACCCCTGAGGAAAGAAGACGAAGGCGTGGCAGAAGAACACCATCGATGAGGAGCGGGATAGGGTTTGTGAGCTTCCATCGAGTACCTTAATTAGCTCAGAGCTTATAATAAACCACCATAGTAGGTATGTTGGTGATCGTTTACGCATGTCGATTTGAACAATTTGTCAAAACCTGACGCCGAGACATTCCGATTGTGTGTAATACGAAACACCGTACATTTGAGTCCGCAAAACCTGAGCCATGGAGCCTATGAAGCACCCTCAAACATAGCTGACACCAGAGGCTGCTCATATCGGATGCAGCTAGTGACCGGGTCGTGAACCGGCAATTTAGGATGATTCGAACACATCTTTGACATACTCAGCACGTTCGCCGCGCCGCATCCAGGCATTGCTTGCTTTGCTTTTGGTCAGGGTAATGATCGCACGACCACCCAAGGCGGCAGACGTGGAGTCAGTCGACGGCTTGAATGTGCCGATGAGAAGGACTTCGTTCAGATTGAGAAGAGTGCGTTCGCTCGACCGGTAAGGCCCCGGAGTTGGGACAGCGACCGTCCGGATGGCATTCTTGTGTTGAACTGGGATATTGCTTTTCATAGACACCCACTGGTCGAGCGTAAAAGCCGTTTCGAACGCCCACGTGTAGATCTTGAAGGGTATACATGCAGTCTCTTTCTGTATCTGCCGGCAGGTGGATCCGAGGCTAAGGTAGTCTTGGCCAAATGGAACAGCATGTTTGAGCACCTTACTTTCCCGTGACTCTAGAAGTGGCTCAGTGTCCTCCAGACATGCATACGAGAAGCCGGCTGGAGTACATATGCCTGTCCATTTCGACCGAACGTGCACAACGCGGCTGCCGATGACGTATTCGTAGATGTGCAAGCGGACTTCCGCAGGGATGCGAAGTAGAGGCGACAACCGTTCATTACGCGCAGTGATGGACATTTCGATGAATGCCACTTGCAGACAAGAGTTGGACAAATGTTCAGGTGTTGAGCACAGCCTGGGGTAGGTAAGGTGGGGGGCGTGTGGGTCGCGTTGCGAGGTTAATCATGCGCTAGACTCTACTTTGCTTAGCGTCTCCGAAGCGTGGAAGCATCATCATCGCTGCAAAATGGTTATTTCTTGCAACAGCCTTTCAAGCCCTATTATTGTCCCTATCATGTCTGCGAAAGATCCACCAGAATAGGACCGAACAAACTCCCAAAGCCGCGGCAATAGATGCATAGACGACTACTAGCCAAGGATCCCGCGCTGCTGGACTGATCGCGATGCCCATCACCGATCCCAGACATGCACTAAGCTGCACCATGGCTTGTACGACGCTCCTCATGTCTTTCGGCGCATGGCTGTATGAGTATTGACTCGCAGTTACCAAGCCAAAGATCTCTGCGACAGCAAGGCCAATATATACGGGCAGTTGTGTCCAGACGTTGATGTCGTTGGGTATGCGACCGTTGTCCGACGCAGTACAAGCAAGAGGCGCATCGTAACATGGCCCAGTGCTATAAATGAGTTGCTGAAGTCCCGATGCATACGCCATGGCGCTACCGCAAATAATGTAGGCCACGGCGATTCGTTTCATCGGTCCGAACGCGATGCGACGTTTGGCGAGAAAACCGTAAAGAGCTTGGATAACGGGGCCAAAGACCACGCAAGCGACGCCTGCCATAGCCTGAATCATGTCATTTGGCACCCCATGCAAATTCATCTGCCCAGCTTGCGAAATGAGATTGTTGTGCATCTGCGTAATGGCAAGATAGAAGAATGCAAACGAAAAGCTGCAGGCGGATTGGAGTCGTCAGTGTGAAGGCGCGGCCAGGAAAATTTGCGGAAGCAGTGAAAACCTACATTACGCGGCAGGCATGCAACCCCATCTTCAACTCCTCCACAAAGCTGTCGTTCCACGAGACAGCCACTCCATTGCACTGTTGCTGGTATTCCGGCTTCGCATGATTAAGACTAAATCCGTTGCGAGCAGCCGCCATCAAAACACGCGTTGCTTGGGGAAGACAATTCCTTCCCGGAGTGACTCGAACTGGATCATGAATCTTATCAGCTGTTTGGTATGGCAAGCAGGTCGACGTTTAGCTTACCCAGTTTCGATCTAAGAGCAATGAGCAGCGCGGTTGCAATGAAGAGTGATACAGTCGCCATGAGATACGATGTCCAAAACCCAACATGCCGTTCTAAAAAGGTGGCTGGGATAGAGGAAAGAGAAGCAATATTTGTAAACCTTGTTTGCTATCAGCTAGCAGTTCTAAACGAGGGTTCATGGAGATGGACAAACTGACCAATAGAATGCATTATACAGAAGCTGTAAAGTGCGTGAGCTATCCACGACCGCTAGCTTGCCATTGTTCTGGCACACCACCCGAGGTTTGGTCTGTGGCAGCTGGTCCCCTGAGCGTACTTGTCAACGTCCGTTGTAACAAGCGCATACTGGTGAGGAGCAGGACGTACCTATCAGAGGTGAAACCGTTGCCTTTGTCGCTCCCACACCGAGTGCGATTAGGAACATTGCTGAGATCAAGCCTGGTAACCCAGCTTGATGATCCAGTGCAACGGGCAACGACGTCGCGAGCATTACTAGGTTGCCACATAAAGACAAGCTGGAGGTCGCAGATCGAGTGAGCTTTGCTCACTTCCTATGGGAGATATACCTCAACTTACCACAAGCCCAGTAACAGCGTCTTATATCGTCCTAGCCAGGTATCGGAAATGACACCGAACATCAATGGAGTCAGGAATTGAAAGACGAAGAAAACGTTGGATATAGTCGATGCAGTCGACTGTCCGAGACCAAGTGCCCCTGGAATTTGTGGAATACCTCGCTCATTTTGCATATAATTCTCTGTCGCGAAAAATATCGTCAGCTTGAGATTTTCAGGAACGACAAGCAGTCGAAGTTCTACTTACGCCAGGTAATGACCGTCGAATAATATCCGAATCGCTCTGTAGCTCCTATCAAGGCAGCTGTCCAAGCCACGAATGGCACATGGTCGACAATGTGTGGAAGATCTCGTATCTCAGCTTCGGTGGCTTCTCGACGATAAGACGTTGTCGCTTGAAGGGACGAGACAGCTTCAGTGGAGCCTTTTTCCGCACAATTCTCTTCGCCGGCCATTCTGTCCCAAGAATGGCACGGAACAAGAAAAAAATGCGATATCGAGGCGTTCGATGTTACAGCCAGCCGTGATGCATAAGTCGACTCGTGGCGAGTATAAGCTTCGGACGGTATCTTCACTTATCCGAGTAATTCAAGTACACCTCGACAATGTAACAGAGAAACCAGGTTAGACCAGCAGCGACTACCTGCGTGCCATCTCCAACTTCGATCATAACCACCCACTGAGCAGCGAGAAGCCCCACACAATAACACTACACCTCCAGGATGCTCTTTGTGACTGCCCATCGTGACCATAGCGTAGGGCATGGTAGCACTTGGGCCGTTCGTTACGTACAATATGCATGCCAAGAGGCCAAGAAGCAGGATACGGGAACTGCCTCAAAAGTGCTCTGCAGGCTGTTCCGCCCCGGCGGGTCGCCGTAAACAGGGTATTCGAGCACTCTTGATGTAGCTGCAGGTTTGCTGGGCGAGAGATAAGCCGGCAGTGAAGTCAATGGCATCGTACGAAATACATCTAGGGGACCGTTTTGATCTTCACCTTCCTCCATTTACGGTTTAGCTCGTTTCCATGCAATACCTCGTCCTATCCAATGCAGCAGAACACACCCCTAGCAAGATTTCACGTTGCATACAACGATATCACTGTCAAGAACTTTGAGCTGCGAAATGTCTCTACGTGTTTGCAATATTTGCTGCCAACATTGCAGTCTTTACCGTCAACGTTCTCTCTCCTTGACATCGGATGCGGACCAGGAAGCATCACCTTCGACTTAGCCCGGCGTTTCCCGCAGGCCACAATCATCGGCCTAGATCAGAGCAGCGACATTATCGAGAGGAACCAAACGAACATAAAAATTCTTGCTCCAAACACTAAGTTGGAATTCCGCGCTGGCGATATTCTGAGGCCAGAGTCTTTCCTCGCGAAGGACGAGACTGGCCACTTCGATGTCGTCCACGAACACACAACACTCATCTGTATACCCGACAACGCTCCGGTGCTCAAGCAAATGAAGCTCCTAGCGAAGCCGCAAGGCGGCATTATAGCTTGTCGCGACGGCGACACGCAATCGCAAGTTGTATGGCCACCTTGCCCAGAGAACGACGAACTGCAAGAACGTATCTACCGCATGAATGGCCTCGAGACGCAGATGGGTCGACGGCTGATAACGAAAGCGCTTGAAGCAGGGTTTCGGAGAGACCAGATTACGGCTTCGGCGAGTGTTATGTCCAACATCACGGTAGCGGAGAGACAGGCATATGCGGGTTCCATGCTGAATATTTTGGCCGATGAAAACTCGGAGTATCGGAGGGCTGCGAAGAAGTTTGGGTATTCAGATGAGCAGGTTGAGGTTCTGCGGGAGAATATGCGAAGATTTATTCAGGCTGATGATGCTTGGAGGTTGTTGATCTGTGCAGAAATTATATGTATACTGGATTGATATCGCATTGAATACAATCTCAAGTGGATCCACCATAAATCTCGACGCTCAGCCATGGAATGAGGTCCTGTTGTCGTCCTACATAAGTCTCGATGTTTCATATGCAGTGCTCACCAGCTGAAAGCTTCATCGATCAGCACAAAGGGCCGACTCTGCTTCGAGCTCCCTGCAATCTTGATGACCTTGTGACGAATATCATCTGCCAATCCTGGCGGGCCAGATACGACAATAGCCAATGGCCCCTTACTTGTGCCGTCTTGGTCGACCATCCCCAGCTGGATGATGTTATCCAAGTCAAATCGGTCCCCGACCAGAGTTTTGACCTTGACATTAGAGGGAAGGGTGTTCAATGTAGGCATCATGTCATTGACCAGCCCAGTCTTACGACTGGACCAGAAGAGTTTTGCGTCTTTGTTTTCGCTTTGTCTGAGGAACGGAAGAATCGCTGTGATGCCTACACCACCTACGATACACAGGATGGAGCTGCACTGCGCAAGCTGAGAATGGACGCTGCCGGAGTGGTTGTACGGTCCATCTATCAGGATGCGCATCCGGACCTGTTGGCCATCTGAGCGAGAAGCTTTCTCTTTCAAGGCCTTGGTGACACCACCACGAGTGCGAGCGAAGAATGTTGTGCTAGCATGAAAATTACGGGCCGTAGCATTTTGCGGCGATGCGGCAGCAGCAACAGAGGCACTGGCTCCCTTTTCGCTCTCGTCGGGCCGAGGACTGGCATCCGAGCCAGAACTGGATGAAGAACGATGTATATGTTCGGCTGGGGGTTTTGAGATGCAGCCGCTGACCGAGAATGGATGTGTCTCCCAGAAGCGCCAGCTGAGGGTCGGGAAGCAGACGTAGGCGACTCCAGACTTCAATTCCTTGCCTCCAACCTCAATCCTGATGTACTCCTCATTTGTTCCTGGAATAATCGAAACGATAGCTGTCCTGCTTCCTTGGGAGATCATTCGACCGATTCGCACCAAACGCTCCACAGCCCATATTCCAGCGGCGACGAACATCCAAATCTCGTATCCCCAGTTATACTGATAGACATACCAGATGTGATAGTAGAAGCCGATTAGGAAGAGGAGCGAAAGAAAAACATGAGAGATGATAAAGAATTCGTAGAACTTCTGTCGAATCTTAAGAAGCGAGAAGGGGAGCAGTGCGCAAGCTGCGACTGTCCCGACGATACCCCATTGCCAGTACAAGCGTAATATTTCAGCGGAGTATGTGCCGGCTTTGACGTAGTAGCGCCAGAGCATAGCGGAATGGATAACCGTATGCAGTACAGCCCAGTAACCCAGCCAGCGGTGAAGTAGGAGGTACGTGCTGTAGCTCCAGTCGGTAAGATAAAGCAAAATACTATTACGCGATGAGAATAGGAACAATGCTACAACATTGCCCATCGCCATTGATCCTGCGCGGTTGCCGATGATACTGAGGAACTGGTTACCTCTTGTCAAGAAGCTTGCTTGAGGCTGCTTGATCGTGTAAGGAGCCACGAGCAATACGAGGTTGAGAATACTGATCAAGAGAATGTAGAGCGTCTGTCCACGAGTTGGCACCAGACCTCCTGCCACTGGCGTGCGATGTTTCCTGCCGAATGTCGTGGGGTATATGAACATCGATTTGAACCTGCTCCAGCCGCGATTCGCTGTGATACCTGGAATGAACCGAAATAGGGACAGGAGGATTGGGAGACAGATAGCCACGATGGCGATCACAATTCTGTCATGGATCAGC
>TARA_R110002003_G_scaffold143_15_pt1 | contig 12703 bp, 12 predicted proteins | sample TARA_R110002003 | Tara Oceans TARA_R110002003 (sample SAMEA4396441) | marine metagenome | biome: Westerlies Biome; feature: [SRF] surface water layer (ENVO:00010504); material: water (ENVO:00002006), including particulate matter (ENVO:01000060) such as... | depth 5 m | reverse complement strand
CGGGGAGCCGCCGCGATCGGGATGGTTGAGGAGCATGAGCGAACGGTGCTTCTTTCGCAGAAGTTCCTTGGTGACGCCTCTTTCACTGTAACTCGTCAGCCGCTAGGTTTCCCATACGGAGTCTCTAGGGATTCATACGGCATCTCCAATATCAGCGCGGCCTCTCTCCGTGTCATCTTCGGCTCGAATCCGCCCTTGTAGAAACTTCGTCCCAGTGGTCCAGCGCCACCGCCGGATCTCCGCAATGCGACCAGCGCTGCACGTCCCTGTAGCAGTCAATAAACGTGGTTTTTGCACGATACAGCTGGACAATAGTCGCCGCCCGGGTGGAACAACGTACGAAGAAGGCCGTTGCGCCTAAACCGACTACCCACACCCAAGCAGACATCCTCCTCTCTGGTAGCGCTTGTTGCAATTGTGCGGTAGGGTATGTGATATTCTTCGTTTGTGATGCAGGAACCGGTCTGGATGCGGGGTCTCGAAGTATACCAGATTGTATGATGTCGCCTCGGGAAGAAAATGAGGAAGCCGCGATGCGGACATCGCGGTCGCGCTGGACTGTGATTGGCTGTGAACTCTTGGCGGACCGGGGCCCACTAAGATTTTCTGAAGCGGCGGGCAACTCTGCAACTCCACCCTCGAGCCACGAGAATATCCCAACGACAAGATGAGGATCGAGACGTGCTATTTCTGCTCCTCGCCGGTGTACCCGTCGAAAGGTATCACCTTCGGTACGTCACCATCTTACCTATTGCGGAAATCAGGTACTAATCCTCCCAGTCCGCAACGACGCAAAAGCCTTCCGCTTCTGCAAATCAAAATGCCACAAGAACTTCAAGATGAAGCGCAACCCGCGAAAGCTCGCCTGGACCAAATCCTTCCGCCGCGCGCACGGCAAGGAAATGACCGTCGACAGCACCCTCACCTTCGCCCAGCGCCGCAACGTGCCCGTGCGATACAACCGCGAACTCGTCCAGACCACGCTCAAGGCCATGTCGCGCGTCACAGAAATCAGGCAGAGGCGTGAGCGCGCCTTCTACAAGGCGAGGATGCGGGGCAACAAGCAACGGCAGAGAGAGGAGGACCGCAAGTTGGTCATGGAGAACCAGCATCTGCTGCCGCCCAGTGAGCGATTTGCGAAGGAGGTCGAGCAGGAGGAGATGGTCGATGTCGAGGCGGTCAAGGAGAAGGTCGCGAAGAGGAGGAAGGAGATTGAGATGGATGAGAGCGAGCTTGATAGCGATCTTGAGGAAACGCTGCCGAAGATGAAGAGCAAGAGGAAGTTGAAGATGAAGGTTGGCGGCGGAGTCGAGGAGATGGACGTGGACGAGTAAAGTGCAGGCAGCATTTGCGACTCGACGAGCACTGTACACGGAGTTTGGCGTCAAGGCATCATGGTAGATCATGGTCACGTTTCGATACCACGGCAAAAGCATGGTCCACATCAATTCGACCGTGGCCTACTTCAAAAACTCTGGCTCGCCTTGACAAATTGATAAAACACTGATTACAGCTTAGATTCCTCTACAACCTTAACCACAAATCCCAGCCTCGGAAAATGCACCCTCACCTCCATTTCCGCCTTCTCCGCTGGCGCAATCACAACCTCCTCAACCCCAATCTTCACCAGCGTCCCAATTGTCGGATTCTCCCTGCCCGTATCATCCGGCGCAATCGACACCCTCGCTCCGTTCTTCAGCCCCCTCTCCACATCCAGACTAGGATGCTGCTCCACCGCCGCCGGCACAAGCACGTTCCCATCCGCCAGCAACGGGGTGCGTCTCAGCGCGTCTTTCCACCTCGTGTCGCTCTCCGGCACCGTGACTTGCACATCCGGCAGCGAGTCAATGTACTTCTCAAACGCATGAAACCACCGCCACAAGCCCGGATACCGCTCCTCATTGAACACCTTGCCCGCCACGTCCTCGGCCGTATCCTGCGTCCCGCCGCCCGTGAGATTGTAGATGCCGCGCCCGGCGCCAATGTCAATGCCCCAGCGCAACTGGTACCACAGACTGAGATCGGCCAACGACGGCGTGGGCGTCGGAAGCGCCCATGTTCCTGATTTGAACGTCGGCTCCAGCAGTGAGAGGTGCAGGTCCAGCGTGGACAGGTTCTGGGGGATCTTGGCGCCGAGTTTGGCGGGCGAGAGTTTATGCCCGATGAGCTGGCCGCGGTCGGTGCCGAAGTGCGACGACCAGACGGACGGCGGGATAAGACCCGTGGTGGCGCGGAAAAAGGGCCGCTGTTGCGATATCCTGTTAATACTATACTAATGCTGGGATTTCCTTCGTTGCCTTGGCTTCATCGTCGCACAGACGTGTGGAGTTGGAGTTACTTACATCGGTCCAGAAACTGGCAAAGCCCCTCACAAGACCCCTGTAGGTCCACTCATCCAGTCCGTTGAACTTTGGATACACGGACCCCCAGCCCGCGCTCGCGGGGAAGTAGTGCTCCAACGCTTCGATGATGAGGCTCGTGTCGCAGTAGATCTCGCGTCCGATTGCCAGGATGGGAATCTTGCGGTAGTGCACGGCGAAGGTGGTGGTGAGGAGCGGACGGGGGAGCATCGAGGGGACGGGGACGTATGCTGCATTGTGTCAGTGATGTGAGACTGATTTCTGTTCCGCAGTGGATGAGGGGGGATGGGAGTTGTAGTGCGGATATTGGGATGTGGACGATATTGAACAAGAACAGGGTCAGATCTGGAGTGGCGATGTAAGATGGGAATAGAAAGTGATGTTGAATATTTGTTGCCGTTTGGACAGAGGAAGCGAATTGGCAGCAGAGGATGAGGTCGTGGTGCAATCGATGGTTAGGACTCACAGAAGGGAATCTGCTTCACCCTCAGCGCCAACCGGACTTTATTCGTGAACGGACTCGCTGCGCTTCATCAGCTCTCCCCATCCCTCACTCCAAGAGTCCAGTCCACCACTCACAGTCATATCCGAACAGAACCACAGGCGGATGGTCTTTCGGCTTAGTCTCCATGTCGTTTTGTTCAACCCTCCCTTCTCTTCAAAAAGCAACGAAGAAATATCCACAAGTCAAGCAACGTTACTTTCCAGTCCCTCAAATCGACAAAAAAAAGTACCAGCAATATTAATATCGCCAATCTCCCCCAAACCCAGCGAAAGATATGCCCACAAGTCATACGATTCCCGCCCTCTCCCCACGCACAAAACACGGCCCGTTCCATTTCAGTTTAACCTTACCCCGCGCCTTCCGAGCCAACGCCGAACCCTCCGGGGCCGAGGTCTTGCGTCCGCAACACGTCCAGTGTTCCCCAGACCAGACCAGACCAGAGCAACCATCGGTAGGCTACTGGGCGAGCAGACACGACGGAACCGAACCGGTTGGCATCGGACTGGTCGGCAGTGGGTCGTGCGGGGCGAAGTCCGCTCGTGCGCGCCGGTCAGTGCAACGTAAGCAGCGGCGTAGAGCGAGACGGCAGACGCGGGCAGGGCGCGTCGAGGGGCGTGTAGGTGCCCACGGGTTTGCGAGAGTTGGGGATTTTTGCGGGGACGGGATGAGATAGGATGGGAAGGGGAGGGAGGGGTGGAGGGGTGAGGGGGTTGGAGGGCTTGGATGGCGGGGGAGGTGGAGTCATGATATGGGAATGTACTGTAATCCAGCACGGTGAAACTACACACGATACAGAACGAAGGAACACGCAACCGCGCCACTAGCATCTACAGTAAGTTAGGGTTGACGTTGTGCAGACCAAACGCTCGCTCGCTATCTCACGTATTCTCGCCATCGCTCACGACGCTCTCCACAAACTCCGCTATTTCGAAATGGTGCAAAATGATGCAAGCGTACTTGAATCTGATCAGCCAAAAGCCAACTTCCGAAGCGAGATAGATACCTAGCTATCCTTCGCACTACACGAAAAAGCAGATAAAAACTCTCCTGGTGCCAGAAACAGCAACCTAACCAGTCCTGTATTGCCCAACATGCTGAACGGAACTGAAATAGCTCATCATAACGTTCGTTCACAAATACATAATAATGGTACATGGCCGTTCATACAAATCGTGCATAACCCCCATCCCGTGCGTCGACATCTCATTCCCTCCAGAAACACTGCGCATACACCTGCCAACATCCCATAACAACCACTTCCAAACCCCCAATCCCGCATTCGGGGCGGGGGAAAAAAAACTCGCCTCGATCTTGCACTGCTCATCACCTTCCGCCATTCATATTATTCTGATTAAACTGGCTCGTTCCATGTTCCGTCTGCGAGAAGTCCGGCATGACGCCATTCATACTGATGCCGTCCTCGTAGCCCGAATAGCCCGTCATGTCAGCCCAGTCCCACTCGAGCGTCATGGGCATTTTCCACAGGTCCTGGGGCACGTTGTTGAAGTTTTGGTCGAACTGGCCCATGGCCATGGCGTTGAGGTTGTTGATGCCGCTGGCCTCGATGCCCGTGGTGTTGGGCAGAGGGCCTTGTTGCTGCATTATCTGTGCGTTTATCGATGGTGAGGGATATTGACCCATTTGTGTGTTGGTTTGCAGCGAGGCGTGCGTGAAGTTGGGAGAGAAGGGGAAGGGCTGTACAAGTCAGTAAAGGCTACATGATCTCGGCTGGACGACTTACTTCGTTGAACCCTTGAAAGTCGGGGTTAAAAATCATGCCTTCAGATGTGTTGTTTTGGTTCTGTGGTGTGGTGGCCGCCGCAGCCGGCGAAGAGTGTGAGTTGCGATTGGTCGAGAGGAGTTCAGCTGCGGTTGCCTCGATTTGCGCGTCTTGCTCACTGTCGCCTTGCTTCCTCTTTCGCCGCGATGCATGCTCCCGATCAGCCTTTTCCAGCACGGCGCCAGCAATGCGCTCAAATTCAGCACAGACGCTACACATGCGCTTAACGCTGCCACTGCCTTGGTCGTCATTGAGCATGTTGAGGAAATTGACGACCAACTTCATCAGCTTGAGATCTGATCTTGATCTGGTATCCTGAGGGTTCTGAAGGATGTTGGCGAACAGCGTCACTAATGCCGTGACTGGGAAGTATATAATCAACCACACACATGACAAGTCCCCCTTGGGTATGTACTTCAGCAGGTGTATTGATGCACGAGCTGCTTGTACGCAAAGTTGGGCGGACATGAATACCCTTGGGTTCAGTGGTCGCGCATTCAATCCCTGGATGGCGAAATTGGAAAGGCGACTAGTCCAATACCCGTGATGTACGCTCATGCGATGTATAGTCGTGAGACAGTTGTAATAGCCGAGATGCAGTACAGCGACTTGCAGGATGAGCGGAGTATGCGAAGCCTTGATGTCGTGTTCGGGCCGGAATTCGAGAGGTATGTCGTCTTTCCATTCTTCCAGCTCTCGGTCCAATTCACCGATTGTATTGAGTAGTTCGCCGTCGGTCTGCTTGGACGCCTTTACAGAGTACAGCCCCTTGTATACATTGCTTTGGATGATGGAGAATGTGCACATGAGTCGGAATAGGTTCATCGTGCCCTTTCCGTCCGCGAGCGGAATATTGCCAATGTTGTCCGGGGGAGCCTCGCTTGGCAGCTCAACATTCATGTCGTCATCGTCCTGGATGGGAGGTCTGCCGGAACGAAGGCAAATGCTTGAAAATGTCAGTATGAAGCCACCGTCCAAATTACTGCAGGGACTCACTCCTTGTCCAACATGTATGCAATCCAGAAAACACGTTTTCTCTGTTCAACCTCAGCACTATTGAGATTGAAATTGGTGCCTTTCTTGTGAAGGCCAATGCTATGGGCGAGTCGCATGGCAGTCGCGATGAAGAAGTAGGTTGGTTGTGGGTTTGGTGTTCCAAGCAGGAACAAGCCCTAGTCGAGGTCAATCGCAAGGAACATCAGACGGATTGCCAGAACTTACAACGCCTAGGAGCGCTTGGACACTCAGAAGGTCGGTGTTGCGCATGGTGAGTTCTACCATGACGCTCATGGCGTTCTTCAAGTACTGCCACGCTTTTTCGTCTTCTTCTGCCGGCACCAGATTGCTCATGACCCGGAGCCTATGCGCGAAAGCTAACGCGACGTTCAAGCTTGCCCACCATCCGGAGCCTTCGTACGGATCCTTCGAATAGTGCTTGTCTACGAGGTGCATGAAAGTCGGTTCGTGAAACAGAGGGAACATGCAGTTAAAGTTCTCAAAGTAGTCCTTCAGCAATGACAGGGCTTCATGCTTGGGTGGTAATTGCTTGTATACGCGCCGCTTGAAAATGTCCTGGAAGACGTCTGGTCGCCATTGTATCCACTTGTTGTCTTCAACGGCAGCTGTGGATATCATGTCACGGAAAGAGTTATCCCCGGTCTTGTCATTCACCCACTGGATGCCTTTGGGCGAAAATATTGAGAAGCCAGAAGAGGACCCTAGAGCAAGTCAGTACTGCACGCACACGCCCACGGATGTCCACGGACCAATATATCTTGTTTCACCACAGTTGTTAGTCACGAGAGAACACATCATTTCAGCGAGGGCGTCCTCCTCCTTGTTTTCACCATTGGCCTGCTTCTCTGGCTCTGGTGAAGCAATTCCACTCCTCGGGCTTGGCAGTGCCGGCTGTACTGGAGTCCCATTCGCGGTGGATGCACCGGTGTGTGCTGCTGCTGTTGCGCGCCTGTCCTCAGAAGTGCTGTTGCGTGGGGTTGCTGACTGTCCTGCCCGGTCTGACAATCGCTTTTCCAAAGTCGCGAGGTCCGTGCTGCCGTCGTCGTCGTCGGGCAGTACTCCAGAGAGGCGCATCAGCGACTCCATGCGTGCCAGACGGTTCTCGAGTCCTTCGATATACTTCGCGCTGTTCCGGTCAGCTCTGCCCTTGTCCGTGCCTCGTTCCGCGACCTACCCTTTGGGAGGCTGTCGCTTCTTCTCCACCTGCGTAAAGATGCATTCTGTCTTGTAGTTCTGGCAATGCGTACACGAGGGCATCTTGCCGTCGCACTTGATCTTCTTCTTCCGGCACATATCGCATGCCTGTCCGCCTGTCAGCACGGTGCCACCATGTCCCCACGAGATTCATATACCCTTGCGATACGGCGTCTCTTCGGGTCGCTCTGATCGTTGTGGTCGTCATAGTCGTCCTGGGCGAACATGGGGCCCGAGGGCATCTGCGAGGGGTCGAATTGGCCGCTGCCAAAGATGCGCGGCGGCGGGTTCATCATGGGCGGGCCGCCGCCATAGAAGCCGTTCGGCGAGGTGTTCATGGCGTGGTGCAGTCGCGATGGCCTCCAGTGGTGGATTTCGTATGAGCAGCTGCTCTCCCGCGGGATTCTGGGGGTGGTGTTGTTTTGTGACTGCGGACGAGCTGCGGATGTCGGAGGGGACTAGGGCTGGTGAGGTGAAACGCTGCCGAGGAAGTCGTGTGCAGGGACGTGGAGGATGATTGTCGCAGGCTAGCAGCCCGTCAAATGGCGGCGCAGGGCGAGCGGGTGAGGCAGAAAGCTTGTTTGGGCTGCGGTGGTGGTGTGCAGGAACCCTCTAGGCGTGGTGCAGGAGCGATGCGCGCAGAGGAAGGAGCGATGCGCGCGAAGGAAGGAGCGCGGTCTGAAGTTTGAAGATGTCGTCTTAGCACACTCAAAATGAAGAACGGACTAGACCAGCAGCGGTTCCTACCAGCGGCTAGAGCATCAGCAGATTACTGTATGTCAGATACCCGTCGTCCGTCCGCAGTCGCGCGCCGCCATAGTGCTGTAGCATAGTGGTGCCTCAATGCGGGCTAGCCCAATGACGTTCCTCCCGCGCTGTCAGGCAGGCACTCACGCTCATCACCCACGCCAGCCGTTGCCGACCCCAACTTATACTTACAACTTACCAACTCGCCGCCTCCTGCGCTTCTACCGAGTACTCGTCACCAAACGAGGCGTCGCTGAGCGCCCTCCTCCGACAAGGCCCAGGAATAGCACGTGAGTATTCTTGACCGCACTCAGTCCTTGGCTCGTGGTATGATTTTGGAACAATGCCATCCGGCGAGATGCCGACATGCTGCTAGACTACGAAGTAGCTGCAACGGGCAAGCCAACAGCGCTGCGCCACCACTCGTCGCATCTACCTCGGGTCGTCACCATGAGTGCACTTGGCTCTTCGTTAGATATCGAGCATGCCATGTCGTGCAACACGCTTGCTAACGCGTCGTTGAAACTTGCAGCCGCTGCAAAACCCCAGAACCCGCCCTCGCCATGGCGCCAATGTCAGCCGAAGAGCTGCTCAAGCACCCAGAATACGACTACACTATTTGGGACCTCAAGCCCCAGAAGAAGGGCAAAGTAGCCGTTGCCAATGGCAGAGGCGGTCCTATCAACATTGCATATGAGGTGCATGGATCTGGCGACAAGCACTTGGTGGTAAGTCTGCTCTATATTTGGCCTCATACGCTGCGACATGCACTTCCAAATCAGGCACGCAGTGCTGCATCATTTGTCATCTCTGCCTTCTAGCAACCTTCTGCCTGCACTCTTCTCCCTAGCTGTCGGTAGCGACTCCTGTCACGTTTGTTTCGTCGCATGGACCGTCTCACAACCCCGCTTCGTGTCTCATGTTCCTGAATCTGCGAAGCTTATTTAGTTCCAACCCTCTTTCGTCCTGCTATTTCCGGCGCAGGTCCTTGCCATGATCGCCCACCACGGTGCACCCTGGGCCCCTTCTTCGAGGTCCACTAACATTATGTAGTGGGTGATGGGTCTCGGTGGGATGAAGTACGCATGGCAGCGCCAAACCAAGGACTTTGGTCACACCAAACGCGATCAATACTCGTCGCTCATTATCGACAATCGCGGCATAGGCGAATCTGACAAGCCCACTTCTCGCTACTCAACATCCGAGATGGCCAAAGACGTCATTGAGATTGTAGACCACCTTGGGTGGACAGGCAAGCGCGAGCTGCATGTTATTGGCATCAGTATGGGAGGCATGATTGCACAAGAAGTGGTGAGTCCTATCAATCTCCACGCATCCGTCGTGTGCAGACGGTGTGCAATGCAATGCTTTCGAATTTGTAGTCTTCGGATGCTGCACCTTCCGTGGAACACTGCCGTTTCCAGGCAAAACGCCAAGGGCATCAAACCGTCTCTGAACATCGGCAAGGTCCTGTAATGTTAGGCATTACTAGGATTCCGCTCCGCCCCGCCCCACCCCGCCTACAGCGCTGAAGCTCGTTACGCCCATAGCTGTCTCAGATCGTTACTGACGCCATCCATAGGCCATGTTAATACCGGAGCGCATATGCACGCTCTCCTTAGTATCTACCGCAGCAGGTCTTTTTAGAACCACTGTAAGTCGGCTCTTATATTCTCACATTGTGTCACAAGCGCTGCCTCGCAAGCTACATCTTCCGTGCTCCCATGTCCGACTTCGATGGCGCCAGAAAAGGTCGAAGAACTGGCTCGCATGGGATTCGTGAGCCATCTTGCAGCAGACATCTACTCAGTGTCCATGAGAAGCATCACACTTCATGAACGTGATACTGATTTCGGCAGGGCTTCGTAGAAAACCTGTGGAACCGCTTCAACCTCTTCCTCCCCAAAGCAGTTGATGAACACATCGATGGCGTCAAGAAGAACCTCTACACCAGTACCTGGCTAAACGCGCCGGATACTCTCGAGCCAGTCAAACAATCCTTCCCGACAAACGGCGACCGCTTCGCTGCCAGCGAGCTCTGGAAGCGCTCACACCCGGAGTATTTCCAAAAAGCTGGATTCATGCTGCAGGCCGTTGCCGCAGGTTGGCACAACAAGTCTCCCGAGCAACTACAACAACTCGCCAAATCTGTAGGTAAAAAGCGCATCATGGTCGTGCACGGTACGCAGGATAAGATGATCACATTCCCGCATGGCGTCGTGCTATGGAGAGGTCTAGAGACGGGCAAGGGCAAGACGGGCAAAGAGAATTGGACTGGCATCGAAGAAGAAGCAGATGTCTGGCAGGAAGGCGAGGTGGAGAAGCATTTCATCAAAGACCAGGGTCATGTCATTCCCGTTGAAATGAGGGAGGAATTCGGGACGTGGTTGGAGGCGTTGGTGAACAGAGGCATTAAACTGAATGAAGAGGAGGGCGTGTGAGAGAGTCGATGGTCGAGATGATATCAGGCTGTCTGGCGGGGAGAAGGGTGCACATGCCAGTACGGTGCTAACAGCTACGACGAGGCACAAGCTGCCAAAAACAAAGGCAAGCACCTACTCTCATCGAGTCCACTTCACAAATCCATCAACTCCATCAACCCACTCTCCATATCCTCCATCGCTGCTTTAGTCGTCCCCCACTGCCCAGCCCCACGCTGCGATTTCATCTCCCAATCTCTATGCCCCCAAATCCCCCTTCCCCCTTTCTCCTCTCTACGCCCTCTCCGCCCTCGCCGCCTCCAACGCCCTCACAACCGCCGGATACCACACATTCAGCATCTTGACATCGCCCGCATCGTTCGGATGCACGCCGTCGCGCAAATCCGTCGCCGCATTGAACCCGGCGTACTGGTCGACGACCCAGATGGGCGACGCCGTGCTGTTGAGCCCGCGCGCCCACGCGGGGATCGCGGCGTTGAGGGCCTGGATTTGCGTGTTGTACGACCCGATCCCGATGGGGATGATTTGGGCAACCTGTTGGTGTGCGGGGTTAGGGGGGTTGCATGGATGGGTGGGGATGTGAATATTTGAGAGGGGAGAGGCAGGGTAGGGGTAGGGGAGGGTAGGGTAGGCAGAAACATGGCGTTGGAAAAGTAAAACATAACATACGACGATTTTCATCCTCGCATTGCTCGCCCGCATCGTCGCCACCAGCTTCGTAAACGCGGCCAGAATCTCCGCCACGGGCTTATTCTGCTGTACGATATCGTTCGTGCCGAGATGCATGGTAATCACATCGGCCGGGTTCGTCTTCAGCCAGCCGTCCAGCTGGTTCTTGGCCGCAATGTCGATGGCCAGGAAGCCCGAGTGGCCCTCGTTGTCGCGGTCGTACGTCGCGTCTTTGCAGTTATTCTCGGTCCGCCCGCTGCCGACGAAGTTGACGCTCGCCCATTCGGTCGATTGCAGCAGCTTGGTCCACAGCTTGGAGCGCCAGCACACGACCTCGGTGATGGAGTCGCCGAAGGGCATGTAGCGCAGCGTGCTGTTTTGGGCGCTGGCGCTGACGGCCAAGGCGGCGAGCACGAGGGCGGTGATGCGGACCATGATGGGCGTGGGAAAAGCGCTCAATAGACGTCTGTCTGTGCTACTTGTGCTGGAGTTTTCCACGTCTGGGGGGGTGGTTTATACTTGCGCCGTTCCATGCACGCTCACGTGTCGAGCACCCATGTCTTTGCGCCGCGAACGTGGTCTGCGTATTCGTACCGCGTAGAACATCCAGAAAGGCAGAAACCCCCAATCTAGAAGGCCCATGGCACCGCGATCGATGCAGTCGTGACGCTCGCGTGGGCCTTGTAGCCGGGCTGTTTCAAGGCTAAATACGGCTGCTTGCGTTGCGGCTCATCTACATAAAGCGCCGCCCCATTTCCACTCGGCTCAATAATGTGGGGAGACGAGAATTACTGTTCAACGAGAGCGGAGGTAAGGCTGCTCGTGGCTTTCGGGTGTGTGAATGTTATGCTTGATTCCGTAGCGTGAAGGTCGCGTAGATTAAGCACGACGGGGAAAGGGAACTGCTGAAGTGCCGAAGCTGGAATGCCGGCATCTGCTGTGATATGCTGCTGTCGGTAGAGTGGGAGGGCTGGTGGGGTTGCATGGAGAGCTGCCACAGTGTGGGGCAAGGGTTTAAGCGGGAGTGAAATAGGCGGGTGGGTTTGGGGAAGTAGATTAGCGGAATAGTGTTGCTGCTGCTGTGATTAAGTAGTGGTATAGCACACGTTGACAACATCACTTTGATTACTAACTGCACGTATTCGAGTAGCGGTTCTGGAAACGCATTGATATATACTGAGGAAAAATAAGGTTCACCCAGCCGGATCGAAGTATCACTCGTAACGTAGCCTGCAGGATATCATTCATCCATAGTCAGTCACCCAAGTAGCCTAAGAAATACGTATATCTGCGTGCAGAAGCTTCCCATATTCAAAAATCAAACTACGCGAGTTGAAAACGCAATCTCTTAGTAATGCACAGGCTAGAAAGACGTAGGCCTTTTACTACGATGTATTATCCCACAAATCATATATTTTGTCCACGAATCCGAAGCAACACATATACAGACGATGATATAACTCTTCCCCCGGGTGATTTTAGGGCTCGCGAAGAAAGGCTTACTTGAGAATTGCTTGGGTGCTGGGGGTAAGCTATATCACCGCTACTGCTACTTGTTTAGACGATGCTGTACTAAAATGTAAAGGATCTCGGGACGTCAAAACTTGCATATACGTGTTGATTTGAGCAATACATGCAGGTATACGTATTCTATTCTGCATCGCAAAGATCGACACGCTGAGACTACTAATTGATACCAGCGTCTTCATCAAGGACCAAAAGAGAGAGCTAAGGGGTTAAACGAAGGAACTACGCTTTGCTCAGATAGTGTGATGGATAGTAGGTACTTTGAACAATAACTTTCGGCATGACTACATTCTTCAGCGCATCATGCACCTGTTTAATAGGTAGTAACAGAAACGATTAAGCTTACGGTCATGTTCTAAATACCGTCCTTGCCGATTTCATTACGGGACTTGCAAATGCGGTGTTGTTGGATAAATACCTATCACTATCGTTTCTACTCTGTCTGCTCGGATTAGAATGTAGG
>TARA_R110002003_G_scaffold27_18_pt1 | contig 12740 bp, 13 predicted proteins | sample TARA_R110002003 | Tara Oceans TARA_R110002003 (sample SAMEA4396441) | marine metagenome | biome: Westerlies Biome; feature: [SRF] surface water layer (ENVO:00010504); material: water (ENVO:00002006), including particulate matter (ENVO:01000060) such as... | depth 5 m | reverse complement strand
TGGACCGCGAACAGAACATTATGTCCCTGGAAGTTCGACTTTGGAAATCTCCGAGAAAACAAAACAAAACATGCTCTGTCGCTTCTGTCTTTTCGGATTTGGATATGTGTATGTGTGATATAGTAGAAAGGAAGAAGAAGAAGGGAAGGACAGCGGGAGGGGTGGTTTTATACCTGAAGGTAAAGCTAGAGTGGAAAGAGCTGGCATGGGATGGACGAAAAGCATGAACACCAGAGGTTCATTGTTTCGGAGATTGCTGCGTATCAGGCATGTGACCTCCACACTAATCCTGATACCCTTCTAAGCTATATTTCCATCGCGCTGGCAAGTACCTGTGTAGTAATGTATTTCCCAAGACGCCGTCGCTATGCATATATCGAGGTCGAGACATCTCCGTGCTCTCCAGGACATCTCTCAACGAAACAGCCTCTTCCCCCCCGTCCGACTCATCGTCCTCTCCACGCCCTCAAGACTCATCCCCGCAAAGCCCGCGCCCCCACCATCCCGATCGCGCTTATACCGCCGCAACGCCTCTCTCAAATGCGCCGGCGTCAGCGGCCCCATATTACTCTGCTTCAGGCGTTCCTGCAACGACGCATCCTGCGCAATCTCCTTCCAGATACTCTCCGATCGATCCACCTGGTTGAGGTACATGCCCGCCTGCTGGATGTCCTGGTTTGTCGGCTTGTTGCGGTCGTCTTTGATGTGTGCGCTCGGGCGTTGGAGGGACTGCATGAGGACGGCGGGGGGAAGGGCGCCGTTGGGGAGATGGGTGGATGCGACGGCCCATTCGTCGCGGACGGTGAGGGCGCGGTCGATGATGGAGCCGATGAAGGATTTCGCGTAGGTTGTGACGGCGATGATGACGGGCTGGGGGACGGACTGGGAGAGGGTTTGGTTGACGAGCTTGCGGACGGTTTCGCGCTTGAGGCGGATGCGGCGGTAGTTTTCGTGGCGCTCTTGTTGGAGCGGCGACATGAATTCCAGGAGCATTCTGTGGTAGCATTAGTAAAGCTGCTTTTGTGGTCTGGAGATCAGACGATGGGGGAGCATACCGCTCATGCTTTTGCTCCTCTTTCCGTCGCTCTTCGGCTGTCATGCCGCCTTCCTCAACAGCCATGCCCATCTCCTCGCCCATATCGTCGTCATCCTCCTCCTCGTACTCCGCGCCGTCTGCACCCTCACCACCAACCAGACTCCCGCCATCTGCGCCTTTCCCGCCCCGACCTCCTCTTGCGCTGCTAATAACGCTCGCCGCATCTCCGTCACCCTTCTTCCGTCGCTTCTTTCCGCCAGCACCATTGACGACTGATGTGGTGGCTACACTGTCGACAGAAGGTGACCGCGAGAAGCGCGGCGAGCCGGGACCTTCGCTCTCTGGTGAGTAGGCGTTGCGGAGGTGTGAGGGTTTGCGCTTCTTCGCCGGCGCGCCGCTGAGAGAGGATATGCTACCGCGCTTCCGTGGGACGTTGAGTGTAGGCATGTGAGGTGGTGACGCCATTTTGAAGGTAGCACACAAAGCGAGGCGCTCTTTGGCGCGTGTGGATTTCGTGGGTGTATGGTGAGGTCTGATTGTTGGTAAAGTTGAGCTTGAATCAGTCGTCGACAAGGACTCGCGTGCTGTCGCAGCCCAAGCCGTTGCGTGCGCCTTCCAATCCACAACGCGGTAAAGACTGACGCTCACGCAAGTGAGGGCAATTATTCGAGTCAAGATTCGCCTGTCGCAACACCACGCATCAATAGCCACAGGCCACAAGTACAGTGAACTACAGTTGCGAAGCTCCCCGCCAAGAAACGACCACTAGCGCGACGCTCCCGAAATAGCGCGTCCGTCATTTCGTCATCGTTCACACCCTCGCCTTTCGCTCTGACTGAGCATATGCAATCTAGTCTTTCCGCAATGTGAAAACGACTACATCACCAGGCCTCGGGCCATTCACTAACCTCTCAGACGCACACACTCGTACTCCGACATATTAGCTCCCAATCGAACCCCGGTCGACATCTGCTCTCGCAACACCACAACCCACCCATCCACCATGCCATCCTTCGACGAAGTCTACGGCCAATCCGCCGCGTCCGCCGCCATCAATCCCCCAGAAAACACCTCCCAATCCGAAGCCCAAATGCAACCACAATCCCAATCCCAGTCTACCGACCCATCGTCCCTCCCCCCCGCCGCCCTCTCCCTCGCCGCCAAACTCTTCGACCTCGCACGCACCGGCGCCACGCCCGTCCTGCAACAATACGTCAGCGCGGGAATACCGCCGAACCTGACCAATGCATCGGGGGACACGTTGTTAATGCTGGCTTCGTATCACGGCCACGCCGAGACGGCGCGGATGTTGCTTTCCAGCGGAGCGGACGCGAATGTATTGAATGGACGGGGGCAGAGTCCGATTGCGGGTGCCGTGTTCAAGGGCTATGATGAGGTTGTGCGGGCACTGTATGAGGGAGGGGCGGATATACGGCTGGGACATCCGAATGCTGTGGATTGTGCGCGCATGTTTAAGAGGGGGGGTTGTTTGGAACTGTTTGGGGTGGAGGAGGGAGAGGGGACGACGATAGGCATTGCGAGTTAGTCTGGTAGTAATGCAAAACATCACAAGTGCATGGTTGGGATGGAAAGTTGGTGTGAAGATGTGAAACCTTCTCGTGAGGTCCTTTGATCAAGGCGGCTACTTCATTATAGCCATCCCACGTTACACCATGGAATCATCCGTAAGAAAAGCCCAGGAAACCCATTCGCCAACCAAACACACTCTAGTTCTCGTCAAGCAGCGCAGCGAAGGTCTCGCTGGTAGGCTCGGGCTTCTTGGTGTCCAACTCCTTGGAGCCAAGCTTCTCCTTCGAGAAAGCCGCGGCATATGGGTTGAGGCGGAGCTGCACCTGGAAGTTCTTGAGCGGGTTCTTCTTCTGTACAACACCACGCTTGGAGACGGCACCGCCACGAACGGGACGGAGGACCTTCTGAATGTCACTCGAGTTGATGATCTTGCTGAGGTCTGGCTGCGTCATGATGGTGGAGGGGAGGAGGAAGTCCTTCTTCAGCGCTGAAGGCTCGGTGGTGGAGCCGTAGATGGTGTCAAGAGCGCCGAAAGCAGATGAGGTCCAGACAATGAAACGGCCGAGGTGGCCACCGGGGGCGAGCTGGAGGAGGTTGAGCGAGTAGACAGACGAGGTCTCGACACCGGGAATGTTGCGGAAAGCCTTGACGAGCTCCTTGCCATCCTCATCGGGGTTGTAGATGACGAGAGGTCCACGGCGCTGCTTGTGGCGGCGACCCCTCAGCTTGCCCTTACCAGCACGGAGTTTGCGCGAGTTCTTGGCCTTCTCAACATCAGCACCGGCACCGACAGCCTTGAGCAGAGCAACGGCGGCGGAAGTCTTGCGGATGGCGGCATCGGCGAAAGCGGTCGAGGAGATGACGAGCGGGACCTCAGGGACAGTGCTAACGTTGTGGCCGCGAGCCATGAGGAGGGCAGGGCTACCTGAAGCAGCGACAGCGGAGGCGGTAGCGAATCGCTTCTGGTTCAGGTTGATCTTCTGGTGCCACTTGCGCCAGACCTTGGTGGGAGCGAACATGCGACCAGAGCGGCACATGTTACCGAACGCAGCCTGACCAGCACGGTGAGTTCCTCCACCAGAGACACGGGGAATACGGGCGACGGCACGACCAGTACCCCAGGACTCAGCAGAGGTCTGATGACCAGCCTTCTCGGAGCTGACGCAGTATTAGAGAAAGCGATTGTGCGGTGTGTGTGAAGTCTTACACAGCGTAGGGCTGGCGGCGGTTCTTGTTCATGCCAGTGTGAACCGCATGGACGATATCCGGGCGGATAGGTGCCTGCGAGATTTGTTAACAGTTGTCCAGCATGAAAACCTGCAATTGCGATCCGTCAACTGTCCAGCTGCGCAATCGCCTGGTGCCTCATTCTCGTGTGTTTTCGTCGCATTGCGTCGTGTAGGCAAACTCTGCTCCAGATGTCGAATTGTGATAAGTGTCGGGCGACTAACCTTGAAGACATTGGGGACGGTGATGGTGTCCTTGGTGGACTCGCCCTTAGCGGAGATGACGGTAACGGTCGGCCTCGACATGGTGTCTCGTGTGGGCGTTGCTGTTGTTAGTATCGCTGGCCTGGTTGTCGTTGTCGAACTTCGATATGATTTTACGCTGGTGGTGCGCTAAGCAAGCGAACTCTTGGCGCCCACCGCATTTGCGTCACGTGCGCAATACGTCGTTCCCATCATCTTGTGATAATTACAGAATCCTATATAACTTTTGTCTCTGTATTGTACTAACAGCAAAACATGCTTCAGATAGTCAAGCCTCCGTATCAGGGCGTCGGTCTCCACTGTTCTCAGCTCAAGTTCCCCAACGCGCGCGCACGAGTTATTGCGTCTCTTGGTGCAGTTCGGACACGAAATGGCGTTTTGCATTTCGCATCAAACACGCATGCTCCCCATAAGAATGCACTCGAACGCATTTCCGAAGCCGTAGGCTCGCTCGTGACTAGGGCTATCAAAGAAGAGGATAACACGGCCGTGAACGGAGGATGTTCATGGTGCTCAATGCCACAGCTCACGTTCTACTTCACTCTTCGGACAAACATGATATAGAAAATAACTAGACACGTCTAGCACGCGTTGCATATCCACAACCACACGCATGAAGAATCATGCGACCAGAGATCCGTTCTACTCTGCCTTTGACATCGTAGCCTACTGGTAAGAGGGTTTTTGATTGTAATCGTCTCTAAGTATGTTTGACTTAAGTGACGGGTTTCAACATTCGGGTGATATCTTAATGCCAGACAGTCGTCATGCTATAGACCGTGAAACGATGACGGCAAGGTAGAGCGCACTCATCGTCCATCGCGATAGCCATCAGCTTCATCCGGACCTTGCTCTGGTAGTTGAATGGGTATGGATAACTGGGCGACATATTGGGTCCGATAGTTTGACTTCACTTGAAACTCTGCGGTCTGCCTTGTGACGCTCCACTGGGATTGCATTTGCAGCGTGCGACAAGATTTGCTCAACGTGCCTTAGATGCTACGTAAGAGCAGCTTTTGCGGAAGATATCCTAAGTGTGTCATGCGAAATTAGGCTCGATACGCCGCCAAGATGGAATCCAGTGGGGGACATTTGGTTTCACCATGACAGCGCGTTGGGGCATCACGAAGTGACACTTGGGTGGACTGTGGTCGATTAAGATGCACATGCGGCGAGTCAGAATAAAGATTGCCTTGCGATCTCACGTGTCCGTCAGGATGACCTTGGCGGCACCGGCGATGGATCGTCGACAGGGAGTAAGTCATGCAATTTCCCGCGAAGGGAAATTGGGCACGTTGGAAGAACACTGAAACACAGCGGGCTGCTGTCTGACCAGATCAGGCAGGCTGCGAGAATGAAGGGACCGCCTAGCAGGACGCGGAACCCCAAAGCGGTGTGTTCGATGCTTTGTCGCAAGAACAGCCGATGTTGACTGTCAAACGGCCCCTGCTGGGGAACGTTGCACAGCGGAGCAAGCGAGAGTGCGCGTGTTGTTATTGACATGATCAAACTCACCGCAGTCGTGAGGTGAAGATATGAAACGGGAGCAATTACTCACATGATGTGGCCCGATTACGCGGTGCGTCGTCGCAAAGGCGCAAATAACAGCATCGTCGTAATACTCACCCCGCCAACGAGTGGGTCGACAGCCCTGCGTCTCATCTTTTGGAAACGTGTTGTCGGAGTGTTTGGTGCTTCAAGGAGCCGTTGTGTTGGTGTCGGTGTTGTTAGCCAGGCGGCGGTGGAGCCATGGAGACGACGCAACCAAATGGCCGAGGTGTCAAGCACGTCAGGGTCTCCAGGGTCTCCTGGACGACATGCGGTGCGGCATGGCAAAGGATCTCGCAACAATGCTGCCTGCGAAACACGAGTCCACAGAGCGCATGCGGAGGAAGATGGTCGTGTTTTCGGAGGAGCAGGCCGCGTCCGGGGTCGCTGCAATCAGCTCCAGGGCTGATGTCTCTCGTCTAGCCTTTCCCAGCATCGCGAATGCGTGTCTAGGGGGCCGTTCTGGGGCCGCCCGGGAACAAAGGTCCAGCGTCTGGCGATGGAGGCGATGGCGGCGATGGTGTTGCGGACTGTTGTTGGACGGCCGCTCCTCAGCAGGCAGCGCGCTCTCTGCACTGAGGTTCACGGCGGGCTCCAGTCGAGGCGAGGCCGTGCCTGGAGTCATGTCCAGTGTGCTCGCGGTGCTCGCGTGTGAGTGGTCGGCGGCGCCTGTTAGGACACGGCTGGGTGTTCTATTTTGGGCGCCCGGCGCTTGGACGTTAGCGCTGTGGTTCGCTCGCTCCCATCTTCACCATGGATTGACGCCGTCTCGACACTCGCAGCGCACCTTCCCTTCCACCAACCCACCTTCCCACCCAGGCGGCAGCGGCTCTGCGAACGACCGGCCCTGCGCACCTTCCCACCTGGTCACCACTCTGTCTTCCTCTGCCAATCTGCGCGCAGAGTGTGTTGTTGCGACGGCGAAGCGTCCCACGACCACCGCAGACAGTGACAGTCCCTCGACCGCCGTCAACTGTCAGCCAGCGCGAGTGCCAGCTCCTCCACGACCGCACGCCAGCTGCTCGCCCATTCGACCCTTTTCTGCCCGCGCCGCATTCCCAGGCATAGGCGCATCGCCGGCCTAGTCGCTCCTTCCCCAGGCGCTTAGTAGAGTTCAGGATCTGGTTATCCTCACAAACCACCAACAGCGGCGTGTTTCTTCGCTGCTGGCAACTCGGTAGGTGCTGCGTGTTTCCTGTGTCCCCATCCCGTCCTGCCCTCTGCCCATCCGCTTTCGCTGCCTGCGAGCATGTCGCCTTGAACGCAGCACAGCATCCGGGCACCATGTACATGTCCTCGCCCGCCGTCTACGCTGTGCACAGCTTCTCTGGAGCCGGTCCCCAGAGCCTGTACCCCGTTCCCAGACTACAGACGCCCGACTACGGGACTCGGCATCTCGTCGACATGTCCCCTACCTGTGCAATGCCAGACGCTGACAGTCCCACGCTTAAGAGAGCATTCTTTACACCTAATTCCTCGTTTCCTTCCAAGAAGCACACTTGCACGCCTTGTGCCAACCGTCAGCTGCCCATACCGCACGCACAGCGTCCGGTCAGTAGCACCAACGCACACTGCCCTCGATTGGCATCCTCACCCCGCCTTCGCAGACCCAGCATGGTTCAGACGAGCGCGCGATCCTTCATGCCGATGCCCTCATTCGGTTCCGTGTTTGGAGGAGAACTGCACAACAACGGACCCCAGGACACCCCAGACGCGCATGACAGCAATGTTGGGCGACCAGCCTCGAGCGGTGCCACAGTGAACGGCACCTTTTCTTCCTTCCACATGCACACCGACAGCCGTGACAGCAACTCAACCACCTCCTCCGACAATTCTCCTACCACCACCATCTCCACCATGGACTCGTCGTCTGTTACCGACCCGTCACCGGGCCCCTCACCCGAGTCGCCATTGGCCAAGACGGCTGCTGCCTCCTCGTTCGTCGCCGACTTCAGGTCGCGAAGACCCGAGACCAGCTCTGGAGATTCGTCACCGGGTGCCTTCTTCGAATTGCAGCGGCCCACAACACCGGCAAAGAAAGCGCGGAACTTGAAGAATCTGGGTATCAACACTACCACTTCGCTCACTAATCTGCGCGGCCACACGCAAGCACCTGTCGCTGTAATACCGCGAGAGAAGAATAGCTCAGCACCGCCATCTCCACTGTTCATCAAGCCACCAACGCCGCCAAAGAGACGGCCGTCAAACCTCAGCTTGACAATATCTACTCCCGGCAGCACCGATAACAAGCCTGCCCGGCTGGTCATTCCATCCACACCGTCCTTCAACCGACCCACCTTGCGCCACTTCCAATCGTCGCCTTCGTTGCCACTATGTCCACCAAGCATGGGTCCATCCGGCGGAATGCAGTACCCCACTCTCCGACCCCTCGTGACCAAACCCAGCGGCTTGTCTGAGGTTCCATTTGAGATGGAAGAGGAGGACGATGAACAGAACTTTGACATTCCGCAATCACGGGAAGAGAAGCCAGCTGCCTATCCCAACGGCCCCATCTGCATTTACGAGGCTGGAGTCTACCTCTACTTTGAACCCACGGCAGAGCAGGCTTGTACTTTTGATGTCATCATCAACGTAGCCAGCGAAGTGAAGAACCCGTTCACGTCCTCCACGTCAGAATCACAAAAGGACATTGATGCGAGGCGCGTTGATGGACCGCCTGCCGAGAGTGTCGATTTTGCTGCCCTGTCCCAACGGGCCAAGGCAACTTCATTCGGCATGGATGAAAGCTCTCCAACAACGCCAAAGGCAACACCTGTCATGCAAACGGTGCAACCCGGAGAGATTGTGATCAATGAGCAGACCTACAAGACACCCGAGTACATCCATATGCCGTGGGAGCACAACACCGATATTGTCCCAGATCTTTACAGGCTAGTGAAAGTTATGGACGATCGGGTGCAGCAAGGGAAACGTGTCTTGATCCACTGCCAGTGCGGTGTTAGTCGCTCCGCCAGTTTAATTGTGGCTTATGGATTGTACAAAGACCCTCAGATGAGCGTCCAAGATGCTTACGACCGAGCGAAGAAGCGAAGCAGGTGGATTGGGCCAAACATGAACCTGATTATGCAACTGCAAGAGTTCCGCAATGGTCTTCTCAGGCAAAATGATAGCAGAAACTATCGAAATCAGGGTTTCGGGGGACGATCAGCTGGCTTAAGCACCGCGCGATCCACAGGCAACAAAGGCTACTCACCTTTCGACAGGGATAACGCGTCAGGTTCGCGAACACCACGAACGGCTCCGCTACCTCCGGACAATGACATGACAATGCAACGAGCCAGCACAGGCAACATGATGGCCATCTCCCCGGGACCGTTGTCAGCACCATCCGGCGCCTTCTCCAATACGTTCCGCCGCTCTTGGGATGCTAGTCAATCCCATTTCGATATCTCTGCGCAGCCTACTCCAACGACAACGCCTTACGTTGACCCAGCGGGACATGTTGTACCTGTACTGTCGATTCCGGAAAAAGAGGCCGCGACAGCCGAGCCAGAGACCAGTTCGACCGTTGATTTGCTGAAGCCGCAGAAGCGAACGACCTTGCAACTACCATCGGTCCCCAATTTCTCTCGCCAACTGCCATTGAGAGCCCAAGAGGGTCCCTCTCAGGTTACTTCGTCTCATCTCGAGGTGGGCCAACCAGCAGGACTGCAGCTACTTTCGTTTGGGGCTCTCAAGTCTCCCGCTGTCGCTAGCTTCAACTTGTCGTCGTCTTTCGCCCCACAGCAAGGCTTTGATGATTCCGAGATTATGTCGCCTATCAAAACTACCTTCGACAACCCATGGCCAAGTGGTTATGATGCAGAGCCCCAATCCGTGACTGTACCTTCGATACGTCAAGCAGGCACAACGGCCTCTCAACTAATATCACCACGATCTACGGAATTTCACATGACTCCGCTGAAATCTGGTGGTATAGATGAGTCCTACGGCTTACTTTCGCCCCGTGCTACGTCTTTCGGCTTCGATGAACCGCCAAAGGCACCGTCCTTTGAATCCACTTTCCCATCTTTTGAGTCCGCAGAAGTCGCATCACCCATAGCCACGCAATTTCCAAAAGACATATTTGGCAAGTCCGACGACCTGGAGAAAGACGAATTGATGTCACCAAGGGCTGAAGAGTTTCATATGGCTCCTTTCAAGCCAGACGTAGCGGTGGATGAGGACCCTTTCGGTCTGACTTCTCCAACACGATTCGACTTCGCTGGCAATCCCTTCGACAGACCTACCCAAGTAGTGTTGCAGGATAGCGAGCCCGAGGATCGTCGACCCTCATTTCAAGCAATCCTGCCTCCGGCTCATCAGACGTTCAACGGCTTTGCTTCCCTTGACGGCACAGCACAGGCCCAGCCAATGTTCCAGGATCCTCTACCATTGCGAACCCTCATTTCGAAGCAGACGCCAATTACACCAGCACGTATCGATAGCCTCAGCAGCTCACCAGAAAAGCATAAGATCCCCTCTCTTCAGACACCGTTCCGTGATATTGGTAACATCCCGAAGGCGCCTGAGACACCTCAAACACCCAAAGAGGCTTTCTTGTCTACTCCTTCGAAAGGCATCCGAACTCGCTTCTCGTCGCCCAACCTGCGAGAGCAACGCAAGCTGCACAAGCTGCAGACAGCGATGGAGTCTAAACTGCCGAAGAAGTCTCCTACACTGCAACACGCTGTGGACGATATCGATGCCCTGATGTCTCCGCGTGCCGAAGAGTTCACCCGCAATCCATTCCATTTCGACTTGCAGAGCCCTGTCGACGATACCAGCCCAGCTTCTTCGAACGAGACCATCAAGGATGGACGCAATGGACACGATTGGACCGATCCTGTCCCTCGCCAGTGGACACCTGAGAAGGCTACTGTAGATCCACGTAGCCCTGTGCAGACGGGTAGCAGCCCCATTGTCCGAAATATCTGGGATGTGCTGTGAGCGCGACAGCATGTGCATGGTGTCTTCTGATATTACATTGTGTACAACACGCGGAGCAATCTCCGGACCGTACACAGACGGGCAGTTCTCGGAAAATAGGTCGCGTGCGCGAGACCGTGGTGGTGTCCATTGTTGAACAAAGTTCAACGCGCAAATTCTGCCCCCAAAAGTCGACCCTTCATCTTTCGACGACGCGGGCAAGCTTTCGCAAAAACATCACACGCGACAAAATATTTGCACAAGACGACCGGTTGCGTTTCGCAAAAGCGTAAAGCTAGGTCGTCCGGACGGACTGCACTCCGTAACCCATCGGCGTTTTGGCCTTCATACTCAAACATCAACACGAAATCATTTCCTTTTGTACTCATTCGCTTCCGGGTCCTCTTCCCTCGCAGCCGGGCGTACCAACGGCGTTTTCTACCGTGGAGGTTCATGCGCGTTGAATTACGCATAGTAATGTCCTAGTCTCTAGTATCTAGTTCCGCCACACAACCTCCACATACCTCACATTCCTTCACTTCACACCTACCACATACCACGTTCGCTCTTTGTACGGCGATCTCTCCACGTTTTTCCTTGGTCCTCACGAGCGATGCCAGCAGCCGGACACACCGTAGCGAACGGTGCGCGTCCGGCGCTTTTTCCTTTGGTGTTTTGTGTTCAAGGGGCTGACGAGCTGTCGGGCCTGGCGTTGAGGGGAATTCAAGGGTCGGATTTGAATAGGGAAGAAAATTCGAGGAGATTTTTTGGGGGGACATGACAAGGATGGGGGGCCGGAGCGTGTATATGAAATGAAATGATCTGATCTGGGATATACAAGTCCGTGACTGAAATGCGCTTTGCACCATGCAGTGATTTGTCTTAGACACCCACCAGACTTGAAACCCCCCCGGCTTGTTCTTGTGTACTCTTACCCTTGACACCCGCCCTCATGCAGTATTCATTCTCAACATATCCCAAGCCTAACACTTCCCTAATGCCCCTTTCCTCAACCCAGAACATCGGGGCCCAGGCACGATCGACCCATCGTAGACATGTACAAGCCACCGACCCCGAAGATCTCCCCCGCAGCCGAGACAAGGCGTTCGTTCACTCACGACTCGCTTCTCGCAAACACACTTGCACATATAGGCAGATTTGCAGACGCAGACGTACTCTCCACGCCGCGCCGCGCCCCGTCGTCGTGGGTCGAGTATGTACATATACCCACGTACGTAAAAGTGATCCTACTTCGATTCGCCCTCCATTACCTCACCTCGATTCGCCTCGCCTCGTCTTGTCTTGACAAGCTGGTACGTTTCACTCGTACAGTTGCATGACATTGAGGTGTCGAGAGAGAGAGGGGGGGAGGGGGGGATGAAGGGTTTGGATAGGATAAGGAGGGTATTATATTATGGTTTGGGGAGGAGTATTCGATTAGGCGCGGCGGGGAGGTGAAGGAGAAGGAGAAGGAGAAGGGGGTGGAGTTTATGGTACGGTGGAGTATTGGGTTGGGTTGGGTTGGGTTGGGTTGGAGAGGATGGTAGAGGATGGTATGGGGCGGTGGGTTTGGGATGTTGATGGGTATGTGGATGGGTAGGTGTGGGTGTAGGTGTGGGTGTAGGTGTGGGTGTATGTTGCAAACGAGCGCGCAGACCAGAGCCTCAGCTGTCGTGATCACGTCCAAAGTCTCAGCAGTGCGCAGCCGGGTGGGCGTTCTGAAAGCAGTAAATGTGGTTGGTGTTCGCGAGATGTTCTGGAATACTGCTATGGGGAGAAGTGCTATGCAGAGTAGCAGCGTGACGAAGTGTTAGTATCGTCCATGTATGGGTAAGCCTTGGATTTTTGAAAGAAACTAAAATGAGACTTGTATTAGACTAGGAGGATGGCAGGTGGATCTAACATAACCTAGCACGTAGAAGAAGGTGGTTCATTCGGCCAACAGTGATCATAATGCAAAGAGGAAAGCGCACTTCTGGTATGGTTGTAACGCTACTTGCAGCCGATAATGCAATACGTGGACTCATAGAATATTTTCCAGTCAATTATTCTATGAGGAAAGCGCACTTCTGGTATGGTTGTAACGCTACTTGCAGCCGATAATGCAATACGTGGACTCATAGAATAATTGACTGGAAAATATTCTTATCGTAGTCATCTTGACCAAATCCATCAGGATATTGTGCCTCCTCCAAGGCCCTTTCAAG